>Ga0180218_1002326_pt1 | contig 9980 bp, 12 predicted proteins | sample eDN3rd37CKraftBY_FD_151334 | JGI IMG/M metagenome (GOLD analysis project Ga0180218, IMG submission 151334) | Enriched backyard soil microbial communities from Emeryville, California, USA - eDNA 3rd pass 37_C Kraft BY (version 2) (version 2) | ecosystem: Environmental > Terrestrial > Soil >... | reverse complement strand
CATCGCGTATAATGCCCGTCGCTCGGGCATGATGTAGGAGACCTCGCAGTCCGCGGGCTTACCTGTCGCGAGTACGCGCCGCTTCAAAGCGACGACAGATTGTTGCTCGGGTGAGGACCAGAGTTCATCGTCGGTCCGGCCAAGCATGCGCAGGGCGGCCTCATCGCCACCCGGACCCGAGACCCAAGTGTAGCGGAGGTCCCGATCCTGGGCGAAGGCATGGATATTTCCACCGCGAAACGCGAGTTCGAAGCGGGACTTGATGTCTTCGGATTCGCGAACGGTCAGAAGCGCTTCCTGCCGAACGCGCGCCAGCTCGGCGCGGGTTTGATTATGGGCTTCGATTTCGCGCCCCAGCGCATCCCTGATTGAGGTTGTCGCAGTCCGCCTCTTTGGAGACGTTGTCGACCGCGAAATCCTGGAGCGACCGCGCTTGGCGACCGCCTTGCGGGTTTTCCCCCTCGTTTCCTTCGCCACAATCCCTACTCGCATTCGCGATACGGCGCCCGCCGACGTGACGGGCAAAACATCACGCTATCGGGCCCCGGCTGTTGTTGTTGATCTACCCGAAAATCGGGCTCTGCGCACGCGGTCAACGCCTAAGAAGCATCAGCGTTTCCGACACTTATCGTCACACTTTTGTTTCCATACATGCCCTTCATCAGGCAGCATGATGCTGCCGGGAACCATTTCTGAGATCGCGCATTTCCCGCTTGGCCGGCCGTCATCCCCTCCCCCTCGTGCTCGGTCGGCTGGTTTAAAGGCGTGGCCCGCGCATTTGCTGGCCACGCCTTTTTTTACCGCCGCTCGGCCAAAGCCTCGACCATTACAACAGAGGAACCAAGCATGTTCCGACGCGTTGGCCCGAAGAATTTCCCAGCTTGGAGGACAGGATGGCCCGGTCGCAAAATGGCGCGACGAAGTCGCATCGCAAGACAACAATAAGGCGGCGACCGCGCGCAGCGAAAAGCGCCGCTCACGTCATGGGTGACGCAGTCGCCGACGACATCGCCGCGATGCGCGCCGAGGTTGCCGACATGATCGCCTCGCTGGACGATCGCATTGCCAGGCTCAACCGGCTGACCAAGCAGGGGGCATCACACGCGGCCGAAAGCGCCAATGATATCGTGCTCAGCGCAATCTCCGGCCTGACAGGCCGTGCAACCTCGCAAGCACAGGCGGGCATGGCCTCGGCGACAGATGAAGTCGCGAAATTCGGCACGCAGGCAATCAACCGCTTCGTGCGCGAGATCGACAAACGTCCGTTGCTGACGCTGGCGATCGCGGCCGGCATCGGTTTCTTCGCGGGGCTCGCCCGGCGCCCGGAGTAAGGGGATGGGGATCTCCGACCTCGCCACCGAATTACTGGACCGCCCGGTCGCTGCAATTCGCCGCCAGGCAATCTCTCTCGCAGTCGCCCTTGTGGCGGCGGTCGGCGCACTGATCTACGCCGCGTCGGCGCTATTGCTGGCGCTTGAGATCGCGCTGGGGCCGATCGGCGCGCGCGCCGCGGTCGCGGCAATCCTTCTCGTCATTGCCGTAGCCGGTTATTTTGCGCCGCGACTGTTGTCTTCTTCTCATAGTCGTCGGACGGAGACTGCGGCTTCCGCGGCCACCGAACTGGAAGGCCTGCCTCGCGACCAGCGCATCGCAATGGTGTTCGAGGCCCTGATGCTGGGCTTTTCGATGGGCTCGCGCAAACCGGCCGAAACCGCCGACAGCAGCAAGTAACGAACACTCGTGAAAGAAAAGCGGCCGGCGCGAGCCGGCCGCTTTTCTTTTTGAGCGCTGATACCTAGCTGGCGCGCCGTTCGCGCCGCCGCGCATTGCGTTCGAAGAACAGCGCCTGGCTGATGACGGCCGAAACGGTCGCCGGCTGGAACGGCTTGGCGATCAGGAATGCCGGCTCGGGGCGCTCGCCGGTCAGGAAGCGTTCCGGGTAGGCGGTGATGAAGATCACCGGCACCTCGAACGACCGCAGCAACTCATTGACGGCATCAAGGCCCGAAGAGCCGTCCGCAAGCTGGATATCGGCAAGGATCAGGCCGGGCCGTTTCGCCTTGGCGAGTGCCACAGCCTCCGAATGCGTGCGGGCGACGCCGAGCACGCGATGACCGAGGCTTTCCACGAGCCCTTCCAGGTCCATCGCGATGAACGGCTCATCTTCGATGATCATCACATCCGTCGCTATCTCGGCGGCGAGTTCACGGCCCGATTCTTCCACGAGCTGCCGGAGCGTCGGAATGTCCACATCGAGAATGGATGCCGCATCGCTCTCGGAGAAGCCCTCGAGCGCGACAAGCAGAAATGCCTGACGCGGGCGCGGCGTGATCTGGCTCAAACGCTGCTCGGCGGGAAGCGCAGTCGCTTCGGGCGGGTTCTTGGCGTTGACGACCACCGAATTCCAGATCTTGCTGAAGAGCTTATAGAGCGCGACGCGTGGCGAGGATGACGCGTCGAGCACGGATGTGTCCTCAATGAGGGCTTCCAGCGCGGCCGCCACATAGGCATCGCCGGAGGACTGACTGCCTGTTAGCGCGCGCGCGTAGCGGCGCAGAAACGGCAGATAAGGTGCGATTGCTTGCGAAGCGGACACGTAAATCCCTCCCGTTGGGCCTGAAGACGTCGGGGCCCCAACGTCTCTTATCAAAAAAAGTTCCCGCTTGCGGAACCTTCTGTCCAATAAGGCATTCTCGGAGGAGCAGGGGACTGGCTCAATGCAACGGGCCGGCGAGGGACGAAATGAGAACACCGAAACCAGGCACATCACCTTCCATGCAGCCGGACACCATGAACCAGAAGAACGCTTCGGGGCTCAATAGGGAGATCCAGGCGAAGATCGGACAACAACTGAGGGCGATTTACGACGACGTCGTGCAGGAGGGCGTGCCCGACCGCTTCGCCGACCTCCTCAAGCAGCTGGACAAGACCCCTGCAGAAGGGAAATCGGAATGAGTGTCGACCCGGCTTTGAGAGATCAGATCCTCGCGGCCATTCCCAGCCTGCGCGCGTTCGCCATTTCGTTGTCTGGCAACGTCGATCGGGCGGACGATCTTGTGCAGGAGACGATCCTGCGAGCGCTCGCGAATATTCAATCCTTCCAGCCTGGTACCAACATGCCGGCGTGGTTGTTCACCATTCTGCGGAACCTGTTTCGCTCGGAATATCGCAAGCGTCGCCGTGAGGTTGAAGACACCGACGGCAGCCTCGCCGAGACACTGAAGTCGCATCCGGACCAGATCGGACGCGTCGAGTTTCAGGAATTCCGCACCGCGCTTGCGCAACTTCCGGCGGAGCAGCGCGAAGCCTTGATCCTCGTCGGGGCATCAGGTTTCTCCTATGAAGAAGCCGCCGACATCTGCGAATGTGCCGTCGGTACGATCAAGAGCCGTGTGAACCGCGCGCGAAGCCGGCTTGCCAAGCTGCTTCAGGTCGAAAATATCGACGAGTTCGGCCCCGATCACGCGACGCGGGCGGTACTGATGCGCCACGAGAGCTGATCGGCTGTTGCCTCGTCGCGCCGCGCCGGAGGGCGTGGTGCTTCGTCTCGACCGTCGATCCGCCACGAGCGAGACAATGACGTCGACAAAGCGACAACAAGAAGAAACCAAAGACGCGGAGCGCCTGCGCGGCCTTGAGCATCAGGGCGCTTTCGCGAAAGCCGCTTGCTCGATCGCGCATGCGGCCGGCAAGCCCGCCACGTTCCTGTTGGCAAGTGCCCTTGTGATCGTCTGGGCTCTCAGCGGCCCGCTTTTCGGATTCAGCGACACGTGGCAACTGGTGATCAACACATCGACCACCATCATTACGTTCCTGATGGTCTTCCTCATTCAGAATACCCAGAACCGCGATACCGCGGCGATCCAGGTCAAGCTCGCCGAACTCATCCTCAGACTGGAGGGTGCGGACAACAAGCTCGCAACGGCGGAAGATCTGTCCGATCACGAGCTCGAGCAGTTGCACAAGGACTACAAGCGCCGTGCAGAGGACACGCTGGCCTCACTTGATCGTCGGCGAGGAGACAGTCGTGGGGCAGCGTAACAACATTGGTACCTCCCCACCCCGCATATCGGACTCAATAGTGTAAGTTCGCCACTCAGGGGGCTGGCTGGGACGCTTTAGCGCCGCTTGTTTTATCGGCGTGCTTTGGGGGAGTTCCAAATGCGTACAATGGTCATTCTGGCGAGCATGGCGCTCGTCCTGAGCGGCTGTCAGACCTATCACCAGCAACGTGCCGCATCCGGGGCATTGGTCGGCGGCGCAACCGGTGCCGTGATCGGCGGTATCGCGGGCGGCACGGTCGGTTCAGCGGTAGCGGGTGGCGCGATCGGCGCGGCATCAGGAGCCATTATCGGCGCTGCGACAACGCCGCGGTACTGCCATGCGCAGACCGCATCCGGCCGATGGGTCCGTGTCCGCTGCTGATGTCATCGCGGTAGATGGACCAATCGAACAGGGGCCGACAGCCCCTGTTTCATTTCTGACAGACGGGGCACCAGAAGGTCGAGCGACCGCTCTGCACGATGCGCCGCACGATTCCCGTGCATCCTCGCGTCGGGCAGGCCTCGCCCTCCCGGCCATAGACCCGGAATGAATGCTGGAAATATCCGAGTTCGCCATCGGTCTGGCGATGATCGCGCAGCGATGATCCGCCGGCCTTGATGGCATCGTTCAGCACCGTGCGGATGGCGTCGACCAGCGCAATCGCCCGTTCGTTCGGCGCGCCCTTGCGATCGGCAATCGTCGAGGCTTTGCGCTTGGGCGAAAGATGCGAGCGATGCAACGCCTCGCAGACGTAGATGTTGCCAAGCCCCGCCACCACGCGCTGATCCAGCAATGCGGCCTTGAGACTGGTCTGCTTTCTCTCACAGGCCGACGCCAGCATCGCGGCATCGAACGCGTTGCCGAGCGGTTCCGGGCCAAGCGCGCGCAACAGCGGCTCCTCATCCAGCCTGTCGCGCGAGACAAGCTTCATGCAGCCGAAGCGGCGCGGATCGTTGAACGTCGCCACGCCACCATTCGACATGTGGAAGACGATGTGGTCGTGCGCCGCCGCCTTCGATCGCTCGTGGTGAAAATTTCCCGGCGCATTCTCGTCGTCGGCCTTCGCCACCCGGAACGAACCGGACATCCCGAGATGCATCAACAGCACCTCGCCCGACGACAGATCGGCAAGGATGTATTTCGCGCGCCTGCCGAGCCCTGTGACGGTCTGCCCCTCCAGCCGCTGAACGAAATCCCTGGGCAGAGGCCAGCGCAGGTCGCCGCGGCGCGCCTCGACCTTATCGAAGCGGGCGCCTTCCATCACCGGCGCGAGCCCACGGCGGACTGTTTCGACTTCGGGAAGTTCGGGCATCGCGCGTCAGTCTTTCTTCCCGGCGATCTCGCCGAACCGGATCCGGTTGCCGAACGGGTCGGTCACAGTCATCTCCGCGTCGGTCCAGTCCGGGCTCTCGACGCCCGGGCGCAGGTTGCGATAGCCCTTGGCGCTGATTTCGGAATGAAATTCCCGCACCCCGCGCATGCGCACATAAGCGGTCGAACCCGGGCACGCATCCCCGTGATGCTCGCTCAGGTGCAGCACAACCGGCCCGCGCGACACCTGCATGTAGATTGGCATGTCCGGCTCGAAGCAATGCTCCCAGTCGACGGTGAAGCCGAGAAAGTCGAGGTAAAATTCGCGCGCCTTCTCCTCGGAGAAGATACGGAAGACCGGGATGGCCGGGTTGAAAGAGATGGTCAAGGGCGCGGTCCGGGAGGTCTCGTTAACGAGGGCAGAGCCGTTATGTAGCGCGGCCCGGCGGGCTGGGCTATCGTCCGGCCGCGCGACCCCCAGACTGGTGAAAATGACTGAAAATTCCACAAAAGAGGCCGATTTCGGATTCCACCGCGTCCCGCTGGACGAGAAGCAGGGCATGGTGGACGAGGTTTTCCACTCGGTGGCGCGCCGCTATGACCTGATGAACGACCTGATGTCGGGTGGGTTGCACCGGGCGTGGAAGAGCGCGCTCGTCACGGCCGTCAATCCACCGAAGGGCGATCGCGATTTCCGGCTGCTCGACGTCGCCGGCGGCACCGGCGATATCGCCTTCCGCGTGGTCGAAGCCGGAGGCGCAGGTACCTACGCCACGATCCTCGACATCAATGCCGAGATGCTGGCGGTCGGACGCGAGCGAGCCGAAAAACGCGGGCTCGACTATGCCGTGACCTTTGTCGAGGGCAACGCGGAAGCGCTTCCCCTGCCCGACCGCTCCTACGACGCCTATACGATCGCGTTCGGTATTCGTAACGTCCCGCGCATCGAGGCGGCCTTGCGCGAAGCCTATCGCGTGCTGCGACCGGGCGGACACTTCCTGTGCCTGGAATTCTCGTCGGTGGATGTGCCGGCACTCGAAACGATCTACGACTTCTATTCCTTCAACGTGATTCCCGCTCTCGGTCGCGCAGTCGCGGGCGATGCGGAGTCCTACCGCTATCTCGTGGAATCGATCCGCAAGTTTCCAAAGCCGCAGGCCTTCGCTGCGATGATCAGCGACGCAGGCTTCGCGCGTGTCTCGTATACGCCGATGACGGGCGGTGTCGTCGCGCTTCATTCCGGCTGGCGGCTGTGACACGGGCCGGCGACACAAATCTTCACACATGATTTCCGCCATCACCAACTCGCTGCGGCTGACGCGCGCCGGATACATCCTCGCGCGCGAGGGCGTTTTCCGTCAGGTCGACGCTGCATTGCTGCCGGTGCCGGCGCGAATCGCCCTGCGCGCCGCCAAGCTGATCGAACGGCCGAGCAAGAACAGCCAGGCCGGACGGCTTGCGACCGCGCTCACGCGGCTCGGCCCGACCTATGTGAAGCTCGGCCAATTCCTCGCCACGCGGCCGGACGTGGTCGGCGTCGCGACCGCGCGCGATCTCGAGAGCCTGCAGGATCGCATGCCGGCTTTCCCGCATGCCGAAGCGGTCGCGATCATCGAGCAGGCCTTCGGCCAGCCGATCGACAGGACATTCGCAACCTTCGGTCCATCGGTTGCGGCAGCCTCGATCGCACAGGTGCATCGCGCCGAAGTCGAAACTCCGGCCGGCCGGCGTCAGGTCGCCGTGAAAGTGCTGCGGCCCGGCATCGCGCGGCGCTTCGATATCGACCAGCAAGCGTTCGCCTTTGCTGCGCGCACTGCCGAGGAGTTTTCCGCTGAGGCGCGCAGACTTCGCCTCATCGAGACAGTGGCGACGCTGCGCCGCTCGGTGGCACTAGAAATGGATCTGCGGCTGGAGGCAGCCGCTTTGTCCGAGATGGCGGAGAATACGAAGGACGATCCCGGCTTCCGTGTCCCGGCGATCGACTGGGACCGGACCACCAAGGACGTCCTGACGCTGGAATGGATCGACGGCACACATCTGTCGAACCATGCCGCTCTCGAAGCAAAAGGCTTCGATCTCAGGGAACTCGCACGCATCGTGATCCAGAGCTTCCTGCGTCACGCGCTGCGCGACGGCTTCTTTCACGCCGACATGCATCCGGGCAATCTGTTCATCGACAATGACGGACGGCTGGTCGCGGTCGATTTCGGCATCATGGGTCGTCTGGGACCGAAGGAGCGGCGCTTCCTCGCCGAAATCCTGTACGGGTTCATCACGCGCAATTACCGCCGGACCGCCGAAGTGCATTTCGAGGCGGGGTACGTCCCCTCGCATCATTCGGTGGAGGATTTCGCGCAGGCCATCCGCGCCATCGGCGAGCCGATCCACAATCGGGCGGCCGACGAAATCTCGATGGCGAAGTTGCTCACCCTCCTGTTCGAGGTGACGGGTCTGTTCGATATGCGGACCCGCCCCGAGCTGCTGCTGCTACAGAAGACCATGGTGGTGATCGAAGGCGTTGCGCGCTCTCTCGATCCGAAGCTCGACATGTGGTCGACCGCGGAACCCGTCGTGCGCGAATGGATCGAACGCAACCTCGGACCAGTTGGCCGCATCGAAGGCGCGGCCGAAGGTGCGATGGAACTGGGCCGCTTTGTCGGACAGGTGCCGGGGCTGCTGTCGCGTGGCGCCGCGGTCCTGGAACAGCTCGACGCGGCGACCCGCAACGGTCTGGTGCTGGCGCCGGAAACGGTTGCCGAGATCGGCCGGGCGGAAGCCAGGCGCAGCCGTGCCTCCGCCATAGCGCTCTGGGTGATGGCGGCGCTGCTCGCCTATATTGTGTATCTGATCAGGTGAGTGTCGCGGCCGTTAACCATAAGACGGAGCGGCGCAGCGTGATTTCGGCATTCGGCGCCGAGCTGTGTTAACGATTGCGACAAAGTCGACATCGCTCATGACCGGCAAACGCATTCTTCTCGTGATCGGCGGCGGGATCGCCGCCTACAAGTCGCTTGACCTGATCCGGCGCTTGCGCGAGCGCGGTGCGGCGGTCCGCTGCATTCTCACGAAGGCCGGCCAGGAATTCATCACGCCGCTGTCGGTCGGCGCGCTTTGCGGTGAGCGCGCTTTCACCAACCTGTTCGATCCGCAGAGCGAATTCGACGTTGGTCACATCCGCCTCGCGCGCGACACCGATCTCATCATCGTCGCTCCTGCGACCGCCGATCTGATTGCAAAGATGGCGGGCGGCCACGCAGACGATCTGGCGTCCGCAGTATTGCTCGCTACCGCAAAGCCGATCCTGATCGCGCCCGCGATGAACCCCATGATGTGGCAGAAAGCGGCGACGCGGCGCAACGTCGCACAACTGGTGGCTGACGGTGTGACATTGATCGGCCCGAACGTAGGCGAGATGGCCGAGAGCGGCGAGGCCGGCCTCGGCCGCATGGCAGAGCCGCTGGAAATCGTCGACGCAGCCTTGCGGGTGCTTGCAGGAGCCGCGGGCAAGCCGCTCGCCGGCAAGCGCATCCTCATCACGTCCGGCCCGACCCACGAACCGATCGATCCGATCCGCTACATCGCGAACCGTTCATCCGGAAAGCAGGGCCATGCCATCGCCGCCGCTGCGGCCGAAGCGGGCGCAGACGTGATCCTCGTTTCGGGTCCGGTGAACATTCCCGATCCCGGCGGCGTCACACCGGTGCATGTCAATACGGCTCGCGAGATGCTGGAGGCGGTGAGCAAAGCCCTGCCCGCCGACGCCGCGATCTTCGCCGCGGCTGTCGCCGACTGGGGCATCGCGTCGCCGAACGCACAGAAGATCAAGAAGACGAAAACGGGAGCGCCCTCGTTTGCGCTGAGCGAAAATCCCGACATCCTCGCGACCGTGGCAAAGCTCAAGACCGGCAGGCCCAGGCTGGTCGTCGGATTCGCGGCCGAAACCGAAACCGTGATCGATCACGCCAAGACCAAGCTGAAGAACAAGGGCTGCGACTGGATCGTCGCCAATGACGTCTCTCCTCAGACTGGCGTCATGGGCGGCGACCGCAACACCGTGCATCTCGTGACCGCAGAGGGCGTGGAATCCTGGCCCCTGCAGTCCAAGACCGATGTGGCCCGCCACCTGATCGACCGCATCGCCACCGCGTTGAACGGATCCAGCCAGTGACGACAATGGAATTGCAGGTCGTGCGGCTTCCGCACGGCGAAGGTTTGCCGTTGCCGGCCTATCAAAGCGCCTCGGCGGCGGGCCTCGACCTTGTGGCGGCTGTACCCGAGGGGCAGCCCATGACCATCGCACCGGGCGGCTACGCCATGGTGCCAACCGGACTGGCGATCGCCCTGCCGCCCGGCACCGAGGGGCAGGTGCGGCCACGTTCCGGCCTTGCGGCAAAGCACGGTGTCACGGTGCTCAACTCCCCCGGGACCATCGACTCCGATTATCGCGGCGAGGTCCGCGTCATTCTCATCAATCACGGCAGCCAGGACTTCGTCATCGATCGCGGGATGCGGATCGCACAACTTGTCGTCGCACCAGTGAGCGCAATATGTGTGCAGGCGGTAGAGAAACTGTCCGAAACTGCGCGCGGAGCGGGTGGCTTCGGTTCTACGGGCACAAAAATTGT
>Ga0180218_1002323_pt1 | contig 9998 bp, 8 predicted proteins | sample eDN3rd37CKraftBY_FD_151334 | JGI IMG/M metagenome (GOLD analysis project Ga0180218, IMG submission 151334) | Enriched backyard soil microbial communities from Emeryville, California, USA - eDNA 3rd pass 37_C Kraft BY (version 2) (version 2) | ecosystem: Environmental > Terrestrial > Soil >... | reverse complement strand
GAGGACAAGCAGGCCGTGTCGCGCGCGCGCAAGATCGAGCGCTTCTTCAGCCAGCCGTTCCACGTGGCCGAAGTGTTCACCGGCTCGCCGGGCAAGTACGTCTCGCTGAAGGACACGATCCGCGGCTTCAAGGCGATCGTCGACGGCGAGTACGACCACCTGCCGGAGCAGGCGTTCTACATGGTCGGCGGCATCGAAGAAGCGGTCGAGAAGGCCAAGAAGCTCGCCGAGAAGGCGTAAGCGCGTAGGGTGGGCCCAGGCCCACCTTCGCGGCAACCGGCGGCGGGCCAAGGCCCGCCCTACACGGCAAAGAGAGTTCCATGAGCACCATCCGTTGCGACATCGTCAGCGCTGAGCAGGAGATCTTCCACGGTGAAGCCACCCTGGTCGTCGCCACCGGCGAACTGGGCGAGCTGGGCATCGCGCCGAAGCACGCGCCGCTGATCACCCGCCTGAAGCCGGGCAAGGTGGTGGTGACGCTGGCCAGCGGCGAGCAGCTGGACTTCGCCATCTCCGGCGGCATCCTCGAAGTGCAGCCGCAGGTCGTCACCGTACTGGCGGACACCGCCGTGCGCGCGTCGGACATCGACGAGGCGCAGGTGCGCAAGGCGAAGGAAGAGGCCGAGCGCGTGCTGGCGCACAAGGATCCGAAGATGAGCGTGGAAGAAGCCCAGGCCCAGCTGGCCATGAGCATCGCCCAGCTCAGCGCCTTGGAGCGCCTGCGCAAGAACCTCAAGCACTGAAGTTTGCGCGCGGACGCTGCATTGGAAACGCCGGCCTCGCGCCGGCGTTTTCATGTCCGTCGCGCGCGCAGCGCGCGCGATGCGGTCAGCGATAGACCACGTGCCGCCAGAGGAAGAAGGCCACGACGGCCAGCACGCCTTCGACCAGCGGCTTGGCCAGCCAGGCCAGCTCCAGGCCCAGCGACGTGGCTACCCAGGTCACCGCGAGCGTGCTCACCACCGTCAGCGGCACCCACACCAGCAGGAACTTGGCGAAGCGCCACCAGCCCAGGCGTGCGTTGCCATCGCGCGCGAAGGTCACGCGTCCGTTCAACCAGAAACCGAGCAGCGCGCCACTGATGCGCCCGGCCAGGTTGCCGGGCGCTGCCGGCACACCGAGCGCGGTCAATCCGACGAAGACCAGCCAGTCCAACAGCAACTGTGCCAGGCCGACGGCGATGAAGCTGCCGCCTTGGCGGAACAGCAGCTGGCGTGGAGAGGAAGGGTTCATGCGTGCATGGTACCTGCCGGGGTGAGGCCCGATGGCACCTCGCGGGCACGATCTGCGTTGAAGGGGGAATTGTTACCATGCGACGACATCGCGACGCCGCACAGCCACAAGGACACGTCACATGAAACCACTCCACGTCGTCATCCTCGCCGCCGGTGAAGGCAAGCGCATGAAGTCCGCGCTGCCCAAGGTGCTGCAGCCCATCGCCGGGCGGCCGATGCTGGCGCACGTGATCGAAGCGGCGCGCGCGCTGTCGCCGGCGGGCGTGCATGTGGTCTACGGCCACGGCGGCGACCAGGTGCAGGCGGCCTTCGCCGACCAGGCGGACCTGCACTGGGCGCATCAGGCGCAGCAGCTCGGCACGGGCCACGCCGTCATGCAGGCGATGCCGGACGTACCGGACGGCGCACGCGTGCTGGTGCTGTACGGCGATGTTCCCCTGACCCGCAGCGAGACGCTGCAACGCCTGCTGGACGCGCCGGGCCGCTTGGCGGTCCTGGTCGCGGAACCCGCCGATCCCTCCGGTTACGGACGCATCGTGCGCGATGAGGCCGGCCGCGTGGCCGCCATCGTCGAGCACAAGGACGCCGACGAGGAGCAGCGCCGCATCCGCACCATCAACACGGGCATCATCGCCGCCGATGGCAGCGCACTGAAGGGCTGGCTGGCCCGCCTGTCCAACGCGAATGCGCAGGGTGAGTACTACCTGACCGACGTCTTCGCGATGGCGGCCGAGGAATTCACCCCGGCGGAAATGGTGCTGGTCGGCGAGCCCATCGAGGCCGAGGGCGCCAACGACCCGTGGCAGCTCTCGCAGCTCGAGCGCGCCTATCAGCTACGCGCCGCGCGTGCGCTGTGCGTGCAGGGCGCACGCCTGGTCGACCCGGCGCGCTTCGACCAGCGCGGCACGGTGACGGTGGGTCGCGACGTGCAGATCGATGTCGACGTGGTACTGGAAGGCAGGGTGGAACTGGGCGATGGCGTGGTCATCGGCCCGTTCACGCGCCTGAAGGACGTGACCCTCGCCGCCGGCACGCAGGTGCGCGCGCACTGCGACCTGGAGGGCGTTGCCAGCGAGGGCGCGGCGCTGATCGGCCCCTATGCGCGGTTGCGCCCGGGCACCGTGCTCGCCGATGGCGTGCATGTGGGCAACTTCGTCGAGACGAAGAACGCGCGCATCGGCACGGGCAGCAAGGCGAACCACCTGACGTATCTGGGCGATGCCGTCATCGGCACGGGCACCAACATCGGCGCCGGCACCATCACCTGCAACTACGACGGCGTGAACAAGTCCACCACGACGATCGGCGACCGCGTGTTCGTCGGCTCGAACTCGTCGCTGGTCGCGCCGGTGACGCTGGCCGATGGCGCGACGATCGGCGCCGGTTCGGTGATCTCGAAGAACGCGCCGGCCGACAAGCTGACGGTCGCGCGCGCGCGCCAGATGACGGTCGAGGGTTGGCAGCGGCCGATGAAGAAATAACCGTCGCATTGGCATGGTCAGCTCCAAGCACATCCTCAGGAACTCGGAAGAGCTCAACAGGTTGAGCGAGCGGATCCATGTCGCGTCGCGTGGTCGTCGGGCATCCGATCCGGCGTCCCTCGATAAGCATCTGGAAGCCTGTCGCGAGTTTCATGAGCGCTTCGACTCGTTGATGTATCCCGGTGGATGCGCCGTATTTAATCGCGTCAGGCAGCATGATCCCCATGCGCTGGAGACGGCGGTCACTTTCTTGCTTGCAGACCCGATCCATTTCCGTTCGGGCTATCTCAAGGAGTACCTCTGGCGATGGCTGGTGCACTGTCCACTTTCCGATCTTGCGCGGTCGCGATTGGAGCGAGCTGCGCTCGGCTACCTGGATCGGCCAATCAAGTGGGAATTCGCGGCGATGTGCAGAGCAATGCACAGGATTGGACGAGAAGCCTTCTGGATGCGCGTATCACATGCCCTGCTCTCGGTCGACGTGTTGAAGGTGCGGAGGGCGGAACTGCTGTTAATCCACAAGGGGAGCCTGTTCGCTGGCGCAGTCGCACGTCGCGATATGTGGATTAGGCTGCTCAAGGAACGCTGCGGCAGCACCACCGAACCTTCGCTCTGGCTGAGTGAAAGGAGGTGGAGGTACAACGGTCGCAACGGTACGGAATCATCGACGTAGCGGACACTAGATGCCCGCCATTACGCCGCCGGCGCGTCCGGCAACTGGATCGCCACGCACAGGCCGCCGCCATCGCGGTTGTGCAGCGACAGGCGGCCGCCGTGCGCTTCGATGATCTCGCGCGTCAGCGCCAAGCCCAGGCCGGTGCCGTTGCGCTTGGTGGAATAGAACGGCACAAGCGCGTTCTGCAGCACCGCGTCGTTCATGCCGGTGCCACGGTCCATCACCTCGATGCGCACCCACCCCGGCAAGCGGCTGACGCGCACGGATACGCCGTCGGCGGAGGTGCCTGACTCGTGCGCGTTCTTCAGCAGGTTCAGCAGCGCCTGCTCGATCTGCGCCAGATCGATGCGGCCTTCGACGTCGGCATCGCGCATCTCCAGTTCGAAGCCGATCTGGCGCCGCAGTCCTTCCAGGAAGCCGCGCCAGTGCACCGTCTGCAGCTGCGGTTGGGGCAGCTTGGCGAAACGCGCATAGCCGCGGATGAAGCCCTCCAGATGGCGTGCGCGGTCCTCGATGGTGCCGAAGACCTCCTCCAGCCGCTCATGCTTGCCGCGCCGGACGAGTTCCGCGCCGGAGTGCGCCAGCGACGCCACTGGTGCCAGCGAGTTGTTGAGCTCGTGGCTGATCACGCGGATCACCTTCTTCCACGTCATCACTTCCTGCCGGCGCAGTTCGTTGGTCAGCAGGCGCAGCAGCAGCAGTTCGTGCGGGCGTCCGTTGAGCCGGAAATTGCGGCGGGCCAGGTGGTAGACCTGCTCCTCGCCATCCTCCTCCTCGCTTCCGATGGCGAACAGGCTGTCGCCGCTGCGGGCCAGCGCCTCGCGCATCTCCACCGGCGAGGCAGACAGCAGGCTGTCGTAGTCCTGGCCTTCCAGTTTCCAGCCGCCGTGCAGCAGCTTGCGTGCGGCGACGTTGGCGAACACGACGCGCCGCACGCCGTCGCCCCCGGGCGCCACCAGCAGCATCGCCACGGGGGTGTTCTGCACCATCGTGTCGAGCAGCAGTTCGCGTTGCACCAGCGTCTGCCGCTGCTCGCGCAGGACTTCGCCCAGGGCGGCGTGCGAACGCACGAGCTCGGCGAGTTCGTCGCTGCCTTGCCAGTGGATGCCGAAGTTGTATTCGCCGTCTCGGTAGCTGTTGACGCTGCCGGACAACGCGCGGAACAGCGATCGTGTGCTGCGCAGGCCGCGATGGATGGCCCAGGCCGCCAGCGGCAGCACGATGATCGCCGACAGCAGCACCGCCAGCACGTCGTCCTGCAGCCAGTGCGACAGGGCGACCGGCAGCACCAGCGCCACCGCCAGCAGCGGCAGCAGCCAGGACAGCACGCGGCCGGCGAGCGAGCGGCGGATCATGTGGCCTTGATGCCGAAGCGTTCCATGCGCCGGTACAGCGCCTGCCGGCTCATGCCGAGCTCGGTGGCGGCCTGCGCGATGACGCCGCCGGCACGGGCGAGGGCCGTCTCGATGTCGGCGCGCTCCGGTTCGGCGACGATCGCCGTGCGCACCGGTGCGGGCTTCGGCAGGTTGAGATCGCCGGCCTCGATGCGCTCGCCCATCGCCAGCAGGCCGGCGCGCTGGACGACGTTGCGCAGCTCGCGCACGTTGCCCGGCCAGGCGTGACGCAGCAGCGCCGCACGCGCACTTTCGCCGAGTGGCTTGTCGTCGGGGCGGAAGCGCTCGGCCAAGGGCAGGATGTCGCCCGGGCGTTCGGCCAGCGGCGGCAATGCCAGCTCGATGGCATTGAGGCGGTAGTACAGGTCTTCGCGGAAGCTGCCGTCGCGGATCATCGCGGGCAGGTCCGCGTTGGTGGCGCTGATCACGCGTACGGTGACCTTGCGTTCGCGGTTGGAGCCCAGGCGCTCGAAGCGGCCAGTCTCCAACACGCGCAGCAGCTTCATCTGGCCGGTCAGCGGCAGGTTGCCGATCTCGTCGAGGAACAGCGTGCCACCGTCGGCGGCTTCGAACTTGCCTTCGCGCGCCTTGTTGGCGCCGGTGTAGGCGCCTGCGTCCGCACCGAACAGTTCGGCCTCGATCAGTTCCGACGGCAGCGCACCGCAGTTGAGGGTCACGAACGGCCCCTGCTTCACGCTGGAGTTGGCCTGGATGATCTCGGCGATCTTCTCCTTGCCGGCGCCGTTCGGCCCGGTGATCAGCACCGGCAGGTCCGAGCGCGCCACCTGGCAGGCGAGCGCGACGACGCGTTCGCTGGCCGGGTCCTCGAACACGAGGTTGCGCAGGTCGTACTTCTGCTCCAGCTGGTGGCGGCTGCGGCGTTCGCGGCTGCGCCGACGGTCGAGTTCGCGGCGCGTTTCGGTCAGTTCCAGCAACGTGTTGACGGTGGCCAGCAGCTTGCGGTCGTCCCAGGGCTTGGCCACGTAATCGGCGGCGCCGGCCTTCACCAAGTTCACCGCGGCTTCCAGGTGCGTCCAGGCGGTCAGCAGGATCACCGGCATGTCCGGCCACTCGTTGCGCAGGTCGGCGAACAGCTGCTCGCCCTCCAGGCCCGAAGTGGTGTCCTCGCTGAAGTTCATGTCCTGGATGACCAGGTCCACCGGCTGCTCGCGCAGCAGCGCCAGTCCGGCCGCCGGCGATTCGGCGTGCAGGGTGTCGATGTCGTGCAGGGAGAACAGCACTTCCAGCGCCGTGCTGACGGCGCGGTTGTCGTCGATGACGAGGATGGTAGGCATGCGCTATAGCCTAACCGAAGGGCTGCGGCTGACGAGGTGCGGCGGAATGCGGCGGGCCAGATGGGCCGGCCATGCGGCGGCCAGCTGCACGGCCAGCATCGCCCACGCGGCAGCGGCCACCAGCGCCCCGTGCGAGGGCGGGGCAGACCCGCGCACAAGATGGGGCAACAGCCATTGTCCACCCGCCAGCCCGACCGACGCCGCCGCGCAGGCCAGGCCGAGGTACTCGAGACGCAACCGTCGCGCGAGTTGGCGACCGGTGGCGCCGGCCGCGCGACGCAGGCTGAGTTCCCGAGCATGTTCCTGCACCCAGCGCTGTCCGCCGAGCATCAGCAGGCCCAGTGTCGAGAGCCACCATGCGATGCAGGCGCCCGACCACCACCATGCGCGGGATCGCGGCGCATGCAGGGACGCTTCGCGCAGCGCGGCCATGTCCACGGGATGTGCCACCACGACGGAGGGATGCGCGGTGGACAGCGCGGCTCGGATGCGCGTTGCGACGATCTCCGGATCGGCTGCATGGCGGACGATGAACCGGGCGTCTGCTGCCCGCGACATCCGCACCGGCAGCACCACGGCCAAGTCACCCGTATCGCGGGCGCCCGCCGGTGGAGGCAGGCGCTCGAACACACCGACCACGCGCAGCCGCGCGCCCGGGGCCATCAGCAAGGGGCGCCCAAGCGGATCCGATCTGCCGTAGAGCCGGGAGGCCAGAGCCGAGGACACGAGGACGGAGTGGGTGCCCGCCTGCAGATCGGTCTGGTCGCCACGGTAGTCGCGGAATTCATCTGTCATGAAATGTCGCCCTGCGGACGTCGCCATGCCGAGTGTGGAGGCGAAGTCCTCGTCGCCGAGGAAGACCGACACGACGTGCTTCGTTGCGGGATGCGTCGCGGTCCAGACCTGCACGCTCCACGCGGTGGCGTCATATGGCGCCTGGTTGGCCGCGGTGGCCGACAGCACGCCCGGGACGTTGCGCAGCCGGCCAAGCACATCGGCCACGCCCGGATCCGATGCCGGCGCCATCTGCATCCACGGCACCAGCAGCAGGCCGGTGTCGTCGATCCCGTCGGGTGTGGTACGCGCAACATGCAGCCCGACGAGCGCCTGCCACGCCTGCAGGCACAGCACCACGCCGATCGCCAGTTGCAGCGCGATCCACCCGATGCCCGCATGGTGGCGTCCCAGCAGCAGGAAGGAAGACATGGAAACCCCGAGGGGCCGCGCACGCCGGCGGGGCGTGCGCGGCAGGGAGCGCAAGGCTCAGGCGGTGCGGGTGGCGACCGCCGGCGGCACCGAGGCGGCCTTACGGGCCGGACCGTACACGGCCGCCTGGCCCAGCAGCCACAGCAGCACGGCCCCGATCGGCAAGTAGAGCAGCGGCAGGCGCGGCAGTTCGTACTTGCCCATCAGCATCTGGTTGATGCCGTAGGCCAGGATCATGCCGATGACGATGCCCAGCGTGGCCAGCAGGAAGTTCTCGGTCTGGAAGTAGCGCAGGATCTGGCCCTTGGTCGCGCCCAGCGCACGACGGATTCCGATCTGCTTGGTGCGCTGCTGTACCCAGAAGCTGGCCAGGCCCACGATGCCCAGCGCGGTGACGACCAGCAGCGAGACGATCACGGTCAGCAGCAGCCAGGCCATCGCGCGGTCGCCGCGATAGTAGTTGTGCTTGATGTCCTCGAACGTGCCGTCGCGAAGCACGAGCCGACGGGCGCTGTTCTTCTCCAGTGTCGCCAGCGCCGCCTTCAGCACCTCCGTGCGACGCTCCGGTGCTGTGCGCAGGACGAAGGTGCCCATGGTGAGATCCCTAGCCGGCAGGATCATCGTGTAACCGGCTTCGGCAGGACCACCGTTGTCGTTGGTGCGGATCAACCGATCGACCACGCCGACCACACGGTGCGGCGTGTTGTCGGCATTCCACGAATAGATGTTTTTGCCGATGGCGCTCTCGCCCGGGAACAGCTTCTCCGCCAAATCGCGGCTCAGGATCACCGCGGGCAGGTTCACCCGGGCGTTCTGCTTGTTCATCTCGGTCCAGTTGGAATACTCGTCCGGGTTGAAGTCGCGACCTTCGGCCAGCTTCAGGCCCAGCGTTTCGACCACGGCGTCGCCCAGGTAGATGTTGGCCTGCGCGCTGGGACGTTCCTGCTCGGGAGCGAGCTGGATGGAGCTGTTCCACGACGAGTTGTCGAACGGCACGTGGTTGATGCTGCCTGCGGCCTTCACGCCCGGCAGCGCACGCAGGCTGGCGACGTCCTGCTTCACCAGCGCGTCGGCCTCGGGGTTGTCGCCAAGGTTGCCCATGCTGATGCGCACGATCTCCTCGTTCGCCATGCCGGTGGGGCGGTCGATGCGCTCCAGGCGCTGGGTGATGAGGAAGACCGCGTTGCAGATGATGGCGCACGACAGCGCGACTTCCAGCACGATCAGCGCGGCGGCCGTCTTGTGGCGGGCCAGGGTGGAGAGAATGGGGCGGATGTCCATGACGTGCCTCTTGGATGGATGGGTCACTGGCTCTTGAGCTGGATCGCGGGCGTCACCTGCATGGCGCGCCACGCGGGCAGCATGCCGGCGAGCAGACTGGCGACGATCGCCAGCGCGAAGGTGGCCAGCAGCATCTTCAGATCCATGTGCGCGAGGTCGGCATAGCCGGCGGGCTGCTGGCGAACGGCCAGCAGGCCCAGCCAGGCCAGCACTAGGCCGAGCACGCCGCCGACCAGGCCGACCGTGCCCGCTTCCACCAGGCACTGCGCGAAGATGGCCTTGCGCGTCGCACCCAGGGCGCGCCGCACGCCGATCTGCGACGCGCGGCCCAGGAACTTCGCCAGCAGCAGTCCCACGGTGTTGAGCAGGCAGACCGCCAGGAAGCCGAACGCCAGCCATACCTGCAGGCGGACGTCGCTGGGCACCGCGCCCTGCTTGTCCAGCCACTGCATGACGTTGTGCAGGTCCACGTTGGTCGGGCGCTCGAAGCGGCCCGCTGCACGCTGCTGGTCGGAATAGTTCTTCAGGTACTGCTTGTAGGCCTCGACCTTCTCGGGCGTGCCCAGCTCGACCCAGTACTGCAGCCACGAGCACGGCGCATTCGGACCCTGCGAGCCCTCTTCTTCCGCACTGGAGTCGCCCCAGCAGTTCATGTTGCCCTGGGTGCCCATCTTCAGCGCGCGCGACGTCCAGAACGGCACGAAGAGCTGCTCCACCTCGGTGAAGCGGTCCTGGGTCATGTCGTAGAACTTGGGAGCCGGCCGCCACTCGTCCAGCACGCCGATCACGCGGAACGTCGCGCCGGAGGCCTTGATTTCGCGCCCCACGCTGTTGGCGCCGCCGAACAGCTTTTCGTTCAGCGCCTTGGAGATGACGGCCACGCGCGCGCGCGATTCGTCATCCGCCGCCGACCAGCCGTTGCCGTAGCGGAACGGCACGTCGAACATCGGGAAGAAATCGGCCGTGGTGTAGCGCGAATCGATGCGGAACGGTTCGATGCGGCCGTCTTCCGTCTCAATCGAAGAAGCGCCACCGGTCATGAAGGCCTGCCGATCGCCCTTCTTGTCGCGCAGCAGGCGCTCGGCGTCGTAGCGGGTGAACTGGTCTTCCGGCTCGTCGCCGGGGGTGAAGCCATTCGCCGAGCGCGGGTCGATGCGCGGATAGAACAGCTTGTCGCTCTTCTGCGGGATCGGGTCGCCCGACAGCACGTAGAACACGGTCAGCGTGGTCATGCTGGCGCCGATGCCCAGCGCGATCGCCAGCACCATCAGGAAGGTCAGCGCCTTGTTGCGCTTGAAGCTGCGCAGCGCGAGGGAGAAGTAGTAGCCGAACATGCTTGGCTCCGTAGGGTGGGCCCTGGCCCACCATGTGGTCGTCTGGATGCTGTCTGCGGTGGGCCGGGGGGGCGCCTTACGCGGAGGCGTTGGCTT
>Ga0180218_1002322_pt1 | contig 9999 bp, 15 predicted proteins | sample eDN3rd37CKraftBY_FD_151334 | JGI IMG/M metagenome (GOLD analysis project Ga0180218, IMG submission 151334) | Enriched backyard soil microbial communities from Emeryville, California, USA - eDNA 3rd pass 37_C Kraft BY (version 2) (version 2) | ecosystem: Environmental > Terrestrial > Soil >... | reverse complement strand
TCTACGGCAACCGACGGGTGTGGGGTCAGCGGCGCGCGGAGGTCTCCGACGCGCTGCACGCGGCGCTGGTCGGGGCCTGGCGGATCCCCGAGGACAAGCGGTTCCACCGGTTCTTCCTGCTCGACGACGGCGACCTCGTCGCCCCGCGCTCCGACGACTACCTGATGATCGAGATCGTCGCCTTCGCCGGCCGCACGCGGGAGGCCAAGCGCGAGCTGATCCGCCGGGTGTACGACGACGTCGCGCCGGCCCTGGGTGTCGCGACCGACGACGTCGAGCTCGTCGTCATCGAGTCGCCCGCCGAGAGCTGGGGCATCCGCGGACGGTCGGGCGACGAGCTGTCGCTGACCTACAAGGTGGACGTGTGACCGTGCTGAGGTGAGCGGGCGTCCTGCCGGCTCGAGCGCGCATAGACTGTGCGACGCGGACGAGTCGGTCGGACGGTCGCGTCGGCGGTGCCCTCGGGTGCCGTCGCCGAGGAACGTCCGGGCTCCGAAGGGCGAGGTGGTGGCTAACGGCCACCCGGGGTGACCCGCGGGACAGTGCCACAGAAAACAGACCGCCGTCGCCGGGCAACCGGCGGCGGTAAGGGTGAAACGGTGGTGTAAGAGACCACCAGCACGGCCGGTGACGGTCGTGGCTCGGTAAACCCCACCTGGAGCAAGGTCAGACAGATTGTGTTTGAGGGTTGCCCGCCCGATTCTCTGTTGAGAAGCACAGTCGGGTAGACCGCTCGAGCCCTGCGGCAACGCAGGGCCTAGATGGATGACCGTCGCCCGTGCCGGGGCAACCCGGCACGGGAACAGAACCCGGCGTACAGACCGGCTCGTCCGCTTTTATGCCGGTGACCTGCATGTTTACCCGGCGGAGATCGCCGTGGGACGCACGTGGGACGCAAGAGCGCGTCCCAGCCCGGCGTCCACGGCCTCGCGCGTGCGGTCGTCGGAGTCCGGCCACAAGTGGCTGTAGGTGTCGAGCGTCTCGGCCGCTGAGGCGTGCCCGAGGCGCGCCTGGACCGTCTTCACCGACTCGCCGAACCGGATGAGCAGGCTCGCGTAGTAGTGCCTCAGGTCATGGAAGACGACTCGCTCGGGCAGGGGCTCGTCGAGTGCCCGCCGGGCAGACCGCAGCGCCGCCGCCCACTCCTCGTGGATGGCCGACCGTCGCGCGGGCAGGCCCGTCGCGCTCGTGAACACCAGCGCGTTCTCCCCGACCGGGAACTCCGCCAGGTGTGCCGCCAGTGCGTCGACGGCGATCTGGGGGAGCGGCACCGTGCGGTAGGAGGCGTCGGTCTTGAGGGGTCCGAACTCCGGCTTCGACCCGGCCACGGAGACCAACTGGCGGTCGACCGTGACCTTGCGGCGCAGGAAGTCGATCCGGTCGACCGTGAGGCCGAGTAGTTCGCCTTGCCGGAGCCCCGTGGCGGAGGCGACGATCACGAGCGCCCGATGCCGCACGGGCATGGCGTCGGCGAGGGCGAGGACCGCCTCAGTCGACAGTGGCACGACCTTCGTCTTGCGGGCCCGGGGGACCGAGATGCCCGTGCACGGGCTCGTGGCGATCTTCCGGTCACCGACGGCGGCCTTCATGATCGCCGATACGTGCCGCCAGATCAGCGTGACCGTGGCGGGAGCGAGGCGGAGCGACAGCGCCTTCACGAGCCCTCGCATGTCGGACGGCAGCAGCGTCTCCAGAGGTCGCGACCCGATGGCGGGGTACACGTGGTTGCGCAGGTGTCGCTCGACGACGTCCGCCGTCGAGGGCCGATGGTTCTGGATCGAGCGCCAGTGTTCGGCGTAGTCGCGGAACGTGATGCGCCCGGCTCGCGGGTCGACGTAGGTCCCCGTGACCATCCCGGCCGTCGCCTCGTCGAGCCAGCGCTGCGCGTCCGCCTTCCGCTCGAACGACCGCGAATGCTGCTTGCCCCCGGCGTCCCGGTAGCGCGCCCGCCACGTCTTGCCCGACGCCGGGCGGTCGCTACGCCGCTCGATGCTCGCCATCAGCCCTCCTCCTCCGCCTCGGTGAAGCCCGGCCGCTCCCAGGGCGGCACGAGCGCGTCGTTGTACGGCCGGGCGGCCTCGAGCGCCTCGGCGTCGTACGGGTTGTGGAGCAGCCCGTCGGCCTCGAGGCGCTCGAGCCGCCGGAAGTAGGCATCGCCCTCGGCGTCGCGCGCGGCGTCCCAGAGGTCGCGCGCGGCAGCGTCGGCGGCGGCAGCCGCGCGGACGGCCTCGGTCATCGCCTTCTCGTACGCCGTCAGCAGCGCCGTGAACCGGGCGTCGGGTGCCCCGGCAGGGCCGAGGAGCAGGTTGTCGATCGGCACGTCGAACACCTGCGAGAAGGCGACCAACTCGTCGACCGTCACCTGCCGCCCGGCCCGCTCGATCTTGTGGATCGCCGTCTTCTGGATCGGGCAGCCGACCTCGGCCAGGTGCGCCGCGGTCGACTCCATCGTCCAGCCCAGCCGCTCCCGCTCCATCCGGATGCGCTCGGCCAGATTGCGCTCCGAGCGCAAGCTCCGGCCCGGGGTCCTTCGTGGCATCGTGCCCCTCCTCGCGTTCCCAATACGGGGACTTCAGGATAGCCACAACGGATTGACGATGGCTAGTCCCGACGGCAGCGTGGACGGCATGGCGAAGCGAGAGGAGGAGAGCGTGATGGAGGCCTACTTGACGACCCAGGAGGTCGCGGCCCGGTTCCGAACGCCGATCGAGACCGTCCGCTACTGGCGACAGCAGGGTCAGGGTCCGGCAAGCTTCAAGGTCGGTCGGCGCGTCCTGTACCGCCGCGAGGACGTCGAGCGCTGGGCGAACGAGCGGTACGCCGCGACGAGTCGTGGCGGCGACGCCGCGTGACCACCTTAGGAACGGACGACGGCCGAGGCGCACCCCGCGCCCCGGCCGTCACATCCGATGGTTCCCGATGAACCGAACCCACCCCGGGCCGTCGCAACGACCGGAAGGTTCACCTCCGATGATTCCACGTACCACCCATGCGGTCCACGACGGCGGCACCGTCATCGGTGAGCCGCCAGCCCGGCCGCAAGGCTGCGCGGGCGAGCTAGAGGCCGGTGGTCCGCGATGACCTGGACCCGCCTCAGCGACACGTTCAACGACCGCCCCGAGCTACTCGCCGTGGGCCGCTCGGCCCGCCTCCTGCACGTCGAGGCCTTGGTGTGGAGCAACCGCCTCCTGACCGACGGGGCCGTGCCACGCGGCGCACTGCCCCGCCTGACCGACTCGCTCGAACTCGAGGCTGACGTCGCCGAGCTCGTCGACGCCGGCCTCTGGGAGGCCACAGAGACCGGGTATCAGCTCGACTGGTCGGACCAGGAGACCGCCGAGGAGGTACAGGCGCGCCAGGAGGTGCGCAACGAGCGTCAGCGCCGCTACCGCCACCGGAAGGCCCTGCACGACCAGGGCGACCACTCCGAGTGCGATCCCCGGTTCTGCAAGGCCGTGACGCGTTACGCGACGAGTAACGGTCAGCGTCACGAAGGGGGTCACGACGACCGTCGCGTGACGCCCTCCCGTCCCGGCCCGTCCCGTCCCGACCCCAAGGGAGGGACAGGGACAGGACCGGGACAGGGACGCGCTACCGCGCGCTCCGCTAGGGCTACGCGCGCGGACGCGCGCCCTGCCCCTCCAGGAGTCGAGCCCACGTTCAACGTCACCGAGCGCGAGGACGGCACCTGGCTCGTCGACATCGGCACCCCTCCCGAAGGGGATGACGACTGATGGCGACCACTACCAACCGGGACGGCTTCGAGTTCGACATCCACAGGATCGACAACGTGTCGGACCTCCACATGGAGGTGGCGCTCGACTGCCGGCTGTGGATCGACTGGTTGGACGGACGCCTGCCGGAAGATCCGTGGGCGTTCCTCTTGGCACGCCGTCGTGCGGCCCGCCTTCTGGCCCGGGTCCTGGCAGGCGTCGTGCGCGACGTCGAGGAGCTCCGACTCGCGCACAGATGCCGAAGCGACTGGGACCGCTGCGCCGTCTCCGCCTCGGACGAAGTGCTGCATCCGGTCACCGGAGACCTCGGCGACTCTCCCTGGATCTCCGTCATCGTGCCCACCAAGGAGGCGAAGAAGTGGCGAGCACGGCTCGCCAAGGACCTCAAGGCAGCAATCGCCGACGACGCCGCCGTCGAGAATGTGGCGCGCCAGATCAAGGTCGACGCGCGAACTCGAGTCGTGACGCTGCGCGCCGTTCCCTCGCCCCCGGGTCAGGTTGGCGAGCCCACCAATCCCCACCCGGAGCTCGCGGCGTACCGAGCCTTCCGCGACGCGGCGGCGGGCTCGTGAGGGGCACCCGCCGCTGGACCGACGCCGCCGGCCACGCCTGGCCCGTCACGGGCCTGGAGTGCTCCGTCTGCGGCCTGCCTCTGGACCCGGTACTCGCCGACGCCGGGACCCACCCCAACTGCGACCTCGAGGAGGAGATGTGACCCGACCTTCCGACTGGTGCGTCTGCGGGCATCGACGCCGCCTGCACGGACGCGCCTGGCTCGGCGACGAGCGCTGCCGTGCGTGCGGCTGCCCCGAGTTCGACCCCGACCAGCCCATCACCCAGGAGGCAGCATGACCACCGACCAGCCCGCCATCACCCTCGAGGACCGGCTCAACGCGACGGCGATGGTCCGCGCGTGGGCGCGACGCGATCTCGAGGAGGTGCGGCTCGTGCAGCAGCACGCCCGCCCGGAGGCCGCACTCGCCGTGCTCGCCCTCGCCTCGGCACTGGCCGGCGCGCTAGGCGAGGCGACGAACGGCGACGACACCGAGACCGTGCTGAACGACATTACCCACGACCTCATCGCACAGCAGACCAAGGAGGACCGATGACCACCACGACCGACAAGCCCGACGAGACCCGCGACGAGGCCCAGAACGCCGCACAAGAGCCCGGCGGAGGGCAGCAGTCACCGGAGGACGCCGGCGACGCCGTGGGCGCCCAGGACGGCACACACGAGCGCGACGAGGCGGAGGATCAGGAAGACGGCCACGACGAGGGCGAGGGCGACGGGTTCGCCGCGGCCCTGGTCTCGCAGACGCCGGACCAGACGCGCGCCGCTGCCGCCCGTGACGCGCGCATCCGACGCCTCCAGCTCCGAGAGGTCGAGGATGAGCGCGACACCCTGCGCGCCACGGTCGAGGCGTTGCAGCGCGCCGAGGTCGAGCGCATCGCGTCGGCCACCCTCAAGAAGCCCGAGGCGCTGTGGGCCGCCGGTCTGGAGCTGTCCGAGGTCATCGGCGACGACGGGCGCGTCATGCCCGAGAAGGTCACCGAGGCGACCCAGGCCGCTGCGGAGCGCCTCGGGCTGGCCCGCCGTGGTGGCGACCCCCTGATCATCCCCGACCAGGGCGACGAGCCGCGTACGGGCAGCCTGCGCGGCGGCTCGGGCGATGGGTTCGCCGACGCGCTGACCCGGCCGTTCGGCGGCGACTGAGGCAGACCGCGACGCGGCAGCTGGTCCGGCACTACGCTCGTAGTGCCGGACCACCGCAGCCCGTGGCGCGACCCCGGCACCGACCGCCCCCGTGGGGCAACGCGGATGAGCCCGTGGCCGCCGCGCAGAACATCACCCGTTCCTGCGCTGGCGGCGATTGTTGTGCCGCCGGGAAGGCGGCAGCCATGCCCCCGATCATCACGACCCCCACCACCTCGGACGGCTGGTCCCCGGACCTCGTCGCGCTCGATCCGACCGTCTACCTGCCCGACGCCCTGCCCCTCGTCGTGGGCAACAACGTCGGTCGCGTCGAGGGCGACGACCCCGTCGTGCGCGTTCTCTACGTGGACGACGACGAGGCCGCGGTCGTCCCCGAGGGCACCGAGATCGCCGAGTCCGACCCCGACTTCAATGAGGTCCTGGTCCGCACCGTGAAGGTCGCGCAGCTCGTCACGATGAGCAACGAGCAGTTCGCCCACCTCCAGGACGGGCCGCGCAGTCCGGAGCACCTCAGCGCCTCGATGCGTCGCGCGGTCACCAAGAAGGCGAACGACGTCTTCGTCAACTCACCAGCGCCCACGTCGGACGGGCAGCCGCCTGCCGGTCTACTGTCCATCACGGGCGTGGTCGACGGCGGCGACGTGGCGGACAACCTCGACGCCATCGCGGACGCCGTGACGGCGATCGAGGAGGCCGGCGGCGCGCCGACCGACATCATCGCTGCGCCGTCGGCGTGGGGTGCCCTGCGCAAGATGAAGGACAGCACCGACTCCAACGCCGGCCTGCTCGGTGCCGGGACAGCCGACGCCACGCGCCAGGTCCTCGGGCTGCCCGTGCGCACCACGTCGGCGATGCCCGCAGGCGAGCTACTCGTGGTCGACGGGTCCACCATCGTGGTGGCCGCCGGGGACCTCAAGATCGCCCGCTCGGAGCACTCGGCGTTCAGCCGCGACGCGATCCAGGCGCGCGCGACGTGGCGCTTCGGCGTCAACGCCGTGCGCCCTGACCGCCTCGTGCGCCTCGCTGTGGCCGGGGCGACGGACGGCTCGTGACGGAGGCCCCCGCACCGGGGGCGGTCCGTAGGGATGCCCCCGCCCCCGGTGCGGCAGGGAACCCGGAGGTGTACGCCACCCCGGGGGACCTCGCCGCGCGCTGGCGACCCCTCGCCCCCGACGAGGAAGCGCGGGCCGGCGTACTACTCGCCGATGCCAGCGCCGTCCTGCGCGCTACCGACGACACGCTCGACGCGCGCATCGCCGCAGGCGTCCTCGACCCCAACCTGGTGCGCGGCGTGGTGTGCGCGATGGTCAAGCGGGCGATGGTCGCCGGCCTGGACGTCGAGGGCGTGACGCAGCAGTCGCAGACCGCTGGGCCGTACGCAGCGTCGGTGAGCTACGCCAACCCAAGCGGGTCGCTGTACGTCACGCGCGCAGAGCGACGCGCGCTCGGGATCACCACGCAGCGTGCGTTCACGGTGTCGATGGCACGCGACGAGCCGCCGCGACCTCGCGTCCATCCGTTCATCACAGACCAGGACTACCTGCTCGATGGCTGGTAGACCACGGCGTCAACGTCGCCACCTCGGCGCAGCTCAGGCCGGTGGTGGAGCGATGGCCCGCCGAAGCCCGGTGCGCCTTCTTCCCGGGTGCGGTGCCAGCGCCGTGTCGGCGGTCCCGGTTCCGCTCGGTCGGGTGCGGAGCCGGGCCGCCTCCCTCGTCGGAGTCGATGGGGGGGCGACCCCCCACCCCCGCGGCGACGGCCCGTCCCCGTGCATACGGCCCATATCCCCCCCGGCCTGTACTGCCGTTTCCCGTGAACGCCCCGTAGGAGGCTCGCTGATGGTCCAGCGCAAGCAGAACGGCCACCGTTGGCGCACCCTGCGGGCCAGGGTCGTGCACGACGAGGACGAGTGCGCGCTGTGCGGCGAGCCCGTCGACAAGGACCTCCCGTACCCGCACCCCGGCAGCCCCGTCGTCGACCACCTCATCCCCCTGGCGCGCGGTGGGCCGGAGTACGACCGGGCGAACCTCGCCCTGATGCACCGCTCGTGCAACCGCGCCAAGGGCACCAAGCCGCTGGGGCGTGCCCGCACGGAGCTACTCGGCGCACCGCCGCCCGCGCAGGTCGACGACGCACCCATCCCGACGTCGCGGGCGTGGTGAGCGGACAGATTCATCCTCGTGCTCCGGGCTACTGAGCTCTAGGGTGCGGCGCATGGAGTTCAACGACGACACCAAGGACCTCGTGACCGCGCTCCACGGGCGGATCCGTGACGAGCCCGGCTGGGCCGCCGTCACGGATGAGCCGATCACGCTCCCGGACTGGTACGGGCGGGGCCTCACCCAGATGGCGCTCCTGTGCCGCCAGGAGCCGGACCTGGTGGTCGGTCGGTATGCGTCTGGCGTCGGCGTGCTCCACGCCTTCACCGACCGCCGAGTCGTGACCCTCACGGTCGAGAAGGGCGACGACCCCGACGTCGTCTCGATGACGACCACCGCCCGCTCCCGCGCGGACCTCATCGCCGTCGACCTCGACGCCGAGACCCCTGCGTTCCACGGAGGCTTCGCGAGCGACTGGCCCGGCGTCGTCGAGGCGCGGCTGACGTACCGCGACGGGACCGTGGTGGAGTTCCGACGATCTGGCGTCTACAGCACCCGCTCCGAGCGCTTCCTCACGGCTCTGCCCGGCATCCTGGACGACCTCGACCGCTGAGGCGGACATGGGTACCGATCCAACGACGCTCGCGCCCCTCCCACCTGCACCCGGCGGTCATGCTCCGCTGGTCCGCCCCGCATGGAGGTACCTCGTGGGTGCCCATGGGAGCGTCAGCGCGCTCCTGGACGCACTCACCCTCGTCCGAGACACGAATATGCAGGCGGCCGGCAAGAACCGAGGCAGGTACACGAACGACGAGATCGACCTGCTGCGGGCAGCGCTGGTGTTCACCTCTAGCGGCCTGGACGCGAGCCTGCACCGGCTGGTTCGAGACGCCCTGCCGGACCTAGCCAGGCGTTCAGGGAGCGGCGCGCGGCCCAACTACCAGACGTTCATCAAGCAGGAGTCGAGCAACCCCTCGAAGGAGTTCTGTGCCGCGCTTCTGGCGGAGGACCCGACGTCAGAACTGCTGAAGGTCTACGTCACGGTGCGAACCAGGGCGAGCTACCAGGGCTCGGGAGACCTACGTGCAAGGGTTCGGACGGCACTAGGCATCCGCAAGACGGCCGTCCCCGACGCGGACCTCGCCGCCCTCGACCCCTTCTTCGAGGCGCGGAACGCGATCGTGCACGGCATGGACTACGTCGACCCCGAAAACTCGTCGGGGAGGAAGCGGGAGGCCCGGTCCAGGTCAACGACGATCGCCGAGTGCGACAAGGTTTTCAACGTCGCCGCCACGCTGATCCACGAGACCGCGAAGTTGCTGCGTCACAAGTAGCACCTCCGGCTAGGTGAGCGGCACATCCGGCGCTATCGAGGGCTGTGCGTGCGCTCGGCCTCTTCGACCCGTCGCAGCAGGGCGTCAGTGTCGGCCTCCAAGCCTGGGTCGAGAAGGCCGTGAGCGATCCGGCGACGCACCTCAGCGATGAGGACGCTGGCGGGCAGGTATGCCAGTGGGGAGTCGATCACGGGTCCTCCGGGTCGTCGGGGAGGTGGACCGTACCGTCGACCACCACCACCGCCCTCATCAGGGCCTGCGCCAGGGCGCGCGCCTCCTCCACGTCCAGCCGCAGCAGGGTCCGGTCGTCACGCTCGACCAGCACCGTGGCGGTCACCTCGTCGGGTGCTGCCCTGAGATGCACCTCCACGGGGTCCTCGCAGCGGCCGACGCAGGCGACCGCGCGACGGCATAGTTGGTCGGCTGGGAGACCAGCGCGGGGGTGCCCGTCGCCCGTGGCGCACCACGGACGGCAGGAGACGAGGGGCAGTTCAGCGACGGCGTTCACGACGACGAGACAGTGCCACGCGAGCGTGAAGAAGGGAATGCCGAACGGCGTGCGTGGGCGGAGGGGCATTGGCTGGGACGCACGTGGGACGCAAAACAGCCACCGCGAGCACCGCCCGCCCCGGAATTGCCACCGCTCGAAGTGGTCCCGATCAGGCCCGAGAAACGGCGGAATTCCGCCGTTTCTCGGGCATGCTCACCGTCAGTCACCGCCCGTCCCCGGTACGGGGACATTTCCGGACAAGCGGACCCCGGCGTATAGACCGGCTCGTCCGCACTCATCTGCTCGCGGCCAGCACCGCCGCGAGGCCGTCCTGCAGGTCGCGGACGAAGTAGTCGGGGACCTCCAGCGACGGGAAGTGCCCGCCGCGCTCGGGCTCGTTCCACCGGACGACGCGCCGGTAGCGCTGCTCGGCCCAGGCGCGCGGGGTACGCGACTCGATGTCGCCGGGGTACATGGTGATGGCGGCGGGGACGTCCACCCGCAGGTCGGGGTCCAGCGAGCCGGGGCTCTCGGCGTAGATGCGGGCCGCCGACGCGCCGGTGGAGGTCAGCCAGTACAGGGTGACGTCGTCGAGGATCCGGTCCCGCGAGATCGTCTCGAACGGGCT
>Ga0180218_1002321_pt1 | contig 10000 bp, 6 predicted proteins | sample eDN3rd37CKraftBY_FD_151334 | JGI IMG/M metagenome (GOLD analysis project Ga0180218, IMG submission 151334) | Enriched backyard soil microbial communities from Emeryville, California, USA - eDNA 3rd pass 37_C Kraft BY (version 2) (version 2) | ecosystem: Environmental > Terrestrial > Soil >... | reverse complement strand
CCTCGCTATCGGCAGTCGAACCCGAAACGGTGGTGACCCATCCACCCGGCTCGGACTCGCGCACTTCCTTGCGATCGGCCATTTCCGTGCCGAGGTTCGGGAGCCATTGGAGCTGCGCACCGATGACCACATCGCGCGGGATGCTCGCCGTCAGATCGGCAACGAGCGTAGCGCTCAGCTTGGCGCCGCCGCCGATGCCGAGATCGCCCAGCACGTCGGAGGCCTTTCCCGTGATCAGCGCATAGTACAGCCGCTTGATCTCCCAAACGAGGTCCGTCACCGCCTTGATCTGCTTGCTGTTGGCGCGGCTCAGATCCTGAAGGTCCAGGCCCTCCACCGTCTTGATCAGAGAGCGGCCGCGCGCCGTGCGGCTGATCATCACCCTCATGAATGGCGTGAGCTCGGCTTCCGAGGATGCCGGCCATTCCCCGATCGCGGCATTCTTCTTCTTCAGCGTCGCCAGATCGAGTCCGGGCAGACTGAGGAAGGCGATACCTTTCGGACCGCTTGCCCGCTCCTTGCCCGTGATCTGATCGAGATGGCACGACGTGCACGTCTGCTCGAACGGTGCGACGGCCATGACGCGCTTGTCCTGGCGGCTGTTGTGACAGCTCGAGCAGGATTCAGGAACGCGCCGCGCTGGATCCTTCTTCGTCACTTCCGGGAAGTGCTTCGTGAAGTGGGCCGCGTGATCGTAGATGATGGGTGTTCGCCGCTTGTAGGGATAACTCTCGAAAGTCGGATGATCACCATCGAAGCTGTCGAACTTCACGACATGGCACGTGCGGCATTGCTCGTTGGAGGTCTGCTTCAAGCTGAAACCAGCGCCTTTGTGCTCCTGGTGACAGGCCGCGCAGCTCCGCCCGCGCGCCCCCGAGTCGCCGGTCGGGAAAGTCGCGCTCTCCAGCCGCGCCGAGAGCGGCGCGGGCGTCGTCGCCGCGACCTTGCTCAATCGCTGCGTGCTCTGGTTCAGTACCTCGATCGAAGCACCATGGGCGTTGAATGCCGTGTCGGGCATGTTGTGGCACGAGATACACGCCTTGCTGTCGGCGACCGGATCGCCGGCAATGAGGCCGTGAGGCCAGCTCAGTTTGCCGCTGCCGCTCCCCGTATGGCACGCACTGCAATTCTCGATCGAGCCGTGCGCGCTCGACAGCGGCCCGGGCATCAGGAAATGCGTGTCCTTGGCAAGAATGAAAGCCAGGCCAACGCCGATGACCGTTACGAGCCCCACCAGCATCGCCAGACGATCCCGCACGACACTCGGCGCGGCCTGTCCCGCCGCCGCCGGCGGTGGCCGAACAGACTTGCGCGGCACTGCTCGCTGCATCACCAGGGCCCCGACGAAAAGGCGTAGACGATGAGGATGTGCAGAACCGTCAGCACGATCAGCGAGTAGGTGACGGGCACATGCACGAACAGCCACGCTTTGCTGAGCCCGAGATACACACGCGCGAAATCGAGCCGGTTCTTCTCGATCACGAGCTCCCTGATGGCGGCAAGCTTCTCCTGACTTTGTGCATCGACGAAGCGTGAGAGACTGTCGATCTCGTCGGTCAGCCGCTTGAGCGGACGTCGCGAGCCGACGACATGCGCGGCGTAATTGCGCGGACCTGTGAGAAAGGCCCGCAGACGCGTGGTGTAGAGGTCCATGATCCACGCATCATGGGGCGGCGCCGGCAGCGCAAACAATGTGGGCAACTGATCCGCGTCTGCGACGAGCGCGTAGACCTCCTCGGCGAGTTCGTCTCGGCGCGAGGGAATCCGATCGTAGCTGAGGTGCTCGTCGAGCCCGTGTCTCGCCTGAAGCGACCAGCCGAGGTACATGCCGACAATGCCACTCAGCGTCACCAGTACGAAACCCACCCAAAGCGCCCATTCAAAGCCGGTGTCCGGCAGAGAGAAGTCCGAATGCGAGATGAAGACGGCGATCAGCAGATAGCCGAGGAAGATATGGATCTTCCGCCAGCGCATTGCGGATTTCGGCGACAGGCTGGCCCTTTTGATGGCGACGTGGAAATAAACCTGCAGGCCCATGCCGACCGCCAGCAGCCAGCCATCGAGATATCGCGGATCGCGAAGGCCATTGCCGTAGATCCACACGAGCCCGAACAGTCCGACGGACAAGGTCGCAATGAATAGACCCTGGACGATCCGCCCGATCGAGCCATCAGAGGCGCGCAAAGCCGCCGGTCTCATAACGGTTCCCCCAGATCACCACGACCGCGGCAATTGCTCTCCAAGACCGTGGAGATCGCCGGTCGGCCGCTCAATTGCTCGCGCCGGCTTCCCTCGCCTTGCCTTTGAACTTGTCCGGCCCGGGAATGAGGCTGTCGAGCGCGGCCATCGTGCTGCCGTCGTACTTCTCGGTGATGCTTGTCAGCTGCTTGGAGACCCCGTCGGCGGCAGCCGTGAGCGGACGCTCGTTGTTCAGCTTCAGTCCAGCCGAATGAGCAAACTCGACCATCTTGGCAATTTCGGGCACGTTCGGGAGCGCTTTGGCGACAACGGCAAGCTGCTTGCGCGCCTTATCGACGCGCTTGGCCATCTCGAAGGCGTAGCGCCGCCGCACGGTCGCCTGGCCAACGGCCCGGAGCCCAGCCTCAACCTCGACGCCGAGGCCGACGAGATAGAGCATCCGCTTGCGCGCCGCGTTGGCGGGCACGTTTTCCTTGCCCTTTGAATGCCAGGTGTTGTGCCGCACCTCGCCTTGCGACCAGGACACCATCTCGAAAGCGCTGCCAGCCGGATGGCCGCCCTTGTTGACGAGATCCTCCTGCGGCACGACATGGCAGCCGTAGCAGTTCTTCGTCAGCTGATAGAAGGCAGTCGGCCTGATCATCCCCTTTGAATCGGCGAGTTTCAGGCGCGCATCCTTCTCGGCCTTGGTCTCTGTTTTCTCCGTCTTGCCGCTGAAGCCGCTATGGACCTTGATCCAATCCTCGCCGGCACTGTGGCAGGACTCGCAGGAAATGCCTGCAATAGGCTGCTTTCTGCTTTCCTTCTGCTGCACCGTGTAGTGGCAGTTCGTGCACAAGCCTTCCGCTCGGATGCGCTGCACGCCCATTCGTTCGGCGATTTCGTTCGCTTCCTTCTTGCGCGGCATTTCGCGGAAGGTCTTGAAGTGATGCGAGCCTTGCCAAGCCTCCGACTCGTCCTTGTGGCATTCGGCGCAGGCATTCGGGCCGACGATCTTGGCCGGATCGGACGCGACAGAGCCGTCCGCGGCCAAGCCGAAGACCATCACCAATCCGCTGAGACCGGGAACAGAAGCGCGAAGAAATGCTTTGAGACCGCCCCCGATCGGATGAAGGTTACGCAAACTAAGAACGAAAATGGCTCCTCACCCTCGCTTCAGCCATCCCAAAGGTCTTCATCGGCTCGTCCTGGCGACTGCGGAGACGATCACGAACGCCGATCTGCAGGCTGGTCGGTACGGAAAGCCATCCCATCGCACGGGCCAGAACGCCTGCTTCGGTCGTGTTGTCGTCGCTTGTCGGAAGGAACGGGTCTGCGTAGCAAACCGCACCGGCACGCGCCGCAACCGATTTGATCGCATCGACCATGCCCGGCGCGCCGCAGGCATAGAGCACATCGCTCGCCAGCAGGCGTGGCAGATAGTCCGTCGGCCGTCCGTAGCGCACGGCCTCAGTCACATTCTGCGGCGTGCTGCAAACAGGCACGACGAGGACATTGGGGAAGCGCGAGAGCTGCGCGAGCGCCGGTCCCATGTAGAGGGACTTTATCGAGCGCGCCCCGGCGATGATCATCATCATGCGCTGCGGATTCTCGCGCAGCGCCGCGACGGCAACCGACCAAATCGGCGCGAAGCCTGTATTCGTCGCGACGAGAATCATCCGGCAATCCAGGTTGGGGCGAAAGTGCGCGGAGCCATAGGGTCCGATCAGCTTGACGCGGTGGCCAGGCCTGATGCGCTTGCCGAGCGCCGGCGTGACACGCCCATCCTTCGTGCGGCGGATATGGAACCAAACTGAGCGGCTGTCCGGATTGCCCTCCAGGGGATGCGTGATGCTGAAGGGGCGGTTCGGATAGCCGGCGAAGCGCACCTGCGCATACTGTCCCGGAAGATAAGGCAATGCGCGGTCGGTCCGGATGGCGACCTCGACGACGTCGGGCGACAGCGGGCGCAACGAGCTCAGTACGCCATCGACCGTTCGCACGCCCGAGGCCTCTTGCCTTTCGACCACGACGTCGCCGGCGATCCGGCATTGGCACGCATGGACGACACCCGGCTCCGAGCCCTCGCCGCCGCGCACGTCGCCCGATACGAGCTTGACGCAACATGTGCCGCAATGACCGGCGCGGCAGTCGAAGGGAAGATCGATGCCGTTGTTCAGAGCGGCGTCGAGCAGCACTTCGCCGGAGCGCGCCACAAAGCTGGTACCGTTGATCGTGATCTGGTGAGTTCGCGCCATGCTCTAGTCCCGGAACACCAAACTCTTGAACTGCGGCCGGGACAGTGTCCCAACCATCGCTGCGCTTCCTCGAATGCCGGCAAGGCAAGCGTTCCGGAGACGCAACACACCACGCTTCTCGTTGGCGAACGTGCCGCCGAGCCTTACCTATCAGTTTATTCGAAGCTTCAGTCGCGATCGGGCATCGAATTGGAATGCCATTTGCCAATTGAATTCCAATATCATCCCGAGCTTATTGGAGATCGGACCGAGCCATCATTTCCGTCAATAATTTATGCGCCCAATCTTGGTCGGACGATGACATCTTGATGGAAACAGCCGGCATCGGCAGGACGGATTTCAGGCATAATTGTGGTTCGGAATTGGCCGCCTCACCGCACCTCGCATGGTAAAAAAAGACCTCCAGCCGACCAGATCGCATGCCAAGATCGCGATATTATATCGCTTCACCAATGCCTTACGTTGAGCGACACTCCACTTGCCGGGGCGACGCGTCGGTTTTACTCGCACCGCACATTAAAGAAATGCATTTTGCTCGCAAAAGGATTATGCCGCATCATTTCAATTATGAAACATCTCGTGCCTGAAAGATTGCAAGGTTGAAAAAATCCTGGCGGGAGCATTTGTTACAAGTTTTTGCCATTCTTTTGCCCCCACTTCGCTATTGGCGCGGCGATATCGCGCCGTTTTTCATGACTAGTCTTTTTTAATCTTCGGTTCCGGGATTCTCATTGCAAACGCCCGCCATTTCGAGCGCGCGACGCAATGAGGCATCGAGCCGAAAACCACGGGGGAAGTCAGTAATGCGTAACCCGACACGGCGCTTCGCCGGCTTTTCGGCGCTTTCATGCGCGCTCGCCGGCGCCATTCTGAGCCATACCGCATCCTTCAGCCCGCCGGCTGCCGCCGCTACAGGCGAGGCCGCGCAGAGTAGAAGCGCGAAGGCGGCACCAAAGCTCAGGCTCGCTCAGGTCGGCCAATCCGATCCGAATGCCCTGCTCGAAGCTCTCATCAAGGAGGACGAGGAGAGAAGAGCCAAGTCCAAGGGAGCGTCCGAAAGCGCCGGCGCGAAGCCTGGCGCGGGCGGCGACGCGCAGAAGATGTCTGCCGGTGCCGGATCCTACGGCAAAGGGCAGATGTCCATTTTCGGCGCCATCGCGAAAGGCACCAAGGACAAAGAGGCTCCCATACCTGCGGTCGACGAGGAGACCCTCTCCCTCTATCCGACGGCCGCGCAGTGCGGCGAATGCCACAAGCAGATCTATGAAGAGTGGGCCTCCTCGCAGCACGCCTACGCGGCGATGTCGCCGATGTTCCATGCCTTCGAGCAGAAGTTCCAGAATCTGACCCAGGGCACGGTCGGCACCTTCTGCGTGCGTTGTCACGCCCAGGTCGGCACGCAGCTCGGCGAGAAGCGCGACACGCCATTCTGGGAGCGCGCCGCCATTTCCCGCGAAGGCGTGACCTGCATCACCTGCCACCGCGTCAAGGAGCAGTACGGCAAGGTCGATGGCGAGCGTCGGGTCGAGCCGGGCAAGATCTTCGATCCTGTCTTCGGCACCGGCGAGAAGAGCGTCATCAAGGATATCGTCGGCAACAAGGACACCTACTCCGTCAAAACAAGTCCGGACGGGCGCGGAACGAGCATCCACAACGGCATGATGACGAACCCGCAGCTCGGAAAGTCCGAGTTCTGCGTCAGCTGTCATCAGGTCGCGGTCAACCTCGGCATCAAGCTCGAGATCGTCTGGGATCAGTATCGCGACAGCCCCGCGAAGAAGGCCGGCGTCACTTGCCAGGACTGCCACATGGGCAAGGTGCCCGGAAAGCCCGATGGCTATGCGACGGCGCCTTCGGCAGTGATCGGCGGCAAGGAGATCAACCCGGGCCGCAAGCATTCCAATCACCGCTTTATCGGCCCCGGCTATTCGATCGCCCACCCCGGCATCTTCCCGCATAACCCGAAGGCGACGAAATCCTTCTCCATGCAGGACTGGCTGCAGTTCGACTGGCGCGCCGGCTGGGGCACGCCCGAGTTCGAGGACAAGGTCGCGTCCGGCAAGATCAAGGTCGCCTTCCCGAAGCGTTGGGCCGATACGCTCGATCGCGAGGATGCCCGTCAGATCATCGAGGAGAATATTCGCAGCCTCGACAAGCGCGACGAGGTCAGGCGCCAGGTCATGGAGAACGGCACCGAGGTCGGCGGCCCCTTCATCGAGGCTGAGCCGAGAGTCGGCCGGGACCTCGCGTTCGCCTACAAGATCAAGAACCTCAACAGCGGGCACAACCTCCCCTCAGGCTCTCTCGGCGCACAGCCGCAGCTCTGGGTGAATGTCGCCCTCATTGCCCCCGATGGCACGAACGTCTGGGAGTCGGGCTACGTCGACAGCAATGGTGACGTCGCGGACCTCCACAGCCTCGATGTCGCCGCCGGCCGCATCAAGGTCGACCAGCAGCTCGTGAACTTCCAGACCAAGTTCCTGACGACCAACGTCAAGGGCACGGATCGCGAGATGTACCTGCCGGTCAACTTCGATATCGACCCGCTGCCGCAACTGCGTCCGCCGCAGATACCGACCAAGGTTCTCAATCATCCGCCGCTCGTGCGCCTCGAGAACCACTCGCTGCCGCCGCTCGGTGAAAGGATGGCCAAGTATCGCGTGCCGGGCAGCCTGCTCAAACAACCCGGCAAATACCGCCTCGCCTTCCGCATGCGCAGCCGAGCCGAGCCCATCTACTTCATGCGCTTCGTCGGCTCCACGAAGGAGATGGAGCGGCGCATGAACGAACGGATGCTGAGTTTCAAAGCATCGACGGTGCAGATCGACGTGAAGCCCTAGCACCAGCCGCCAATAGTCCGAGTGCCACGGGATGGGAGCCAGATCCACGAGGACGGCTCCCTCCCGGCCCGCAAAGCCAAAAATCACGATGGGATTGCTCAATGACTTGTATTGGCAGCTTTCTGCCCCGTGCGAGGATAACGGCAGCGACGATCGCAATGGCCGTCAGCGGACACCTTCTGTTGTCGGCGATGACGCCCATTCCCGCAGCAGCCCAAAGCAGCGAGTCCAGCAAGGAAAGCTGGTTCAGCAAGCTCTGGCCCGGCGCCTCGCAGGCTTTTTCCGGCGGGGATCAGGCCGAGCCGCAGTACGTCGGCGTCACCTCGAAAGACAAGACATCCGGCAGCACCGTCACTGAGGTGAAGAAAACCACCAAGGCGACCGGCGCCAAGGATGACGACCTCTTCCGCCCCGATCCGCTGTACGAAGCGAAGTACGATCCCAAGTCGAACGTCGACATCTACGGCACAAAGATCGACGCGCCGACGCCGCGCCCGCTGCTCGAGCTGGGCCGCGAGCAATATACCTCCGGCGCCTACGACGAAAGCAGCACGATACTCGGCACGCTGAACCCACTGCTGCCGGGCCTCGCTGTCTATGGCGACTGGCGGACCGCGGTCGCCTACAATCGAAACGGCGGCCGGGATGTTCCCCAGATAGCCACGCGCGTGAACATCGACGTCGATTTCAAGATCACGGCGACCGAGCGCATCCACGCCTTCTTCACGCCGCTTCAGAGGAACACGCAATTCACCCGCTTCGAGTTCGACCGCGCCGATGGCAACGGACGCTTCAACGGCGAGTTCGACCTCAACCCGCAGACGCTCTTCTTCGAGGGCGACTTCGGCTCGCTGTATTCGGGCTTCACCGGAAGACAAGCCGGCTTCGACTTGCCCTTCACCGTCGGCCTCTTCCCGCTCTTCCTTCAGAACGGCATCTGGGCCAACGACGCGATCCTCGGCGGCGCGGTGAGCATTCCGGCCAAGAACTCGGCCAAGCTGGGTCTCGCCAACTTCGACGTTACGTTCTTCGCCGGCTTCGACAACGTCGACAATCCCGGCATTCTTGGTGCGAACCAAAAGCGCAATGCCAACGTCTATGGCGTCGCTACCTTTATCGATGCCTTCAGCGGCTATATCGAAGCGGGTTATGGTCTGCTGGAGGGCGTCCGCGAGCGTGAGGGCGACTATACGCACTTCCTGACCGCGGCCTACACGCGGCGCTATGCCAACACGATCTCGAACTCCACGCGCGTGTTCGCGAACTTCGGCAATGGCCAGAACGACGATGGCGTGGCCATCATCTCGGAGAACAGCCTGATCTCGGGCCTGCCGAGCACGCTGGTCCCCTACGCCAATTTCTTCGTCGGCTTCGGCAAGCCGCAGCCTCTGGTCGACGGCTTCAACGCTGGCATCCTGAAGAACGTCGGCATCAACTTCGAGACCGACGCGCTCACCGGCTATCCGAAGCTCGACGATACCGCTTCCGACGCCTGGGGTGGCGCGATCGGCCTCCAGTACCTGTTCAATCTGGATCAGCAGCTCGTCTTCGAGGCGGCAATGGTCCAGCCGTTCAACAGCGGCGGCACCGGCGTGCAGAATCCGCAGTACGGCCTCGGCGTCCGCTATCAGATCGCGCTCAACCATTCGTGGATCCTGCGCGCCGACGCGACTTACCAGTTCATCGACGGCGCAGAGGACAACTTCGGCATCCGCACCGAGCTTCGCCGGAAGTTCTGACCGGTCGCGGCCATTCGGTTCGAGTTTGGGAGACGTAGTATGCTCGGCAATCTCTTGACCATCCTGATGACGGGTTTGCTGGCCCTGGGCTTCCTTGTCCTGGCGCCGGTGGCCAGCACCGCGTGGGCCGGCCAATCCTTCTTTTCCCGCTTGCGGGCACCGCACTGGGAGCCCGGGTCAAGACTTCGAGGATCGGCAGGCGTGTTGATCGCGGCTGCCGCGGTCTTTCTGCTCGTTGCAGGAATCGGCGCCGCCACGTCCTACATGCGTCAGTCCCCGGAGGCCGCGCGCGCGCCGCATTCGAACGGCGATACGCTCACCGCGCTCAAGGACTACACCAGCTCGGTCGGCACGCAGGAGCCGAAGCACGCGGCGACAGGCAGCAAGACGACAGACGGACAGCAGCTTCCCGACGTGAACACGATGATCGAGCGGCTGGCAAAGCGCCTCGAGTCCGCGCCGAACGACCTCAAGGGCTGGCGCATGCTCGGTTGGTCTTATTACTACACCGGCCGTTTCAAGGAGGCCGAGGCGGCCTACGCGAAGGCCGTAGCGCTCGACCCGAATTCGGAAGAGCTGAAGACAGCGTACGAAGAGGTCAAGGCCAAGCTCACGGAAAGCGTCAATCCGCCGACAGCTTCGCCGCCACCTGCCGCGACCGCAGCCAAGGAAAGCCCCGGGCCGAGCAGCGAGGACGTCGCCAGAATGCAGGCCATGCCCGCGGAAGACCGCAACGCTGCCATCCGGTCGATGGTCGACGGTCTGGCCAGCCGTCTGGAGAGTTCGCCGCGCGACGTCGAAGGCTGGTCGCGCCTCATGCGCTCGCGCGTCGTGCTCGGCGAGAAAAACGTCGCAGAAGCAGCGCTGCGCAAGGCCCTCGATATCTTCAAGGACGAGCCTGCGGCATCGGACCGTATCAAGGCGGCCGCGATCGAGCTTGGCTTGAAAGTCGAATGAGGGCGAGGAGCGCCGACATGATTATCGA
>Ga0180218_1002320_pt1 | contig 10001 bp, 9 predicted proteins | sample eDN3rd37CKraftBY_FD_151334 | JGI IMG/M metagenome (GOLD analysis project Ga0180218, IMG submission 151334) | Enriched backyard soil microbial communities from Emeryville, California, USA - eDNA 3rd pass 37_C Kraft BY (version 2) (version 2) | ecosystem: Environmental > Terrestrial > Soil >... | reverse complement strand
AGAATGCCGCCGAGGATCATCGCGCCGAGCGAGGAGCAGATCGCCACCGTCATGGCGATGCGCGCGCCGTAGAGCAGCCGCGACAGCACGCAGCGCCCGAGACTGTCGGTGCCGAGCGGGAACGCGGCGTCGCCGCCCGGCAACCAGGCCGGCGGCAACAGGATGGAGACCAGCGCCTGCTCGTTGGGATCGTGCGGCGCCAGCAGCGGCGCAAACAGCGCGAGCAGAGCAATCAGCCCGACCACGGTCAGGCCGATCATGACGCGGGGGGATGCCATCCATTTCGGGATCCGCATCACGCGACCCTCAGCCGGGGATTGAGGACCACGTAACAGGCATCGACGACCGTATTGATGATGAGGACGACGACGCAATAAGCGAGGCCTACCGCCTGGATGATCGGCAGGTCGGCGTTGCGCACCGCATCGACCATCAGATTGCCGAGGCCGGGATAGGAATAGATCACCTCGACCAGCAGCGTGCCGCCGAACAGGAAGCCGAACTGAACGCCCATCAGGCTCAAGGTCGGCAGGATCGCGTTCTTGAGGCCGTGGCGCAGCAGGATGCGCCGCTCCGGCTGCCCGCGCAGCCGCGCCTGATGGATGTAATCCTCCTGATAGACGTCGAGCAGGCTCGAGCGCAGCACCCGCATGATGGTCGGCGAGAACGCGATGCCGAGCGCGAAGGCCGGCAGCAGCATGTGCTTGACCGCGTCCCAGAACATGTCGAGCCGCCCGACCAGCAGCGTGTCGAGCAGCAGGAAGCCGGTGACGACAGGAAGCTGGAATTCCGGCGACAGCCGCCCGGTGAACGGCAGCGCCTCGAACATCACGCCGAACACCAGGATGAAGAACAGCGCCCAGAGGAATTCCGGGATCGAGAGCAGCACGATCGAGCTGGTGTCGAGGATCTGGTCGAGCCCCCAACGGCCGCGCATATGGAACAGCAGCAGCCCGCCGCCAATGCCGAGGATCGAAGCGATCACCATGGCGCAGAGCGCGAGCTCGATGGTGGCCGGCAGCGTCGCGGCGACCAGCGACACGACGCTGCGCCGGAAGTGGATCGACGTGCCGAAGTCGCCGTGCAGCGCGTGTCCCAGCCAGATCGCATATTGCTGCGGCAGCGGGAGATCGAGACCCATCTCCTGCCGCTTGGCCTCGATCTCGGCGATGGTGGCGGTCGGCGGCATCGACATCGCCGCCGCATCGACCGGCAGCAGCCGCAGCATGCAGAACAACAGCGCCGACACCACGGCGAGGATGACGACCGACACCGCCGCGCGCCGGACCACCAGGAGAAGGATCGCGCTCATGCGACGGCTCCCCTCGGCGTTCCGGCGATCACCGGGCCGCTCTCGTCACCGCGGGCCCCGTCAGGTCCAGCTCATATGGTCCGCGAGGATCCAGCCGTTCTCGTATTTGACGTAGGACAGTGTCTTCTTGCGGACCACGGTCTGCACGCTCTGCAGCAGCGGGATGGTAGCGCCCTTCTCGATCACAAACTTGTTGAGGTCGCGCCAGCCGGCGATCCGCTTGTCGTAGTCGGCGATATTGAACAGCGGCGCCATCTTCTCGCCGACCTCCGCCCCCTTCCAGGCCGAGAACGGCAGCTTCGGGCTCAACAGATAGCCGGCGAAGATCTCCGGGTCGCCGGTCGCGTTGTCCCAGCTATAGAGCGTCGCCTCCGGCAGCTTGGAGCCGCGATTGAGCTCGAAATACTTGGCGTATTCGATGGTCTCGATCTCGGCCTCGATGCCGACCTTCTTCCACATCTGCTGGATCGCGCGGGCGATGTCGAAGTCGCTCGGGAAGTGCCCGTTGGTGCTCGCGAACTTGATGGTCGCGGGCTTGGAGGGGCCGAAGCCGGACTTCTTCAGCAGCTCGGTGGCGAGCTTCGGGTCATAGGCGAACTTGAAGTCCGGCAGATAGGCCGCGGTGCCGGGCGTCGCGACCACCGACAGCGGGACCGCCGCGCCGCCATAGAAGGCCTTGGACAGCGCCGCCTTGTCGATGGCGTGGTGCGCCGCGAGCCGGACATTGTCGTCGGCGAAGCCGAGATCGTTGCGGCATTGCAGCAGGATGATCCGGGTCATCGGATTGAGTTCCGCGGCGAGCGAAGGCTCCTTGTTGAGCCGCGCCACCTCGCGCACCGGCACGTTGATGGTGAGGTCGATCTGCCCGGACTGCACGGCCGCGACGCGGGCGGACGGGTCCTTGATGATCTCGAAGGTGATGCGCTTGATCTTCGGCTTCGGGCCCCAATAGGCGTCGTTGCGCTCCAGCACGATGCGCGAGTTGAGCTGATAGTCGGCAAGCTTGTAGGGCCCGGTGCCGACCGGCTTCTGCGCGGCCGCCTCTGGGCCCACGGACTCGAAATATTTCTTGGAAACGATGTAGCTGCCGAGGAAGGCGAGCCACTGCGGCGCGGTCGGCGCCGGCGAGCTGAAGACCATGCGCGCCTTGGTCGGCGACTGCACCTCGATGTCCTTGACCTTGCGCCACGAGTTCTTGGTGTCGACCTGATGACCGGCCTTGATGCGCTCGAAGAAGGTGTAGCGGAAATCATCCGCCGTCATCTTGTCGCCGTTGTGGAAGGTAACGTCGTCGCGCAGCTCCACGTCGAGGCTCAGGCCGTCGGGCGCGAGCTGCCACTTGGTCAGCAGTTTGGGGACCAGCTTGAGCTTGGGGTCCTGGTCGATCGGCTGGTCGAAGACGAGCTTGTAGATCGGCTGGGCGTCCGGCGTGAAGCGCCGGTTGGGATCCCACGACGGCACGTCGCTCGGCCAGCCGATCGTCGCCGCGTCGCCGGCGGCGAATGCGTCCGTGACGCTGCCGGCCAGCGCGGTGCTGCCGGCGGCGAGCGCCAGCATTTGCAAGGCGGTCCGGCGATCCATTTCGACGGTCATATCTCCCCTCCCAGTTTTCCAGGTTTTGGCGTGGATTCGATCAGCCTCGTGTCGCGCTCCGATCAGGGCCTTGCGCCCTGTTGCTCGGGGATCGTCCAATTACTTGAAGCCTAAAATTTCCAGGAACACCGCGCAACAGCGCGGTGGCGCTTTCACGCCCAAAGCCGCGCCACCCACCGCCTTCGGAACACGCAGTTCAGCCCCTGAAAATCGGGAAACCGCGGCAGCCGGCGGCTGCAGCAATGAAAAACCGGCCCCCGCTGTCGCGGAGGCCGGCTTTCATCATAAGTGGGACGAGGTCGATGCCCGGCGGTCAGTCCGCGACGGCGATGCCCTGAATCTCGAGCATGATCTCCGGCCGTGCGAAGCCGGTCACCGTGATCGCCGCGCTCGCCGGGAAGTCCTTGCCGAAAATCTCGGCACGAAGCTCGGTCATGCGCGTGGTGTAGCGGGCATCGATCAGGAAGACCGTCATCGTGACCATGTCCTTGAGCGCGCATTTCGCTTCGGCCAGCGTCTTCTCGATGTTGCGGAAGGTCTGCCGGCACTGGGCGTCGAAGTCGCCGGCCAACGACTTGCCGCTGTCGTCGGTCTCGCCGGTATGGCCCGCGACCCAGATCGTCCGCCCGCCCGAGGTGATGACGGCCGGCGAAAAAGCGCGCTTCTGCTGCCAGGTGCCACGTACGAAATCCTTGTTCACTTTCAGTCTCTCCTTTTCACAACATTTCGGCCGCAACGATCCGACATCCGATCAGTCGCGGCCGGCCTCGACGATCTTGACGGCCAGCAGGCCGGGATTGGTGTACATCGCCTCGTGGTCCCCCGGCATCGCGACGAAGCGGAAGCGGCCGAGCCGGTTGGAGAACCGCGGATGCCAGGACAGCTCCGGCATCGGCACGCGGATGTCCTCGGTGGCGGTCAGATAGCTCTTCGGGATATCGAGGCTGTAGAACTTTTTCATGTCCAGCTTGTCGCGGAACGGCTGGATCGGCTGCGGCGACCAGTTGGAATAGTAGCGCAAGGCGTCGTCGCGGCTCACCGTGTTGAAGAAGACGTCGCGGACCGCCTCGAACGGCGGCAGATAGGTGTCGTCGCCACTCGCCGCCGCGCCTTTCTCGACGAAGGCAACGTTCTGCGGCGTCTCGTCGAGCAGCGACTGGCCGTCGAGCAGCACGAAGGCGTTGAAGAACACCAGCCGCCGCAGCCGCTCCGGCACGGCTTCGGCGACCTTGCCGATGACGGTGCCGCCATAGCTGTGGCCGAGCAGCACGGCGTCGGTGATATCGCGCTCGCGGATATAATCGACGATCGAGGCCGTGCAGTCGGCGTGATTGACGCGCCGGTCGGCGGTCTTGCCGTTGCCGGCGATGGTCGGCGCGTGGACCACGTGGCCTTCCCGGCGCAGCAGGCCGGCGACCGTGTCCCAGCATGAGCCGTCATGCCAACCGCCGTGGACCAGAACGTAAGTCGACAAGAATGCTCTCCCGCCCACTCGGGACGAATGTACGCTATCAGGATCGAGGGTGCCGGACCGGCTTGTCACGCCGGCCCGGCCGCGCAATGCGTTACTTGAACGGCTGTTCCTTATCGAGCCGCGCCTTGGCTTCCTTGGCGACGCTCAGGTCGAACAGCTGCTCCTTGGTCACCTTCTTCTCGACATAGGTGAAGTAGTCCGACCAGTAGTTCTGCATGTCCATGATCGAGTCGACCGGGGGCATGCCGTCCTCGTTGGTGTAGGACCAGAACGGCGCGATCGCCTTCACCAGCTCGGGCTTGTTGAGGAAGGTGTTCTTGGCGAGATAGCCGAGGATTTCGGGGTTCTTGTCGGGCGCCTTGGCCGCCGCGTCGAACTCCTTGACACCCTGCAGATAGGCCATGGCGAAGCGGATCAGGACGTCGCGCTTGCCGGTCAGGAAGCTCTTGTTGACGACGTAAACGCCGATCGAGCTGCCCGGCGCGACCTCGTCGCCGTTGGCGACGATCGGGCCCCATTTGTTGTTCTGGGCGAAGAAGCCGAACTGATAGGCCAGGTCGGTGACGTCGACCTGCTTCTGGCCGAGCATCTTCATCAGGTCGGGCTGCGAGGCGCCGGCGACCCACTGCACGTCCTTGCGCGGATCGAGGCCCGCCTGCTGCAGCGCGCGGGCGGTCGTGTACTGGTTGATGCTGCCGACCGCACCGACACCGATCCGCTTGCCCTTGAGCTTGGCGAAATCGGAGGCCTTCTTCACGCCGGCGTCGTACAGCTCCTGCGTCACGTTGATCGCGGTGTAGCCGTAGCCCGGCTTGTTCTGGCCGCGGTCGAGCACGATCACCATCGGCGCGCCCTTGGCGACGCTGTTGAAGAAGCCGGCATTCGCCGTCATCAGCGAGATGTCGAGCTCGCCGGCCAGCATCGAAGGCACCGCCAGCGCGCCGTCGTTGAACTTCTTGATCTGGATATCCAGGTTCATCTTCTTGAAGTAGCCGCGCTCCAGCGCGACGAAGAAGCCGCCCCCGGTGATGAACGGCCCCTCGCCGACCCGGACGACGTCGGCGGCGCTCGCGCGCTGCAGCGGCAGCAAGGCCACGGCGAGCGCGAACCCGACACCGAGGGCAATCTTCAGCGGACTCGTGTTTGACATGTTGTTCCTCCTGTTAAGACTCAATGTTCGTCCCGCGAGGTCATCCACGGCGCGACCTTGCGGTCGATCCACTGCTGCGACTTGATGACCACCGCTCCCACGACCGCAAGCACGACGAGGCTTGCGAACACCTTCTCGGTCTCCATCACCTGACCGGCGGTGATGAGGAGGTTGCCCATGCCGAGGTGCCCGGCTCCGCCGATCATCTCGGCGGCAACCACCAGGATGATCGTCACTCCCATGCCGAGATGAAGGCCGGCAAAGATGCTCGGGATCGCCGAGGGAATGACGACCTTCATCTGGATCTGTCTGCGATTGGCGCCGAGATCCTCCGCCGCCTTGATGAGGCCGCGGTCGGCCTGGCGGATGCCGGCATAGCTGCTGATGACGATCGGGAAGAACGCCGTGATGGCGCTGATCACGATCTTGTAGGCCTCGCCGGTGCCGAGCCAGATCACCAAGAGCGGGATCAGCGCGATCTTCGGCAGCGGATAGAGCGCGGCGATCCACGGGTCCGCCACCCGCGCCGCCAGCCGCGACATCCCCATCAGGACGCCGAGCGCGACGCCGGCGACCGCCGCGATCGCGAAGCCGACGAAGATGCGCAGCAGCGTCGCGCCGAGGTTGAGGCCGAGCGAGCCATCCATCACCATGCGCATGAAATACTTCGCGATCTGGCTCGGCGGCGGCAGGAAGATCGGCGCGATGCCGCGCCAGCGCACGAACAGCTCCCAGCCGATAATGAAGACGACGATCACGAGCGTCGGCAGCAGGCGCTCGAACAGTCCCGGGGCGTTGGTCCGTCGCGCGGTCATTGGGCCTCCAGCGCCTCGGCCTGCTGCGCCATGGAGGTCATCACCTCCTCGCGGATCAGATGGAAGGCGCGGTCGAACAGCTCGCCGAACGCCTTGGAACTCACCATTTCGAGCGAACGCGGCCGCGGCAGGTCGACCTTGATGACCTCCTTGATGCGGCCGGGCCGCGCGGTCATCACGATCACCTCGTCGCCGAGCAGGATCGCCTCCTCGATGGCGTGGGTGACGAACAGGATGGTCTTCTTGGTCTCGTCGAAGATGCGCAGCAGCTCTTCCTGCATGACGATCTTGGTCTGCGCGTCGAGCGCGCCGAACGGCTCGTCCATCAGCAGGATCGGGCGCTCCAGAATGAGCGCGCGGGCAAGCGCGACGCGCTGGCGCATGCCGCCGGACAGATGGCCCGGCAGATGGTTTTCGAAGCCGCGCAGCCCGACGGACGCGACCAGCGCCCTGGCGCGCTCGTGGCGCTGCTGCTTCGGCACGCCCTGCATCTCGAGGCCGAAGGCCACGTTGTCGACGACGCTGCGCCAGGGAAACAGATTGAGGTGCTGCCACACCATCACCGAATCCGCGCCGAGCGGGCGCGCGGCGTCGGGGCGCTTGGGATCGACGATGCGCACGGTGCCGCTGGTCGCCTGCTCCAGGCCGCCGACGATCTGCACCAGCGTGCTCTTGCCGCAGCCGCTCGGACCGAGCAGGCAGGAGAACCGCCCGGAGGCGAAGCGATGCGAGAACCTGTCCAGCGCGACGACGTCGGCGCCGTGACGGCCCGGCCAGATCTGCGTCACATCCTCTGCGATTACATCCATTCCGCGATCCCCGCCACGTCCGGCATTCCCCTCGTTCTCGACCGCGTCGGCGTCCGCGCGGCGTTGCTATCGGCCGATATTATGCAAGCGCCATGCCGGTTCGAGGCGGGTCTGCAGCCCCGCGTCGTTCAGCATGCGTTTGGCGATCGTCTCGCACTCGCGGACGACCTTGCCGTGGTCCGGCATCTTCACGACGACGCCGTCGCGGCAGACGATCTCGCCGTCGACCATCACAAGGCACGTATCGCTGCCCTTGCCGGCATAGAGGAAGCTCGAGATCGGCCGGTGCATGACGCCGACATAGGGCTTGTCGACGTCGAACACGGCGATGTCGGCCTTCTTGCCGGCTTCCAGCGAGCCGATCTCATGATCGAGGCCGAGCGCCTTGGCGGCGTTGATGGTGGCCATTTCGATGGTCAACTCGGCCGGCATCCGCGTCGGATCGAGGTGGCGCACGTGCTGCATCAGCGTGCAGACCTTCATCTGCTCGACCATGTCGACGGAGTAATCCACCATCGGCCCGTCGGTGCCGAGCGCGACGTTCACCCCGGCGCGCGCCGCGCTGGCGAAAGGCCCGATGCCGCCGCCGCGGATCGACTCGCTGCTCGGCGTATAGACGAAGCTGCAGCCGGTGCGCGCCATGTGCTCGATATCGAGCTCGGTGACGTGGATGCCGTGGATCATCAGCCAGGTCGGATCGAGCAGGCCGAGCTGCATCAGGTAGCGCACGTCGGTGCGGCCGGTCTCCCGCAGATATTTCAGGAAGCCCTTTTCCAGCGAGAAGGTGCCGCCGGCGATGTGATCGGTGATCTTGATCTTCAGCTTGCGGGCGAGCTCGTAGCCGCGGCAGATCAGCTCCTCGGTGGTCATGCCCGCCGCGACCCAGTGCGCGTTGGACTCGATCACCATCGCGATGCGCACGCGGCCGTCGCTGGTGCCGTCCCAGCGGCGGTATTCGTCCTCGAAGGCGCCGAGCGCCTCGTCCAGCGTGTAAGGATGGTTCGGATTGGCCGCGGTCTTGCAGCGCAGCTCCTTGGCGAAGACCTGCTTGATGCCGAGCTCGGCCTGCGGCTCGATGGTGGCGCGCACCATCTCCGGCGGCGTCGTGGTGACCGAGTGATTGAGCGAGCAGGTCGTGCCGGTCGACAGCATCTCCATCGCCGCGAGATAGCTCGACGCCCGCATGCCCTCTTCCGGCAGGCGGTGCGCCAGCGGCAGCAGGAAGCCCGTCACCCAGTCTTCCAGCAGATAGCCGTCGGCCAGCCCCTTGAACAGCGTGTACCAGTGATGCTGGTGCATGTTGATGAGGCCGGGCATCACGATGCAGCCGGCGACGTCGATGACCTGATCGAAGCCCGCGGCGTCCGGCGTCGCCTTCGCCGCCCCGACGGCGGAAATCGTCTTGCCATCGATCGCGACATAGCCGCCGGGATGAACCGCGCGAGCGCCGTCGACGGTGACGACGATGCCGTTCTTCAGAAGCGTGCGCGCCATGAGCCACCTTCCCTCGCGAAAATCCTCGATGTAAAGTATCTTCATGTCAAGAGACTTTCCCAGAGAACTTCCGTTGCAGCGCAGCGATTCCACGCGGCGAAAAACCGTTCGCGCCGCGCGCCCGCCGGACACCATCGAACTGTTCATGCGTCAGTGGCGCGCCGAGCGGCCCGATCTCGATCCGGCGCCGTTCGGGATTTTCGGCCGCATCCACCGCATCGCCGGCTATTTCACCCGGCGCGCCGATGCGTGGCTGAGCGAACTCGGGCTGACATGGGAGACCTTCAGCCTGATCGTGACGTTGCGCCGCGCCGGCAGGCCTTACGCAATGCGGCCGACCGACCTGTTGCGCGAGTCGCTGTTGAGCTCAGGCGCGGTGACCAACCGCATCGACCGCGTCGAACAGCTCGGGCTGGTCCGGCGCATTCCCGATCCGAACGACCGGCGCGGCGTCGTCGTGCAACTGACCGCGAGCGGCCGCTCGCTCGCCGACCGCGCCATCGCGCTGCATTTCAAGGAAATGTCGCGGCTGCTGGACGGCCTCCCGCCCAAGGACGCGCGCCGCATCGCCGCGCTGTTGAGCACGCTTCTGCTGTCGTTGGAGACGGCGCCGTCCGGCAAATCAACTCCGATCGCGAACGGTCAGAAGCCGGCGCGGAACGGCCGCCGCAACGGGCGCTAGCCCGGTTGGTTTCCGCGCCCTGACAAGATTGCAACCAAGTCGCAATTGCACCAAGCGACGGGAGTGCGGCGACATTGTCGCTGGCCCTTGCCGCTGTTAAATGCTCCGGCGAAGGACAACACCTTGCCGAGCCGAAAAGAGAAAGTCGCCATCGTCTCCGTCGCCGCCAGCGGCTCGCTCGCGGCGGCGAAGTTCATCGTCGGCATCGCCATCGGCAGCCTGGCGCTGATCTCCGACGCGCTGCACAGCCTGATCGATCTCGGCGCCACGCTCGTCACCCTCGTCGCGGTGCGGATCGCCGATCAGCCGCCCGACGAGGAGCATCACTACGGCCACGGCAAGGTCGAGAGCGTCGCGGCGCTGGCGGAAGCCGCGCTGCTGTTCCTGCTCGCCGGCGGCGTCGCCGTCGAGGCGGTCAGCCGCCTGCAGACCGGCGGCACGCTGGTCGCATTCTCCGTCATCCCGTTCGTCGTGCTCGGCATCGAGATGGCGGTCAACGGCTGGCGCGCACGGGCGCTGATGAAGGTCGCGCGGGACACCAAGAGCCAGGCGCTGGAGGCGGACGCGCTGCATTTCGCGTCGGACTTCTTCGGCTCTATCCCGGTCATCATCGGCCTCATCCTGTCGGCCTATGGCTACAGCTGGGGCGATCCTGTCGCCGCCATCGCGGTC
>Ga0180218_1002319_pt1 | contig 10006 bp, 4 predicted proteins | sample eDN3rd37CKraftBY_FD_151334 | JGI IMG/M metagenome (GOLD analysis project Ga0180218, IMG submission 151334) | Enriched backyard soil microbial communities from Emeryville, California, USA - eDNA 3rd pass 37_C Kraft BY (version 2) (version 2) | ecosystem: Environmental > Terrestrial > Soil >... | reverse complement strand
GCTGATCGCCGGATATGTCGGCCAGGCGCTCGGCTGGTATCGCCCCGGGGAGCCGGCCGGCTGGATCGCCTCGGTGATCGGCGCGATCGTGCTGCTGGTGATCTACGGGCTGGTACGGCGCAGAGCCTGACGCCTGCCCAGGGGCGGGGCCATTGACGGCCTCGCCCATCGTTTTTTGGCGCCCGGGCCCGCTTCCGGCCCCGCGCTCCCTCCCCTCGGCACCCGGCGGCTCGCACGCCGGCACGCCAACCGCAGTTCGCTGCGTTCGCACAACAGTGCGGACGCTCTTTGTTGCGAAAGATTGAACTGCCGACACATTTCCGTAAGAAATCGCGCTGCACGGTGCGTAGGCTGGCGTTCCCCCAAGCCCGCCACCGTTCCCGCCCACTCCCCTTGCGGCGGACGGCGAGCCAGTCCCGACGGAGGACGCCGCCATGCAGCGCAACCCATTTGAACCGATCCCCGACGACGCGAATGCCAGCGGTCATCCGGCCCCGCGCGCCGCCGCTTCCCGGTCCGCGTCCCCGTATCCCGGATCCCTCTCATCGAACGCGGCCAACAGCGCCCTCCCGGCCCTGCACGCCGCCATCCGCAGCGGCAAACTCACGCTGGTCCGGCAGGCGCTCGCGGCCGTGCCCGACGCGTTGCGGACCTGCGATGGGCACGGCGATCCGCCCCTGCACTACGCGGTCCGTTCGGCGGCGCCGGTCGCCGTGCTGGCATGCCTGCTCGAACACGGCGCCCGTCTCGATGCGCGAAATATGCGCGGCGAAACCGCGATGCATATCGCCTTCAGCCGCCAACACACCGATCCGGCCTGGTTGGCGTGGTTGCTCGGCCAGGCCGGTCGCAAGGGGGACGCCGGCGCCTGGCTCGCCGCCTTCGTCCCCGATGCCGATGGCCGTTATGCCTATGAGTATGGGCTCGGGGCACAGCATCAGCCCCGACCCGGCATGGAGCCGATCATGGCGGGGCTCCAACGGCAGGACGGCTGGTATCGGGCCTACCTCGCCAACATGGCCCGGGCAGTGTCCTCGGCGGACCTCGCCGAGCTCGCGACGCTGCTGTCGTGCGAGATGCCTCTGGATCTCGCCGTTCAGCGCGGCAAGACGGCGCTGATGGTCGCCGCCGAACTCGGCCACGAGGCCGTCGTCGACATGCTGCTGGCCCACGCCGACGAGCACGGCATGCGGCAGTTGAATCTGGGCGCGGCGGACAGTGGCGATACCGCGTTGATGCTGGCTGCCTTTCACGGGCATGGTGCCGTCGTGGAGCGCCTGCTCGCCGCCTCGGCGGCCCCCGACGTGCCAAGCCAGTGCGGCGACACCGCGCTGATGGCGGCCGCCATCGCCGGCCACGACGGCATTGTCGAGCGGCTGCTGGATGCCGGAGCCGTGGTCGATAGCCGCAATGCGCTGGGCCGGACGGCGTTGATGTTCGCCGCCGTGGCCGGACACCGGGGCACGGTGGAGGTCCTGCTGCGCCATGGCGCAGCGGTCGATGCGAAGGATGGCGAAGGGCGCACCGCACTGGCATTCGCCGCCCTGCACTCCGCAACGCTCTATTCCGGGTCGTCGTTACAGGAGCGCGTTTGCGCGATCCGCGTCGATACGATGGGTTCGTTTGCCGCCCTTACGCGCTCCGGCGCACCGTTGACCGCAAACGAACGGCGCCAGGGCCCTTCCGGGTTCGGTCCCGGCAGACACCGCGACACCGCCCAGACGCTGCTGCACCACGGTGCCGCGGTGGATTCGAGAGATATTCGCGGCGCCACCGCCTTGATGCATGCCGCCGCAAACGGCCATATCGAAATTCTGGCGGTGCTGCTCGGTGCGGGAGCCGACTGGGAACTGCGGGACAACTCCGGCCGAACCGCGCTCACTTACGCGACCGCAGCCGGACACACGCATGCCGCGCGAGTGCTGAAGGCCTGTCAGGGCTGAAGACCGCGGCGCGATCGGCGCGTTGGCCTGCGCTTATTGGCGCTTATTGCGGCTCCAACGGCCGGTAGGCCACCTTGCCAACGCCGATCTTCTTCCAGAAGGGTTCGGGCAACCTGTCTCGCAGGAACGCCAACGCTCCAGACCGGCGCTCGTACTGCTGTCGCATCGCAGTCTTGCCTTCGATGAATTCCTGGAACAGGTGCCGCAGCGGTTTGAGCATGGCCTCGTCGCTACGCAGCGCCATCCCTTCCATTGCGGTCTTCAGCGCTTCGGTCTGCGCCTGCGATGCGAAACAGCGCAGCTTCTGCGAGATTTCCTCGCGGTCCTTCGCATAGGTCGAATCCAGCCGGATCGATGAACGCAGCCTGATCGCTTCGAGCAGGTTCGCGTCCATCCCTAGCGATACCAGCGCTTCCGTCAACGCGCATCGTGTGATTGGACGCTCGCTGTCGAGCAGGGCCTTGAGCATGGCATCGATGGCGACAAATCGGTTCTCGCGCATTTCGTCGACAGTCGGTTTCCGCTGCTCCTGGGCGATTCGCTGCGCAGTCGCCAACCATTGCTTGTCGCGCTGCGCTTGCCCGTTCGCCTCGATGCGGTCCTTCACGAAGCGGACGACGCCCGAAACCAGCCAGAAGGTGCCCAACGCCAGGGCGGCGGCGAGCAATATGGTTCCAACCACGCCGCCAGAGCCGAGCGTCGCGAACACAACGAAACCAACGCCGATTGCCATCGCAGCCGTCGCATATCCCATGCGGAATTTCGCCCGGGATTTCTTCTTCAATTCGGTTGCCTCGATGGCCTGGAAGGCCTTCTCCTGATGATGCAGCACGATCTCGATCAGCTCCTTCGCGCTCTCGACGTCCTTGGCAGATTGCGGCGATGCCGCGGCGGCAGCGCTGGCGACATGCGACTGCTGCACGGCCGCGGATCCCGTCCGCGCCGCCTGCTCGGTCAACCATTGCCGATGACGCTCGGCTGCCCCGAGAACCTGCCGCTCCCGTCCATCGGCGGTCTGCAAATCCATGCCGCGTTGACGGACCACTGCCAGATCCACGAGCCGCCGTTCCGATTGATACCATCCCACCGCGCCTGCGCCCATGTGAAACGCACCCATCGCAAGGCTGAAGGCACCACTGGCGATGCTGGTTGCGGCAAGATCGACGCCTTGCACGCCAAGCTTCACCGCGGCTTCCGTCGCATTGCACGCGGCCCCGCCCAGTTGTACGACACTGTCCCGCGCGGCGGCAACGCCCATGGAATGGAGATTGTCGGTCGCTTCCGCGAGCTGATTCGCGGCCTGCTCGTAGCGGACGTAGTGCTCGAAATCCGCCGCGAGATCGAGCGCCAGTTTCTCGAGCTTTTCTTCGACCCCCTTCAGGTCGGCCTGGGTTCTCTGAAGGTTCAACGGGGATGCGGACGAATCCCGTTGCCAATCTGGCAGCAACTTCGCTTCCGCATCGGACGGCCACGTATTCAGCAACGTGGATAGCGCGTGCCTCTCACCGAGCAAGCTGGCGATTTCCGGATTGCCATTGACAAACCGGTCCCGTCCTTCAGCATGCTTGCCCAGCGCCTGGTCCAGTTCCGATTTCTTCCGTCCTGCCTTCCATACGAGATGAGCCGTACCGATGGCCTCGATCAGTGCGAACGTGCTGCCGACCAGGGCGCCTTCATTGGCTGCGGGCAGATACGAAGTGGCCGAGAAGGTGTTCAACTCGTCGGTCGACGACACGGCGATGTGCATCGCCTCGCGTCCTACCGTTACCGCGCTCCATAAGCCGTAGGTAACTTCATTGAGCAGATGCCATCCCTTTGTCTCCGACAGCTTCGCGTGAGAGAGATACGGGGGAGGCCATGTGGCTGCCTGGGAGGAGTGGCCAGCATTCCGGGGAATTGGAGTTTGGAGGTTCCGCTCGCCTGCCGCTGGCCCAGCCGCCTCCGCGTTCTGTACCTCCATAGCGGTGCGTTGGGTAAGTGGCTCAATACATGGCTGGCCCAACAGCTTGGGATCCTGCTCGATATCCTCGGTGCCTTGCACTATGGGGTCGATGCCGTTCCCTGAGGGGATTCCATCTACCTCGATGTCATCTCGAGGCATCGAGTCTGATCGCTCACGCTTGGAGTCGGTGAACGTGTCCGCATTCGAGTAAGTCTGCGTACAGATACCGTCTATGCGCATCGTCTCCTCCGCTCTTGCTATTCTTGACCATCGGCAGCCCTCGCCAATGGCATCGATGACTCACCGATCCTGTTCGGCTACATGATGTGGGATGGCAAACGATCGATCCTCGGAATCGGACGAGTCGTGACGCTGCTGTATGCGCGCATTGGATCAGGCGGCTTTACCGTGCCAGGTAATGGCTTCGGCGGTTTCCGCAGCACCAGTTCGTCTTCGTTGCAGGCGGCCATGTATTGCTTCGAATGAACGCTGTCCACGGCGCGGTAAAGCCAAATCAACCTGCAGAGCAGCATTCCCTCGGATTCGACGCTGAACTTGCAGTTGAACGTGTCGCTGCTCAGATGATCGAATCCGGCTCTCAGGCCGCGCACAGTCAGGACATCCTCTGGGTAAGGATGGGCCGAGACCGCCTTGTATATCGACTCCCACCGTCGGACGGTGCCAGGCAGATCGTTCGGGCTGATCCGCTGTGCGAGTTGTGCAAGAACCCGCGCCTTGGACAGACGTTCATCGTCGTCCTTCGGATCGTGCCGTAGTGCGCGATCGGCCAACAGAGTCAACAACTCACTATCCGTATCCGGCAACCAGCGGGCAAGGTGCCGCATCAGCTCGAGCTCCCACTGCGCCGAGTGCTGCTTCGCCCGATTGAGCGCCATCGTCACCATGTCTCGCCTTCCCGCGACCGACATCTCGCAGGTCATGCGAATGACCGCTGGCAGCGCCCATTCGCGGGCCGATGGCTTCGCATTGACCAATGCATCCACCATTGGCACGACCTGATTCGACCATTTCATTCCCGCGACGCGCCGCGCGATGACATCGCTGTCGCGATGCTGCGGCATGGCCGATACCGCGTTGATGGCGTTGTGGATCGCTTTGCATGTCGTCCCGAGCGGTGCGTCGCCGCGGAAGAAATGACGATCGCCCGCGGGCACGCGCGCCATCACCTCACAAAGCAACTCGAACGGAAGCTTCAGAATCGGAAACGGTGTCGCGGATTCCGCTTTGGCCGGGGGAGTGGCCGATTTGACCGCCGTCGTTTCGACTCGGCTCTCGCCCGGCGGCTTGTCTGAACCTGCCCGGCCGTCGGTGCTGTGCGGCCGATCATGATTGGGAGCGGGCTTTCGGATACCGAAGAACGATAGGACCTTGTCCCAGGGACCGGCCTGCCCGTCGCGTGCCGGGTAGACCCGGGGAACCGGGGGGACCGGTGACCCGTCCGCGGCACGGACATACTGGATGCGAGCCGAGCTCCCGCCTGCTTGCACGGCCATCGTGCCATGATCGCGTGGCGCCTGGGCGCCCGAATGGGGCGGTGGGCGCGAGTCGACAATGGCGGACGAAGCGACAGTGTGAGTGCCAGCCATGATTGCTCCTGACGAAGTGGGGTGGGTACCGCCAGACCTGGCGGGGGGTGGTGCCTCGGCGGCGTACCGCCGACGCTCGTCAGATAGTGCTGGCTGGCAATGCGGTGGCGCTATTGGAAATTGTTGTCGGGTTTTTGTTTCAGTCGCGGTACATGGCCAAATAGGCCGACCTGACCACGCCGCAGGGGTCAGTGAGAGATGCCGACCCGCCGCAGCACCTCTTCAATTCCCGCGAGGGCCGCGAGCATGCCCGCGCCGAGGGCCTCCTTGCGCAGCGCCATCAGCTCGGCCCGCAGCCCGGTCTGGCTGGCGCCCCGCTGGCTGCGGCCCAGCGCCGCCAGCACCCGGGCACGGCGGATCTGGAACTGCGCCCACGGAAACGGCTCCGGCCGCGTGTAGGCCTGCAGCGCGTCCGCATAGCGGTCGGCATCGTCCCAGCGGCCATTGCGCAGCGAGACGTCCATCGCGGCTTCGTAGAGATCGAGGTGGCAATGGCTGACACAGCTTTGCGCCAGGATCGCCTCGCCCTGCGCCAACGCCCGGCGCTGCTTGTCCGGATCGCGCGAGGTGCGGGCGAGGAACCCCAGGATCATCGGGCCGGAGTAGCGCATGCCGGTGTCGCGGCTGAGCGCCAGCGCTTCGTCCAGCAGCTGCTCGGCGGCTTCCGGATGCCCCTGGTTGCCGATGGCCAGCGCCCGCCGCCCGGCCAGTTCCGCTTCGAAGCGGCGCGCGCCGAGGCGCCGGGCCAGCACCAACGCCCGCTCGGCATGCGCCTGCGACTTCGCCCATTCGCCGGTCTGCTGCTCGGTGGACGCCATCACGTCGTAGGCCAGCAGTTCGATGCGCGCATCGCCGATCCGGCGGGCGATGCGCAGCGCCTCTTCGCAACGCGCCAGCGCGGACGACAAGGCATTGCACAGGATGTCCACCGCGCCGACCATGGGCAGGTTCGCCCCTTCGATCCGCACGAAGCCGCGCGCGCGGGCCAGCTCGACGCAGCGGACGAAATGCGCGCGGGCGGTGACCATGCGGCCCTGCTGGTAATAGGCATCGCCCAGGCCGCCGAGCGCGCGTGCCTCGCCCAGCGCGGAGCCCGCCGCGCCGGCATGCTGCAGCGCGCGCTGGTGCGCGGTCAGGCAGGCGTCGAGGTCGCCCATCGGGAAATGGACGTTGCCGCGCAGCGATTCGATCTGCGCCAGCATGTCTGCGTCGCCGGTCGCCGCGGCGCCGCGCTGTGCGTGTTGCAGGGCGATCAACGCGCGCTCGTAGCGGTCCAGCAGCCGCAGCGCCGAGGCCACGCCGAACCACGCATGGGCGCGCTGGCTATGGTCGTCGGCCAGCGCCACCGCGTGCTCGAACGCCTTCAACGCTTCGGCGGGCTGGCCGAGATTGAGCGTCAGTTCCCCGCGCAGGCAGGCCAGCGACTGCCTGGTCGCGCCATCGCCGACAATCTCCAGCGCGCGTTCGACCAGGCGCAGCGCACGCTCGTTGCGAAAGTGGCCGGCTTCGTGCCGCGCCGCCGCTTCGTAGGCCGCCGCGGCCTCGGCATCGCTGGCGGCGTCGAGATGCTCGGCATGCAGCGTCAGATCGCGGCTCCGATACCAGTCGGCCGCGCGGCGATGCAGCGCCAGCCGGCGCGATTTGAGCAGCGACGCGTAAACGGCTTGATGGATCAGCGCGTGCATGAACAGGTAGTCTTCCCCCTCGGGCCGCAGCATCGCCTGGCGCGCCAGCGCATCGCAGGGATCGTCGGCCGTGCCAAGCAAATGGCGCAAGGCCGCCGGAGAGAAGCGCTGACCGAGCACCGCGGCGGCCTGCAGCGCCTGGCGATGCGATTCGGGCAAGCGGTCCATGCGCGCCAGCACGATGCTCTGCAGCGTGCCGGGCAGCGCCTCGGCGTCCGTGCCGGGGGCCGCATTGCGCAGCAGCTGATCGAGAAAGAGCGGATTGCCTTCGGCGCGGCGGATGCAGGAATCGGCCAGGTGCTCGTCGACATGGCGATAGCGTGTCGCCAGTTCGCGCGCCTCCGCGTGGTTCAGCGGCCCCAGGTCGATCGTGGTCAACGACGCGCTGCCCGCGGCCCCACGCCACGCGCTGTCGAGCGGATCCTGCTCCGGCCGCACCGTCATCGCCAGCACCAGCCGGCAGGTGCGCGTGGCGGCAGCCAGCCGGGCCAGGCAATCGAGCAGCGCGCGCTCGGCCCAGTGCACGTCCTCGACGACGATCAGCAGCGGCTTGAACGTGCTGCGGCGCGCGACCTGCGCCAGCAGGAAGCGCTGCACGCCGCGCTGCCGCGCGCCGGCATCCATCGCCGCCAGCGCCGCGGCCTGCGCCTCGGGCTGCGGTACGTCGAGCAGATCGAAGGCGAACGGCACGTCGTCATCGTCGATGCGGCCGCTGGCGACCGATCCTGCAATGACCGCCGCACGCGCCTCGGTGCCGGCGCACGCATCGATGCCGAACAACCCGCGCACCAGCACGCGCAGCGGATCGCCCGACGTACTGACGCCGAAATCGAGCACCAGCGCGCGCAGCGCTTCCATGCCGTGTTCGCGCGCCAGCGCGACGAAGCGCTCGGCGAGCCGGCTCTTGCCGATGCCGGCCTCGCCGCGGATCACCACCACGCGGCCCTGTCCGGAGCGCAGGCAATCCCCCGCGACGCCGGCCAGCTGCACCAGTTCGGCCTGCCGCCCGACGAAGGCGTGCTGGGGCGCGGTCTCGGCGGGATCGAGGAACCGGCGCACGCGCCATAACGGAATCGGCTCGGGGATGCCCGGCATCGACACATCGGTCAGATGCTCGACCTCGAGGCGCCCCGGCAAGGCGAGGAACACGCGATTCGACACCACGGTCTCGCCGGCCTGGGCGTGCTCCATCACGCGCGCGGCGACGTTGACGGGCGGGCCGGTCAGCGTCATCGCGCCGCCCGCGGCCGACGCGGCGGCGAACAGCACCTGTCCGCTGGCGACGCCCACCCGCACGGCCGGCGGCGTCGCGCACTCGGGGCACAGGCGCCGCACGCCGTCGTGCAGGCCGACGGCGACGTGCATCGCGCGCTCCGCATCGTTGCCGTGGGCCACCGGCACGCCGAACACGACGGTCAGCCGCGCGCCGATCTCGTCGGTGACGGCACCACCGCAAGCAGCGGCCAGCGCGCGGGCGCGTTCGCGCCAGCGCATCAGCAAGCCATGGATCTGCTCGGCGTCGAGCCCGGCGGCATGGGCGCCGATATCATCAACGCTGGCGACTACGACGACGGCATGGCGCGGCTCCGGTGTGCTGGGCGTGACCGCCGCGGCGGCAGGGCCGGCACCGGCGATCGGTGCGGTGGCGGGGCCGGCGTCGACCGGCGCGTTCGCCACCACCGGCGCGGCGCTCCCCATCACCGGCGCGGCGCTCCCCACCACCGGCGCGGCCGCCATCGCCACCGTTGCCGCCGGCACCGGCGACGCCTGCCGCCGCGCGCGCAGGATCTGCTGATGCAGGGCATCGGTTTCCGCCTCGGGCGACACCCCCAGCTCGCGTTGCAGCGCGATCCGGCACAGGCGGTACTGCTTGAGCGCCAGCGCCTGCCGCCCCTGGCGGTCGTACAGGCGCATCAGTGCCCGGTGCACGGACTCCTGCAGGGCATCGAGCGTCAGCAGGCGCGTGGCGCAGGCGATCGCACGATCGAGCTCGCCCGCCTGCTCGTGCCGATCCATCAGCCGCGCCAGCGCCTGCAACGCCAGGCCGCGCAGCCGTTCGCGCTCGACCGCGAGCCAATGGTCGAAAGTTGGCGCGGCGGCATCGAATCCCTCGAGCAGATCGCCGCGATACAGCGCGACCGCGGCTTCCAGCGCGTCAGGGGTGGCGGCGCGCAGATGGTCCTCGAAGGCCACCACGTCGACCGCGACGCCGCACAGCGCCACGCGGTCGGCATCGGCCAGCACCACGGGATATCCCTCCACGGCGCGGCGCACCGCGCTGAGTGCCTGGCGCAGGCTGGTGCGTGCCTGTTCGGCATGGCTGTCGGGCCAGAGCAGCGCGGCCAGCTTGTCCCGCGGCTGCGGCCGGCCGTGGGTCAGCGCGAGATAGGCCAGCACCGCGCGCGCCTTGCGCGCGGATAGGGGGATGGGAGTGCCGTCCGGCGAACTCAGCGTGAAGCCGCCGAACAGATCGAGACGGACCGCCGCCATCGCTTGGTGTCCTTGCCGTGGCCGATGTCTGAGGCAGGCGCGGCGGCATCGGCTTGCGAAGCTGGCCTGGAAAGCTCTTTTATAGGCCACGGATTGACGCAGCGCGGTACTGCCGCCCCAGAACTTTCACGCTTCTTTCACGCCGGCGCGCACGGCCATATCACGCCGGCCCCCTAACCTCGCTACTGCCCCGCCTCCAAGACTCTCCAACGGCGAGGCCAGCCGCGACGCCCGCCGGCCGCATGATGCGGCGCAGACAGCGACAAGACCACCGGGCTGCTGGATTGCGCATTAGAAACAAGGATGACTTCCATGGCACACACCGATTCCCGGCACCTG
>Ga0180218_1002317_pt1 | contig 10013 bp, 6 predicted proteins | sample eDN3rd37CKraftBY_FD_151334 | JGI IMG/M metagenome (GOLD analysis project Ga0180218, IMG submission 151334) | Enriched backyard soil microbial communities from Emeryville, California, USA - eDNA 3rd pass 37_C Kraft BY (version 2) (version 2) | ecosystem: Environmental > Terrestrial > Soil >... | reverse complement strand
GCCGATGCAGGCGCACCAATGCCTCGTTGAGCGTCGGCCATTGTTTCTTGGCGCGCCAGTCCCCCTCCTGCCACTCGGCAAGCGCCGGCAATCGCTCCATGGCCTGCCGCAGCGCCTTGCCGAGGACTTTGCCCGAGAGGCCCGCCGTCAGCGGATAGACCGGCTCCAGCAGCGGCAGGTCATCACGTGCCTCGGGCGCGACGATGTAATCGGGATGCGTCATCTGCACCCGATCGTTGTAGTGCTCGATGCGCCCCGAGATGAACCGCACCGAGCCCACCGGAAGCTGGCGCTCGATGAACTGGCGATCGGCATGGAAGAACACGAGATCGATCTGACCGGTGTCGTCCTCGCACGCCACCTTGTAGGGCGCCTTGTTGTTCCCGCGCGGGCTCGGGCGGTGCTTGAGAACGCGCACCTCCAAGGTCGCGATCGTCCCCGGCACGGCGCCTGCAATCGTCGGCGCGGCGCGGCGGTCGATGACGCCGGTCGGGAGGTGCCATAGCAGATCGATGACCCTTGGCGCTGCGATGCCCGGCGGCAGGCGAACAGCCTTCTTGAGCAGCGCCTCGAGCCGCGGCCCGACACCGGTCAGGCCGCGAGCCGAGCCAAAAAGGGGGGCGAGCTGATCTGGCCGCATACGCTCTCGGCTGCTTTCTCTCGGCTGCTCTACTATGCTTCGGGCGGAGCCCCTTGGACCGGCCGCTCCGAAGGGCTATATCACAGCCTGTGATCGGACGGTGGACCTGGGTCCCCCGACTACCCGAGCTGTCCACGAAACCTGCCGCTTTCGGGCGTATGGGCAAAGACGGATTCCGCCCGTCGCAGTCGACCGGCAAGGAGCACGCGTTCAATGACGACCGACGACACGCGCCGCCGCCGCGCGCTCTATCGCGCCCAGCACCGCGGCACCAAGGAAATGGACTTCCTTCTCGGGCGGTACGCGGAAGCCCGCCTTGCCGGCATGGCGCCGGCCGACATGACGAGCTTCGAGGAGCTGCTGGCACTTCCCGATCCGCAGCTTCAAGGCTGGCTCATGATGGGCCAATCCTTCGAGGGCAGCGCGCTTGCCGACCTGCTTCGCGACATCCAGCATTTTCACGGCATCGGCGGTTCGCCCCGATAAACAGATCAAATGGCTCAGACTCACGCCGCGAAGGCACCCGTATCAGCGCCGACCATTCTTCCCGGCGAGGAAATCGTCCTCGGCGCGCCGGAAGGCTTTGACGCGGCCGTGCTCGCGCGTCTCGCCGACGAGGCCAGCGCCGCCCACGGCGCGCCGCAGACGCTGCTGCACATCGCGGCCGACGATCGCCGTCTCGAACAGCTCGAAGCCGGGCTTGCGTTCTTCGCGCCGAAGACGCGCATCATTTCCATTCCCGCCTGGGATACGGTTCCCTATGACCGCGTCGGCCCCGAGCCCGAGATCGTCGCGCGCCGCATCGCGGGTCTCGCCCGTCTCGTCGCCGGCAGCTCGAAGACGCCGACGATTGTGCTGACGACCGCCAATGCCGTTCTGCAGCGAGTGCCGCCGCGCGATTTCCTGCGCCGTGCGCTGCGTCCCATGGCACCCGGCCAGCGCGTCGATCGCAATCGCCTGATCGATCGCCTGACCCGCGCGGGTTACGTGCGCACGGGCACCGTCATGGAGCCCGGCGAGTTCGCCGTGCGTGGCAGCCTCGTCGATCTTTTTCCGCCGGGCCGCACGTCTCCCGTGCGCCTCGACTTCTTCGGCGACACCATCGAGAGCATCAAGGCTTTCGATCCCGAGACCCAGCGCACGGGCAAGATCGTGCAGAGGCTCGTGCTCATGCCCGTGAGCGAGCTCTCCTATGGCCCGGACGCCGAAAGCCGCTTCCGCCAGGGTTATGTGGCCGCCTTCGGCGCCGTGAAGGGTGACGATCCGCTTTATGAGGCGGTCAGCGCCGGCCAGCGCTATCCCGGCATGGAGCACTGGCTCGCCCTCTTCCACGAGCACATGGAGACGCTGTTCGACTACGCGCCGGACGCGTTGCTCAGCTTTGATCCCATGATGGACGAGACCATCGCCGATCGCCTGGAGCAGATCCGCGATCACTACGAGGCGCGCGTCAACGGGCTCGAGACCACGGCGTTCGGCGCGGCGCCCTACAAGCCACTCCCGCCCGATCGTACGTATCTGAATGACAAGGAGTGGCGCGGCGTTCTGGCGCGCCGTTTCCTGCTGCGCTTCGCAGCTTTCGGTGCCGCGCCATCCGAGGATGCCCGCCAGCGCGACTTCAGCGGTCGTCCAGGACGCACGTTCGCCGCGGAACGCAACAGCGAGAACGTCAACGTCTTCGATGCGGTCGTTGCGCATGTGAAATCGCTGCAGGCAAACGGCAGGCGCGTCGTCCTCGCCGCCTGGACGACTGGCGCCGGCGAGCGGCTTGCCAACCTCCTGACTGAGCATGGCCTCGCCAAACCGACGCGCATTGCCAATCTCGCGGAAGGCCTCGTGCTGCCGCAGTCGACACCCCTTCTCGCGACGCTCGGCCTCGAACGCGGCTTCGAAACCTCGGATCTCGCCGTCATCGCCGAGCAGGACATTCTCGGCGATCGTCTCGTCCGGCCGAAGAAGCGCACGCGCCGCGCTGCCGACGTCATCACCGAAGCGACGAGCCTCACCGCGGGCGATCTCGTCGTCCATTCCGATCACGGCATCGGCCGCTTCATGGGTCTCAAGACGATCGAGGCGCTGGGCGCGCCCTACGACTGCCTCGAGATCGACTACGCGGGCGGCGATAAGCTCTACCTTCCCGTCCAGAACATCGAGCTTCTGTCGCGCTACGGCTCTGACGAGACGAATGCCCAGCTCGACCGCCTCGGTGGCGTCGGTTGGCAGACGCGCAAGGCCAAGCTCCGCCAGCGGCTGCGCGAGATCGCCGGCGAGTTGATCAAGGTCGCGGCCCTCCGTCAGCTCAAGTCCGCACCCATGCTCGAAGCGCCCGAAGGGGCCTACGCCGAGTTCGTCACGCGCTTCCCACATCAGGAGACGGAGGACCAGGCGCAAAGCATCGATGCCGTGCTCGGCGATCTCACTTCGGGCCGGCCCATGGACCGCCTCGTGTGCGGTGATGTCGGCTTCGGCAAGACGGAAGTCGGCCTGCGCGCCGCTTTCATCGCCGCCATGGCCGGCCTGCAGGTCGCGGTGGTGGTTCCGACTACGCTGCTCGCGCGCCAGCACTACAAGACCTTTGTCGAACGCTTCAAAGGCCTGCCGATCCGCATCGGACGCGCCTCGCGCCTCGTCAGCAACAAGGAGCTTGCCGAGGTCAAGGCGGGCCTCAAGGACGGCACGATCGACATCGTCGTCGGCACCCACGCACTGCTCGGCAAATCCATTCAATTTGCGCGCCTCGGCCTGCTCATTGTCGACGAGGAGCAGCATTTCGGCGTCGGCCACAAGGAACGTCTGAAGCAGCTCAAGGAGGACGTCCACGTCCTGACGCTCACCGCGACGCCCATCCCGCGTACCTTGCAGCTCGCGCTGTCCGGCGTACGCGAGCTTTCGCTCATCACCACCCCCCCGATCGATCGCCTCGCCGTCCGCACGTACATCTCGCCCTTCGATCCGATCATTGTCCGCGAGGCGCTGCGCCGCGAGCGTCACCGCGGCGGGCAGTCCTTCTACGTCGTGCCGCGCATTGCCGATCTCGATGACGTCGCTGAGTTCCTGACCGAGGAGGTGCCGGAGCTGCGCGTCGTGCGCGCGCACGGCCAGATGACACCCTCGCAGCTAGAAGACGTCATGAGCGCCTTCTACGACGGCCAGTACGACGTGCTGCTTTCGACCGCCATCGTGGAGTCCGGTCTCGACATCCCGAACGCGAATACGCTTATCGTGCATCGCGCCGACATGTTCGGCCTCGCGCAGCTCTATCAGCTCCGCGGCCGCGTCGGGCGCTCCAAGACGCGCGCCTACGCCTACCTGACGACACCACCCGGCAAGCGCCTGACCGAAGGTGCCGAGAAGCGCCTCAAGGTCCTGCACTCGCTCGACACGCTCGGCGCCGGTTTCTCGCTCGCCTCGCACGACCTCGACATCCGCGGCGCCGGCAACCTGCTCGGCGACGAGCAATCGGGCCATATCCGCGAGGTCGGCTTCGAGTTGTATCAATCCATGCTGGAGGAGGCCATCGAGGCCATCCGCGGCGGCGAGCTCGGCGAGATCGACGAGCAGTGGAGCCCGCAGATCACCCTCGGCACGCCGATGCTGCTACCGGAGACCTACGTCGCCGACCTCCAGGTGCGCCTCGGCCTCTATCGCCGCCTCGCCAACCTCAAGTCCCGCGAAGACATCGATGCCTTTGCCGAAGAGCTGGTCGACCGCTTCGGTCCCCTCCCCGACGAGGTCGAGCATCTCCTCGACGTCATGGAGATCAAGGCACTCTGCCGCCGCGCTGGCATCGCCGAGATCGACGCGGGCCCTAAGGGCGCTTCGGTGCTCTTCCGCAAGGGCCAGTTCGCCAATGCGCAGGGGCTCGTGGCCTTCATTCAGGCGTCGAAGGGGCTTCTGCGCCTCATGCCCGACCAGAAGCTGGTCTTCAAGGCCGACTGGGAGGCCCCGGCGGCCCGCCTCAAGGGCGTGCGCGGCCTCGTGCAGGAGCTGGCGCGCGTCGCCGAAGGCTGACGACCGCCGTCATCACAGCTTCAGTATCCCGCGGGATTGACTTCCCGCCCGAGAAGGCGCACGTCACGCGCCCGCTTCTCAGTCCAGCAGGGAGACCCGCCATGGCTTTCATAACGGCAGACGTCATTCCGAGCGACGATGATGAGCAGCCGTTCAAGGTTGTCTTCATGCGCGGCGACGAGATCATCGTCGAATGGCTCGTCGACTCGCAGGAGGAGGGCGAGGAGCAACTCCTCGAAGCCGTCCGCGAGCTCGGCGAGGATGAGGATGACGACGAAGACGAGGATGATGACGACGAGAAAGATGAGGACGAAGACGACGACGACAAGCGCGCGTAAGCGCGCCTGACCTCAAGAGGCGTCGGCCGTCTCCCACCTCGGTGCCGCGCACCGGGGAAAATCCAGATGCGCGGCACTTCGTTTGCTGGTGATCAAGCCGCGCGCGCCCGCGCTTGCAACAGCTTCCAAAATCCTCAACAATAGAAGGGTACTCTTTGTATTTTCTCATGTGGACACGTTTCAGAGGTCCAGATGTTATGCCTTCGGTACCCATTGCATCTCACGACGGCCTTTGCACTGCTGAGCTTCTTCGCTGCCGTGGAGGCAGCCGCCCAGCGCAAAGTCGCGCTCGTCATAGGCAATTCCGCCTACAAGCACACGTCGCCGCTGCCTAATCCTCAAAATGACGCAAAAGATCTTTCGGCGTTGCTGAAGCGCCTCGATTTCGAGGTCATCGAAGGCTACGATCTCGACAAACCTGCGATGGACCGTGCGATCAGGGGTTTTGCCGAAAAGCTCTCCCAGTCGCAGCTCGCGCTGTTCTTTTATGCCGGCCATGGTCTGCAGGTCGGCGGGCAGAATTATCTCGCGCCGATAGATGCCGAACTCGCGTCTGGCGCAGCGCTCGACTTCGAGATGGTACGCCTGGATCTCATTCAGCGAACCATGGAGCGAGAGTCGACGACCAATATCCTCATCCTGGACGCCTGCCGAGACAACCCCCTGGCCCGCAATCTCGCTCGTTCGCTTGGGACGCGCTCGGCGGGCATTGGCAAGGGGCTCGCCGTGATGGAATCGGGCGAGGGCACCTTGATCAGCTTCTCGACACAGCCCGGCAACGTGGCCCTCGACGGTACAGGGCGCAATTCCCCGTTTGCGCGCGCGCTGCTCAAGCACATAGCCACCCCGGGAGACGACCTGCCGACCATTCTGATCAACGTGCGCAATGACGTCATGGCTGCAACCGACCGCCGGCAAGTGCCATGGGAACACTCAGCGCTCACAGCCAAAGTCTATTTCATACCGCCCAAGCCCTCCGGCCCGTCGCTTGAGCAGCAGATCGAGCTGTCGTTCTGGTCTGCGGTCAAGGACGTGCAGAATCCGAGCGTTCTAAGGTCCTACCTCGAACGTTATCCAGACGGCATGTTCGCGGGCACAGCGCGCGCACTGATCGCGCACTACGAGCAGCAAGCAAAGGCACGCGCCGCCGAGCGCGCGGAGACTTTGCGTCGAGAGGAAGAGCAGCGCAAGGCAGCAGAACTCAGGCGTCTCGAAGAGGAGCGGCGCCTCAAGGAAGCCATTCTGGCTGATGAACGCAGACGCGCCGCCGAAACCAAGGATAGCACCGCCGCGCGCCTGGCGGAGGAGAAGGCTCGTGCCGAAGCGCGGGAGCGTGATGAGCTTCTCCGTAAAGCGCTCGAGGAAGTCATCGCTGCTCGCGAGGCCGCACGCCAAGCCGTCGAATTGCATGCTGCGGCCCTCAAGGAAGCCGAGGAGGCCAAGCAAAAGGCGGAGGCTGCGCTCAAATCTTCGGCCTCCCCTGGTCTGGGGGACGCTTCGCAAACGGTTGCTGCGCGACCTGCGCGGTCCGCTCTAATTGCTGTCGAGCCCAAGCCTGATCCGAGCACCGCAACCGCGATGTCTGAACTAGCTTATCGCGTGAACCGCGAACTCGAGCGCGTTGGCTGCCGTCCGGGCAAGGTCGAAAGGAATTGGACTACAGGCAGTCAAAATGCCCTCAAGAGATTTGCGGCTCTGTCGAAGCGTACGCTGCCCACGGACAAACCTACACAAGAAGCTCTCGACGCACTCGCCGCCCACTCAGCAATAGTCTGCCGCCCAGTGCCCAGTCGCGAAGCCGCACCATCCCGTCCCAAGCAGGCCACCGCCGATAAGCGGGTTTGCCGGCCCGTGACATTCAACGAGTGTGTGGCGCGCCGGGGCGGAGGAAACCACACCCTCGCCATCTGCAGTCGGATAGCGGGCCGCGTGAGGGTCTGCAAATGATGCGCGACTACTCCGCCGCCATCGAGAGCGAGCGCTGCCTATCCTTGATGCGCTGCTCGATTACAGGGCGGAAGTTCCGCAGCAGCCCCTGCACCGGCCAGGCCGCGGCATCGCCGAGCGCGCAAATGGTGTGGCCCTCGACCTGCTTCGAGACGTCGAACAGCAGGTCGATCTCCTCGATGGCGGCATCGCCGCGCTCCATGCGCTCGAGCACGCGCCACATCCAGCCCGTGCCTTCGCGGCAGGGCGTGCACTGGCCGCAGCTCTCGTGCTTGTAGAAGTAGGCAATGCGGCGGATCGCGGCGATGATGTCCGTCGACTTGTCCATGACGATGATGGCGGCCGTGCCGAGGCCGCTCTTGAGCTTCGACAGCGTGTCGAAATCCATCGTCAGGTCGTCGCACGTCTCCTTCGGCAGGCAGGGCATGGACGAGCCGCCAGGAATGACGGCAAGGAGGTTCTCCCAGCCGCCGCGCACGCCGCCCGCGTGCTTCTCCAGCAGTTCCCGCAGCGGGATGCCCATCTCCTCCTCGACCACGCACGGCTTCTCGACGTGGCCCGAGATCTGGAAGAGCTTGGTGCCCGTATTGTTCGGCTTGCCGAGGGCTGAGAACCACGTCGCCCCGCGTCTCAGGATCGTCGGCGCCACTGCGATCGACTCGACGTTGTTGACGGTCGTCGGCGCGCCGTAGAGGCCCGAGTTCGCCGGGAAAGGTGGCTTGAGGCGCGGCTGGCCCTTCTTGCCTTCCAGGCTCTCGAGCAGCGCCGTCTCCTCGCCGCAGATATAGGCACCTGCGCCGTGGTGGACGTAGCAGTCGAAATCCCAGCCGTGGATGTTGTTCTTGCCGATCAGCTTGGCCTCGTAGGCCTCATCGATCGCGGCCTGCAGGCGCTCGCGCTCACGGATGAACTCGCCGCGTACGTAGATGTAGCAAACGTGTGCCCGCATGGCGAAGGAGGCAACGAGGCAACCTTCGACCAGCAGGTGCGGGTCGTGGCGCATGATCTCGCGGTCCTTGCACGAGCCCGGCTCCGACTCGTCCGCGTTCACGACGAGATAGGAAGGGCGCGGATCGTTCTTCGGCATGAAGGACCACTTGAGCCCGGTCGGGAAGCCCGCCCCGCCCCGCCCACGCAGGCCTGAAGCCTTCATCTCGTTGATGATGCCGTCCTGTCCGAGGTCGATCAGGGCCTTGGTGTTGTCCCAGGCGCCGCGCGCGCGCGCGCCGGCAAGACGCCAGTCATGGAAGCCGTAGAGGTTCGTGAAGATGCGGTCCTTGTCAGCGAGCATCATGTCCCCATGCGTCTTCGGCGGGCCGGCCCGGACTTCAAGGGGGGCCCCGGAATCTGGACCCGTTCTACCAGCCTGAACGCTGTGAGGCGAGGGCTGATCTGCCGCAGTTCAGCTCTGCATTACTCGGCCGCAGCAGGCAATTCGTGCCCTTCGACGAGCCCCAGCGCGGCGCCGATGAGGCCGCTGCCGGCAGTTGCCCGCGGCCCCTGCTCGGAGAGGAGCCGGCGGAACGCGCGGGCGCGCGGCTGGCCATGATAGAGCCCGAGGATGTGGCGCAGGATGGCGTAGGGCCGGCCGCCGGCTGCGACGTGTCGCTCCATGTAGGGAATGAGCGCCCTGAGCGCCTCACCACGGGCGACTTCTGGCGCGCCGCTGCCGAAAAGACGGCGATCGACCTCGGCCAGGATGTACGGCGTGTGGTAGGCCGCCCGGCCGAGCATGACCCCATCGAAGGTTTCGAGATGGCGCTCGGCCTCGTCGATCGAGCCGATCCCGCCATTGAGCACGATCGTCAGTTCTGGCCGCCGCGCCTTCAGCCGCGCCACCCGCTTATAGTCGAGCGGCGGCACCTCGCGATTCTCCTTGGGCGATAGCCCCTTCAGCCACGCTTTCCGTGCGTGCACGATGAACGTGTCGCAGCCTGCACGCGCCACGGTGTCGATGAACCGGTCGAGATCACCCTCCGTGTCCTGGTCATCGATGCCGATGCGGCACTTCACCGTCACCGGCACGGTGACGGCCGCCCGCATGGCCGCGACGCACTCCGCGACCAGATCGGGCTCCGCCATCAGGCAGGCCCCGAAGCTTCCTGTCTGCACGCGATCCGAGGGACAGCCGACATTCAGGTTGATCTCGTCGTAGCCCCAGTCCTCGCCGATGCGCGCCGCCTTCGCGAGCCCGGCCGGATCGGAACCCCCGAGTTGCAGGGCGATCGCATGTTCGGCCGGATCGAAGCCCAGAAGCTGCTCCCGCTTGCCATGGAGCACCGCCGGCACCGTCACCATCTCGGTGTAGAGGCGCGCGTGCCTCGACAGCAGACGGTGGAAGAACCGGCAGTGCCGGTCCGACCAGTCCATCATGGGGGCCACGCAGAAGCGGTGAGGCGAGGGCGTCATGGCGCCCATATCGGCCATGAACGCCATTTCGGCAAGGGCGCGGCCATTAAGATCGTGTACTTAGGCCTTCCGGAAGATTGCAAGGGAACGCCATGCCCTTCCCGCCTGAGCGCATCGTCTGCCTGACGGAGGAGACCGTCGAGACGCTCTATCTCCTCGGTGAGGACGCGCGCATCGTCGGCGTCTCGGGCTATGCCGTGCGGCCGGCCCGCGTGCGCAAGGAAAAGCCGCGCGTTTCGGCATTCATCTCCGCTGACATCCCGAAGGTTCTCGCCCTGAAGCCGGATCTCGTACTGACCTTCTCCGATCTCCAGGCCGACATCGTCGCGAGCCTCATTCGCGAGGGCATCGCCGTGCACGCCTTCAACCAGCGCACGATCGCCGGCATCCTCGACATGATCCGCCTGCTTGGCGCGATGGTGGGCGCACCATCCAAAGCTGAGAGGCTCGCCGCGCAGTTCGAGACGCGCCTCGACGCCGTCCGCCATGAGGCCGCCGCGCTGCCACGCCACCCGCGCGTCTACTTCGAGGAATGGAACGAGCCGATGATCAGCGGCATCGGCTGGGTGTCGGAGCTGATCACAATCGCCGGCGGCATCGACATCTTCGGCGACCTTGCCGAGCGCAAATCCGCCAAGGACCGCATCGTCAGCACCGAAGCCGTGATC
>Ga0180218_1002316_pt1 | contig 10017 bp, 11 predicted proteins | sample eDN3rd37CKraftBY_FD_151334 | JGI IMG/M metagenome (GOLD analysis project Ga0180218, IMG submission 151334) | Enriched backyard soil microbial communities from Emeryville, California, USA - eDNA 3rd pass 37_C Kraft BY (version 2) (version 2) | ecosystem: Environmental > Terrestrial > Soil >... | reverse complement strand
AGATGCGTGCGGCCCTTGAAGCCCTGACGGCCCTCGAAGTTGCGGTTCGACGTCGAGGCGCAACGCTCCTCGGGCTTCAGCTTGTCCGGATTCATCGCAAGACACATCGAGCAACCCGGTTCGCGCCATTCGAAGCCGGCCTTGATGAAGATCTTGTCGAGCCCTTCGGCTTCCGCCTGCTCCTTAACGAGACCGGAGCCCGGCACGATCATCGCGTTGACGTTGGCGTTGACGCTCTTGTCCTTCACGATGCGCGCAACCTCGCGCAGATCCTCGATGCGACCATTCGTGCACGACCCGATGAACACGCGGTCGAGCTTGATGTCGGTGATCTTGGTGCCTGGGGTGAGACCGATATATTCCAGCGCGCGCTTCTTCGAGAGGCGCTTTGCTTCATCGGCGATGTCGTCCGGATTCGGCACCTTGCCGGTGACCGAGATTACGTCTTCCGGGCTGGTGCCCCAGGAAACCAGCGGCGGCAGATTTGTGGCGTCGAGCCGGATCTCGTGATCGAAATGTGCGCCGTCGTCGGAGTGCAGCGTCTCCCAATAGCGCAGCGCGCGATCCCAATCCTTGCCCTTCGGCGCCTTCGGGCGATCCTTGAGATACGCGAAGGTCTTCTCGTCCGGCGCCACCATGCCGGCGCGTGCGCCGCCTTCGATCGACATGTTGCAGATCGTCATGCGGCCTTCCATCGAGATGGAGCGGATCGCTTCGCCGGCATATTCGAGCGCGTAGCCCGTGCCGCCGGCGGTGCCGATCTCGCCGATGATGGCCAGGATGATGTCCTTCGCGGTCACGCCGGGCGGCAGCTGGCCGTCGACGATCGCGCGCATGTTCTTCGACTTCTTCTGGATCAGCGTCTGGGTGGCGAGCACGTGCTCGACCTCCGACGTGCCGATGCCATAGGCGAGCGCACCGAACGCGCCATGCGTCGCGGTGTGGCTGTCGCCGCAAACGATGGTCGTGCCCGGCAGCGTGAAGCCCTGCTCGGGTCCGATGATGTGGACGATGCCCTGACGCTTGTCGAACTCGTTGTAATATTCGAGGCCGAAGTCGCGCGCATTCTCCGCCAGCACCTTGATCTGCTCAGCGCTCTCCGGATCGGGGTTAGGCAATTTGCGATCGGTGGTCGGCACGTTGTGATCGACCACGGCCAGGGTCTTGTTCGGCGCGCGCACCTTGCGGCCGGCATTGCGCAGCCCCTCGAAGGCTTGCGGCGAGGTCACCTCATGCACGAGATGACGATCGATATACAGGAGGCAGGTGCCGTCCGGTTGTTCGTCGACGACGTGGTCGTCCCAGATCTTGTCGTAGAGGGTGCGAGGCTTCATGGCATGTCTCGATGTCGTTTGAACGGATAAAGGCTGGCGGCTGACATTCGCGCGGCTGCGCGAAGCGTCGCGCGTCAAAGGCCGGCGAGGATCGACGCGGTCATACGGCCGAAAAAACGGCCGGGCAGGCGGTCGTGATCCCGCAGGACAAAGGCGAAAGGCCCTATGAAACCGCTCAAGCTCATGGCTGCGATATAACAATTCCAGTCTGAAGCCGCAATGAAGCGGAATTTCATGGATCGCAAACGAAAATGGCCGGGCGTTTGCCCGGCCATCGCGCATCCAGCGAATGATGGATGGGTTACTCCGCAGCGGCTTTCGCGGTTTCCGCGTTGCCGCCGTGACGACCCTGGGCTTCGGCGATACGCGCCGACTTGCCGCGCAGGCCCCGCAGATAATAGAGCTTCGCGCGGCGGACCTTGCCGCGGCGCACGACCTTGATCGAGTCGATCAGCGGCGCATAGAGCGGGAACACGCGCTCGACACCTTCGCCATACGAAATCTTGCGCACGGTGAAGTTCTCGTTCAGGCCGCCGCCCGAGCGCGCAATGCAAACGCCTTCATAGGCCTGCACGCGGGTGCGCTCGCCTTCCTTCACCTTGACGTTGACGATCACGGTGTCGCCCGGCTCGAAATCCGGAATCTCACGGCCGGCCGAGAGTTTCGCCACCTGTTCCTGATCAAGCTGCTCGATGATGTTCATGGCGATATCTCCGTATCGGTCGGCGGCGCCGGGTCTCGGTGCGCGAGGGACTCGCATCACCGACATGCGCGGCACGGCAAAATGGGGCGCAAAAGTGGGGACAGTTTCGTCCGGTTTCGGCGGGGTTCTAGTCGAAAGACAGGGACTTGTCACCCATCCGTTGAGCCCTTTTTTCGAGGAAATTCGGGCCGATTTTCGGCGGGCCGCTGCGACCACAGGTCCGGGCGCCGGATTTTGGTCAGCCGCTCGGCCTCTGACCGACGCCAGGCCGCGACTTTCGCGTGGTCCCCGGAGGTGAGGATCTCCGGAATGGGGCGGCCTTCGAACACCTGGGGCCGGGTGTAGTGCGGGTATTCGAGTAGGCCCTGCGCGAAACTCTCTTCCTCGGCGGAAACCGCCTTGCCCATCACGCCCGGCAGGAGCCGGACGCAGGCGTCGAGCAGCACCAGGGCCGCAATTTCGCCGCCCGACAGGACGTAATCGCCGATCGACACCTCTTCGAGGCCGCGCGCCTCGATCAGCCGCTCGTCCACCCCCTCGAACCGCCCGCACAGGATGACCGCGCCCGGTCCCGCGGAAAGGTCGATGACCCGCTGCTGGGTCAATGGCCGACCGCGCGGACTCATCAGCAGGCGTGGCCGGCTGTCCGCCCCGATCGAGTCGATGGCGCGGGCAAGAACGTCGGCTTTCATCACCATGCCCGGGCCGCCGCCGGCCGGCGTGTCGTCGACCTGCCGATGGACGCCGATGCCGAAATCGCGGATGTCGATCGTGTCCAGCGACCACGTTCCCGCCGCCAGCGCCTTGCCGGCAAGGCTCAGGCCCAGCGGGCCCGGGAACATGTCCGGAAAGATGGTGAGGACAGTGGCGCGGAAGGTCATTGCCCGGACCCCTCTCCCGTTTTGGGAGCAGGATCCTGCACGATGATTTCTTCCGGCATCACGACGACGATCCGGCCGCCGACGATATCGATCTCCGGAACCGTCGCTTCGTTGAAGGCGAGGAGGATCGAATCGCCGTTGCCGGTCAGCTTCAACTCGACGATGTCGCCAGCGCCGAAATTATGCAGCGCAACGACTTCACCGAGCGCATCGCCCTGCGGTGTGACCGCAGCAAGCCCGATCAGGTCGGCGTGGTAGAATTCGCCGTCCTCGGTTTCGGGCAACCGGTCGCGGTCCACATACAGAGTGAGGTCGCGCAACGCTTCGGCCTGCTCCCGGCGTGTCACGCCGACGAAGCGGACGGTGAACCCATCCCGGGACGGCTTTACCGAATCGATTTCGAAGCGCCGCGAGCCGTCTTCCGTTTCAAGCGGACCGTATTGCGCGAATGCATCCGGCTGCTCCGTGAAGGATCGCAGATGCACGCCGCCGCGCAGGCCGTGCGCGGCGCCGATCTGCGCCACGCAGACTCGTGTCTCGCGCCCGCCACTCGGACGCGACATGTGCGATTAGCTCGCGGCCGGAGCGCCGCCGGCAGCCTTCGCGGCTTCGGCAGCCTTGCGCTCCTTGCGCGGAATGGCCTTTTCCGGATTGTTGCGCTTCTCGCGCTTCATCACGCCGGCCGCATCGAGGAAGCGGGCAACGCGATCGGACGGCTGGGCGCCCTTGGCGATCCAGGCCTTCGCCTTTTCGACGTCGAACTTCAGGCGGTCCTTGTTGTCCTTCGGCATCAGCGGATTGTAATAGCCGAGACGCTCGATGAAGCGGCCGTCGCGCGGGGAGCGCGAGTCAGCGACGACGATGTGGTAGACCGGGCGCTTCTTGGTGCCGGCACGGGCCATGCGCAGTACGACGGACATCTGAGTTTTCCTTTCGCTCGATTCGTTTGTGTGTGTGTGTGTGTTGGTTATTTCTTCTTCCCCAAACCGGGGAAACCGCCACCAAGGCCCGGCAATTTGCCGCCGCCGAGGCCGGGCAAACCGCCCGGAATTCCAGGGATATTCTGCGGGAGACCGGGCATGCCGGGTGGCAAAGCGCCACCCTGCTGCATTTGCTCGGCCATCTTCTGCATTTCTTCCCGCGATGGCATGCCCTTGCCGAAGCCCATGGCGCCGGCAAGCTGCGCCAGCGGACCGCGCTTTGCACCGCCCATGGCCTTCATCATGTCGGCCATGCCGCGATGCATCTTGAGAAGCTTGTTGATCTGTTCGGGCGTGGTGCCCGAGCCGGCCGCGATGCGCTTCTTGCGGCTGGCTTTGAGAATGTCGGGGTTGCGCCGCTCCTGCGGAGTCATCGAATCGATGATCGCGCATTGCCGCTTCAACAATGAGTCGTCGAGATTGGCGGCCGCGAGCTGGTTCTTCATCTTCGCGATGCCCGGCATCATGCCCATCAGGCCGCCGAGGCCGCCGAGCTTCTGCATCTGGGCCAGTTGATCGCGCAGATCGGCGAGATCGAACGCACCCTTGCGCATCCGCTCGGCCGTGCGGGCGGCCTTCTCCGCATCGATATTGGCGGCGGCCTTCTCGACCAGCGAGACGATATCGCCCATGCCGAGAATGCGGCCGGCGATGCGCTGCGGATCGAAAGTCTCGAGCGCATCCATCTTTTCGCCGGTGCCAATCAGCTTGATCGGCTTGCCGGTGACCGCGCGCATCGAGAGCGCCGCGCCGCCGCGGCCGTCGCCGTCGACCCGGGTCATCACGATGCCGGTCAGCCCGACGCGTTCGTCGAATGCCTTCGCGAGATTAACCGCGTCCTGGCCGGTCAGCGCATCGGCGACCAGCAGGACTTCATGCGGATTGGCGGCGCTCTTCACCTCCGCCGCTTCCGCCATCATCGCCTCGTCGAGCGTGATGCGGCCGGCGGTGTCGAGGATCACGACGTCATAGCCGCCGAGCTTTGCGGCTTCGATCGCGCGCCTGGAGATTTGCGTCGGGGTCTGGCCGGCCACGATCGGCAGCGTGTCGACGCTGACCTGCTTGCCGAGCACGGCGAGCTGCTCCATCGCCGCCGGACGGCGGGTGTCGAGCGAGGCCATCAGCACCTTGCGCCTGGCGAGGTCGGTGATGCGCTTTGCGATCTTCGCGCTGGTCGTGGTTTTGCCGGAGCCCTGAAGGCCGACCATCATGATCGCGACCGGCGGGGCTGCGTTCAGGTCGATGGGGTCCGCGTCCGAGCCGAGCGTATTGACCAGCTCGTCATGGACGATCTTCACGACCATCTGGCCGGGGGTGACCGATTTGATGACGATCTCGCCGACCGCCTTCTCGCGCACCCGCTCGATGAAGGCGCGGGCGACATCGAGCGACACGTCGGCTTCGAGCAGCGCCCGGCGGACCTCGCGCGTCGCGGCGTCGACATCCTCCGGCCGCAGCGCGCCGCGCCGCGTCAGGGTGTCGAGAATTCCGCTCAGGCGATCCGACAGATTGTCGAACATGCGCTTTTCCAAATCAGAACGCGCCCGAGGGCGCCTAGCGCTGTCGGGCGGGGACCTCCGGCCTCTCGGACCGGTCGGCGGGTCAGTACGTCGATCTCTTGCGAGAGCGCGCGGAAACTAGGGGCGGAGGCCCCTGAAGTCAAGGAAACCCCGATGACAGGCCGGATTATCGCGGCTTCGGCTCCATTTCGGGCGCTTGGGGCACCTCACCAGAGGCCTCATCCCGGATCGGGAAAATGACCTCGATCACCAGTTCGTCTTCCGGGGTGGTGCGGGGGTCGGTCACGTAGCGCTCGATGAAAAGTTCCGCAGGCTGCAGGTTCTTCTCGTCGAAGAAATTGGTAATCGCCTCGTACAGGTTCTCCATCCCGTCATAGGCGCCGCGATGGACGAACCTGAAGGCCTTGCCGGACGGCGAGGTTCCGACGGCGATGTCTCCCTTGGGCGGGTTGTCGAACGGACCCATCACCGGGACCGCCGCGCGGAAGTCGAAGCCGCTGTCGTCGGCGCCGGTATAAATCATCATGGCGTCGCCATCGGGCTTGAGGCCGCGACGGTCGATATATTCGTGGACGGTCCTGAACGCCTCGACCAGCGTCTCGTAGGCGGTATCCCAGGTCCCGGTACCCTGCAGGTAGACGATTGTCTTTTCGGGGAGCGTGATTTCCGCGCCGAAGGTGTCGTCCTGCTGTGCCTGGGCGCTCGGGCCCGCAAACAGCGCGATCGCCAGGCCCAATGTGGCGGCAGCCAGCGAACGGCGCGACAGCATCTGATCAACTCCCTGCAATCCAAAGGTTATGGCGCGGATGCAGACCTTTTCATGTCGAACCGTCGCCCGCCGCGCTTATGCCCGCCGCCTGAAGCTTCGTCATCCGGCGGAACCGCCGCACGCTGGCCAAGCTGCACCGATTGGCCCATATAGGCGGCATTGGAACAACCCGGACTTTCCGTCAAAGCACCCGTCATGAGCGCGCTCGCGAACCACGCCTTCGTGAAGATGAACGGCATCGGCAACGAGATTGTCGTGGTGGACATGCGCGCGGGCGGACAGCCGATCACCGCTGACGATGCGCGCGCGGTCGCCGCGCCGGAGGGTGCGCCGTACGATCAGCTCATGGTGCTGTACCCGCCGCGGGCTGGTGGAACCGAAAGCTTCGTGAGGATCTACAACAATGACGGGTCGGAAGCCGGCGCCTGCGGTAACGGCATGCGCTGTGTCGCCTCGATGGTGTTCGACCAGACCGGCAAGGATGCGCTGACCTTCGAGACCAGGGCGGGTTTGATCAATTGCTGGCGCGGGCCGCAGCCGGGCACCTTTACCGTCGACATGGGTCAGCCCCGGTTCGGCTGGAGGGATATTCCGCTCGCCGAGGAGTTCCGCGATACGCGCGGGATCGAATTGCAGGTCGGACCGATCGACAAGCCGATCCTGCACACGCCTTCGGTGGTCAGCATGGGCAATCCTCACGCTATCTTCTGGGTCGAGGATCCCTATGCGTATGATCTGGAGAAGCTCGGTCCGCTGCTCGAGCATCATCCGGTGTTTCCGGACCGTGCCAACATCACGCTGGCGGCGATCAAGTCGCGCGACCACATCGTGATGCGGACCTGGGAACGCGGCGCCGGACTTACGAGGGCCTGCGGCTCCGCCGCCTGCGCCACCGCTGTCGCCGCGGCACGACTCAACCGGACCGACCGCAAGGTGGGCATGTCGCTGCCGGGTGGCGATCTCGTCATCGAGTGGCGCGAGCGTGACGATCATGTGCTGATGACCGGTGGCGTGGAATTCGAGCGCGAAGGCCGCTTCGATCCTGCGCTGTTTGCTCAGAAGGCGTCAGCATGAGCGTGGAGATCGTCACGTTCGGGTGCCGCCTCAACACGCATGAATCCGAAATCATGCGCAACAAGGCGCATGAGGCCGGGCTGACCGATGCGATCGTGGTCAACACCTGCGCGGTCACGGCAGAAGCGGTGCGGCAGGCGCGCCAGACCATTCGCAAGCTGCGGCGGGAAAAGCCCGACACGCGTATCGTGGTGACCGGCTGCGCAGCGCAGACGGAGCCCGCGACATTCGCCGCGATGCCCGAAGTCGATCGCGTCGTCGGCAATACCGAGAAGTTCGATGTTGCGGCCTGGAACGAGACGCGTGCAGCGTTCGACCGCGACGCGTTTGGCATTGATGCGGAAGAGAAGGTCGTCGTCAACGACATCATGGCGGTGCGTGAGACCGCGCTGCATCTGATTGAAGGCATCGAAGGTCGCGCCCGCGCGACCGTGCAGATCCAGAACGGTTGCGATCATCGCTGCACCTTCTGCATCATTCCGTACGGGCGCGGCAATTCGCGTTCGGTGCCGATGGGCGAGATCGTCACCCAGGTGCGCAAGCTCGTCGAGAACGGCTACCGCGAGGTCGTGCTGACCGGCGTCGACATCACGAGCTACGGCCAGAATCTCCCCGGCGCGCCGAAGCTGGGCGCACTTGTGAAGCAGATCCTCAAGCACGTGCCCGAACTCGAGCGGCTGCGCCTGTCATCCATCGATTCGGTCGAAGCCGACGCTGACCTGCTCGATGCGCTGGCCTCTGAGTCGCGGCTGATGCCGCATCTGCATCTCTCGCTTCAGGCCGGCGACGACATGATCCTGAAACGGATGAAGCGGCGCCATCTGCGCGACGACGCCATCCGTTTCTGCGATCGGGTGCGCCGGTTGCGGCCGGACATCGTGTTCGGCGCCGACATCATCGCCGGCTTCCCGACGGAAACCGAGGCGATGTTCGCGCGTTCACTCGACATCGTGGATGAATGCAGCCTCACACATTTGCATGTGTTTCCGTTCTCGCCGCGCCCGGGCACGCCGGCCGCGCGCATGCCTCAGCTTGCGCGCGATGTCGTCAAGGATCGTGCACGGCGTCTGCGGGAAAAAGGTGAGGCGGCGCTGCGCCGGCATCTCGAGAGCGAAATCGGCCATGTCCGTGCTGTGCTGGTCGAGAACGAGGAGATCGGACGGACCGCGCAGTTCACGCCGGTACGCGTGGCTGGCCGTGCCCCGTCCGGACACATCCTGGACGTCAGCATTGCGGGCCATGACGGCCGCCATCTGATCGCGGCGTGACCCGATGCGCGTTCGCGTCGGCGAGACCTTTTCCGAGACGCTGACCATGACGCCCGAGGAGGCCAAGGCCTTCTCTCGCGCTGCGCGGGACTTCAATCCTCTGCACCTTGATGAAAAGGCGGCCGCGAGTAGCCGCTACAAAAAGCTGATCGTGAGCGGCACGCAGATGGCCGCGCATCTGATGGCGCTCACCGCGACGCATTTCACCGCGCGTGGCGAGGCGGTCGGCCTCGATTTCTCGCTCCGCTTTCACAAGCCGATCTACGCCGACGAGACGATCACGCTGAGCTGGGAGGTCGTCGACGTGAAACCGACCGCGGCCGGCCGGGATGTCGTCGACCTGAAGGGCCGGGTGACCAACCAGAATGGCGAGCTGGCGGTTGCCGCCACCGGCCGCATCATGGTGGCGGAGAAGCTGTAGCGGCGGCGTCCTCTTTGCCCGTCCATCCGCAAGCCATCAGCATGTCGCGCATATGCGGCGGCACCGGAGCCGTCGCCCGGATCGGGTCCTTGTTCTTGTACATCGGCACCACGATCTCGCGCGACAGCAGGTGAAGTCCGGGTCCGCCGAAACGTGGTGCGTTGCCGTAGATCGTGTCGCCGATGATTGGCCAGCCCATCGCCTTGCAGTGAACGCGCAGCTGATGCGTGCGTCCGGTGACAGGTTCGAGCGCGAGCCAGGTGAGGGGCCGCCCGTCCGGACCCTGAGCGCGCCCCAGCACCTTCCACGTTGTCACGCTCGGCATACCGGCCGGATCGACCTTCATCCACCAGCCGCGACTTTGGTTCTGTTTTCCGAGCGGCAGGTCGATCGTGCCCTCATTCTCCTCGGGCCCACCCTCGACCACGGCCCAATAGATCTTGCCGACCCGGCCATCCTTGAACATGTCGCCCAGCGTAGCCAGCGCCTTGCGGTGCCGGCCCAGCACGAGACAACCCGCGGTCTCCCGGTCCAGGCGATGCGCAAGTTCCGGTGGACGCGGCAGGCCGAAGCGGAGCGCGTCGAAATGGTCCTGCAATGCGCCTTCAATGCCCGCCGCCTTGGTCGCGGCGCCCCTTGGCCCGCGATGCACGGGCAATCCGGCCGGCTTGTCGATGACCAGCAACATTCCGTCGCGGTAGAGAAGCCGCGCTACCATCTCTTCCGGTGTCATGCGTAAACCGCTATCACGGCCACCAATGAATGACAGCACCCACGATACCCCCGAAGAAAAGCGCGGCAGCTGGTGGAAGCGGCTCAGTTCCGGCCTGAAGCGCAGTTCAAGTTCGATCGGCACCGCGATCACCGACCTCGTCAGCAAGCGCAGGCTCGACAATGAGGCGCTGGACGAGATCGAGGCGGCGATGATCCGCGCCGATCTCGGCGTCGCCACGGCGGCGCGGATCAGCGACGTGATCGGGCAGGGCCGCTATGCCCAGAATCCGGACGAGAATGCCCTCAAGGCCATTATCGCCGGCGAGGTCGAGAAAGTGCTGATGCCGGTTGCG
>Ga0180218_1002315_pt1 | contig 10025 bp, 11 predicted proteins | sample eDN3rd37CKraftBY_FD_151334 | JGI IMG/M metagenome (GOLD analysis project Ga0180218, IMG submission 151334) | Enriched backyard soil microbial communities from Emeryville, California, USA - eDNA 3rd pass 37_C Kraft BY (version 2) (version 2) | ecosystem: Environmental > Terrestrial > Soil >... | reverse complement strand
CCCAATTCTTCGGCGGGGACACGACGGTTCGAGCGCTGGCTGCCGTCTTCGTAGATAACGTCGAACAGCACGAATTCGGTCCGCTTCGTCGGCTTGCGCGCCATTGTTGTTCTCCTTGTTGGAGCACCCGCGGGTGACTGCGTTCCGAAACAGGAATGCAGTGCTGGCGGCAGCGCTCAGGTTCGACTTGTGCAGATGGTCCGACGCGATCGAGGCGCGACCCGGACCGCCCTTATATGCGCAATCGCAGAGGGTATCGCAACCCGCCGTGCCCCCGCTCATGCGAGCCATTCGGGCCGATCATGTCGGATAACGGCACGATTTTCGTGCAAAATCGGGGAGGAGGAGCGCCGATTATTGGCTGGCCCAGCGCTGGTCGATCCGCTGCCAGGTGCCATCGGCGCGGATAGCCGCGATGGCCTGGTCCAGTTTCGCAATCAGGTCTGCGGATTGCCCCTTCCGGACGGCGAGCGCGAGCGGCAATTCGAGGAACAGCCTCTCCGGCAGGGTGACCTTGCCTGCATGCAAGGTCGACGCGAGCTTGCGGCCGACCTGGAAGTTGAGCGCCGCGGCGTCGGCTTCTCCGGCCAGCAATTGTGCGAAGCTCTGGTCGTAATCCGCATTCACGACGAGCTTCACCTCGGGCGCGGTCTTTCCAATGAAGCCTGCGAGAGGACCGGTCTTCGGCGTCACCACCGTCTTTCCGGCGAGGGCTTTCAGGCTGTCCGGCGTCGGCTGCGGTGCACGCACGAACAGCGCGCCGCCGGTGATCACGAGCGGTGCGGTGAAGTCAAAGCTCTGCCTCCGCTCGGGATTGATGGCGATCGGGAAGACAGCATCGGCGCGGCCGTCCTCCAGAGTTTTCTGGATCTCCGCGAACGGCACTGGCACATAGACGATGGTGAGCCCGGCGCGCTGTGCAGCCGCATTGAGGATATCGACCGCAAGACCGTCCGACTTTCCGTCCTTCACTTCCGCGAAGGGCGGAAAACGCTGGTCATGCGCGACGCGCACGGTCTGCGCCTGAGCGGTGAATGGCGCGAACGACGCCAGGGAAGCCAGAAGTGCCGGAAGAAGAATGCGCATGTGCCCCTCAACGATGAGGCGGCAAGGCTAGCACGCTCCGCGCGCGTGAAGATATGCCGTGCACGCAACCTACTCCGCCGCGGCGAGATCGGGCGCGTCGATGAAGCCGCCGGACTGCCGGCGCCAGAGCGCGGCATAATGCCCGTCAGCCGCCAGTAATTCGTCATGCGTGCCCTGTTCCACGATGCGGCCCTTGTCGAGGATCACCAGGCGGTCCATGCGCGCGATGGTCGACAGCCGGTGCGCAATGGCGATTACGGTCTTGCCTTTCATCAGTTCGTCGAGGCTGGACTGGATCGCCGCTTCCACTTCCGAGTCGAGCGCGGAGGTCGCTTCATCAAGCACAAGGATCGGTGCGTTCTTCAGGATCACGCGTGCGATCGCGACGCGCTGGCGTTGTCCGCCCGACAGCTTCACACCGCGTTCTCCGACCTGCGCGTCATAGCCGCGCCGGTGCCGCCAGTCTTCGAGCCCGAAGATGAAGTCATGCGCCTGCGCCAGTTTTGCCGCGGCGACAACTTCGTCGTCGGTCGCCGAAGGCCGGCCGTAGCGGATATTGTCGCGGATCGAGCGGTGCAGCAGCGAGGTATCCTGCGTCACCACGGATATCTGCGTGCGCAGGGATTCCTGTGTCACCTGCGCGATGTCCTGACCGTCGATCAGGATGCGCCCGTTCTCCAGTTCGAAGAAGCGAAGCAGCAGGTTGACGAGCGTGGACTTGCCCGCGCCGGAGCGCCCGACGAGGCCGATCTTCTCGCCCGGCTTCACCGACAGGGAGAGGTTTTCGATCAGGCCCTTCTCGCTGCCATATCCGAAGCGGATATCCTGAAAGTCAATCTCGCCGCGCGTCACCGTCAGTTCCGTTGCATCCGGCTTGTCGGCGAGGCCAAGCGGCCGTGCGATCGCGCGCATGCCTTCCTGCACCACGCCGATATTCTCGAAGATGTCTGTGATCTGGTAGGCGACCCAGCCGGCCATGTTCACGATCTGCCACGCAAGCGGCAGCGCCATGGCGACCGTGCCGACCTGCACCTTGCCCTGCGTCCACAGATAGATCGAGAGACCCGCGACCGTCACCACCATCGCAGCATTGAGCGTCGCCAGCGTCAGCGTGAACAGCGTGTTGAGCCGCAGCGACGCGTGGAACAGCCCGGTATGCGTCTCGATCGAGTTGCGCACATAGGCATCCTCCTCGCGCGCGCGTGCGAACAGCTTCAGCGTGAGGATGTTCGTGTAGGTGTCGACAATCCGCCCGGTCATGATTGAGCGCGCTTCAGACACTTCGACCGAGGTATCGCGCATGCGCGGCACGAAAATGCGCAATAGGATTCCGTAACCCGCGAACCAGACGAGGATCGGAACGGCGAGCCACACGTCGGCGGCCGCGAGCAGCAGCATTGCGCTGGTGCCGTAGACGAGGATGTACCAGACCGCCGTGATCATCGAGACCAGGCTCTGACGGATCGCGGGGCCTGTCTGCATCACCTTGTTGGCGATGCGCCCGGCGAAATCGTTCTGGAAGAACGCCCAGCTCTGCCGCACCACATGCCAGTGGCTCTGCCAGCGGATCAGGTTCGTCACATTGGCGGCGATCGCCTGGTTGGCGACCATGTTCTGCGCGGTGAGAGCAAGCGGCCGGACGATAACCAGCACCACGGCCATGCCGAGGAGGAGGTGCCAGGATCGCGCAAACAGCGCGGTCGGGTCGCTGGCCGTCACCAGCGTCACGACGCGGCCGATGAAGACCGGAATGGTGATGTCGAGCAGAGCGACGATGAAGCCCGTGACAAACAGCGCCGCGAACAGCCCTTTCGCCTGGCGTGCGAAGTGCCAGTAGAAGGCGATCAGCGTCGGCGGCGGCTCCGGATTGTCCGGCAGCACCGTCGGCTGCAACGCTCTTTCAAACCACCTGAACATGGCGCGTCCACAGACAGCAAAGGCGGCGCAATGACGCCGCCTGCAGCTCGATATTATCGGATTGGACGTAGCTATGCCCGCATCATGTCGGGAGCAAGGCGTCAGAGCGCTGCCGCCCCGTCAGTGGCAAGCTGACAGGATGTGGCGCGTCATCCGGTTCCGCCAGGCGCTCGGATTTCAGCCGTTGCAGGACGTCTCGGGTGTCATTGCCGCGGGGTCACCCGGACCGGCCAGCACCACCGTCTGCGACGATATTTCGGCGGCGTCATCCGACGTGGCACCGGGACGCAGCCGGCGCTGCAGATAGTAATTGGTTAGAGCGGTGCTGAGCTTTTCGCGCGCAAAGGCGGCGCAGCCTGGATCGATGCGTGCCGTGACGGCGTGTCGTTCGGCGGGCGGATCGTCCGGCAGTTCCGTCACCGCGCGGCCGTCGGTTGTCGAAACCGCTGCGGCGTGACGCAGAGCCTGCGTGGGGTCCGACGTCTCGGGTGCAGGCGAGCGAAACATCTCCGACAGCAACATCACCGCGCTGGCAAGCAAAAGCCCGCCGATGAGGAAACTCAACAGCGGTATCGTCGAAGCGCCGCTCCTGGTCTGCGCAACGGTACGGTCGCGAAAGCGACGACGCTGCGGATAGAGGAATCGATGCGGCAGAACGGATTTGATCAGGGAGGGAAGCATGAGGATCGTCACGGGGGCGGGAGCAAAGTGGCATGCTCATACCGCGACGCACCTTAACCGCGCTTAAGACGTGAGACCGAATTGCCTGAAGGGTCACACGCGCACTAACGCAATCGATCAAATTGTCGGAGACATGCTAGTGGTCCGATTCAAACATTCGCATCCTTTTCACGGCGGGCCCTTTTGCGAATGTTTGAATCAAACGACCACCGGATCACAGCTTGCGATCGCGGATGCCGGCCTTCTCGTAAAGCTCGTTGATATGCTTCTTCACGCCCTCACTCACGGTGTCGTCCGCCGCGGTCTTCGCCCAGCCGACCTTGTTGCGGGCATAGTCGGCAATCTCCTCGTCCTGATTGGAGGTCGCACCGCTCACGGCATAGGCGCCGATCATCTCGTTGCCGTGGAAGATCGGATGCGAGCCGCCGGACGCCGCGATCTTGCCGTTGGTGAAGACCGACGCGTTCGCCATCAGTTGCGGATTGCGCTCCTTGAACCATTGCTGGATCACAAGACCGTCGGGGAAGCGCGGGCTCATCGAACGAAAGGCTGCGACCGTGTAGGCCTTGGCGATTGCGGTGTCGGGCGTGATGAAGCCGGCTCCGTCCATGCGCTCGAGCGCGATGAGGTTGCCTTCCGGCCCGACCACGGCGGTGGTGACGGCAACGCCCATCTCTTTCGATTTTTCCTCGACCGCGTCGAAGAAAGGCCGGCAGGCTTTTGCGCTCAGTTTCATGTGTCTATCCGTGTCAGTTTGTCTTCTGCAGGCCGGAGGCTTTCACCACCTTTGCCCATTTGTCAGTCTCGACCGCGATCAGCTTGCCGAATTCGTCCGGCGTGCCGCCAAGGATGTCCATGCCTTGTTTGGAAAGGGTTTCGACAACGTCCGGCGATTTCAGCGCTTCGTTCGTAGCTTTCGACAATTTGTCGATCACGTCTTTTGGCGTCCCGGTTGGTGCGAGCAGCCCGAACCACAAGCCGGTGTCGAAGCCCTTCAGTGCCGCCTCGTCCATGGTTGGCAATTGCGGAGCCGCTTTCGTGCGCTTCAGCTGCGACGAAGCCAGCGCCCGGAGAGATCCCTTCTCGACATGCTGCAAAACGGTCGCAGCCGGCGAGAACATTACCTGCACGCGGTTTGCGAGCAGGTCGCTGACCGCCTGTCCGCTGCCGGGATAGGGGACGTGAACGATTTTGACGCCTGCCATCTGGTTGAATAATTCGCCGGACAGATGGGGTGAGGTGCCGACGCCGGAGGATGCGAAGGACAAACCGTCCGGTTTCGACTTCGCGAGCGCGATCAGTTCCGCAACGCTTTTCACGCCCGTGTCGGGATGCACGACGAGGATATTCGGCAAGACGACGAGCGGCGCGATCGGCGCGAAGTCGCGCGCGAAATCAAAACGGGTCTGCGGCGCGAGCGTGGTGTTGATGGTGTTCGCCACCGTTCCCATCAACAGCGTGTAGCCATCCTTCGGCGCCTGAGAGACGAATTCTGTAGCGATATTGCTGCCTGCGCCGGGCTTGTTCTCGACAATGAATTGCTGGCCGAGCAACTGCCCGAGTTTCTGCGCCACGATACGCGCGGCACTGTCCGCGGAAGCGCCGGCGCCGAAACCGACGATGATGCGCACCGGCCGGGACGGATAGCTGTCTTGCGCGATGGCGGGCGCAGTGAAGGCGAGAAGTGAAGCTGCGATGATGCAGCGCGCTGACATGACAGACATGATGTCCCCCCGATCGGCTGACTGAAGCAGCCGTTTCGACAGCGATCATGCCTCAACGATCGGCGAGCGCAAAAAGAAAAGGCCGCCGGAGCGGCGGCCTTTCGCAATTCTGTTTTTTGACAGCACGAAAATCAGCGGTGCTGCACCACGATCTTCGTGCCGACCGGCACGCGCGTGTACAGGTCTTCGATCTCGCTGTTGACCAGACGGAAGCAGCCGGACGACACGGCGTGGCCGATGGTCTCCGGGGCGTTGGTGCCGTGCACGCGATAGACCGTGGAACCGATATACATCGCGCGGGCGCCCATCGGATTGCCGGGGCCGCCGGCCATGAAGCGCGGCAGATAGGGCTGACGCGCGATCATCTCGGGCGGCGGAGTCCAGTCCGGCCATTCCTGCTTGCGAGTAATGCGGTGGACGCCGCCCCACTGGAAGCCGTCCCGGCCGACGCCGACGCCGTAGCGGATCGCGCGGTTGTCGCCCTGAACGAGATAGAGGAAGCGGTCATGCGTATTCACGATGATCGTGCCCGGCGCCTCGTGCGTCCGGTAAAACACCGCCTGTCGCCGGTATTCGTACGGCAGGACGAAGCCCTGATTGCCGTCCACCCCGGGGTCGCGGTCGTTGATTGTTGGTGACGGGATCGAGCCCTGTGCAACGACCGGGGCGGGCAATGCACACGCCATGGCCACGCCGGCAACAGCCAGCAAACGCATCCAATTCATGTCGGAAACCCCGGCTCCCCAAAGTAACGATGTTGGCGCAACTCTGACCAAAATATGTGGCGAAATTCAATACAGCCGGCGCTCAACAGGTCGCGAGCGCCGGCTCTCCGAGTGGTGCGATACTACTGCCACTGTCCGGCAAATCAGCCGGCCGCCGAGGGTGCGCGGCCGGCCATCATCAGCCTCATTGCTGGCCAGGGCCGGTGCCGACGAAGCCCGTGATTTTCCAGCCGCTGGCGTCCTTCACGTAGCAAAGCTGGTCATTTCCGAGCGGGGCAAGGACGTCGGCCGAGACGAACCCGACCTTGCCCGACGGCGTGACGACCCGCACCAGCGGCACCTCGTTCTGCGCGGGGGCTGCCTGCTTGGGATCGGGCATGATCCGGATCAGGACCATGCCGAGCTTCTCGGTCACCGGGGCCTTGGCATTGGCGGCGGCGCGGACCTCGATCTCGGGATTGAGTGGGTAGGCGAAGTCGCCGGGATCGGCGCCGGTGGACTTGGCAACCTCTTCCAGCTGCTTCTCGTCAAATTGCGGGTCGGCCGGGCTGCAGATCACGCCCTGTTTGCCGGGGAAGGTCGTTGCGGTCGGCTCCATCGCGTAGCCCTGCAGGATGTCCCAGCCCACCGGCTGCTTGCCGGCGAGGCTGATGATCGTCGCGAGATTGTCCACGCCGGACTTCTTCTTGTCGGCCTGGTCGCCCTTTTCGCCCTCCCAGAAGAAGCCCTGCGCAACCACCATTGTCGACAAGGCTGCCCGATCCTTCTTCGCGGCGGCTTCGCCGAGCTGCTTGCGGAAGGCTTCGAAGCTCGGATCGCTGACCGGACCGGGGACCTTCACGGAGATTGCGGTGTAAGGCTTGGCGGGAGCAGGCGGAGGCGGGCCCTTCTGGGGCGGCTGCTTCTGCTGGGCCTGTGCGCCAAACGGCGCAGCGAGGAGAAGGGCAATGGCGAGGGGAATCGCGTGACGTGAAATCGCGTGGCGCATCATGGTTCTCCAGAGAACAGCCGACTCTAAGGGCATGGGCATGGAAATGCGACGGGCGTACGGCGCCCGCACGATCATTTTCCCGTCAGTTCCGGGCGGCGCACTCTCGAGAATCCAATGCTAGAAGCGGATGTCGTTCACGCCAACCGGTCGCCGCATGTCATTCACATCTCCCTATCTTCTGCCGATCCTTCTGTTGCTCGGCTCCAATGTCTTCATGACGCTCGCCTGGTACGGCCATCTGCGGTTCAAGGAACAGCCGCTGCTGGTCGTGATCTTCGTCGCGTGGGGCATCGCCTTCATCGAATATTGCATGGCGGTGCCCGCCAATCGCTGGGGCAGCGAGGTCTACTCGACGGCGCAGCTCAAGACGATCCAGGAAGTCATCACGCTGATCGTGTTTGCCGGGTTCTCGGTGGTCTATCTCAAGGAGCCGTTCACCTGGAATTATGCGCTCGGCTTCGCCTTCATCGCAGTCGGCGCCTATTTCATTTTCCACAAATGGTGATTGCTCAAGACGCAATCATTTGGCCGGTGCGAGCCGAAGAATCCGTCCTGCGGAATTGTCCGTGACGAGATAGAGCGCGCCGTCCGGACCCGTGCGCACATCGCGAATGCGCTCGTTGAGCCCTCGCAGCATGCGCTCTTCGCGCGTGACCTTCTCGCCATCGAGTTCGAGCCGCACCAGGATCGATGTGCGCAATCCGCCGATGAAGGCATTGCCCTTCCATTGCGGAAACAGGTCGCCGGTATAGATGGTGAAACCCGATGGCGCGATCACCGGCGTCCAGTAGCGGATCGGCTGCTCCATGCCAGTCTTGTGCGTGCCTTCATGGATCGTGGCGCCGCCGTAATTGACGCCGTAGCCGATCACCGGCCATCCGTAGTTCTTGCCGGCGTCCGGGATGTTGATCTCGTCGCCGCCCTGCGGGCCGTGTTCGTGCATCCACAATTTGCCGGTGACCGGATGCAGCGTCGCGCCCTGGCTGTTGCGATGGCCGTAACTCCAGATCTCGGGCTTTGCGCCCGGCTTTCCGACGAACGGATTGTCCTTCGGCACCGAGCCGTCGGGCGCGATCCGGATCACCTTGCCGAGATGGTTGTCGAGTGTCTGCGCGAGGTCGCGCGGTCCGAAATGATCGCCGGTGGTGAGGAACAGATTGCCGTCGCGCGCTTGCACGATGCGGCAACCGAAATGCAGGCCGCGAGAGGGTGGACCTTCTTGGCGGAAGATGCGCCGCACCTCGGTCAGCCGGGGCGACTCGCCGGTATCGAGCCTTGCGCGCGCCATCGCAGTCTGCGCGCCGCCGCCCTCGACGGGATCGGAATAGCAGAAAAAGATCGTGCGGTTGTTTGCGAAGTCGCGGTCGACGATGACATCGAGCAGTCCGCCCTGGTTCTGCGCAAGCACCTTCGGCACGCCGTCGAGTGGTGGCGAGAGCTTGCCGTCGCGTGTGGCGATCCGCATGCGGCCGCCGCGTTCGGTGACGAGCATGCGTCCGTCGGGAAGAAATGCGAGCGCCCATGGGTGGGACAATCCGGAGACCACGGTCTCGACACGGATATCGCCCGTGTCGGATTTGAATGTCTGTTGCGCCTGCGCCGGCAGTGAGGCCGCTGCGAGGATCACCGCGACTCCGAACGCTTTCATGCTCCGCTCTCCGCAACGACCCGGCATAACGGTAAGAGCGCGGACCGCGTTCCGATAGAGTGCCGGAATGCCGCAATGCTTCCCGATCACAGGTGTCGTAGGATTGGCCGAGAGCGCGATCAGGGCTGCCGCAGAAGCGCGGTCGTGATCCCGCCCATCCCGGCCAGCAAGAGCCCGGCCAGAACCGCAAGCGGCATCATGCCCTCGCGTCCGTCCGCGAGTGCGCTCAAGGCGTCCGCGCGCGCCGAGCCGATCGCGACCGCCGTTACAGCGACGATGATGCAGATGACCAGCACGGCGGTCATCAGCAGGTGCGCGAAAGCCAGCTTGCGTTTCGTCAACGGCCGGGCGTTGCGATCAGGGTGGTGGAATCCGATCCCGGCGATCCGATCCCTCGTCATGGCACTGCTCCAACAGAGCGAATCAACCCCGGAGGCAAAATCGTATGGAAAACGGGCTGCGCCCCGGCTGGAAAGCGGCGTAAGCCGTCCCGTCTGATGGCGATTTGGTGACAAATCGTTAACAGCCTCTTAACGGGTAAGAGCCGATTACTCCGCCGCGACCCGTAGCTGCTCCGGCCGATGATCCATCGCGATATGCTGCGGCTGGGCGACCACGCGCGCGAACCAGTCGCGCAACGCCGGAAACGGCCGCAGGTCGAAATCGCACTGCTCGGCGAGATGCGTATACGCATACAGCGCGATGTCGGCGACCGAGTAGCGTTCGCCGGTAACAAAGCGATTGCGCGCCAGGCGCTTGTCGAGAAGGTTGAGCGAACGCTGACCTTCCTCCATCCAGTCGTCGAGCGCATGCTGCTGCAGTTCGCGCCCGCCCTTCACGAGGCAGAGCCAGAAATAGGCCGCGCCGATATTCGGCACGATCGCGTGCTGCTCGAAGAACATCCATTGCAGGATGTGCGCGCGCTCGAGCGGGGTTTCACCGTCGAGATGCGAGCCCTCCGACAGGAACCACAGGATGGCATTCGATTCGGGGAGATAGCGGCCGGGTTCGATCTCCAGCAGCGGAATCTGTCCGCTCGGATTCTTGGCGAGGAAGTCCGGCGTATGGGTTTCGCCTTTCAGGATGTCGACATCGACCAGCACATGCGGGATCGCAAGCTGCGCCAGAGCCAGACGCACCTTGTAGCAATTCCCCGAGCGCTGCATCGAATAGAGTGTGTACATCCGAGGCTCCATCACTTCAGTTTTTCGGACGCGGTCCCCTCGCGGATAACATGACGGTGCCGGACACAA
>Ga0180218_1002314_pt1 | contig 10027 bp, 8 predicted proteins | sample eDN3rd37CKraftBY_FD_151334 | JGI IMG/M metagenome (GOLD analysis project Ga0180218, IMG submission 151334) | Enriched backyard soil microbial communities from Emeryville, California, USA - eDNA 3rd pass 37_C Kraft BY (version 2) (version 2) | ecosystem: Environmental > Terrestrial > Soil >... | reverse complement strand
CAGGTGTCATTTCGCGGACCGTCAGCGAGTTCAGCGCAAAATTCATCCAGCTCTCAGAGGTTTCGCTCCGCTTGACGGCCATCTCGATCAGCGACCGCAACTCTGCCGACGAGAACATGATCTGCAGCTTTTCCTTCGTGAGGCGCGCCTTGGCGAAATCTTCGTACTCCGCATCGGCGAGCATCTTCTTCATGAGTAAGTCACGTAGCTCGCTCGAAAAATTGAGATGCTCCAACGCCTTCAACGCATAGGACGCATTGGCCTTCACGATACCGACGACGGCAGCGCGCTGGGCTTCCGGAGGCAAGCGCCCGGCAAAAAGCTCGAGCGCGCGGACGGCGACAGCCGGATCAGCCGAAAAGGCTGGACCCGCGCGCGACGTAAGCCGTGCCAGCTCAGAATCGGAAATATGCAGTGAAGCGGCGTGCTCGAGCAGCGCTGCGATGCTTGCTTCATCTAATGCTTTCGCACGCAGCGCACGATGTTGCTCGGGCTTCAGGCGGGTCACGCTCGCGACGATGGCAGCTGCATCGTTGCCGCTCTCCGGCGAGGCCAAGACGCGGGCGATCAGCTCCGCGAACTGGTCGTCGCTGAGCCAGTAGGGCTTTTGCGCTACCGCGGAAATCGGTGAGATGGAGTCGGCGCACTCGAGGAGCAGCGAAAAGATCTTGTCTCGCTCGACAAGCGGCGTATCGGTCTGCGTCAGCAGGCGCACCAGCGTCGGGAGGTGCCTTTCCTGTAGAGCTTCTTCTTCGGTATAGAACTTGCTCCATGTGGCGCCGGGCGCCGTCGCATGTTCCTCGGGGGTCAGCCTCATGTCGATAGGGCAGGGACTTTGCGCTCCCACGGCAGTGCGGCAGATTCTCTCGAGCACCTCCTTGCGTACTGCCGTATCGTCGAGTAGCGCGATCCGCGACGAGCGGGGCTTCTTCACTTCCTCTTGGAATACGGCGTTTGTCGCCTTCGACAGTGATGCAAGAAGGTCGTCCTGATCACTACGCGCAGCGATGTAGGGCTCGGCATAAGCATAGTCGACGACGAGCGCATGCGTGACGACCTGGCCTGATGCATCGTGCACGATCCTGGTTCCCGCACTGCTGGTCAGCAACCAGATCCTGTAGCCCGGTTGCCGTGTAGCTCTGGCCGCGAGATGGACATTGCCGTTGCGATCGACGACGGCCGCGGTGCGCGGTAACTCAGTGGCCGAGGCCCACATCGGCACATAGAACCATGTCAATACGAGCGTCAGCCAGGCGGCGACGGCGCTCGTCCTGTCCTCGAAGGGAGAGAAGACGAGCTTGATCAGCAGGGCGGCCGAGATGCTCGACAAGATGATCGGCCAGAACCAGTTCGCGACCGTGAGCCAGACCGCATCGCTCCAGCGCAGATACTGAGCCGCACCAAGTCCCAGGAGGCACGGAAGGAGCCCGAATACGATTGCCCTGGATAACCTGCTCTGGCCTTTCGACGGGTGCTTCATTTCTCGACCCTCTCGGACAAGACGTGAGGACCTCGGGAAGACATTCCCTCAAAGTGCGAGCCGCTGCAATACACCGCGCCAGTCGCGGTGAGCGCCAGGAGCTCATGTCCGACAGCACCCTGGCTGGCCAAGTGCCGTCAAGTGCACGTGCTTTCGAAGCTGCGCCCGCGCCAGGCACAAGTGGCTTTCGGTGTTCGTGTGCCGAGTTTGCTCTGACGGGCCCAATACTGAGCGTCACGAGCTTGTGAACACGCGCGCCACGCTGCCATCCGGAGCCGCGGATATATTCAGCCCACGACTCCAAAACCTGCGATCAGCCAGAGCCTCGGCGTCGCGCCGGCTGAGGTCGTCCTGCACACGACGCTGCTCGGCGGCGGGTGCGGACGCAAGTCCAAGTGCGACTTCGCCATCGAGGCGGCGCTGCTCTCGCGGGAACTCGGCGGAACGCCGGTGAAGGTAGAGTGGACCCGAGAGGACGATCTGCGGCACGGATTCTATCATACCGTGACGGCAGAGCGCTTCGAGGCCGATGGCTCCCTTATTGTTCGAGCCCTTCCGTCAGCGCCCGTTGCCGCCCGCGCGCAGGGACTGCACGAAATCGACGATGAGCAATGCCATGACGGCAATGACAATGATGATCAGTGGCGGCGCAGGCACCCAAACGAGCATGAACGTGAGGAAGCTGACGACCAGGGCAATGCCGATGATGCCGGTGATAAAGTTGGTCACTTGGCCCTCCTTGGACTGGTCCGGCGGCCGGAGCCTCGCGTGGTTGGGTTCGATGATTTGCGGCGTTGCCCGGACGCAGCGACATGGCCGGACAGCCAGCGCGCTGTCCTGAGCAGGCGCGCATCGTTACCGCGCCGCGCAACGAGCTGCACGCCGATTGGCATGTCGTTCGGCCCCACGAGCAGGGGCAGCGAGATGGCGGGTGTCCCGAGGTAGGTCCAGAGCGAGCAGAAGATCGGGTTGCCCGTGGCGGTGCCGATCGGTGCCTCGCCCGGTGCCGAGGCCGTCAGGATCGCATCGTACTCGTTGAACACGTCGTCGAGCTGCTGATTGAGAATGTCGGCGGCGGAGGTTGCCTCGAGGTAATCGTGCGCGGTGTACGTCTTGCCGCGCGCGAGGAGTTCGCGTAGCTGCGCGCTGAGCACGTCGCCACCCTTGGCGAGATCGCGGCGGAAGTTGTGCGCCATGTCGGCGGCCATGATCCGGCCGTGGAATTCGATGCCGCGGTCGAACGACGAGCCGAGATCGATCGCCTGGACGCTCTCGCCGAGAGCACCGACGAGTTCGCCGAATGCGTCGTCGAGATAGGGCTCCGCGGCTTTCCATGCCGGTCCCTTGACGAAGGCAAAACGGGGCGGCAGCGGCGGCTCACTGGCGGCGCTGGCGGCGAGATGCCCCCCAGCTATCGGGCGCGTGTCCGGATCTTCTGCGTCGACGCCGGCAAGCACATCGGCGAGGAGCGCCGCGTCGGTGACCGAACGCGCGAAGACGCCCACGTGATCGAGTGCGCGCGAGAGCAGCATCGCGCCTGTACGCGGAATGAGACCATGCGTCGGCTTGAACCCGACGACCCCGCAAAAGGAGGCGGGCCGTATGACCGAGCCGTTCGTTTGCGACCCGATGGCCCCCGGCACCATGCCGGCGGCGACAGCCGCCGCTGATCCGCTGGACGAGCCTCCCGGCGTACGTGCCGGATCATGCGGGTTGCGTGTCTTCCCGGGGTGGTAATAGGCGTACTCCGTCGTCACGGTCTTGCCGAGGACGATCGCGCCGGCCGCTCGTAGCCGTGCAACGGCGACCGCGTCTTCGCGCGGCGTCCTGCCCTGCCAGAGTGCCGACCCGAACTCGGTCGGATAGTCGGATGTGTCGAAGATATCCTTTATGCCGACCGGTACGCCGTGGAGGGGGCCGAGAGGGCGGCCCGCCATGCGATACTCGTCGGCGGCCCGTGCCTGACGCAGTGCGTGTTCTGGGTCGAGGAAGGCCCAGGCCCGTATGTCCTCGTCGACCTCGCGCACGCGGCTGAGACAGTCTTCAGTCAGCTCGACGGACGATATGCGGCCATCGCGGATCGCCGCTGCCGCATCTGCCACGCCGAGTCCCGAGAGTGTCATCGCCTGTCCTCTAACGCGATCCGTAGAGATATTCGGGCAGCCACAGCGCAATGCCGGGGAAGATGTAGACGAGGGCCATTGTCAGAAACACCATGAAGACGAACGGCAGGGCGCCTCGGAAGATGTGTGTGAGCTGCACCTGTGGCGGCGCGACACCTTTCAGATAGAAGGCTGCCATCGCGACCGGGGGCGTGTTGAAGGCTGTCTGCGTATTGAGCGCCACGAGGATGCCGAAGAAGATCGGGTTGATGCCGAAATCGTCCAGCAGCGGCAGGAAAATGGGCACGAAAATCACGATGATCTCCGTCCACTCCAGCGGCCACCCGAGCAGGAAGATGATCACCTGCGTCAGGATCAGGAACTGCGTCGGCGTCAGATTGAGCCCTAGAATGAAGCTCTCGATGACCTGCTGTCCGCCGAGCAGAGCGAACACCGACGAGAACGTCCACGAGCCGATGAACAAGTAGCAGACCATCGCGGCGGCCCGGGCCGTCAGGTAGACGGACTCCTTCAGCATCTCATAGTTGAGCGCTCGATAGGCGGCGGCCAGGACAAGGCTCGCGAGCGCGCCCGCTGCCGCCGCTTCCGATGGGGTTGCGATACCGAGCAGGATCGCGCCAAGCACGCAGATAATCAGCACTGCGAGCGGCAAGAACGATGTCGCCAGCGCCCACACGACTTCGCGGGTAGGAATGTCCGTCTGCTCTTTCGGCAACTTCGGCGCCAGTGCGGGATTGATGACGGCGCGGGCGATGATGTAGGCGACGTAGAAGAAAGCCAGCAGGAAGCCGGGAAGAAAGGCTGCGGCGTAGAGTTTCACGGCCGACACGCCGGCGGTCGCGGCATAGACGATGAGCAGAACGCTCGGCGGAATGAGAATACCGAGGCAGCCGCCGGCGCAAACGACGCCTGACGAGAGCTTGATGTCGTAGCCCGCGCGCAGCATGGCCGGCAGAGCGAGCAATCCCATCAACGTCACGACGGCGCCCACGATGCCGGTCGCGGTCGCGAACATCGCGCATGTAATCATGGTGGCGACGGCAAGCGAGCCCGGCACCCGCGACATCGAGATCTGCAGCGCATGGAAGAGTCGATCGAGAATGTTGGCTCGTTCGACGAGGTATCCCATGAACAAGAATAACGGGACGGCGATCAGAGTGTCGTTGGATGTGACCTCGAATGTCTTTTGTACGAGGAGGGTGAAGACTCTGTTCTCGAAGAACGCCTGTCCCGGCACAAAGTAGGCGTAGAAGCCGAAGCCGACGCCCATCGCAATGAGCGTGAACGCAATCGGAAAGCCAAGCATGATGATGAAGATGAACAATCCGAGCATCAACATGCCAACTTGTGGGTCGGTCATGCTCAGGCCCCCCTGCCCGAGTTCTGGGGCGTCTGCCCCTGTTGTTCCTGTTGTTGAAGCTCGCGAATGACGATGCTTTCGGTTTCTTCGACGTCATGGAGCCGTTGCGGCCACTTTCCCTCGCGAATGCAGATGATGCACCGAATGATCTCGGCGATACCCTGGAGCAGAAGCAACACGCCGGTGACCGGAATGAGCGTCTTCAGCGGAAAGATGGGAATGCCGGCCGGGCTGAAGATGCTGACTTCCCGGAAGCGGATCGAGAAGCTGGCATAGTTCCATCCCGCGTAGATCAATGCGCAGACGGCGGGCAGGAAGAAGATGATGTAGAGGACGAGGTCGAAGCTCGCCTGTTTGCGTGGCGAGAAGAACCGGTAGAAGACGTCGGCGCGGACATGGCCGCCGCGAGACAGTGTGTACGCGCCCGCCATCAGGAACATCGCACCGTAGTTGATGTAGCTGAAGTCAAAGGCCCACGTTGTGGGTGCGCGGAACGCGTAACGCATCAGCACTTCGTAGCTCACGCCGAGGGTCAGAACCATGATGAGCCATGCAAATGCCTTGCCCACCCAGGTGCTTAGCGAGTCGATAAAGAACAGGAAATTTTTCATCTTCGATGATCCCGGACGCGCGTCGCCGAGCCAGTGCTGGCCAAAACATCGGGCGGCGTAAACGCTGCGCCGCCCGATACTCGAGGCATGAGCCGTCTGACGAGAGCTAGATCTTCAGGACGCCGGGGAAGTGATGGTCGAAGGCGCCCTTGAAGTCCGTGGCGTTGGTCATGTTGTAATAGACCACGCGACGCACCCACGCCTTCTGGGAGTCCATCACCTTCTTCATGAAGGGATCCTGCGCGAGTTGCGCGGCAAGGCCGTCCCACGCCTTGATCTGTGCGTCGAACACGTCTTTCGGCGTGCGCACGACGTTGACCTTGTCCTTCGTGATCAGCTCCTGCAGATCCTTCGAGTAGTAGTCCATGGCCTTCCACTCGTTGGCGGAGGAGGCGGCTTCAGCGGCGTACTGCAGGATCGCCTTGTGCTCATCGGGCAGCGCGTTGAACTTGCTGCGATTGATCATGATCTCGAAGTATTCGGTCGCCTGATGATGGCTGCCGAGCATGTAGTTCTTCGCGACGTCCTGGGCGCCGAAGCGGCGGTCAGAGGTCGGGTTATTGAATTCGAAGCCCTCGATGACGCCGCGCTCCATCGCTGGAACGATTTCGCCCCCCGGAAGCTGCGCCACCGACGACCCTAGCGCCTGGAAAAGATCGGCGGCGAGGCCGACGGTGCGATACTTCAGGCCCTTGAGCTGACTTGCCGTGGTGATCGGTGTCTTGAACCAGCCGAGCGGCTGGGTCGGCATCGGCATTGCGAAGAAGCTCTTGATATTGACCTTGAGGATCTGTGTCTGCAGCTCCTCATAAAGCTCCTTGCCGCCGCCATTATAGATCCAGCCGAGGCCCTCGTTGGCATTGAAGCCGAAGACGGGGCCCGTGCCAAAAAGCGAGGCCGCCTTGTGCTTTCCGTACCAGTAGACGGGCACCGTGTGCGCGGCATCGATCTGGCCGCCGTGGACGCCGTCGAATACCTGGAAGGGATGCACGACCGCGCCGCCGACGAGGTAGTCGATCTTGAGCCGTGCGCCTGCCATCTTGTTGACGCGCTCGACATAGTCCATGGCCATCTCGTTGAAGACGTCCTTGGCACTCCATGAACCCTGCATCTTCAGGGTCGTGGTCTGCGCGCGTGAGACGTTCGGCATGGCCACCATGCCTGCCGCCGCGGCAGCCGTCACAGCACCGCCTTTCAGGAAGCGGCGTCGGTTGAGACGTTCGTTGTCCTTTGCCATTGGCTTTCCTCCTTGATTGGTCGATCTGCGCCGACCGTTGTTATTAGAGCGAGCATGGCACGCATGGTATGCCATATGCAATAGTTCAGGACCGGCCCTGTGAAGGTGCTCGTTTGCGGCGTCGGGCGCCCATGTCCATTCTGCCGGCGCCGAGGTTTGCCCGGTCCGTTGGCAGCCGCAGATGATGCGTGACGAGACGCGAGAGGCGTGATGGCCCTCGGGAACCAATCCTCTCCCTGCGCGCGCAGGGAGAGGGGATGTGGTCACAGCGGCTTAGAGCGTCATATTCATCGGCGCGGGGATGAAGCGGAAGCCGTCGCCGTTCTTTACGACATGGCCATTGCCGGGCCACGGGAAGTGATAGGCGACGAGCGGGATCTTGTTGGCTGCCAGCATGTCGAGAATGCGTACGCGCGATCCGACCGACTGCTTTGGATCGGTGTCATAGGCGAACTCGAGGCGCGGGCGCTCCACCAGCAGGATATGGTGATGCGTGAGGTCGCCGATGGCAGCCATCGACTTGCCGTCGGACGTAATCATGAAGACGGTGTGCCCGATCGTGTGGCCCGGCGCCGAGATCGCCTGGATGCCCGGCAGGAATTCCTGGCCGTCCTTGAAGAACACGATCCGGTCGCGGACCGGGAGCAGGTTCTTGCGCGCGCCCTCGACAAACGGCTTCATGTACGCCGGATCTTTCATCGAGAGCTTGGCCTCGTCCGTCCAGAAGTCGAAGTCGGCCTGAGAGATGTAGATCTGCGCATTGGGGAAGTGGGGCTTGCCATCGTCGCTCATGATGCCCCAGACGTGATCGCAGTGCGCGTGCGTCGCCAGGATGCCGTCGACGCTGGCCGGATCGATGCCGGCAGCCTTGAGCGACGCCATCAGCTTGCCGGTGGTGGGGCCGAACATCGTCGAGGTGCCCATGCCGGTATCGATAATGTAGACCTTGTCGCCGGTATTCACGACGAGGATGTTCTGCTCGAGCACCGCATTCGTCGGCGAAAGGAAGTTGTCGGTCAGCATCTGGCTGATCTCTTCCTTCTTCGCGCCGAGGAACGCGCCGGAAGGATCACCGAGCGGGAGCGGCCCGTCCGACACCATCGTCATCTGCATCTTCCCGTGCGGGAAGCGGTAGAAGTAGGGGGCCTGGGCAGTGGCGAACGGTGCCTTGGCGCGGGCGGTCGGCAAAGAGAAGCCGCCCGTGTACGCCGCGGCCGCCGTGAGACCGGCACCAGCGAGCAGGCTGCGACGTGAAAGAGCGAGTGTTTCCTTGGACATTATTTTCCTCCGTGTCAGCTTATGGTGCGTGACGTCGTCCACTTTAAGCTTGCTTCGTGATCTGATCTTGGCAGCGCGCAGCCTCGCTGATGACAATTCAGGGCTGGATTGATCCAAGTTTGGATGCTGACGGCCTTCGGCGAGGCGGTGCAATCAGGCAGGGTGTGGCGCCGGTGTCTTGGCGACCGGGAAAAATGTCTGGCGCACGGCGAGGCGTGAGGACCGGCCGACATCGATCTTGACCCGACGTTTCAGCAATTCAACGTCACCGGAACTTGACGCCAATCTCCGGGGATCTGCAACTCAATTCATCGACCGACATCCAACCTCGGCTGGGGGCGAGAGGCGCCTCTGCGGAAGCATGAGAGACTCGCGTTCGAGCCTTTGAACCTTTCGGCACTGCACCACGACTGAGCATCTGGAACCGCAGCAAGCGTCTGCCGTTTCCATTCCAGGATCGCGAGTGCCTTCAGTGGGAAAGGTTCAGTCATGCGGGAGTTTCTGACGCCAGCGCTCATATTTGCCGGGTCGCACGCGGCAATCCTTTTCATCGTCATTCAGATGTACGTCGTGGGACATTAGGAACACAAAACGGCAGTCGCGTGCGCGATGGGAAGCCCGCCCGCGAGCGGCGGGTTGCGATAGCCTCTTGATCCGCAACCGCCCAATGATTACGCCAGTCATGTGGTGCGGCTGAAAATACAGCCGTTCAATGGCCTGACACGGCGGTAATCTCTCGATGGATCGAACGCGCGTTCGCGATGATGAATTTCTGGGGCCGCTTGCCGCGGCGGCGGCTTTGGCTCAGCGCGAGGAAATCGATTTCCGCGACAATGTCGGCCGGGAGATCGAGAAGCGCGAGCGCGCCCGCCAGTATGCCTTCCGGAGGCTTTCGATCGCGGAGCTGATGCTGAAGGCCGCGAGACAGGCGGAGGACGTGGAGACGGCTGTCGCGTCCCAGACGGCCGCGCTGAGGGCCGAGTTCGGCTGGAGTGGCGAGGGCGAGGCATCCCGGAAGATCGTCGTGGCGTGGCGGCCTGTTGCACTCGCCATATGGGAAGCCGTGAAGCCGCCACCTCAGGCCGCGGACGCTGCATCTCCCCCGCCGGCCCCGGATATTGTCGCAGCACTCACCGAGTTCGAGCGCTGGTACGAGGCGGAGTTCGGCGCGAACTACCTCGCTATTCTCGACCAGGAGAAGCTGGAGTATCCCGTTGTCGAGTTCTGAGGGGGCGATGACCCGGAGTGACAGGGGAGGCGAGTTCGAGCGCTGGATCGTCGAGCAGTATGCGGCGACGAACGGCTTCACGGCGCTTATTCTCCTGCTGGTCCTCAGCGGCGAGAAAGTCGAGCTCATCTCGTGCTCGTATGTCCATGTCATCGGCAACGAGGTGCGCTGGCGGGACATGAAGACCATGCTGGATGCCTCCGGCCGCAAATGGGATGCTTTCGCCATCTTTCCGGAATCGCCGCCCGGTGGCGGGCCGCTGATTGATCTCGTGGCCAAGGCGCGGCTGCAGGAGCGCATCGACGAGGTCACCGTCGACCGCATGGTTCTCAACGATGCCGGCTTCTTCGATACGCGCGGCCGGCAGATCCGCATCGATCCTGTCGGACTTCACTGATGTCCAGCGCGTCCGCACGACCGAAGCGCTTTCAAGCGGCGTCGCCCTGATGCAGGCCGCTCCAGCGTCGACGCATATTGTTCTGGTCGGAGGCGGCCATACGCATGTCATCGCGTTGAAGGCGTTCGGCATGAAGCCTGAGCCGGGCGTCGTGCTGACCGTGATCGCGAAGGAGATCGAGGCGCCCTACTCGGGCATGCTGCCGGGCTTCGTTGCCGGCCACTACACTTACGACCAGTGCCATATCGACCTCGTTCGGCTGGCGGCCTGGGCCGGCGCGCGCCTCATCCACGGTACGGTCACGGGCGTTGAT
>Ga0180218_1002313_pt1 | contig 10029 bp, 6 predicted proteins | sample eDN3rd37CKraftBY_FD_151334 | JGI IMG/M metagenome (GOLD analysis project Ga0180218, IMG submission 151334) | Enriched backyard soil microbial communities from Emeryville, California, USA - eDNA 3rd pass 37_C Kraft BY (version 2) (version 2) | ecosystem: Environmental > Terrestrial > Soil >... | reverse complement strand
CCGCGTAGGGCACCGGGTTGTCGACCCGGAACGCGAAGCCCTCGTCGCGCACCGGCGCCATGCTCACCGCGGTGAGGTCGTCGACGTGACGCTCGAGGGCCCGCGCCCAGGCGTAGCCCTGGCCGGCGAAGTTCGCGGGGGCGACGTAGACGCGGCGACCGCTCGCGGGCACCGGGACTGGCGAGGGGCGGTCCGCCGCGCGATAGCCGAAGAAGCGCTCGTCGAGCTTCTCCCCGACCACGAGGGGGAGCCGGCGCTGCACTCCGAAGAGGAAGCCGTTCAGCCGCTCGGGCACGATCCCGCGGAGCCGGGTCGCCGCGCTCATCCAACCTCCTGAAGTGTCGTCGTCCCGGGCTCTGCAACCGAGGGACGAAGCCCATCATGGTGTCCGCCGCGGGCCGAGGACAAACCACCCGCTCCTGAGCTGCGCGGGCCGCGCCCGACCGGTTGATAACCTCTCGACCATGTCGTCGTGGTCCCGCCCCGTCGCGCGCCTGCCGCGAGCCGACTCTCTCACCGGACTGCGGTGGTGGGCCGCGTTCGGCGTCTTCTGCTACCACATGGCGAATCTTGCTCCGCTACCCGTCCAGGCTGTGTTCGACTACGGCAACTTCGGCGTGACCTTCTTCTTCGTCCTCTCTGGATTCGTGCTGACCTGGGCGTGGTCTCCCACGACGCCCAAGACGACGTTCTGGTGGCGTCGGGTCGCGCGCATCTATCCCGCGCACCTCGTCGCTCTCCTCCTCGCAATCCCTGTCTTCTACTCGACGGCGCCGGATCCGGACCAGTGGTGGGTCAAGCCGTTCGGTGCCGTGTTGCTGCTCTCGATCCCCCTCCTGCAAGGTTGGTCGCGCGACCCCGCCGTCCTCTTCTCGGGCAACCCTGCTGCCTGGACGCTCACCTGCGAGATGTTCTTCTACGCGCTGCACCCGGTGCTCCAGCGCCCGCTATGGGCGATGAGAACGCGTGGCGCGCTCCTCCTCGCCGGAGCCACGATCGTCGTCGCGCTCGCCTACCGCCTCGCCTCCATGGGATCACCTGAGACTTGGTGGTCGAGCGGGATGCCGTGGCCCGTGGTGCGGCTCAGCGAGTTCTTCCTCGGCATGTGCCTGGCCTGGGCCGTGCGGAGCGGCTGGCGCCCGCGACTCCGACCCTGGGTCGGGTACGCCGTCGCTCTTGCTCTCGTGGGTCTGCTGCTCGTCTGTCGGACGCCCGCCGCACCGCACTCGATCGCCCGATGGATCAACGGCTCGGCGAACGAGCTGGCGATGATCGTCTGCGCCCTGATGATCACGCTCGTCGCCGTCGGTGACCTCGCAGGCCGACCCTCGGTACTCCGGTCGCGACTGCTCGTCGCGCTCGGGAACGCCTCGTACGCCTTCTACCTGGTTCACGCCACCGTGCTATACGCGCTCCTCGCCTTCGTCGGCCACCAGAGCGCGGGATGGACGAATCTTGGGTGGTATGTGCTGACGTTCGCGGTCTCGCTCGCCCTCGCGCTCGCCCTGCACCACGGTGTAGAGGCGCCCGTGGAGCGCCGCATGCGGCGATGGTGGGACGCCCGTCATGCGAGCACGGAGCCACCCGCCGGCCCAGCCCAGGACGCGTCCACGTCCGCACCAACCCAGCCCACGCCCGCAACTGCCTGAGGACGGCGATGACCCACCGCACCCCGACCCGCGTCGCGATCGCGTCTCGGGTCTACTCGCCCGAGCCGGCAGCCGCGGCGTACCGGCTCCGGGCCGCCGCCTCGGCGCTCGTCCGTCGCGGCGCCGAGGTGACCGTGCTCACGAGCCGGACGGCCGCGGAGGGCCCGGCCGCCGACCCTGAGGTCCGCGTCCGTCGGTGGCCGGTGCTCCGCGCGAAGGACGGCACGGTCCGGGGCTACGTCCCGTACGCCTCGTTCGACGCGCCCCTGCTCGGGCGGCTGCTCCTCGGTCGTCGGAACGACGCCGTCCTCGTCGAGCCGCCGCCGACGACGGGTACCGTCGCGCGTCTCGCGCTCGCGCTCCGCCGGACGCCGTACGTCTACTACGCGGCCGACCTCGTGTCGGCGGCCGCCGAGGGGGCGGGCTATCCCGCGCCGGTCGTGGCGCTCACCCGCGCGCTTGAGGCCTTCGCCGTGCGCCGCGCGCGCGCCGTCGTCACGGTGAACGACGACCTCCGCCGGCACGTGGAACGCCTCGGGGCGCCGCCGTCCCGCGTCCACGTCGTCGGCAACGGTGTCGACACGGGGGTCTTCACCCTGGAGGGGCCGGTCCACGACGTCGCGCCCGGTCGGCGGGGACCGGTGTTCGTGTACCCCGGGACGATGAACGACCTGCACGGAGCCGAGGTCTTCGTCGAGGGCTTCCGGCGAGCGCTCCCCGACCTGCCCGGCGCGACCCTCGTCATGGTGGGTCGCGGCAGCGAGGTTGATCGCATCTCCGCCGCAGGCTCCACACTCGAGCCCGGCTCGTTCCTCCGGCTGGACGCGATGCCCGGCGCCGAGGTCGCGGCGATCGTGCGCGGGGCGACTGCGGCGCTCGCGTCCGTGCGTCCCGGCGGCGGCTACACGATCGCGCTCGCAACGAAGGCGGTCGCCGCCGCGGCGACCGGGACGCCCGTCGTCTTCGCCGGCGAGGGGCCGACCGTCGACATCGTGAGCCAGGGTGCCCTCGGGCAGGCGGTCCCCTGGGACGTCGACGCCGTCGCCGACGCCCTCCGGGCGGTCGCCCACGGTGCCCACGGCGTCCCCGAGCGTCGTGCCGAGCGTGCAGCCTGGGTGCACGCGCACGCATCACTCGACGCCGTGGGCGACCGGGTCGCCGACATCATCCTCGCCGCCGCGCGACGCTAGGCGCAGGCTCGGGGCCGCGGCGTCCGACGTCGCGCTGCCAGGTTCCGGGACGCGTGGCATGCTGCCAGAAACGCGTCGTCTCGACGCCTGTCCAGGGAGCCCCCATGCCACCTCGTGCACGGGCCCTCGCACTTCTCGCCGTGCTGGGCCTCCTCGTCTCGGGCCTCGTCGGTCCCGTCGCCGCGTCCGTCGCCGTGACGACCTCCGAGCGCGTCGTCCTCCCATCGTCGGGCTCGGTGACGATCGCGGGACGAGGCTTCGGTCATGGTCGCGGGCTGTCGCAGTGGGGCGCCCGCGCGGCGGCCGCCCAGGGTGTCGGCTACTCGGGCATCCTCGACTTCTACTACCCCGGCACCGTGGCCGTCACCCAGCCGAACCAGCCGATCCGCGTGCTGATCAGCGCCGACACCGACAACGAGGTCCGGGTCGTCGCGGAGCCCGGGATGACCGCGTCCGACAGAGTCAACACGGCCCGCCCCGTCGGGTTCGCCGGACAGCAGGTCTCACAGTGGCGCATCATCCGTCAGGCGCCCGGGCTATACCTCGAAGGGCTCGTCGACGGTTCGTGGCGACGGTGGTCGCAGGGCGCGTCCGCGACGTTCCTCGACCTCGCGTCGCCCGACGGCACGCTCCGGCTGATCCTCCCGGACGGCCGGCAGAAGGAGTACCGGGGCTCGCTCCGCGCCGTGAGCGACGGCGCCTCCCCGCGTCTTCGGACGGTGAACGCCGTGCCCCTGGAGTCCTACCTGCGCTCCGTCGTCCCGGCCGAGTCTCCGTCGAGCTGGCCGGCCGACGCGCTCCGTGCGCAGGCCGTCGCCGCACGGACCTACGCGTCCCACCAGCGCGCGTCCGCGGGGAACGCCGGGTGGCAGACGTGCGACACCACCCAGTGCCAGGTCTACTCCGGGATCCGGACGCTCAGCTCCGCAGGGACCGTGACGGCGGTCCACGAGGCCGCGTCGACGGACGCGGCGATCTCGGCCACGGCCAACCAGGTGCGCCACTACGGCGGGGCCCTCGCCTTCACCCAGTTCAGCGCGTCGAATGGTGGCTGGACGGCCGCCGGGAACCTGCCCTACCAGATCGCGCGACGGGACCCGTGGGACCCGGTCGGCAATCCATCGTACTCGTGGTCCGTCAAGGTCTCGGTCGCAGCCCTGCGCTCGGCGTTCCCGCAGGTCGGGACGCCCCGGTCGGTCGAGGTGCGGCAGCGCACGGGCTCGGGCGAGTGGGGCGGCCGCGTCGTCGAGGTGGTGGTCACCGGGTCGAGCGGTTCGACGACCACGTCGGGGTCCGGGTTCCGCACCGCGCTCGGGCTGCGGAGCGACTGGTGGAAGATCACGGGCAGCACCGCGCTCGACTCGGACACGACGACGGACGGACGGACGGATCTCACGGCCGTCATGTCCGACGGGACCCTGCGCGCGTACGAGGGCACGGGGACGGGACAGTTCGCGGGGTACCGCCAGATCGGCAACGGATGGTCCACGATGCGGATCGTCGTCCGGGCCAACGACCTCACGGGCGACGGTCGCACCGACCTGCTCGCGGTCGACACGGCGGGCGTCATGTGGCGCTACGCGACCGCCGGCGAGGGGACGTTCGCGCCCCGGGTCCGCGTCGGTTCCGGCTGGGGCGGCATGCGTGCGGTCGTGGCGCCCGGCGACCTGGACGGGGACGGGAACGCCGACCTGCTGGCCGTCGACGCGACGGGAGTCCTCTGGCGGTACCGAGGTCAGGGCGACGGCGGGTTCGGGGCTCGTGAGCGCATAGGCTCCGGCTGGCAGTCGATGTCGTTGGTCGTCGGCGGCGGGGATTGGAGCGCGGACGGTCGCGCCGACCTCCTCGCACGCGACGGTGCCGGGCGTCTCTACCTGTACCGCAGCGCGGGGAACGGTTTCGAGCGTGTGCAGATCGGCACGGGGTGGGACGAGATGCGACTGATGAGCGTCGTCCGCGACTGGGACGGCGACGGTCTCCCGGATCTCGTCGCCGCCGGTTCCGACGGCCGCCTGCACCTCTACCGCTGGACGGGCTCCGGCTTCGCGACCCGCACGACGATCGGCAACGGGTGGGGCGCCGTGGCGCGCCTCCTGTGACGGTCACGTCACGCGGAGCGGCCCGGCCGGCCCGGATGTCCGGGGGCCCGCCGGGCCGCTCCAGGTTCAGGACGCCCTGCCGCCGGAGGGCACGGCTCCGAAGCTCCACGTGGGGACGAACCCGCCGCGTCCGTTGCCCGGGTAGAGCGTGACGCGACCGTCGCTCCCGACGAACGCGAGGTCCGGGTTGCCGTCCCGCGTGGCGTCGCCCGTGCCAATGACGGCGGCCGCCGATCCCCAGCCAGAACCGATCTGACGCGCCGGTCCCAGCTTCCCGGCGCCGTTGCCCTGCCGGAGGAGGAGCCGGCCGTTCTCCCGCGTGATCACGTCGGGGGCCAGCCCGCTCCACGCACCGGCGCTCACGATGGTGTCGGCCGCGGCCGCGTCCGACGCGAGCAGGATCCTGCTGCCGAAACCGCCCCGGCCGTCCCCCGGGTAGAGCCAGATGCGGCCCCCGTTCCGGTCGAGCGCGAGGAGCGCCGGGCGACCGTCCCCGGCGAAGCCCGGTGCGGCGACGACGTGCCGCATCGCGTTCCACCCGTTGCCCACCCGCGCACCGGTGGTCGCGAACGTCCCGTTCCCGGTGCCCCGGTGGAGCAGGAGCTCACCGCTCGGGTTCCGCACCATGAGGTCCGGCCGGGAGTCGCCGTCCCAGTCGCCCGCCACGATCACGTCCGAGCCCAGCGCGGCGCGGACCGTGGTCGGGACGCTCCGTGCGAAGACGTCGCTCTTGGCGTACGCGTAGCGGTGCAGGCGTCCGTCCGTGGCGATCGCGTAGACCTCGACCGTGCTCCCGGTCCGCGCCGGGACGAGATCGGCGAACGACTGCCACCCTGTCCCGATCTGCGTCCGCGTCCCGAACCTGCCCTGGCCGTCTCCCGGGTACCGCCACATGCGTCCCTGCGTGTCTCGGGCGAAGAGGTCCGCGTGCCCGTCGCCCGAGGCGTCGCCGACGCCGAGGATCGTGGTCATGGCGTTCCAGCCGGAGCCGGACTGCACGCTGCCGGAGAAACCGCCCTTGCCGTCTCCGAAGTAGGTCGTCAACCGACCGTCCGACGACCTCGCGACGAGCACAGGACGCCCACCCTGCACGTTCCCCAGCATCACGACGGCGGACATGCCGCCCCAACCGCTGCCGATCTTGCGCGGTGTCCCGAAACCGCCGGAGCCGTCGTTGGGGTACAGCCACAGCGCTCCGTCGGCTGTCCTGGCCAGGAGGTCGGGCACCCCGTCGCCGTTCCAGTCATGGCCGCCGACCATGAGCGTCATCACGCCCCAGCCCTTGCCGATCTGCTCGCGGGCGTGCCACCCGCCGGCGCTGCGCCCGTAGAGGAAGAGCCGCCCCGACGTGTCGCGGAGGATCAGGTCCCCCCGCCCGTCGCGGTTCCAGTCGCCGGCCGCGACCGCCTTCCCCGACCCCCAGCCGTTCCCGACGACGGCGGGCGACGACCAGCCCCATCCGGCCTGCGTGAGGATGGACACCGCACCGTCCTTCTGCACGGCGAGATCGGGCTGGGCGTCCCCGACGAGGCTGCGGGTGAGAGACCGGAACGGCCCGCCGCCCTGCAGGCTCGCGGCGCGCGAGCGCAGCTCTCCGAGCCGCGGGTAGAGGTTCGCGCCCGGGCAGGACGTCTGCCCGACGTCGCGGTGCCCGACGACGGCGGGCTGCGTCCGCCCGTCGATGGCCGCCGTGCCGTTCGCCCGGACCCCGTGGAGCGAGAGCTTCCACGCGATGAGGCGCGACATCGCGTCCATCGCCGGAGCCGGGACCGTCGCCTGGTCGTAGTTGCCCATGAGCGAGAGGCCAAACGTGTGCGAGTTGACGCCTGCGGCGTGCGCGCCCACGACGGCCCGCTCCACGCCCCCGGCGCGCCCTTCCCAGATGCGGCCGAACTTGTCGACGAGGAAGTTGTAACCGATGTCGCCCCAGCCGCGGGACTGCGCGTGGTAGGTGTAGATGCCGCGGATGATCGACGGTACCTGGGCCACGGTGTAGCTGTTGGACCCGGCGGTGTGGTGGACGACGGCACCGTTCACCCGCGCGACCTCGGGCGTCCACGTCATGATCGACTCGTCCGCACCCCACTGCGCCCGGGTGTTGATCGCCGGCCGTGCCACGGCCGCGGTCGCGAAGGCGTCCGGCCCGTCGGTCGCGGCACCGGACGCGGACTCGTCGACGATCGCCGGCGCCGAGGCGGCGTCCGGGTCCTCGACGAAGCTCGCGTTCGCCACGGTGGGCTCGGTGTCGGTCTCGCCCGGCTCGATCACCACGAGCCGGATGTCCTGCGGGAGGCTGTTGGCCGCACCGCGCACCGCGACCTCGACCTCGTCCACGGCGCCGACGAAGACCGGCTCCGTGCCGTCCCGCAGGTCCGTCGGCGCCGGGCCGACGTCGTCGGTCTGAAGATCACCCGGGACGGCGTCCTCCTGGTCGAGGACGGACCAGGCGGACCACGCGTCCGCCGTGCGCGTCCGGAGCACGACGCTCGCGCCGTCTGGCGCGGAGCCGTGCGCCCACGTGACGCCCACGACGGCGAGCCCGGACGTCTCCCCCGAGGTGGCGACGACCGTGCCGTCGCTCTCGGGGACGCCCGCCTCGGCGAAGGGATCGTCGGGGGCGACCCGGGCGCCGAGCGTCTCGGGGCCCTCGTCCACGGTCAGCTCCGCGACCTCGGACTCGATCCCCTCACCACCCTCGGCGGCCTGGAGGGTCGTGCGGACGGTCTCCGCCGTGGCGGGCGCGACGATCGCGGCCGTGAGCGGCAGCGCGAGTATCGCGGCGCCCGCCACGAGGGATCGAGACGACGTAACGAGCCGATGCCGAACCTGCATCGTTCCTCCCCTGCGGTCGAGATGTGTGCCTTGGGCACGCTCTCGTCACCGTACGGTCACAGGGGGGAGTCCGCATGGCGGGTGCCGTTGCTCAGAGATTGATCGTCGTGCCCGTCCGGGAGGACTCGAGCAGGGCCTCGGCGACGTCGAGGGTCCGCAACCCGTCCTCCATCGTCACGACGTCGTGGCGGAGCCCGAGCACCGCGTCGCGGAACGCCTCGTGCTCCACGCGCAGCGGCTCCCGCTTGGCGAAGGCGTAGCGGGTGACGTCTCCCTCCGAGACGCCCCGGAAGGCGGAGACGGCCTCCCACTCCGTGAGGATGACGCCGTTGGCGTAGAACGTCAGGTCGGCGGTACCCGTGTCGGCGACGAACGCACCGCGCTCACCCGTGACGATGGTGACGCGCTCCTTCATCGGCGAGAGCCAGTTGACGACATGGTTGGTCACGACGCCGCTCTCAAGACGCCCGGTCGCCGTCACCATGTCCTCGTGCGGACGACCGCTGCGGTGCGTGGTCTGCGCCGCGACCGAGCGGTAGTGGCTCTGGGCGACCCACGCGGTGAGGTCGATGTCGTGCGTGCCGAGGTCCTTCACCACGCCCACGTCGGCGATGCGTGACGGGAAGGGTCCCTGACGTCGGGTCGCGATCTGGTAGACCTCGCCCAGTTCACCGGCCTCCATGCGGCGGCGCAGCTCCTGGAGCGCCGGGTTGAACCGTTCGATGTGTCCGACGGCACCGACGAGGCCGGCGGCCGCGAATGCGTCGGTGACCTTGCGCCCGGCCTCGCTCGTCGCCGCGATGGGCTTCTCGACGAGGGTGTGGACCCCGGCGGCGGCGAGAGCGAGCGCCACCTCCTCGTGGAAGACCGTCGGCACGGCGACGACGGCCATCTGGATGCCGCTGTCGATCAGTCCCTGGACGTCCGGGAGGACGTCGAGGTCGCCGGCCACGCCGTAGGGGTCACCGCCCGGGTCGGCGACGGCCACGAGCTCGACGCCGTCGACCTCGCGGAGCACCCGGGCGTGGTGCCGCCCCATGGCTCCGAGCCCGATGAGGCCCGCACGCAGGTCTGCCATCAGGCACCTGCCTTGACGACGGTGTTGACCGCGGTGACGATGCGGTCGAGGTCCTCCTGCGTGAGCGAGGGGTGCACCGGGAGCGAGATCACCTGCTGAGCGGCGATCTCCGTCTCGGGGAGGTCGAGGTCGGGTGCGAAGTGCTTGAGGCTCTCGAGGCGGTGGTTCGGGATCGGGTAGTAGACGCCCGATCCGACGCCGTGCTCCTCGCGGAGCGCCGTCACCACCCGGTCACGGTCGTCGGCGACCCGGATCGTGTACTGGTGGTAGACGTGCACCGCGCCGTCAGCGACCGGCGGCGTGACGACGCCCTCGAGGTTCTCCGAGAGGAACGCCGCGTTGCGCTGACGATCAGCGGTCCAGCCCTGGACCTTCGTGAGCTGGACGCGACCGATCGCCGCGTGGACGTCGGTCATCCGTGCGTTGAACCCGACGAGCTCGTTCGCGTACTGGCGCTCCATGCCCTGGTTGCGCAGGAGGCGGACGTTGCGCGCGATCTCGTCCGTCGCGCACGACACCATGCCGCCCTCCCCCGACGTCATGTTCTTCGTGGGATAGAGGCTGAACATCGCGAACGAGCCGAACGAGCCGACGGGGCGTCCGTCAAGCGTCGCGCCGTGCGCCTGGGCCGCGTCCTCGAACAGCAGCAGGCCGTGCTCGTCCGCGACCGCGCCGAGCGCCGTCATGTCGGCGGGGTGTCCGTAGAGGTGCACGGGCATGATCGCCTTGGTGCGCTCCGTGATCGCGGCACGCACCGCGGCGGGCGAGAGGCAGAAGTGGTCCGGCTCGATGTCGGCGAAGACCGGCGTCGCACCGGTGAGCGCGACGGAGTTCGCGGTCGCCGCGAACGTGAACGACGGAACGATGACCTCGTCACCCGGGCCGATGCCCGCGGCGAGCAGACCGAGGTGGAGCCCGGAGGTCCCCGAGTTGACGGCGACGCACGTGCGCCCACCCACGAGGACGTCGGCGAACTCCTGCTCGAACGTGGCGACCTCGGGTCCCTGGGCGATCATCCCGCTGCGCAGGACGCGGTCCACGGCCGCACGCTCGTCGTCTCCGACGATCGGCTTCGCCGCGGGGATCAGTGTCTGGCTCATTCGGCCGCAACCTCTCTGATGGTCTCGTCGTGCTCTTCGTAGCGGGCTCCCGTCGCCGGGCACACCCAGTGCTCGCCGTCC
>Ga0180218_1002312_pt1 | contig 10032 bp, 10 predicted proteins | sample eDN3rd37CKraftBY_FD_151334 | JGI IMG/M metagenome (GOLD analysis project Ga0180218, IMG submission 151334) | Enriched backyard soil microbial communities from Emeryville, California, USA - eDNA 3rd pass 37_C Kraft BY (version 2) (version 2) | ecosystem: Environmental > Terrestrial > Soil >... | reverse complement strand
CACCAGCACCGTCACCTCCCCCGGGCTCTGCGCCGCCGTATCGACGCCTGTTTCTGCAGCGTCGGTGTCGGCGACGTCGATCTGGATGGCACGGACCCGGGGACCGCATTCGGCGACCAGGCGAATGGCAGCGTCGGTGTCTCGGGGGTAGGCGAAACCCACCTCGTGGCCCGCTCGGGCGCTGTGGCCCGGACGATCGCGGCACCACTCCACCGGCTACCGCCGGTGACGAGGAAGTGCCCGCTCATCGCCGGTTCACAACACACTGAAGCCGCTGGCCAGAGCGGAGCGTCCTGTCATTGCGAGCAGAACGGTCTCACCGTGTCCCCGGAGTACGGCCAATTCGGTTGCCACCGACAGCGCCTCCCGCAGTGCCCCGGCCGGGACGGATGCCGGGTGGCCGGTGGCCCGGGCCAGGTCGAGGCCGTGCACCACCAGTTCGAAGGTGCGGGTCGGCAGGTAGTGCGACAACAGCATGCCACCCACCACAGTGGTGACGAGCCGGTCGTCGGTCTGTGCCAGGGCCTGCAGGGCTCGGTCCCGCATTTCCGCCAGGGTTGCTGCGGGGTGGTCACCGAGTTCGGCGCCGGCCTGCTCACCACGCACTCGGACCGCCTCGGCGTCGACCTGCTCGGCGGCCAGGAGGTAGTAGTCGGCGGTGGACGGCACGCTCTGCTCGGCGGCGGGTCGGGCGAGATAGTCGACGACGGTGCTCAGCGCGCGGCCGATGTGGCCGACCAGCGAGCGCACCGTCCACTCCCCCAACGCCGGGTCGTCCCACTTCTCCGGAGGGACGGTGGCCGTCAACGCGACGACGTGGTCGGCGGCCACCCGGAAGCCGTCGAGCACTACCGGTCCGCATGGTTCGCCCGCAGGAACATGCTCAGTGACGAGCTCACCTTCCTTGATGGTCATGACGCCATGAAACCGTCTCGGCACCCGGCTCGACAGTGCCATTTCGCGAGGAATAGCTAGGTCCCTCGCGAAGTGGACCAGTGCCCGGACCGATCGAGCATCCGGTTGTAACCGATTGTCTCCAAATGCCTTCCAGCGTTCCATTCAAGCGAGGTTTCCTACGTCGTCCATCGGCAGGTCCCCGAGGTCATGAACCGGGCACACCACCGAATAGGAACGCCGCACGGTGCGATCACGACGCACCAGCATCCCGGTCGACGTCGATTCCCACCTCGTTCCGGCCGTGCTGGACAGGGAGATGAACGGCGCCGAAATGGCGCGCTAACTCGGCGTTTCCGAGATTTCGGTGACCAAAGCGGAAATACCAGCACCTCGACACCGGCGGCCGACGCTTCGACGAGCAACCCTCCGAGACCGCGGCCGACGGAACACGCTCGAGGAACGACAACTCCGCAGCGAGAACGACTCCAGCCGGCGTCGCCCAGATAGAACAGGTCGGGGCTCGCCTCGGTGAGAGCCCTGTGGGCGGGGTCCACCCTTCCCACGGTGCCTCACGGCACCACCATTCAGATGTCACCTATCCGCACATCAGTCCCAATCTCGGTGCAAATGAAAGGGGACACACGATTCGGGACGGTGCCCTCGAGTAGATGCCGAATCCGAACACGGCGACCACACACCGGTCGACGAGGTACCACTCGAAGACCAACGCGGTCGGTCGACGATCGGATCGCGCTCGTCACCGTGCTCGGGAGAGAAATCTGTCGAGCCCTCTCCGCACACCTACGGTGGGAACGGTGGTCGCGAACCATGCGGCCTCGACGGCAAGTCCCTCGTCGATGGACAGGTTGATACCGCGAGTGACCGCCGCAAGACAGGCATGCACCGCCGTCGACGCGTGTCGTTCGACACGTACCGCCAACTCCGACGCGGCGGCGAGCAACTCCGCCGCCGGAACAACACGGTTGACCAAGCCCATGTCGTGCGCACGGTAGGCATCGACGGCATCGCCCGTGAGGATCATCTCCAGGGCACGTTTGCGGCCGATATGACGCGGCAGTCGTTGCGATCCCCCGAAAGGCGGCGGAAAGCCCAACGAGATCTCGGGTTTGGCGAAGGTTGCGTGGTCGACAGCGACCGCGAGGTGCGCGGCTTCCACGACTTCGCATCCGCCGCCGTAGGCAAGGCCGTTGACCGCGGCGATGATCGGTTTCGGGAACTGCTCGATGCGCCGGGTCAGCCCTTGTCCACGGGTCACGATGTCCTGCAATGCAGGCACCGTGCCGGCGTCGATGCTCTGCGCCAAGCACATGATGTCGGCGCCGGCACTGAAGGCCCGATCCCCCGCTCCCATGAGGACGATCGAGCGGATCGACTCGTCGATGATGGCCTCGTCCAGCCACACCGACAACTCGTCGATGGTGGTGTAATCGAGTGCATTGAGTTTGTCCGGCCGGTCGATCGTGACCACCGCTGTCGAATCTAATTGGTGCACTTGGATACTCATCAGTGTTCTTTCTCGTGGAGGTCGTGACACACGGGTCGGCGCACAGATCACAGGGACAGGGTGTGGCAGGCCAGGCTGTAACGCTGGGTCTCCTGGAACTTGCGGCGCATCCGATGCAGGACGTGCCACGGCGTGCGCGCGATGTCGTAGGCGAGCTCGCGAGCCCGATCGAGAACCGGGCGGTCGCGGACGACCTCGGTCAGCAACCCGAGGGCGAGGGCTTCCTCGGCGGCGACGGTCCTACCGGTCAGGACGAGTTCCCGTGCGCGGGTGGAGCCCACGCATTCGGCCAGCGGACCGTAGACGACGGGGAACCCGCGGCGCTCGGGATGGGAGAACGTCGTGCGGTCGGTGCCGAGCCGGATGTCGGCGAGCACCGCCAGATCCGCTCCCCCCGCCACGGCCGGTCCGTCGAGCGCGGCGATCACCGGCACCGGGTGCGCCGCGACGGCGACATTCATCCGATCGGAGGAGGCCCACAGACTGTCCTCGTCGATACGGTCGAATTCGGTGAGGTCGAAGCCAGCGCAGAAGACGTCTCCGCGGCCGGTCAGGATCACCACACGGGCATCGGCGGCCAGGGCCTCGAAGGCGTGGGCGAGCTCGAGTCGCATCGCGTGCGACAGGGCGTTCTTCTTCTGCGGACGGTTCAGCGTCACGACGGCCACACCGTGCTCGTCGACCGCCGTGGTGTCCACCTCGACAAGAGGATTGCTCATCGCTTGCTCCTTCGTGGTCAGGGGCGGGGCACCCCGATGGGATTGGGCAGAGGGACGGCCCCGGTGTCGAACAGACGCCGGCTGATCGGGGCGGCGACAGCGATGATCTCCTCGATCCCCGTCTGGCCGAGAGCCGTCACCGGGTCGGCGGCCAGGAAGTCGGTGCGGTCCTCGATGCTGCGCCGCAGCGCTCCCCCGCTCTTGGTCAGCCGACCGCCGACATCGATCAGGCCGCGGGCCCGCAAGCGACGCTCCGAGCTCTCCCATTCCTCGTCGCTCCAGCCGCGGTTGGGTTGCATGATCTCGCGGGTGACCGTACCGGTCGCCGCGTGTGCGACGACCGCGTCGATACCGCGCAGACCGGCGTGCACACAGGCGATGACGTGCCCGTCCCCGCGGTGTTCACGCAAGACGGTGGCAGCCAGCCACAATTGGGCGACGACATCGTCGGGGCGAGGAACCCTCGACCACCCCGCCGCCAACGGACGTCCCGCGAAATGACAACCGTCCACGGCTATTTCGAGAAGGGAAGCCAGTGCCTCGACGTCCCGTCGAGGCACCTCCCGCAGATGGTCGGCAAGGACGAGACGCGCGGTGGCAAGCCGAGCGTCCAACACCCTCTCGGGATCGGCGCACGCCCAGGCTTCGGGTAGCGCCCGGGCGACACGTCGCCCCGGGAAGCTGAAGAACATCGACTCGACGGGGGCGGCGGTCATCGCACCGAGCGGGGCGGCGCGGCCGGCGAAATAGCCCATCCAGTAGCCGCTCATACCGAGGTCCAGGGAGATCCGGCGGTGGTGCGGGGAGAAGTAGGGCGCCGCATGCAGCGGTTCGATCGCTTCCCACAGGCGCCGGGCCAGGGTCGCTGCCAGTTCTGCCATCCTCGTCCCTCCGGTCGTTGGTCGTGCAGTGATCAGCATCGTGGTTGCGACACCGCGCGCACAGTGCCATTTTTGTCGAGTGGACCAGGACACTGCGTGGTGGACGACCGTCGTCTTCGCCGCGGACGATCACACCGACCTCCCCCGCTACCAGTGGATCGTCGCCGCGATCGAACAAGCAATCGACGCCCGAACCGTCACCTACGGTCAGCGCCTGCCCGCCGAACGCACCCTCGCCGCCGCACTGTGCGTCAGCCGCGGAACGGTGGTCCGCGCGTTCGAAGAACTCACCGAACGCGGTGTGGTCGAACGCATCCACGGATCGGGCACCTTCGTCCGCCCCCGCCCCGGCACCCCACGCCCGATCATCCGGCACATCGATTCGTCGACAGAGGACATCGGCGACGTCATCGACCTGTCCGAGCCAGCCCCGGTCGGTGCGTCGCATCTGCCGGTCATCGACTGGGGTTTCGATCCGACGCTCTGCAATGCAGGTGTTCCTGCCCGGGGCCTTCCGATCCTCAGGCACGCGCTGGCAGCACATCTCACGCGCCTAGGTCTGCCGACCGAGGAGGATCAGATCCTCGTGACCACCGGCATGGCGGAAGCACTCGATCTCGTTCTCCGCGCGACCTCGGCCGCGAAACGACCAGCCGTGGTCGGGGCGCCGCTGTGGCCGGCGCTGCGGTCGGTCGTCGCCGAACACACTGCAACGACGCTGTGTCTGTATCCGGACGCCGGAGGTATCGACCCGGCCGCCGTGCGGCGCGCGCTGCGCCGCACCCGCGCCGCGATCGTCCTCGTCGACGTGGTCGAGTCCGGGCCGAGCGGGCGGGGTACGGCATCATCGCGGTTGCCGCGCATCGCCGCGGCGATCGAGGACCACACCGCCCTCGCCATCGAGGATCTGTCCTTCCTTCCTCTCGCCGCCACCCGCGATCCGCAGGCGCGGCCGCTGGCGGCACTGTCGGCGCGGATCACCGCGATCGGGGACCTGGATCGGGTGTTCTGGTCCGGATGCGGCATCGGCTGGGTCCGGACACCGGCACCGGACGCTTCGCTGAGCACCGCGTCGCCGCGCATCCCGGCCCCGGCGGTGAGCGCGCAGGTGCACGCCGCGCGACTGCTCGACGCGGCGAGCCCCCAGTGGTTCGCCGACCGCTACGCCCATCTCGCCCAGCAGACGGCGCATCTGCGCGCCGCGTTGGCGGAACTGGTACCCAGTTGGACGGTGGAGCCAGCGACCACCGGAGACGGGCTGTGGATCCGGCTACCGGTGGTCGACGCGTCGACCTTCGCGCATGTCGCGGCGCGGGGCGGGGTCCGGGTGGCTGTCGGGCGGGACTGTGTCACCGACGGTGGTCTGCGGGAGTACATCCGGCTCTCGGCCGCCGCGGACACCACCGTCCTGGACACGGCGGTGGATCGGCTCGTCGAGGCGTGGGCGACCTACACCCGGCGGCTGGCGGCAAGCGTGTGAGCCTTATGGAACCGGGGCGCAACACTGGCCCGGTTCGTCGAGGCCGGTGTGCGGGTGCTGTCGACGCCGAATCTCCCCAGCGGTACCACCGCCTCCGTCCTGCCCATACGAGCAGTGTCCCGTCGACAGCTTCGACCCGAGACGACACGCACCGGGGCGCCTCTGCTTGAGATTCAGTCGGCAAACACCGCCCACTCAGCCATCGTCGAACAGCACGGTCGCTACCAGGAGATATGGAGAGCAACGTTCGAGCGGATCCCGCCCCTCGTTGACATGGTTGACGATTCTGAGGACACTTGAGTTGACACAGTTGACTCCTCGGGGAGGATCCGGCATGAACACCCTGGCCGAACAGGAACGCAAGCTCATGGACCTTCTCACCCGCCGCGTCCACAAGACGTTCGCCGACGCCCGCGCAGCCGGCATCCCCGCCGACGTCTTCGACGACGTCGAATCGATCGCCGACTCGATGGCCGCGGCACTGCCCACCAGCGGTGCCTACGACCAACTCGTGGGCCCCTTCTACGACACCGCCGGCCTGACACGGTGGTGGGGCGTGAGCCGCCAAGCAGTCAACAAAGCCGTCGCCGCCGACACCGTGATCGCCTGCCGGCTCGCCGACGGCCAATGGGTCTATCCCACCTGGCAATTCACAACCTCCGGAACGGTACATCCGCACCTGATCACGCTGTGGAAGACCCTGCGCGCCGCCGCCGACCCCTGGACCTGCGCGGTATGGCTGCGCAGCCCGCAACCCGCACTCGGCGACCGCAGCGCCGCCGAGTGGATCACCGACGGCCACCCCCTCGACACGGCCCTGGCGCTGGCCGATGCCGACGTGCAGCGGTGGGCCGCGTGAGCCGCGACGCTGTCGCCCTCCGCCCCCCGGCCCGGCCCCTGCACCAGTTCCCCGGCTGCGACCTCACTCCGGCGCAGGCATTGCACCGCGGGCACCAGGTAGCGAACGGCCCGTGGTGGTTCGCCTCCTCCGGCGGCGGCCGCTTCGATCTGACACCACCCCGCGGCACCTGCTACCTCGCGTTCGACGAACCCACCGCGATCCGGGAAACCGTCGGAGAGACACTGGCAACGACAGGGGTGATCAGTGAGGAGTTCGCCGCCGACCGCCGCCTGTCGACCCTGGTCGTGCCACACGATCATCGCCTCGCCGACACCTGCGCGGAGGAGGCCGCGGACTTCGGCCTGACCCGAGAGCTCTCGTCCATGACCCCGTACGCGATACCACAGGAATGGGCCGCCGCGTTCGACGCCGTCAGCTTCACCGGAATTCGGTACCAGACCCGGTTCACCACCGGGCCGAACCCGAACGCGGTCGCCCTGTTCGGTGAGGCGGGCGAGGCCGACTGGCCGACCGACCCCAGCCCCGAACCGTTCGCAGTAGCTGCCCGTCGGGCCGGCTTCACCGTTGCAGGCCCGCCACGGTCGGTGCGGATCGTCTCACCGCCCGGGAACTGACAGGCCGGCCCACCACCATCGACAGCGCATCAACGCCCGCAAAGTTCCGTCGCTCTCGTGCCCAGACTCGGGACATGGTCTCCTTACCCGCCGCACTGCCCCGATGCTGACCAACCTCGGACCCCACCGAGCGGCAACCGGGCGTTCAAGATGACGGGATGACCAACGCGCCCCCACCATGGTCGACGGGCAACGCCGACGAGCCACACCGGCAACGACATCACCCGACCTATCCCTGAACTCCCCGAACCGCGTTCAGCGGTAAACGAGAGCACTTCCCCGACCGGCTGCCGCAGCACCTCGAGTACTTCCTCAGGCGTCGCGTAGAAGAACTCACGCCGAGGATTGACTCTGTTGACCCGCCGCTCGGCGAACGCTTTCGTGCAGTTCGGCTCCGACCGTCACCGCGTCCTCGGAGAAGAACAAGGCGTGCACATCGAACCGGAACGGCACCGGCGCGTCACCGAGTTCACGCACCCGGTCCATCGGACGAGCCGGCGTGTCATGCCGATCGTGACCATGGTGATCCCGAAGGCACCCATGTTGGAGATGACGTAGACGTACCCGGCTCGGATGTTCGCCGCCCGATAGTCGACATCATCGAGTGCGCCCTGGACCTCGGCGAGTGTGGTCCGCAGGCGTTCGGCGGCAGCGCTGTCGCCGTTGGCCTCCCCTGTTGCCAGTGCCGACCGGTAGTGCGCCAGTTCCTTGTCCAACTTTGCGTTCGGCAGCCAGTTCCTGCTCGGCCTTGCGCTGCTCGCGCAGTTCCTCGCGGCGGGCGCGTTCGGCTTCGTTCTCCTCCTGTACCTTCTGATGCACGACGAGATGTTCAGTGGCGGGTGGGCAGGGTCTTCCCCGCGGACCGTTGCGGCGCGACCAACTCGACGCCGATGCAAATGCCCGGCGTGCAGCCTCCGGAGCGCAGCACCGCGTCAGTCGTCGTGGCCGGAGGTGTAGTCGACGACGCCATTGTGCTTGGTGGTCGTCGACTCGACGTGCGTGCCGGTGGTGAAGTCGTCAACGAACAACGTCACCGACTCGATCACCGCTGACAACGGATGATCGAACGCCGCCCGCGCGTTGCGTGCGCAGATCGACCGTGCAGATCCATGCGGGTAGAGGTCGGTGATCGCCGTGGTCGGGGTAAACCGCCCACCGAGCTCGTTGTCCGGGTCGATACGGCCGCTCCACCACCGGTGCTGCGCGCGATGAAGGGCTGTCTCGCAGGTGACTTCCACATCGACGATCGTCAGCTCGGTGTAGCCCGCCCCGCCGAGTTCGGTGAGCAACTGCGCGCCGAGACCGTCCCAGCGGAAGGTGCCTTCGATGACGATGTTCTCCCCCGCCTCGATGCAGTGCTCCTGCACGGTGTCGAGGATCTGGGTGGATTCACGGTGCACGAGCGTGGCCAGCTCGCGCGGGCGCAGCCGGCGCCCGTCCGGCAGCACGACGTCGAGCAGGTCGTCGTAGACGCCGCGGTCGAGGCCGTCGCGGATCAGGTGGTCCTTGATGCGGTCGGAGTCGAGGACCCGCCAGCCTTTGCCGGCCAGACCGCGGGATTCGATCGCGGAGGACTTACCCGCGCCGGGGACACCGGCGGTGACGATCGCGCACCGACCGTCCCGGTCGATACCGTCCTGCTCGGCCAGGTAGGCGTCGACGATCGCGGCGCGGGTGTGGCGCCGAGACGGGTCGTCGGCATACAGACGAAACGACGCTCGGTCACCACCGGCGTCGAGGACACCACCGGGCGCGCACCACGAGTCGAGGCGGGCATGGGTCTTGGCACAGGGCTGTTCCACTAGCGGCGGCTCGCCGCCCGCCGCGCCGCGGTAACCTCCAGCAGGCGCTGATAGTCGTCATCGGAGAGCAGATCCCCGGCCCGTTCGATCTGATCCCAGCTGCCGCGCACATACACGTCGGCGGCAGGATCGTCCTCGGGTGGGCCCCCGAAGGTGTAGTCCCAGTGCTCGAGCTCGTCCATCATCTGCTCATGGGTGAGCTCGCCGACCGCGTACCGCAGCATCACCTCACGAGGGGTGCGCTGCCGGACCTCCGGCCGCAGGCGGGCCTTCTTCAGCAGCCGGCTGATCTCCGGCTGCTCCACCCCCACACGACGTGCGATCTCACGCTGTGACCATCCGGCCTCGGACGCGGCAAGCACGGCGCGGATCTTCCCGAGCTGCGCCAGTTCCGCGCGCGGGGAGATCGCACGCAGTTGCCGCTCGATGTCCTTCTCGAACGCCACCGACATCGTCTTCACCACCTCAACTGGGGATATACCAAATAGTATCACCTCGGGCTCTGCCTGCACCGCTGCTCAACCTGGCCTGTCGAGGTATCGGTCAGTGACCGGGCTGCTACGCAAGAGCTCGTAATCACACCGGGCCGGACTCGCACGGCCAGCTACCCCGGCAACGGAACACCCCGCCCACGGGACGCCCTCGAGCCGCGCGCAGCGCGAAGGTGTTTCAGCGGATCTAGCTGCGTCGATTCCCTGTCTCCTGCTGGGTTTCCCGCCCGCCGGGATAAGGGTTGGGCCGCTGGTAGGAGGGGTGGGGTGTCGGCAGCTGCGGGCGACCCGATCCCCGTACCTCTGTCCGGGCGGGAGAGGCAAACGTCTTAATGGGCAACCCAGCCGTGGATGTCTTTCATGACCGTGTGGGTCGTGGTGCCGTCGAGTGCACCGGGATCTCGAGGTACCCCGGGGTCGGTACGCGGCTGGAGCGACGGCGCATCATCGGTGGGTATCACCATGGTTCCGGCCGGGTTCGCGATACGGGAGTGTCGAGATCGACTGTCGGAGTACTGGTCTCCGCCACCGGAGGAACGGCGCGCATGGTCGAAGACCAGCGCAGCCAGCCGGCGCGCACCCCCTCGTACTTGCGGCCCTGCCCGCGGGTGATCTCCCGCAACCGGTCCGGTTCGACGAAGAACATCAACTGCCAACCGCCGGACGACCAGTTCAGCGATGACCGGCGCCGGCCCCCGCCCAGCACCGCGGTCACGGCGCGCGGCATCGGCGAGGACGTGCACGTCGACCGAGGTCGCGGC
>Ga0180218_1002311_pt1 | contig 10046 bp, 6 predicted proteins | sample eDN3rd37CKraftBY_FD_151334 | JGI IMG/M metagenome (GOLD analysis project Ga0180218, IMG submission 151334) | Enriched backyard soil microbial communities from Emeryville, California, USA - eDNA 3rd pass 37_C Kraft BY (version 2) (version 2) | ecosystem: Environmental > Terrestrial > Soil >... | reverse complement strand
GTCCGTCCTTCCGCCGAGCGTGCGCGCCCGTCGGGCGACACACCGTGTCAGAACCTACAAACACGCACGCTCGCGCAGAACTTCCCACAGCAGCCCAACGACGCCCCAAACCGCTCGGAACCGTCAGGCCGCTGCGGCTGTGCTCGCCTCGTGCGCCGGTTCCAGCGCCGCGGCGATGATGTCGGCGACGTCGGTCATGGGCCGCACGTCGAGCGCGTCGAGCACATCGGCCGGCACGTCGTCGAGGTCGGGCTGGTTGCGCTGCGGGATGAACACCGTTGAGAGCCCGGCCCGTTGGGCGGCCAACAACTTCTGCTTGACCCCGCCGATGGGCAGCACACGGCCGTTGAGCGTGACCTCACCGGTCATACCCACGTCACCGCGCACCTTGCGGCCCGTCGCCATCGACACCAGCGCGGTCACCATCGTCACGCCCGCCGACGGCCCGTCCTTGGGGACGGCACCGGCCGGGACGTGGATGTGGATGCGGCGGTTCAGCGCCTCGGGGTCGACGCCGAGTTGCTTGGCGTGGGCGCGCACGTAGGACATTGCGATCTGCGCGGATTCCTTCATCACGTCGCCCAGTTGACCCGTCAGTTGCAGTCCCGGTTCGCCCTCGGTCGAGTTGGCCTCGATGTAGAGGACGTCGCCGCCGAGCCCGGTGACGGCCAGACCGGTCGCGACACCGGGCACGGCCGTGCGTTCGGCCGATTCCGGCAGGAACCGCGGACGGCCCAGGTACTCAACGAGATCCGGCTCGTCGATCGTGATGGGCGCGGCCTGCGGGTGGTCCGCCAGCTTGGTCGCGGCCTTGCGCATCGCCTTGGCCAGCAACCGCTCGAACTGCCGCACACCGGGTTCGCGCGTGTAGTCCGCGGCGATCTTGCGCAGCGCTGCCTCGGTGACGGTGACCTCGTCGGAGGTCAACGCGGCGCGTTCGCGCTGCCGCGGCAGCAGGAAGCCCTGTGCGATGGCGAGCTTGTCGTCGGCCGTGTAGCCGTCGATCTCGACGAGTTCCATGCGGTCCAAGAGCGCCGACGGGATGTTCTCGATCACGTTGGCCGTCGCGAGGAACACCACGTCGGACAGGTCGAGATCCAGGTCCAGGTAGTGGTCGCGGAACGTGTGGTTCTGCGCCGGGTCGAGCACCTCCAGCAGCGCCGCCGCCGGATCGCCTCGGTAGTCCGAACCCACCTTGTCGATCTCGTCCAGCAGCACAACAGGATTCATCGAACCCGCCTCACCGATCGCGCGCACGATGCGACCCGGGAGTGCACCGACGTAGGTGCGCCGGTGACCGCGGATCTCGGCCTCGTCGCGCACGCCGCCGAGCGCGACGCGCACGAACTTGCGGTCCAACGCACGAGCGACGGATTCACCCAGTGACGTCTTGCCGACGCCGGGCGGGCCGGCCAGCACCATCACCGCGCCCGAGCCACGACCACCGACGACGGCCATGCCGCGCTGGGCGCGCCGCGCCCGCACCGCGAGGTATTCGACGATGCGGTCCTTGACGTCGCTGAGCCCGTGGTGGTCGGCGTCGAGGATCTCCCTGGCCCGCGCCAGGTCGGTCGAGTCCTCGGTGCGCACGTTCCACGGCAGGTCGAGGACGGTGTCGAGCCAGGTACGGATCCATCCGCCCTCCGGGCTCTGGTCACTGGCGCGTTCGAGCTTGCCGACCTCGCGCAGCGCGGCCTCACGGACCTTCTCGGGCAGGTCGGCCTGTTCGATGCGGGCCCGGTAGTCGTCGGAGGAGCCGTCACCGTTGTCGTCGAGTTCACCGAGCTCCTTGCGGATCGCGGCGAGTTGCTGACGCAGCAGGAACTCCTTCTGCTGCTTCTCCATCCCGGTGCGGACATCCTCGGCGATCTTGTCGTTGACCTCGGTCTCGGCGAGGTGGTCACCGGTCCAGCCGATCAGCAGCGACAGCCTGCGGTCCACATCGGTGGTCTCAAGCAGTTCGCGCTTCTGGGTGCCGGTCAGATACGACGCATAGCCCGCCGTGTCCGCCAGCGCGGACGGGTCGGTGATCTTGTTGACCATGTCGACGATCTGCCACGCGTCACGCCGCTGCAGCATGGCCAGCAGCAGCTTCTTGTACTCCCCGGCAAGCTTCTTGGTCTCGTCGGTGGGTTCGGGGTCGGTCACCTCCTCGACCTGCACCCACAGCGCGGCACCCGGCCCGGAGGTACCCGAGCCGATGTGGGCGCGCCGTTCGCCGCGCACCACCGCGGCCGCGTCGCCGTTGGGCAGGCGGCCGATCTGCACGATCGAGGCCAGCACCCCGTAGGCCGGGTACCGGTCCTCCAGCCGGGGCGCGATCAGCAACTCGCCGGACTCACTGGCGCGCGCCGCGTCGACGGCGGCACGTGCGGCATCGTCCAGCTCGATCGGCACCACCATCCCCGGCAGCACGATCGAATCGGTCAGGAACAACACCGGCACTGTCTTGGCTTCAGCCATCAGTCCTCCAAACTTCAGTCTGATGCACTCAACTCTGGGGGCCGGTGGTTTGTTCCCCACCGGCATGGGCCGCTCGGCGATTTCGCTGAGAGCGACAGTCCGGGGAATAGACGCATGCTGCTGGAGGCTCGTAGCTGCCATGAGCGCACACGAACACGCACACGAAGACGGCGTCGCCGGGCAGGTCGTCACGATCACCGGCGCGAGCAGTGGAATCGGTGAGGCGACCGCGCGCCTGCTGGCGGCGCGCGGAGCGTCGGTGGTGCTGGGTGCGCGGCGCACCGACCGGCTGGACCGCATCGTCGAGGAGATCCGCTCAACCGGCGGGGCCGCGGTCGCGGTCGCGGTCGACGTCACCCGGCGCGCCGACGTCGACAACCTCGTCGCCACCGCGGTGCGCGAGTTCGGCAGGCTCGACGTCCTGGTCAACAATGCAGGCATTGCCACGCTGGGTCCCCTCGCCGACGGCGACACCGACACGTGGTCGGCGGTGATCGATGTGAACGTGCGCGGGGTACTGCACGGGATTGCCGCGGCCACACCGGTCTTCGAGCGCCAGGGACGCGGTCATGTCGTCACGGTGGTCTCGACGGCAGGACTCAAGATCGTGCCGGAGATGGGGGTGTACGCGGGCACCAAGAATGCGGTGCGCACGATCATGGAGGCGCTGCGTCAGGAATCGACCGACGGCGTCGTCCGGACCACGTCCATCTCACCGGGCTACGTGCGCACCGAACTCGGCGGCCCGCCCGGCGATCCCGACGGGAACGCGGCCCGCGCCACGATGGACCGCATCGGCCTGTCCCCGGACGCGGTGGCCCGTGCGATCGCGTTCGCCATCGAGCAACCGCACGATGTCGAGATCGGCGATCTCACCATCCGGCCCACCGTGCAGGGGTGAGGCAGACAGGCAGGGAGCCTGCCGTCGGGGGGTAACGGCAGGCTCCCTGGGTGGGTGGTTTGTTACGTGGCGGACTGTGCGCCGAGCACCCGCTGGATGTCGGGCTTCATCTCCAGCAGCTGCTGTCCCCAGTAGTTCCACGTGTGGGTTCCGTTGGGCGGGAAGTTGAACACCGCGTTGGTCCCGCCGGCCGCGATGTACTGGTCGCGGAAGGTCAGGTTGGTCCGCAGCGTCAGGCCCTCCAGGAACTGCGCGGCCAGCAGGTTGCCGCCCGAGACGCCCGCGTCGAGCTCAGACGGGGTGCCGGTGCCGCAGTAGACCCACAGGCGGGTGTTGTTGGCGACGAGCTGGTTGATGTTGACCATCGGGTCGTTGCGTTTCCACGCCGGGTCGGTCGACGGACCCCACATGCTCTCGGCGTTGTAACCGCCCGCGTCGTTCATCGCCAGACCGATCAGCATCGGCCACCAGCCCTCGGACGGGTTGAGGAAGCCGGAAAGCGTTGAGGCGTAGATGAACTGATCCGGATGGTAGATCGCGTAGGTCAGTGCGGCGCTACCGGCCATCGACAGGCCCACCACGGCGTTGCCGGTGCGGGACACCCCGCGGTTGGCCTCGAGCCAGGCCGGCAGTTCCTGGGTGAGGAACGTCTCCCACTTGTAGGTGTAGTCCTGGCCGTTGCCCTTCGACGGCTGGTACCAGTCGGTGTAGAAGCTCGACTGGCCGCCGACCGGCATGATGGTCGACAGGCCCGACTGGTAGAACCACTCGAACGCCGGGGTGTTGATGTCCCAGCCGTTGTAGTCATCCTGCGCACGCAGGCCGTCGAGGAGGTACACCGCGTGCGGTCCGCCGCCCTGGAACTGCACACGGATGTCGCGGTTCATCGACGGCGAGAACACGTCGAGGTACTCGACCGGCAGACCAGGACGGGAAAACGCGCCCGCGCTCGCCGACCCCCCGGCGAAGCCGATCAGCCCGGGCAGCATCAGTGCCGCAAGGGCACCGATCACAAACCGGCGCAGGGCTTTCCATGCTGCAATGCCGCGCATGTCTCGAATGAACTTCATAACGGCAACCAACCCACCTTTCTTCGCGTGCCACAAGCAATTGCCGTCGCTGTGTGCTGCAAAGCAAACCATGCGCCACTTCAGTCACACGCGTAACAACGCCGGTGGGGCGGATCGCGGTTGGGCAACGATTGCGAATCAGCGTCGAGACAACGTCGAGACCTCCCGGTGACACACCGGGAGGCGACGCCGGAGACGAACTCCGAGAAGTCAGTCCGCGGTGAGCGCCTCGCGCGCCGCACTGCGCCGGTCGTCGATGATCCGGCTCAGCTCGAGCAGCAGCAGGGGATTGCCTGCCACCAGTTCCTCCAGGAACTCCCGGCTGATCTGCAGCACGGTGGTCTCGGTCAGTGCATGCGCGGAGGCGAGGGCCCCCTCCCTGGTCAAGGCGGTCTGCCCCAGGAAGTCGTTCTCGGTCAGCGTGCGGACCGGGATGACGGCGTCGCCGTCGCCGGCCACGCTCACCCCGACCCGGCCCGAGACGATGAAGCTCATGCGAGTCGGGATCTCGCCGGCCTCCTGGATGATCTCGTCGGCACCGAACCGGACCAGTGCCGAATGGTTGAGCACCTCCTGCTGTTCGGTGTGGCTCAGCCGTAGCGTGGGCGCCATCTGCCGGACGGCCTTGGTGAGCCGTTCTGGCGTGCTGAAATCGTCGGTCTCCCCGTCGAGGTGCAGTTCGGCGCGGCGAGCGGCATACCAGAGCCAGCGCACGAACACCGCACGTGCGGCCGAGTCGTCGGCGGGCGTACGCAGCGGGATCGACGTCTTGTACTCGCCGGCACCAAGGGGAATCGCCTTGGGTGCCGCACCGGCGCGGCGTTGGGGCAGCTGCGTGGCGACACGGGTGAGCAACGCGCACACCGTATCCGGTGAATCCGACGCCCCGAATGTGGTGGTGACCGAGAGGGAGTGCGCGGCTTCCGGGCGGCTCAGGTTGGTGAACGATGCGCCCGCGAGCACCGAGTTGGGCATGATCTGAAGCCCGCCGCCGGTGTCGATGTGCGTTGCGCGCCAGTTGACCTCGACCACGCGGCCGCGTGCCGACGGCGTGTCGAGCCAGTCGCCGAGCTGGAAGGGCTGCTCGAACAACAACAGCAGGCCCGAGATGATCTGGCCGACGGCGTTCTGCAGCGCAAGGCCCAACACGATGGACGTGACGCCCAGCGCGGTGAACAGGCCGCCCACGTTGGCGCCCCACACGTACGCCATGATCATGCCGACGCCGACGGCGATCAGCGCGAAGCGCGCCACGTCGAGGAAGATCGACGGGATCCGCTTGCGCCAGCTGCCTTCCGGGGCGCCCTGGAACAGCGTGGCGTTGAGCCCCGACAGCAGCAGGATGATGACGACGAAACCGAACCCGGTCGCCACGATCCGCACCGGCGTGGCCTCTGCGGAGATCTCACTGCCCTTGACGAGCAGGATCAGCAGCGCTGCGAGCGGCAGGATGTAGTTGCGCAGCAGGCTGACCGGCCGCGCCAGATAGCTGCCGTGGCGGGCCAGGGTGTTGTGCAGTTCGGTGAGCAGCACCAGGCCGATCGGCAGCCCGACGGCCACGCTCAGCGCCCAGTAGAACCAGTTGGCCTCGAGGACGCTTCTCATGACTGGCGCTCCGACAGCCGCCAGATCGGTCGCTCGGTGCCGTCGACGGTCACCGACCCGACCGCGGTGAACTGGCGGATATCGCGTATGGCGTCGTGCACCTGATCGGTGACGTACACGCCGGGCTGCGGCATACCGCGCTGCACCTGATAGGCGAGGTCGACCGCGGCGCCCCACATGTCGTAGGCCAGGCTCGACCGGCCCACCAGACCGCTGCTGACCGTGCCGGTGTCGATGCCTGCCCGCAACCGCAGGTCGTACCCGGTCTCGCCGCGGAAGCGGTCGACGATGCGCTGCATCTCGAACGCGAAATCGACTGTGCGGCGCACGTTGTCGAGCCGGGGAACGGTCAGGCCGCAGCTGGCCAGGTATCCGTTGTGCAGTGTCCGCACCCGTTCGACACCGAGGCTCTCGGCGGCCGCGTCGAACTGGCGCACGAGCTTGTTGACGATCGCCAGGTGCTCGTCGGAACTCATGCTCGCCGACAGGCGGTCGAGGCCCATGAGGTCGGCGAACAGCACCGTGACGTTCTGGTGGTCCTGTGCGATGGTCTCCTCGCCCTCACGGTACCGCTGTACCACCGGCTCGGGCATCAACGACAGCAGCAGGCGGTCGTTCTCCTTGCGTTGCTCGTCGAGCAGGTCCTCCTTGATGCGCAGGTTGCGGCTCATCTCGTTGAACGCCACTGTCAGGTCACCGAATTCGTCGCGGGACACCACCGGCAGCGCGACGCCGTAGTCGCCCGCGCTGATCTGCTGGGCGCCGGCCTCCAGACGCCTGATGGGCCGGACGAATACGCGGGCCAGCAGGATCGCGGCGATGCACACCGCGAAGATCATCGCCACGGTCGAGAGCACCAGGGTGCGCGTGAACTTGGTGACCGGGGCGAACGCTTCGGCGGTGTCGATCTTGGCCACCACCGACCAGTCCAGTCCGGTCAGGTCCAGCGGGGCGTAGGCCTGCAGGGTCTCCTGCCCCAGATAGTCGCGTTCGATGATCGAGCCCGATTGTCCCTGGCCGGCAAGCTTGGACGCCTCGTCGCTGACCGGCTGCACCAGAGTGGTACCACCGTGCAGGATCGACTGCTCGGCGACACCCGGAGGCGTGCCGGCCTCGACCACGTCGGCCTTGAACTGCTCCGGGTTCTCCAGGAACAGCCGCGAATCCGACCGCATGAGCCCGTCGGGTCCGACGAGGTAGGTTTCACCGGTCTCGCCGAGCCCGGACTCTTCCCACTTGCCGTCCATGGTCATCAACTGGTTGACGACGCTGATGGGGAACTGCAGCGCCAGCACGCCCTCGATACGACCGCCGCCGCCGATCGGCGACACCATCCACGCGGTCGGCGTACCGGACGGTTGGTAGATGCCGAAGTCCGTGACGGCGACATAGTCCACGGAGTTCGAGTTGAGGGCTTCCCGGTAGGCCTCGGACAGTTCACCGCCCTTGTACGGGCCGGTGTAGATGTTGGTCCCCAGGTCGGAGCCCTTGTACGCGGTGTAGACGACGTTGCCCCTGGTGTCGAGCAGCAGCGCGTCGTCGAAGCCGGAGCGTGTCACGATCTCGCGGAAGAACCCGTTGAAGACCGCGTTGGCCGCCGACCAGCGGCTGCCGTCTCCCGCGTCGTCGTTCTCGATCGATCTGTCCCAGTCGGTGAACGGCGCGGTGTAGAACGCCTGCAGGTATTTCTGCGAATTGGACGACGGCAGCAGCGCCTCGACATCGACCTCGTTGTCGTCCAATTTGTCGGCGGTGTCGGAATGCTCCGTGGTCGCCGAGAACTGATTCTCGTACCAGTCGGTGAGCGCCTTCTGCTGGGCCGGGCTGATGGTCGCGTCGCCCAATTCGTCGAAACCCGCGGTGAACGCCCGGGAGGCCTCGATCGCCGTCGTACCCCGCGTATAGATCACCAGCGAATTGCGGAAACTCCGGAACTGCGTTTCCAGTTGCCGCGCCTGCGCCGTACGGATTTCGGTGAGCCGGTCGAAAACGGAGTCGCGCAGGGAGCTTCGGCCCGACTGGTAGCCGATGAAGCCGACCACAGCCGCGGACAGCACGCTGGTGACCAACAACATCGCCAGCAATTTGGACTGGATGCTGATCCGGGACAGCATGCGCCGTCGCGGCATTCGTGATTGTGTGGCCGATTCGCCCGAAATGGTCGGCTCTGAGATCGTTGTCATCGAAAAGAGAGATTAGCTGGACCTTTACCTCAACAGCGTTCTTTGTGCCGAAATCGTGGCCTGGCACCGCGCTTGTGGGATATTTGACCATGTGGCCGCCGAGGACGATCCGTTCGATCTGCGCCGTTTCGTCGATGCACAGGAAGGCGTTTATCCGACGGCGCTCGACGAATTGCGGTCCGGCCGCAAACGCACACATTGGATCTGGTTCGTATTTCCCCAGCTGCGCGGTCTCGGCCGCAGCCCCACGGCGCACCATTACGGCATCTCCTCGCGCGATGAGGCGCTCGCGTATCTGCGACACCCGGTGCTGGGCGCGCGGTTACGCGAGTGCGCGAAGGTGGTGGCGCAGATCGAGGGCCGATCCGCCGAGGAGATCTTCGGCAGACCCGACAACCTCAAGGTCCGCTCGTCGATGACCCTGTTCGCCGAGGTCGCCTCCCTGGCCGGTGAGGACGACGCCGAGTTCGTCGCGGTTCTCGACCTGCTCTACGGCGGTACGCCCGATCCCGCGACCCTCGGTCTGCTGGGCCGGGTCTGACGTCAGCGCGGCTCGATCACCAGCCACCCGTGCGGCGGGACCTCGGTGACCTCGATCTGTTCCTGCGGCGGCGCCTTCGATCCGGCGACCACGACTCCTGAGGTCACACCCAGTTCGGGCAGTGCCACGCGCAGGGGCGCGTCGTCGAGGTTGAGGGCGACCACCAGCGCACCCGCCGCACCGGCGCTGCGGTACACGTACTGCGTGTTGGTCAGCAGCAGCGGGGCCGTGGTCGCGGAGTGCAGCCACGGATGGCGCCGGCGCAGACCGATCAGATACTGGTGCAGCCGCAGCACATCCGCGCCCGGCGCGTCGGGACCCGGTCGTTCGCCGAACTCGGGGCGCACCGCGTCGTCGCCGCCGCGGCGTTCCTCTTTGACACCCTCATAGCCCCACTCGTCGCCGGCGTAGACACTCGGGATGCCGCCGGTGGTGAACAGGATGACGAGTGCGTGCTCCAGGTGGCGCGTATCGGACAGCGCACTGGCGATGCGGGTCACGTCGTGATTGCCGACAAACGTCATCGGCACGAAAGACGCCAGAAAGTCGTTGTGCCGCTGCAGTGCCCAGTCCAACTCGTGGAAGTTGCCGTCGTTGAGCGCACTCCAGACGGCCTTCCACAGTTCGTACTGCGTCACCGAGTCGAAGGTCGACGCCGCGACCGTTGCCGCGTAGTCCCCGTGGATGACCTCGCCGACGAACCACGCGTCGCCGAATTCGCGCCGCACGATCGGCAGGACCTGCGCCCAGAACCGGTCCGGTACCGCGTACGCGGCGTCCAGACGCCAACCATCGGCGCCGCGGCCCAGCCAGTGCCGCATGACCTCGGCCGTGTAGTTCACCACCTCGGGGTTGTCGTGGTTGAGCGCGACGAGTTCGCCGTGCCCCTCGAACACCTCGAACTTCCCGTCGCGGTGCCGGAACCACGCCGCGCTGTCCGCGTCACCCTCGATCGCTTGCCGGTAACGCGCGAAATCGGTTCCCACATGGTTGAACACACCGTCGAGCAGCACCCGCAGGCCGCGCCGGTGCGCCTCGGCGACCACATGATCGAAGTCGGCGTCGTCCCCCAGGCGCGGGTCGATCCGCAGGTGGTCGGTGGTGTCGTAGCCGTGCGTACGTGACGCGAACACCGGGCCCAGCGCCAGGCCCGACGCGCCGAGTTCGACTGCGTGGTCCAGCCATTCGACGATGCGCCGCAGGCGGTGTTCGTCGGGGCCTGGCGGCGGGTCCGCGGGATGAGCGCCGACGAAGCCCAGCGGATAGATCTGCCACCAGATGGC
>Ga0180218_1002309_pt1 | contig 10053 bp, 10 predicted proteins | sample eDN3rd37CKraftBY_FD_151334 | JGI IMG/M metagenome (GOLD analysis project Ga0180218, IMG submission 151334) | Enriched backyard soil microbial communities from Emeryville, California, USA - eDNA 3rd pass 37_C Kraft BY (version 2) (version 2) | ecosystem: Environmental > Terrestrial > Soil >... | reverse complement strand
GCATCTGGAACCTCGCCTCCGACTCCGTGGGCCCCGGGATTGGCTTCGGCGTCGTCGCCGTGTCCTGGCTCGTAGTGGGCTTCATTCGCAGACACCGACCTTCCTCCGGCAACAGAGACACCACGAGGTAAGCGGCAACCGGTGTTCTGGCTCTCCCGAACGGAGGTGCTGCACCAGACGATGACGGCGCCACGTGCCCGGCGGTGGCGGAACGAATCGCCGGCTACGTACTTTCGCGGCATTCGGTACCGGAGCTTCCCCGACGACCATCCTCATGGACGAGTGGCCTCGCTGATTCCCGCCTGAACCGCGATCGCCGCGACCTCCAGGACGGCACGTACAGCCCGAAGTAGACCTCCTCGCACGGCGGCCACGTCACCGCCGAGACCGTTCAGACGATGTCGAGGAGGGCGGATAACTGCCCTCGTACGGTGTGGCCGTCCTGTTCGTCGACTGGGAGGCCGGAGCCGATGCCCACCCGATCCAAATTCGGTGCCCGCGCGGGTGCCGCCGCCAAGGCGAAGGCGAAGCAGAAGGGAACCGAAGTCCTACGAGACTGGCTGACCCTGACCTGGTTCACCGACTCGACTCCCCTGCTCGGCTTGCGCCGGTCAGTGTGGAACTGGCTTCTACTCGTCGCCACCGCAGCGACCGGCTACCTATCCGGTGCCACGATGCCGCTCCTGATCGCAGGCCTGCTGCTCCTCGGCGGTGCGGTGACTGTCGGGAGGGCTATGCGAGTGATGCCGGCCCGTCGGCGGTTCGTCGAGGGCCTGGTGGAGGACACCCGACAGGTCGCCGGGCATCCCCGCTCCACCACTGCGGTACGGGTGCCGGCCTCCTCGCGGATCAAGGTGTCGCGATGGGGTGCGAAGAACCGGCCGCTCGTGATGGACGTGACATTCGCGAAGGCCGCTCCCGCGGCGCCACCCCTGGCCCGCGGACTACTGGAAAAGGCACTGGACCAGGTCCCCAGCCCCTACACCGAAAGCGGCGGTGGGTGGGTGTACTCCACCGATCCCAAGACTGGACAGCTCCGCGCCGAGGCGGTGCCGGCAGGGGACGAGCGCCTGTATCAGCAGCGCGAGATCGCATATCTACGCAGCAAATTCACCGACTGGTTCAAGCTGACGCCGAAGCACCTCACCGACGGGATGTACGACCTGCAGGTCACCGACTGGGCAACCCGAGAGCACCCCACCGAAGGACCCGTCCCCGTCCCCGCCGCCATCGCGTTCGCGTTCGGGTCGCACAACGTCGCTGCCCAGGACACCCGTGACGGCATCGAACGGTCCTGCGACGCCGAGTATCTGCGCGGGGTCGAATGGATCTATACCTGGTCCGACGGGACCCTCGAGATCACCGGTGTCGATCCTGACTCCATCGGCGCCAAGCGCAAGCGGTCCGCGCGGTGGGTTGCCGATCTCATCGCCGGACAGGCCAAGGCTGCGCGTACGAAGGACTCGGCCACCTCGCGCGTCACAGGTTGGCAGGAGGAAGTCCACGGGGATCCGTGGGTGCCGATCGCGTTCACCGCGGACTTCGGGTCCGGTGCGTTCACGACCGGCCGCGACCAGCGGGCGGTGGAGAACGTGATCGACGACGCCATGGCCGCGTCCACTGCCGGCGTGGTGTGGGCCTACGAGTGGACGGTCGGTGCGACGACCACCGTTGAGGCGCGTGCCTTCCCGTCCAACCACATCGGTGCGCTGAGGAAGCTCGAACTCAAGCGCCTCCGCAGTGTCGTCGAGCAGAAGTTCGGCGGCCGTCGCAGCGATGTCGACGTCGAGGTGATCTCGTGGGAGCCCTGTGATGACGAGGCGCCCGTCGCGTTGCCGGCGCAGGTCCGGGTGCGGTTCGGCGCGTTGGACGTCTCGAAGTCCGAGACCAAGGATGCGTTCGAGCAGCACTACGACGGCCTGTACACCGCGTGCGACTGGAATTACGACTGGCGCTCGGCCGAGGGGCTGGTCAATCTGACTGCGGTGCCGCGATTGGCCAATGCAATCGCCTTCCCCGAGAACGGGACCCCGCTGTTCGAGGAGATGGTGGAGAAGTTCCGCGAGGGCAAGATCTTCATCGGTCCGCAGAAGGGTGGTGGCGAATTTTATTGGGATCTCAATAAATGCGCGCATGGTCTTATCGGCGGCCGCACCGGTGCCGGCAAGAGTGTCAGCCTCGACATCATCCTGTTCTTGACGTTGTGGTGCAGCGACGTCGCCGAGATCATTGTCTGTGACCCGAAGCGAACCGACTTCACGTGGACTCCCGAGTTCCCCTCGGTTATCCGCTTCGCCGCCGGAGCGCTCGAGATCGTCGATGCCGTCGGATATGTGCGCCAGGAGATGGACCGCCGCCAGACGATCCTGAACAAGCGGGGCGTGCGGAACCTGCGTTACCTGCGGAAGTTGTATGCCGAGCATCCCGAGTTCGAAGCCGAGGACGGTCCGGCCCCGAAGCGGCTGATCCTGTTCTTCGACGAGCTCGCGAACTTCTGGATGAAGTCCGACAACGAGGACATCGAGGCGCAGAAGGTGACTGCCCGGACGCAGATGGAGGAGCTCGGACAGCTCGCCCGCGCCCTGGAGATCAACATGATCCTGGCGGCGCAGAAGCCCGACAAGGACCGCATGTCCACTCAGCTCAAGGAGATGTGCGAGTTCCGGCTTTGCGTCGGTCCGGTCAACGAGTACACCTCGAAGCAGATTCTCGACACGAATCACGGCACCCGCTTCCCAGAGGAGGGAACACCGAAGGGGCGGGCCTGGGCCACCACCAGCGAACTCGGCTTCCGCGTGGTGCAGGTGCCGTATCTGCCGAACTCGACCGAGGACGCGCCCTGGCCGGCCTCGGTGGCGCCGCGGCCGCCGCATCCGATCACCGGGTCGAAGGACCGCCTGCGTGCACTGCTCGCTGCCCAGGGCTACCAGCAGGTGATGGTCCCGAACTCTGATGGTGGGCGGGAGCCGCGCTGGGTGCTGACCGACGAGCCCGTCGCTCCGGCGAAGGTGCAGGCCGTACCGGTGGTGGTGGACAAGCCCGTGCAGGAACCTGTGGTTGCCCCTGTGCCGGCCTCGGTGGGCGCCGCTGCGGGGACCGGTCAGGACGAGTGGGACGACGACGAGTGGTGAACCAGGAGGGTTTCTGGCGGGCGGCGACCTCGAATATCGCCACTGCTGTACCGAACGTGGCAGGTCGTCACCGATCACAGGGCGAGCCGCATGCTTCACCAGATCGATGTGGCGAAGGCCTCTCGTACGTTGACGTGACTTCGATCGAAAGGACTTCGATGTCTGCTGCACAGGAAACAGGAGACTGGCCAGGTGTTTTCGTCCACGCCCGTGAGCGTTGGCGGACGCTCCCGTTCTGCACCAGGGTGCGGTCGGGGATCGTGGTGGGCGTTCCGCTCGCCGCTGCGATGTGGATGATGCTCGCACCACGTGAACGAGGAACTGTCCACGCTGCGTGGCAGACGGCGGACAGTCTGGGTCGAGCAGCCATCGTCATGCTCTGCATCGCCGCAACCGCGATGCTCAGCTGGCTACTGTGCGTGATCGTGACGGGCCGGTCACGCCACTCCCTGAGCTGCACCTGTCAGGACCTGGACAATGGATCGTCCGGTATCAGCGACGCGACACAGGGGCACCGCTGATGGCGCCGCCACGGAAGGGACCACGCGAGGGAATCGTTTCGCGGGTCGTGTTTTTCGTCGTCGTCATCGGGATCGTGTTCGGGATCTTCCAGACCGTGACCGGCGGAACCAAGGTCGGCGACGATGGATGGTTCCGCATCGGGAACCAGAAGATCACCGAGCTGTTCGATCGGGGCAGTGACACCGCCAAGGAACAGCTCGAGGAGATCACCGACGGCGCCGGGACGCAGCTCGGCGAAACGATCCGCGAACAGCTGTCGACCACCGCACCGGCATCGGAAGGGAACGGCGAGTGAGCATCCTGAAGTACGTGCTGTGGGTGGCGGTCGGACTCGGCGTGTTCCGCGGCTGGGTGAACTGGTCGGAGTCCGAGGGCGTGGACTCGACGACCATCGTCCGGCTCTTCGAGACGGTCGTGAACACGATCGCCGACCTGACCTACCAGTGGCTGCCGGCGCTGTTCGACCTGATCGGCGGGAAGCCTGTGACTGCACCGGACAGCGGTCCTGCGGTCGAGAGCCTCGCCCCGTCGATGGTGGGGGTGTCGTCATGGTGATGGGGCCGACACACGCGATGTCCGGCGCCGCAGTCGGACTCGCGGCCGCCGCGGTCCTCCCGACCGGCTGGGGTGGCCCATCCTCGCTCGCCGAGACGTTCGCTTGGGCTGGCGTCTGTGCGGGCTCGGCGCTGCTGCCCGATCTCGATCACCCGCAGTCGACGGTCGCCCGGTCGTTCGGCGTCGTGTCTCAGATCGCGTCCGAGGGCATCAACGCGGTATCTGCGGCCTTCCACGGGTTGACCGGCACCCGCCGCGACGGCACCAGATCGGACGGACACCGCACCCTCACCCACACGCTCCTGTTCGCAGTCGTCCTGGGTGTGGTGGTGTCGGTGCTGGTCGCGACGTTCGGGAAGCCGGCGATCATCGGCACGCTGTTCCTCACCCTCGGGCTGGCGATCCGGGGTCTGGCCGGGGACTGGTCGAAGAAGCAGGGCTGGCTCGCCGTCACGCTCGCGGCCGCGCTGCTGTCGGTGATCGCGTGGCAGGCCTTCCCCACTGAGACCGGGTCGGTGTCCCTCGGTGTCGCTGTCGCGCTCGGCTGCATCACGCACTGCATCGGCGACGGCATCACCCGTGAGGGCATTCCGTTCCTCGCGCCGCTGGTGACGGTGAACGGGAAGCGGTGGTGGGAGTTCACGCTGCCGTCGCTGCTGCGGATCCGCGCGGACGGGCCGTTCGAGAAGGTCGTGCTGCTGCCGGCGCTGACGGCCGCGACGGTCGTCCTGGCGGTGCTGGCGGTGCCGGGGTTCGAGACGGTCGCTGACGCCGCAGCCGCACGCTGATCAGGAGGTGTCGGGCCCGCCATCCGGGCCCGCCGATCGGCGCATAGGCCACGAACAGGAGAAGGGCGTCACCCCAGGGATCTCCTTGGGGTGACGCCCTTCTCGTGTATCAGGCGGCGAGTTCGCGTCGTACTGCTCGACGTTCCCGGCGGTTGGCGCGTTCCTTGATCCGCTTCACTTCTCCGGGCTTCCAGTTGGTGGCCCGGCGGCTCACGCGGGTGAAGGCGTCTCGTTCGTCTCCGCCGACGGTCTTGCGCTTCATGGCTGCTCCTGCCGTTCGCTGTGCTGTTGTGATGACACAACTTTCGCAACCGGGCGCAGTGGGTGTTGCAGACCGATAGGCCGCGCTCCCCCGCCGCTCTCAGCCGCCGGTCTCATCCCCCGCGTCGGCGTCGGCGTCGGGATTAGGGCTCGAGGTGTTGCCGAGCACGATCGTCCCGTGCCGGTCGGTGGGGAACGGTTCCACCTCGACCACCAGCTCTTTTTCCGTCACGTCGGGATCACCGTCGAAGGGGTCATCCCATGTTCGCCCCGTGAGGTGGAGGGCGCTGGTGTTCTCCAGCGCTCGTCCCAGCCGTGCCCGTCGACTTCTCGCCACTCGCCTTGTCCTCCATTCGAATCGACCGTGCATTACGAGCCTAGTCACCCCAGATCCCGGACAGAATCTACGAGCGAGCCGACGCGACGGTGAGTGAAACACATCGGCTGCGCGTGGGAGACCGTCGTGGAGCCCACTTCTCAACTGTTATGGAGGCTCCATGGCCACGACCCTGCCCGCCACTGACGCGAAGCACGGGGTACAGACGGAGATCGCCGCGGATGCGTGGCACTACGGCTTCGTTCCAGCTCGATACGAGCGCGCCAGCATCGGATGGATGCGTGCATACGCGGCAGTCTCGGAGGCTCACGCCACGTATATGCGGTCGATCGGCTACTACCGGTGGGCGGCGTACCAGGGACGGACGTCGTACTACTCGTCCCGGCCGCTGCCGTTCTCGGCAGGCGGGCAACGCTCGTTCGTGTTCCTCGAAGACGGAACGGTTGTCGAAGTGTCCTCCTGCGGCTCTCAGCCGTACCGGCGGGTCAGCGACGGGTCCGTCGTCGGGGACTGACAGACCTGGGGCTTTACATCATTTCGGCGCGGTCCTGGGTGCACTCCTGGATGGCGCGGATCGCCTCACGGATCTGCGGGATCTCGCGCAGCAGCATGTCGACGTCGTCGAGGGCCTCGGAGAATGCGGTCAGTTCGGAATCGTCGCAGGCGTCGAGGAACTCGGGGAGCGTCTCGGCGACCTGGGATACCTCGGGCAGCTTGCGACCCATCTCGTTGATCAGTCGCAGGGTGTCGGTGAACCGGATGAAGTCGTCGGTGCGGGCGAGGGTTTCAGCCCATGACTGTCCCCCGTCGGGGGCCATCGATCCGGTGGCCTGTGCACCGAACGCCCCGAACGGATCGTCCACGTTGACGTCGACGCTGGTGTCGCGTTCGTGGTGGGGATCGGTGTTGGGCCAGTCGGTCGGGTCATCGCCCTCCGAGGCCAGAGGAACGTCCCCATCGGACTCGGAGGGGACCCGCGGGGTGGGAGCTGCGCCGATTGTCTCCGGTGCTCCCCCGAGCTCGTTGTTCGGGGCAGGTTCCTCGGCCGGCGGCGTAGGCGTGCGGCCCGCGGCTTCCGCGATCACCGACTCGACGATCTCCTGCACGGCCTCGCTGTCCGGCTGCTCCCCGCTTTCGGCGGCGGCGATGACACGGTTCTCGATCTGAGTGAGCATCGTGACGTCGTCGACGCCATTCTCCCGCGCGGCCCGCAGTGCCTTCTCCGCGACGTCCAGCTCGGTCGCGTCGACTCCGGTCCGGGAGGACACCTCGTGGAGGAACAGGGCGGTGCGGGCCATGCGGTAGATGTGCGCACGCCCGTACGGCTTCCCGGTGCGCGGGTTGATCAGGCCGCCGTCCTTGAACTCACCGAGGATCAGGTCCTGCGGATTGTCGTAGCCGAGAGGCTCCCACGCTCGCCGGCGGAAGATCTGCTGCATCGCGTCCTCGAAGCGGACAGCTGCCTCAGCGACCTCGCGGACGAGTTCGCGGGCTTCCTCTTCGGTGCAGGGGCCGGCGTTCGGGTCGACAACGTCGTGGTCGTCGAGGGTGTCGATTGCGCTGCTCACGAGCGGTCTCCCTTGGTGATCCGATGGTTCTCGCGCACGGTAGCGAGGCGGTTATCCAGCGCTCTCTGTCGCTTGATCCTGATCGCTCGAACTATCCATTCCAGACCTGTCGCAACAGCACCCTTCAGCCGAATACACGCCCTAGAGATACATGTACTCCTAGAGTATTTTGCGCTAGTAGTAGACAATCCCTATCTAGCGGCGTAACTTCTCTATCGCAGCCGCCACATCGAGAGGATGAAACATGTCCCCCACGCTCATTCAGCAGGACTCGGATCGCAAGGCATCGCTGACCGTCAGCCGGCAGAAGGCAGCAGAACTGCTCGGCACTTCGGATGCAAGCGTGCAGTTCCTCCTCGAATCGGGCTACCTTCCCGATCTCGACGTCAGCAGGCTGCTCACGATGGCGAACTACCCCCTGCTGTACACCGACGGCGACTACCCGGTCCTGCAGCAGGCATTGGCGTCCGCAATTGAGCCGGAGCCCTATCTCAATCGCACCCAGATCGGTGAGAGCGTCAAGCACACCGACGCCGAATGCGTGCTCGCCAACCAGGGCGCATGGACCAATTTCCGTGACTCCGATGTCCTTGCCGCACGGTTCCTTCCGGTGACCCTTCGGAAGTTCACCGTCTCGGTGCTGCACGTCACAGGGATCCTCGGCTACAACGGCGACCGGACCGTCTATGACGCCACCCTCGCGGGCCGGGTACGCGAACTGGGAAAGCCGGAACTGAACTTCATCGACCCCAACCTCTCGCCCGCGGACCAGGAAATCGTCCGAACCCTGCTGACCTCACGCAGCACCTCGAACGTCCCCGGCCCGTGCGGGAAGCTCAAGACCCTCTGAACAGCGACGCATGACGACCTGTGGCCCCGAGGGAAACCTCGGGGCCACAGGGGATTTCTGTGTCAGGCGACGGTGTACCGGGCCGCCCGGATCGGCGGCGGAGTGTCCCCGTACGACCGGGACAGCATCTCGTGCCGCCACGACGTATCCGCCGGAATGTAGACACCGTTGGCGCGGGAGTGGTGCGCCGGAATGCCGAGGGTGTCCGCGAGGCGGGCCCGCTCGGCGAACGGGATCGTGCCGTCCTTCGCGCGCCGCGCCTTCGGGATGGTGATCCGCATCCCGCCGTCCTTGTCCCGCAGCACCGAGTAGTGCGTACGGGTGCGGGCGAACAGCGCGGCCCGGATCCGGTACTGCACGTCGGCGACATCGTTGAGGTCAGTGGGGCGGTCGGAGTTGGCGCCGCCCTTGCCTTCCCGTTCGAACGTCGTCGGCCACGCGACCGCTCGGCCCTCGGTGTCCTTCGGCGGCTTCACCGACGGGGTGTTGATCGGCTCGCCCCGACGCTGCTTCTCGAACAGGCCCTCCTTGTGGGTGTCCTGCCGCTGGGCGCGCAGGTTCTGGATGCGCGAGTAGTTCATCCGCTCGAGCGGGGCGCGGGGCGCGTCGTAGGCGGTGTCCGACGTGCGGTCGCGGCGCACCTCCGCCATCGACACCCCGGGCCGCAGCGCGGTGTCACCGGTCGGTGCGGCACCGTAGGCGTCGCCGAGGCTGTGCAGCGCCTTCCCGATGTGCTCGCAGCGGCCACCGCTGCTGAACTTCCCGCAGGTGCAGCGCATCCCGTTGCCGCCTGCCTGCGGGAACGGGGACACGACGTCGACGCCGGACTCGTCGCGCCAGACGGTGGCCTGCCCGGAGACGGTCGCCTCGGGGTACCGGAAGCTGACCGACGGGGCGGCCGCGCGGCCGGCGGCGACCTGGTCGCGGACATCGCGCGGCGGCGGGACGTTCGCGATGCCGCCGCCGGGGAGCTTGAACTGCCGCTGCGACATCAGGTTGACCCGCTGCATCGGCGGCGCGGGCGGTTCCAGACCGGCCTCGCGTGCCGCGCGGGCCTGGGCGCGCCAGTGAGCCTGCTGCGCACGGTCGGACATGCTGTTGTCCGCGGCCGCCGAGCCGGGGACCGGGCAGGCGTGGGAGGACGTCATCGACGCCCACCGCCCGCAGGTCGGGCACTTGCGCTGTTCCTGCGCGGCCTGCGCGTCGGCGGCGTTCTCCCAGTGGTAGGCGTCGTTGGTCTTGCCGTTGCCGCGGCGCATGACGGTGTTGGAGATCGCGCGCCCGACCTCGTCGGAGGCGAGGATTTGCGCGGCCTCTTCCTTGGACACGCGGTACGGGTACGTCTTTCCGGGCGAGACCTGCCCGTCCTTGCGGGTCCGCGGCGCGGTCGTGACCATCATCAGGCCGGATTCCTCGTTGTAGGCGACCTCCTGCACCCACGACGACACCCCACCGGTGCGGGCCGCCATCTGCTGCTGCAGCTCGGCGTCACTGTTGGCGACCGCTTTCAGTCGGGCGTTCGCTTCGGCGACCGTGGTGATCGGCTGCCCGCCCGCAAAGCTGTCACGGTCCTGTTCGAGGAGCCGGCGCGCTTCATCGCCGCCGACCTCGACGCCGTCGCAGCGCAGATAGACCGGCTCCTGCCCCGAGTCGAGGACCTGCTGCACCGACGCTGCCTTGAGGGCGTTGGTCGCGGCCTGGTGCTCGGCCTGCAGTTCCTTCCTGCGGGCGGCGAGGTCACCGTTCGGGCAGGCGGGCTGCTCGTGACCGAACTGGCCGCACTGCTCGCACCGCACGTTCGGGTTGTCGGACTGCGCGTAGACCCGGCGGTGCTCGGGGCGGATCGTCGGCCGGCTCGGCTGCTTCGCCAGGTGCGCCAGGCGCCGCTCCTCCATCTCGGCGAGGGCATCCCGGGCTCGCTTGGACTGCCCGATGTCCGCCTGACCCTGCGCGGACAGGCCCGCGACCGCGAGATCGTCGCGCCACGAATCCTTCAACGAGATACCGACATTGCCGCGGCCGGTTCCCTGGCGCGCCATGA
>Ga0180218_1002307_pt1 | contig 10054 bp, 14 predicted proteins | sample eDN3rd37CKraftBY_FD_151334 | JGI IMG/M metagenome (GOLD analysis project Ga0180218, IMG submission 151334) | Enriched backyard soil microbial communities from Emeryville, California, USA - eDNA 3rd pass 37_C Kraft BY (version 2) (version 2) | ecosystem: Environmental > Terrestrial > Soil >... | reverse complement strand
TCCGCACGGCGGCCGCTGCCGTATAGACGCCCTCAGCGGTCGAATGAAGCGCCGCGAGTGCTTCGGCGAGTGTTCGCCCTTGCCCCAGAAGCTGGCCGAGGCGCATGTTGCGCGACTGCGCGCTGCCGCACGTCAAGAGAAGATCGCCGAGACCCGAGAGGCCGACGAACGTATCCGGATTGGCTCCGAAGGCCGCACCGAGACGGCGCATCTCGGCGAAGCCGCGCGTGACGAGGGCAGCATGTGCGCTGGCGCCGAGAGCGCGCCCCTGGACAATGCCGGCGGCGATGGCCAGCACGTTCTTCATGGCGCCGCCGAAGGCAACGCCCGCGGTGTCACCCGTCCAGTAGAGGCGGAAGTGGCGACAGCCGATCGCTCCGGAGAGCGCCTTGCCGAGCGCCTCGTCCTGACAGGCGAGTGTGAGCGCCGTCGGCAATCCCCGCACGACGTCCTCGGCGAAACCGGGGCCCGACAGAACGGCCATGCGGCAGTCCGGCAGCGTCTCGGCCAGCACGTCGGTCATCAGCTTGCCGGTGCTCTGCTCTATGCCCTTGGAGCAGATCACCACCGGCGTTCCCGGCGCGATGTGCGGGGCTAGCGCCAGCGCGGTTGCGCGCTGAGTTTGAGCTGGCGTGGCAAGCAGGATCGCATCGACCTCGGACATGCGCGCGAGATCGGCCGTGGCGGTCAGCTCGGCGTCGAGGCGGCAGTCGGGCAGAAAGTCCGCGTTCGTGTGGTGATCGTTGATCTCATTGACGACAGCCGCGTTGCGCGCCCAGAGCAGCGCGCGACTGCCGGCAAGGCGCGCCGCCGCGGCGAGCGCCGTGCCCCAGGCTCCGCCGCCGACGACGCCGATGCTGCCGATCGCCGGGCTCACGACTCGCCCTCGTGGTTGTCATTCCTGCCTGCACCGCGCGCAAGCGCTTCGGGGCCATCGGCTGGAGAGCCCGATGTACCGGCGTTGCGCAAGGCGCGTGCCTTGGCTTTGCGACGGGCGAGGTTCTGACGGAGCTTGTCGGCGAGACGCGCCTCCCGCACCTCACGCCTGCCGCCGCCCCTTTCCTCCTGCTGTCCAGTCATCACAATCACCCCATGAGACCGGCAGCCGTCAGCCTGGCCCTGAGATCGGCCTCTGCAGCGGCGAGACGATCGGCATCCGTCGCGCGCAGCACGAGCTCGGTGCCGTAAAGGCGGCCATCGCGGACGAACGGGTAGCTCCCCATGGAGACGTCCGGAAAGGCCTTCTGCGCGGCCTCCAGCGGCGCCGCGACCTCGCCCTCGGGCTTCAGCATCTCGATGTTCACCGAGAGCATTTTGCGCCCGGTCCGAAGCTCGGGCGTCACCGCGTCGAGCATGGCCTGCATGACGACCGGAATACCCGCCATGACGATGACGTTCTCGAGCCGGAAACCGGGTGCAACGGAGACCTTGTTCTTCACGAGAGTTGCGCGATCGGGAATGCGCGCCATGCGCAGGCGCGCCGGCGTCGCCTCGACACCGCGGCGGGCGTAGTTCTCGAGCATGAGCGCCTTGACCTCGGGATGATGGTCGATCGACACGCCGAAGGCCTTGGCGATGCTGTCGGCGGTGATGTCGTCGTGCGTCGGGCCGATGCCGCCGGTCGTGAAGACGTAGGTATAGCGCCGCCGCAGCTCGTTGACGGCCTGAATGATCTCGCCCTCGTCGTCTCCGACGACGCGGACCTCCTTCAGACGGATGCCGATCATCGTGCAATGGTCGGCGATGGTGCCGATGTTCTTGTCCTTTGTGCGCCCGGAAAGGATCTCATCGCCGATCACGATCAGCGCCGCGGTTATCGTCTCATCGCTTGCGTTGGTCATGGCGCTCTCGTCGCTCCTGGTCGCGGCTCCGGTATCAGCCGGGAATTTGCAACTGTACGACCTGCCGGCCGCGCTTGATGACGATGCGCCACAAGGACGGACGGCGCGCGAGAATCTTCTCGAGCTCGACGACCGTCTCCACTGGCTGCTCGCCAACGGACACGACGATATCACCCGGTTTGAGGTTCAGCCGTTCGGCGACCGAGCCGGGGCGCACGCTGAGAATGACCGTGCCGCCCGTCTCGTCGAGATCGAGCTCATCGGCCACATGCGGCAGCAGATTGGCAATACGCGCGCCATCCAGCGGGTGATCGCCTGTCAAGTTGCGGACATCATCCGGTCCGATCGGCGGCGGCGGCTGCAGCGAAACTTCGAGGGTGATCGCGCGTCCCTTGCGGATGAGGCCGAGCTGCGCCATCTGGCCCATGCCGCGAGTGGCCAGCCGGTAGTTGACCGCACGGGCGTCCGACACCTCATGGCCGTCGACCGTCGTGATCACGTCACCCGGCTCGACGCCTGCCGCGGCGGCCGGGCCGTCCTTGTGGACACGCGTCACGAGAGCGCCGGACGAGCGATTGAGCCGCAGGCTCTCGGCGATCTCGCGGGTGATGGAGTCGAGCCGCGCACCGAGCCACGGGCGCTGCACCTTCTTGCCCGTCAGCGCGCTCTCGACATAGAGGCGAACGAGGTTCGACGGGATCGCAAAACCGACACCGTGCGAGCCACCCGAGCCCGAATAGATTGCCGTATTGATGCCGATCAACCGGCCCGACATATCGACAAGCGCACCACCGGAGTTGCCGGGATTTATCGCCGCGTCGGTCTGGATATAGGACTGGATGTCGGAGCGGCCGATCTCGGAGCGGCCGAGCGCGGAGATGATGCCGCTCGTCACGGTCTGGCCGACGCCGAACGGATTGCCGATGGCGAGGACCATATCGCCGACTTCGACGCTGTCGGAATCGTCGAACTGGAGTGAGGGGAACTTGCCGTCGCCGCCGTCGATCCGGAGGATCGCGATATCCGTCTTCTCGTCCTGAAGAACGATCCTCGCGTCGAACTCGCGCCGGTCGGCGAGGACGACTCGGATCTCTGTGGTCGAGCCGACCTTCACGACGTGCGTGTTGGTGACGATCACGCCATCCGGCGACACGATGACGCCAGACCCAAGCGCGCTCTGGACGCGGTCGCGCGACATGCCCATGCGGTCGCGGAAGAAGTCCCGAAATAGGAATTCGCCGGCGAAGCTCGGCGGCTGCACTGCGACACGGCCGCGCGCGTACACGTTGACGACGGCCGGCGCCGCGCGCTTGACGATCGGCGCATAGGAGAACTGAACGGCTGCCCGTGAGGGAGGCGGCTCCTTGCGCTGTGCCGCGACAGGCTCAGCGAGCCCCATCAGAAGGCCCGCAAGGAGAGCCAGCAAGGTGGTCGCCGCAAGAAATGTCCGGCCGGATCCGCGCCAGGAGATGCTCATCGATCCTCTACCAGCCTCCGGGCACCGGAAACTGTCTAAAGCCACTTTGGACCTTAAAAGCGACTTCCGGTTCGACCCGAGCGTGGGTCGCATTGAGGTCCTACGCTTTAGCCAACGGTGCGCCTGGTCAAACTTATAGTGCAGACCTCAGCGCGGTTGAAGCGCCAGAGGGACGCGCAGAACTGTCGCCCGCGTTCAGGCGACGGTCGCACTGCGACGGCTGGGAACAATCTCACGCGAGTTTGGCGAGAGTAGCATCGATCGCATCCGCGACCTCGTCGATGGGAGCCATGCCGTCGACGCTGTGGAGATTGCCTTTGCAGAAGTAATAGCCGATGAGCGGCGACGTCTCGCGGTAGTAGGCCATCATGCGGGTCGTGACGGTCTCCGCGTTGTCGTCGGCGCGCCGCGTGAACTCCGTACTGCCGCAGACGTCGCAAACGCCGCGCACCTTGGGCCGCTTGAAGCGGTCGTGATAGCCCTCGCCGCATTTGGCGCAGGAATAGCGCCCGACGATGCGCTCCACGAGCCGGTTGTAATCGACTTTGAGCTCGATCACGGCATCCATGTGCTCGCCCTTGTCGGCAAGCATACGATCGAGAGCGGCCGCCTGCTGCAGCGTGCGGGGGAAACCATCCAGGATGAAACCCGGCTTGCAGTCCGGCTGGGCGATGCGCTCAGCAATAATGCCAACGACGATCTCGTCGGAAACGAGTTCGCCCTTGTCCATGAGCGCCTTGGCCTTGAGGCCGATCTCGGTCTCGGCCTTGGCAGAAGCGCGCAGCATTTCTCCGGTCGAGAGCTGAACCAATCCGCGCTTCTTAGCGAGTTGCTGAGCCTGGGTCCCCTTGCCGGCCCCCGGCGGCCCCAACAGGATCAGTTTCATCGCCGGCCACTCCGCGAGCTCGCGCCCCTGAGCTTCGCCTTCTTGATGAGGCCCTCGTACTGATGGGCGAGCAAGTGGCTCTGGACCTGGGCCACGGTGTCCATGGTCACACTCACGGCGATGAGCAGCGACGTGCCGCCGAAGTAGAAGGGCACGGCCGCGTAGGCAATCAGCAGCTCGGGAAGCACGCAGACGATGGCGAGATAGATCGCACCGACGAGCGTGATACGGGTCAGCACGTAGTCGATGTACTCGGCCGTCTTCTGACCGGGGCGGATTCCCGGCAGGTAGCCGCCGTATTTGCGCAGGTTGTCGGCCGTGTCGGTCGAATTGAAGACGACCGCCGTATAGAAGAAGGCGAAGAAAATGATCATCGCCACATAGATGATGATGTGCAGGGGTTGACCGCGACCAAGCGCGGCCACGATCCCGTTCAACCACTCGTAGCCGCCATTCGCGCCTCGGCTGCTGAACTGCGCCGCGGTGATCGGCAGGAGCAGCAGCGAGGAGGCGAAGATCGGCGGGATGACGCCAGCGGTATTGAGCTTCAAGGGCAGGTGCGAGGCCTCGCCCTGGAACATGCGGTTGCCCACCTGTCGCTTGGGATATTGTATGAGCAGGCGGCGCTGCGCGCGCTCCATGTAGACGATGGCCGCAACGACGGCCAGCATGAGAATGAGGAGCATCAGCAGCAGCGGCGTCGCGAGCGCGCCCGTGCGAGCGAGCTCGAAGAGGCCGATCATCGCGCTCGGCAGTCCTGCGACGATGCCGGCGAAAATGATGAGCGAGATGCCGTTACCGACGCCGCGGGCCGTAATCTGCTCGCCGAGCCACATGAGGAACATCGTGCCGCCGACCAGTGTGATCACGGTCGATATGCGGAAGAACCAGCCCGGATCCAAGACCACGGACCCGGCCGCACTCCTCGAACCTTCGAGGCCGATCGCGATGCCGTAAGCCTGGAAAGCGGCGAGTACGACCGTCAGGTAGCGCGTGTACTGGTTGATCTGCTTGCGGCCCTGCTCGCCCTCTTTCTTGAGAGCTTCGAGCTTCGGCGAGACGGACGACATCAGCTGCATGATGATCGATGCAGAGATGTACGGCATGATGTTGAGCGCGAAGATCGCCATCCGCTCGATCGCCCCGCCGGCGAAGAGATTGACCATGCCGAGGATACCAGACGAGTTCTGGCGGAATGTCTCGGCAAAGGCGACCGGATCGATACCCGGCATCGGAATGAAGGTGCCGAGGCGGTAGACGACGAGCGCCCCCAGTGTGAACCAGATCCGCTTTTTAAGCTCCTCCGCCTTCGAAAAGGCGCCGAAGTTCAGATTGGCAGCAAGTTGCTCGGCGGCCGATACCATGGCGTGTCAGGCTCCGGGGACGGGTCCGGGCCCCGCGCCGGAAGAGCCGGGCGGAGCCGCGTGATTTTCGATCAACATGGGGCTTGAGCAGGCTCGGCGCAACTGGCGACAGCGACGCGGTCTCCAGCAACCGTTCCCCACCCGTTTCCGCCCCCGGCCGGCACGCGGCCTTATTCGTCGTCGGACGACTTCTTCTTGCCGCCGGACTTGGCCTTCTTCGCCGCCGTCTTGGCGCGCTTGGCTTCATCGGCTTCGAGCACCTTGCGCTCGATCAGCGTGACGGCGCCGCCCGCCTTCTCGATGGCCGCGCGCGCCGAAGCCGTCGCGTGATTGACCGTCAGTTTAAGCGCAGCCTTGATCTCGCCGCCGCCGAGAATGCGCACGCCGCTCAGCTCACGGCGCACCAGGCCTGCAGCCTTGAGGGCTGCGACGTCGACAGGCTTGCCCGCATCAAGGCGACCAGTATCGACAGCGCCCTGCAGATTGCCGAGCGAGACCTCGTTGAACTCGTCGCGGCTGCGCGAGCGGAAGCCGCGCTTCGGCAGGCGCCGATGGAGCGGCATCTGGCCACCCTCGAAGCCGCCGATCGCAACGCCCGAACGCGCGGTCTGGCCCTTGCCGCCGCGGCCGCCCGTCTTGCCGATGCCGGAGCCGATGCCGCGGCCGATCCGGATGCGCGACTTACGCGAACCGGCATTGTCCTTGATGTCGTTGAGCCGCATGGCCCCGCGCTCCTTCCTTGCCCGACGCCGCTATTTCGTCTCTTCGACGATCCTGATGAGGTGCGGGATCTTGTTGATCATGCCGCGCACGTCGGGCGTATCCACGAGCGTGCTGCGGCGGTGTAGCTTGTTGAGGCCGAGACCGATCAGGGTCTGGCGCTGGATGTCCGGGCGCCGCGTGGGGCTCGCGATCTGCTCGACGGTGATCGTCTTGCCGGCGGCGCTCTTTCCGTCTGCCATGTTCTTCAAGTCCTCTGGCCCTGGACCGAGCGGCGCCGTTCAGTGCCACCCGGAAACACGAGCTTTGCCTATTCCTGGGCGGCCTCGGCGGTCTCGCCAGCGGTATCACGCCGGCGCGCCACGATCTCGCTCACCTTCTTGCTGCGGCGAGCTGCGACGGCGCGCGGGTTCTCCTGCGTCTTCAGCGCGTCGAATGTCGCGCGCACCATGTTGTAGGGGTTCGACGAGCCGAGCGACTTGGCGACAACGTCGCGCACGCCGAGGGCATCGAACACCGCGCGCATCGGACCGCCGGCGATGATGCCGGTGCCCGGAGGTGCAGCGCGCAAGACGACGCGGCCCGCACCGTGGCGGCCCTTGCAATCGTGATGCAGCGTGCGCTTGTCGCGCATCGGCACGCGCAGCATGGAGCGGCGCGCGGCCTCGCCAGCCTTGCGGATCGCCTCCGGCACCTCGCGCGCCTTGCCATGGCCGAAGCCGACCTGGCCCTGCTGATCGCCGACCACCACGAGGGCCGCGAAGCCGAAGCGCTTGCCGCCCTTCACGACCTTGGCGACGCGGTTGATGTGAACGAGCTTCTCGGTGAAGTCGCTCTTGCGATCGTCGTCGCGGTCGCGGTCGCGTGAGGGATTGCGTGCCACGTCGATAACCCTTTCTCGCTCAGAAGCTCAGGCCGCCCTCACGGGCGGCATCGGCCAGCGACTTGACGCGGCCATGATAGAGATAGCCACCGCGGTCGAATACGACCTCGGCAACGCCCGCCTTCACTGCGCGCTCGGCAAGGAGCTTGCCGACCTCAGCAGCGGCGGCCTTGTCGGCGCCCGTCTTGAGCTTGCCCTTGAGATCCTTCTCGATGCTCGAGGCAGCGGCGAGCGTTACGCCTTTGGCGTCGTCGATCACCTGGGCGTAGATGTGCTTCGAAGAACGGAATACCGACAGGCGCGGCTTTCCGTTCGCGACCTTCTTCAAGGTCCGCCGTACGCGATCTGCGCGGCGCTGGAACTGTTTGTCGTAGGCGCTCATCGGCTCTCTCGCTTACTTCTTCTTGCCTTCCTTGCGCAGGATGAACTCGCCCTGATAGCGAACACCCTTGCCCTGGTACGGCTCCGGCGGACGGTAGCCGCGGATTTCCGCCGCGACCTGCCCGACCTTCTGCTTGTCGATGCCCGAGATCAGCACGTGATCCTGGCGCGGACCGCCGAGTTTCACGTCGATGCCGTCCGGCACCTTGTAGTTGATCTCGTGGCTGAACCCGAGTTGCAGCGTCAGCTCCTTGCCCTTGAGCTGGGCGCGAAAGCCGACGCCGTGGATCTCGAGCGTCTCGGCATAGCCGTCGACGACGCCCTTGATCTGGTTGTCGACGAGCGTCCGCGAGAGGCCCCACATGCTGCGCGCGCGCTGCGTATCCTCGCGTGGCGTGACGCTGATGCCTTCGGCCGTCTTCTCGACCTTCACGTCCTCGGGCAGCGTGACCGAGAGCTCACCCTTCGGTCCCTTGACCTTGACCGTCTGGCCGCTCACGTCCGCCTGCACGTTGGCGGGAATGGGGACCGGTTTCTTGCCGATGCGCGACATCGCGTCAGTTCCTCACTTCAAATCATCCAGCAGCGGAGGCACACGCCTCAGAACACGCTGCAAAGCACCTCGCCGCCGACCTGCTCCTCGCGTGCCCGCGTATCCGACATCACGCCCTTCGGCGTCGACAGGATCGCGAGACCGAGACCGTTGGCGACCGTCGGCAGCTCGCGCAGCGCTGAGTACACGCGGCGTCCGGGCTTGGAGACCCGGGCGATCTCCTTGATCGCCGGCTGGCCGTTCAGATACTTGAGCTCGATCTCGAGCTCGGACATGCCGTTCTTGTGATCGACGCGCGTGTAGCCGCGGATATAGCCTTCCTCGGCCAGCACGTCGAGGACGCGCGTCCGGAGGTTGGATGCCGGGCTCGTAACCTTCGGCCGCCGCCGCATCTGCGCGTTGCGGATGCGGGTCAGCATATCGCCGAGCGGATCGTTCATCGCCATAGGATCTCGTCCTCTTACCAGCTCGACTTGACCATGCCGGGGATCATGCCCTGGCTTGCCAGCTCACGGAGCTGATTGCGGCACAGCTTGAGCTTGCGATAGTAGCCGCGCGAGCGACCAGTGATCTCGCAGCGGTTGCGGATGCGCGTCTTCGACGAGTTGCGCGGCAGCTCCGCGAGCTTCAAGCGCGCGGCAAAGCGCACCTCGGCCGGCTGCTTCTGATCAGCCGCCGTTTCCTTCAGCGCCGCGCGCCGCTCCGCGTATTGATCCACCAGCTTGCGCCGGCGCTGGTTCTTGTTGATCGAGCTCTTCTTCGCCATCAGGTCCTCCAAGACCCATATGCCGGCAGGATCGGCCTGCCTGATCGTCGTTCGTCCGGGTCAGCTCCGGAAAGGGAAATTGAAGGCGCGCAGCAACTCGCGCGCCTCGTCATCGGACGGCGCGGTCGTGCACACGATCACGTCCATGCCCCAGATCTCGTCGACCTTGTCGTAGTCGATCTCGGGGAACACGATGTGCTCCTTGAGACCGAGCGCAAAGTTGCCGCGACCGTCGAAGCTCTTCGGGTTCAGCCCGCGGAAGTCCTTCACGCGCGGCAGCGCGATCGTGACGAGACGGTCGAGGAACTCGTACATGCGGTCGCCGCGCAAGGTCACCTTGGCGCCGAGCGCCATGTTCTCGCGCACCTTGTAGGTCGCGATCGACTTCCGCGCCCGCGTGATGACGGGACGCTGGCCGGCGATCATCGCGAGGTCGTTCGAGGCATTCTCGACCTTCTTGCGGTCGTTCACGGCCTCGCCGACGCCCATGTTGAGGACGATCTTCTCGAGGCGGGGAATGCGCATCGGGTTCGCGTACCCGAACTGCTCCGCAAGCTTCTTGCGGATCTCCGCCTCGTAGAGCGCCTTCATGCGCGGCTTATAGTCCGCCGGGCGCGGCTTCCTCGGTACTGCTGCGCCGCCGGCCGCGGGCTTGCCCTTGGCTTCCTTGGCGGGCGGACCCTTGCCCTGCTGAGGCTTGCCGCCTTTGGCGCCAGCGGGGGCGCTACCGCCCTTCTGTTTCGCGTTATCGGCCATGGCTTATGACTTCTCCGGAATGACTTCGCCCGAGCGCTTCGAGAACCGCACCTTGCGGCCATCGTCGAGGAACTTGAAACCGACGCGCGTCGGCTTGCCGTCCTTCGGATCCTCGAGCGCGAGGTTCGACAGGTCGATGGTGGCTTCCTTCGAGATGATCCCGCCTTCCGCCGTCGCGGTCTGGCGCTGGTGACGACGCACCATGTTCACGCCACGCACGAGCGCGCGGTTCTCCTTCGGGATCACCTTGATGACCTCGCCGTGCTTGCCCTTGTCGCGGCCCGCGAGCACGATGACGTGATCACCCTTCTTGATCTTCAGCGACGGCATCTCAGAGCACCTCCGGCGCCAGCGACATGATCTTCACGTGCTTGCGCGCGCGCAGCTCGCGCGTGACCGGCCCGAAGATGCGCGTGCCGATCGGATC
>Ga0180218_1002306_pt1 | contig 10054 bp, 9 predicted proteins | sample eDN3rd37CKraftBY_FD_151334 | JGI IMG/M metagenome (GOLD analysis project Ga0180218, IMG submission 151334) | Enriched backyard soil microbial communities from Emeryville, California, USA - eDNA 3rd pass 37_C Kraft BY (version 2) (version 2) | ecosystem: Environmental > Terrestrial > Soil >... | reverse complement strand
CCGCGCACGCGGACGGCGTGCAGCACGAGGAGCTCGGGCTCGGACGCGCGGCTCACGGCGCCTCCCCCGCTCCCCCGGACCGTGCGACGAGCCGGTCGAGCCGCTGCTGCACCGCCTGCGGGGAGCCGAGCCCCAGCGCGGACGCCATCCGTCCCCACGTGTGCCCGGCGGCGCGGGCGGAGAACAGCGCGGCGGTCTCGAGCTGCGCCGCCTCCGCGCGTGCCGCGGGCACGAGCGCGAGCGCGGCGAGCGCCCCGGCGGCGTCCTGCTCCGCCGTGAGCTCCCCGCGTGCGGACCGCCACAGGTAGTGGCGCACGAGGTCGGTCGCCGACGGCGGCACGGGCGCCGGCTGCCAGGGTCGCGGCGCGAGCGCGTCGGCGCCCAGGTCGAGCAGCACGCGGCGGGCGCGGGCCTCGTCGGCGGCGACGCCCTGGTCGCGCGCGTGGTCGTCCGGGACAGGCTTGCGTTCCATGCCGCGACGGTGCACCATCAACGAATTGTTGTCAACGATCCGTTGAGACCGCCGCGTGACGTCCGTCCCTGGCGGCCGTCGACGGCATCTCGGAGAGCGACCTGCAGGGACGGAGGTGCCACGTGCAGGCAATCGTGGCGCTCGACCGGGCGACGGCGGAGCACGGCGCCAAGGCGACCGGGCTCGGCGCGTTGCGGCGGGCCGGGCTACCGGTGCCGGACGGCTTCGTCCTCCCGGCCTCCCTCGACCATGTCGACCTCCGCGCCGCCGTCGACGGAGCGCTCGACGCGCTCGGGCGGCGCTCGGCGGTGGCCGTGCGGTCGTCGGCGACCGACGAGGACGGCCCGTGCGCGTCCGCGGCCGGGCAGTACGACACGGTGCTCGGCGCAGTCGGGACGGAGCGGGTCGTCGAGGCGGTCGCGGCCTGTCGCGCGTCGGCATCCGGGCCACGGGCCACGGCCTACCGGGCGGCGACGTCCGGTACCGGCCGCCACGACGGCCCTGCCGCCGTCGCCGTCGTGGTGCAGCGGCTGGTCGACGCGCGCGCCGCGGGCGTGCTGTTCACGGACCCACCCGCAGGAACGGCGCACGCCGTCGTCGAGGCGTCGTGGGGGCTGGGCGAGAGCGTGGTGCAGGGCGCCGTCGACCCCGACCGCTGGACCGTCGCGCTCGACCCTGTCGACGGCGGCCGCATCACCGACCGCCGCACCGGCGGCAAGCGCACCCGGGTGGACCGCTCCCCCGGCGGCACCGCCGTCCGCGACGTCCCGGCCGCGGACCGCGACCGCCCCTGCCTCGACGACGACACGGTGCTGCGGCTCGCCGACCTCGGGCAGCGGGTCGCGGACGCGCGTGGCGGGCCGCAGGACGTCGAGTGGGCGGTCGACGACGCCGGCACCCTCTGGCTCCTCCAGGCCCGCCCCGTCACGGCGGCCCTCCCCGCCTCGCCCGCAGAACGTCGTCAGCGCGACGGCGGGGTGCTGCGGGGCACGGGCGCAAGCGGCGGGCAGGCGAGCGGGCGGGCGCGGGTGGTGCGCGGGCCGGACGACTTCGCCGCCGTCCGCCCGGGCGACGTCCTCGTGTGCCGCGAGACGGACCCCGCCTGGACGCCGCTGTTCGGCGTCGTCGCCGCCGTGGTCACGGAGACGGGCGGGCTGCTGTCGCACGCCGCGATCGTCGCGCGCGAGCTGCACCTGCCCGCCGTGCTCGGGGTGCCCGCCGCGACCGCCGTCCTGCGCGACGCCGGGACGGTGGCGGTCGACGGCGACGCGGGCACCGTCGTGACCGCCTGACCTGGGCACGGGCTGGACGCCCCGTGGACGTCCCCGCACGGTCGTGGAACCATCCGGCCATGACGACGACGGCGCCGCGCGCGCCCCGGCCGACCCTCGACGGCGCGATCGACCCGTTCACCGACGACCGCCCCTGCGCGGCCTGGGGGCTGCGGGTGCTGGCGACGCTGCTCGACTCCGCGCTCGTGGCCGCGGTGGTCTTCGTCGCCACGGGCGCCACGCCGAGCCTCGCCGCGCTGCCGGGCCTGGGCAAGCCCGGCGGGGCGGGCGGCGCGGCCTGGACGGCAGGCACCCTGCTGGTGCTCGGGGTCCTCCAGGCGTACACGGGCATGACCCCGGGCAAGCGGGTGGCGCACGTCGCGGTGGTCGACGACCGCACCGGCCGGCCGATCGGGCTGACGGGCACCGTGCTGCGCTGGTTCGCGCACGTGCTCGACGCGATCCTGCTGATCGGCTACCTGCGGTCCGCGTTCCGCACGGACGGCCGCACCTTCGCCGACTCCCTGTTCGGCACCGTCGCCGTCCGCACCACGGCGCCACCCCCGCACCCGCTCGTCGCGCGCCTGCGCCGTACCCGTGACGCCGGCGCGCCGTGGCTGCGCTGGCCGCCCCAGGTCACCTCCGGCGTCGCGCTCGTGCTGTGCGCGGCAGCAGCCGCGGCGAGCGTCACCTCGAGCAGCGGCGGCGGCGAGCAGATGTCCGAGCGGCGGACGTCGTGCGTCGACACCGGCGACCTCGAGGCGGCGGCGACCCTCGGCAGCGCACGGACGTTCGACCGCGAGAGCCGCCTGGGGTTCACGCGCACGGACCTGGTCGGCTGGCGGGTCGCGGTGGGCTGGTCCACCGGCCTCGACACCCGCGACACCCCGGACGTCGACGTCGCGACGGTCCGCCTCACCGTGTCCGCCCCCGGCGGCGCGACCTACGACTCGGTGGACGTCGCCGAGGCCGTCGACCCCACCGTGGACGGCGGCGACGACCTCTGGTGGAGCCAGCCGGACCTGGTCGCGTCGACCCAGATCACCGCCCCCGAGGACGTCACCGGCTGGACGGCGCGCACCGCGCTCCTCGACGCCGACGGCGCGGTGCTCGCCGAGTGCTCGGCCCCGGTGCCGACCATCACCACCGACCCCGCCGACCTGTGACCGGGCGTCAGGGCCGGAACGTCGTCTGCCCGTGCGGCGCCTTGGCGAACGCGAGCACCTTGTCGACCACGACGCGGTAGACGAGCGCCCGCTGGCCGTGCGGGTCGAAGGACTCGTCGTCGTTCTCGAAGTCCCAGGCGTCGCCGTACTTGGCGCGGAAGCCGTCGGCGAGCCGGCGCAGCTCCGGTCCGCCGGTCGCGCGCACGACGACGCCCTCCACCACGACGTCGAGCCCGGCGTCCCACTCCGGGGAGCCGATCGTCACGGCGACGTGCGGGCTGTGCGCGAGGTTGTGGGCCTTCTGCTCGCCGGGGCCGGTGCAGAAGACGAAGCCGTCGTCGGCCCACAGCCCGACGAGGGGCGTGACGTGCGGACGACCGTCCGCCCGCACGGTGACGAGCTGGTACGAGGGGGCGGCCGCGAGCGCGGCCTCCACCTCCGCCCACGGGGTGGGAGCGGTGGCCACGCCGAAGCGGGCGTCGAGGGTGCCGGTGCGTGTCATGACAAGACAGACCCGCCGGGCCGACGGAACTCGTCGGCCCGGCGGGTCCGGGATCCTCGGCGGCGGCTCAGCGGCTGTGCGCCGCGATGTCTCCCATCGTCGTGGTGGCGCGGATCGTCACCTGGACGTCGCCGCCGCTGTTCGTGATCGCGTTGCTGACGCGGCCGAGCGTCGTGCCGGCGTCGAGCGAGGCGGTGACGCCCGACGCGACGCCCACGGTGATGTCGCCGGCCTGGGTGCGCAGCTCGAGCGCGCCCTGCACGGCCTCGTCCACGCGGAGGTCGCCCTTCGCGGTGCTCAGCGTGCCGTCGCCGGTGAGGCGGCCGACGGTGACGTCGCCGGCCTGCGTGGCGAGGCGCGCGCTCGCCGCCTCGTCGAGCTTGATGTCGCCGTGCGCGGTCTCGACGACGACGGCGCCGAGGCGCCCGACGCCGCGCAACGGGGCGCTCGCGGCCGTGACCTCGACGGCGGAGCCGGCGGGGAGCTGGACGCTGACGTCGACCGCGCCGGAGGGGCCGAAGGCGCCGTGCCCGTCGGGGGCGGTGACGCGCAGGACGCCGTCGGCGAACGCGACGGTGGCCTGCTCGGCGGCCTCGACGTCGCGGCGCTTCGAGGCGTCGGCGGGCCGCACCTCGACCGTGGTGTCGGCCCGGTCGGCGGCGACGAACGTGAGGCGGCCGGCCGGGACGTCGACGACGGCGGAGACGGGGGCGGGGGTGGCGAAGTTCTGCATCGTGCTCAGCTCCTGCGGTGGTCGGTGCGGTGACTTTCTGACATGCGAAACGCTACGTTGCGTTCGTAGATCGAGCAAGAGCAATGTTGCACCAGAAACATGTCACCGCAGGTCAGCACGCATATATCGTTGCATCGAGCATGAACGTCAACGCAATCCCCGCGCCGAGTGTCGTTGCATCCGCCCGGAAGTGAACGTAACGTGGGCGCGGCCCGACCCGCGGGCCCCGACCCCAGGAGGACGCCCATGCCGGGAGGCCGGCTCACCGCCCAGGAGCGCCAGCAGATCGCGCTGGGCCTCGCGGACGACCTCGCGTACGCCGAGATCGCCCGCCGGCTCGACCGCCCGACGTCGACGATCACGCGCGAGGTGATGCGCAACGGCGGCCCGGGCGGCTACCGCGCCGACCTCGCGCAGCGCGCCACCCAGCAGCGCGCGCACCGCCGTCGACCCGCCACGCCGCGCACGTCCTCAGCCGCCGCGGCCGCGCCCGACGACACGGCCCTGCGGGAGTACGAGGAGACCTTCACGACGCTGCTCATGCAGTCGGGCCTCCCCCGCATGGCCGCCGCCGTGCTCACGCGCCTGTACGTGGCCGACTCGGGCAGCCTCACCGCGGCGGAGCTGGTCGAGCGCCTGCAGGTGAGCCCGGCGTCGGTGTCCAAGGCGGTCGCGCTCCTGGAGAACCTGGGGCTGGTGCGCCGCGAGCGCGGGGACGGTCGCCGCGAGCGCTACGCCGCCGACGGCGACGCCTGGTACCAGTCGATGATCGCCGCCGCGCGCTCCAACGCCGCCCTCGCCGCCACCGCCCGGCAGGGGGTCGACGTCCTGGGCCGCGACTCGGCCGCGGGCGCACGCCTGGAGAACATGGCGCGCTTCATCGACTTCGTCGCCGACAGCATCACCCGCGCGGCCGAGCAGGCCCGCGACCTGCTCCACACCGGGCCGCCCCCCGGGGCCGAGGGCACCCCGCCGCGCTGACCGGGGCCTTCAGGATCCCGCGAGCATCGCGAGGCGCTCCCAGGACCGGTGCATCCCGAGCGCGTCGCGCAGGGTCGGCGCCAGGTCCCTCCCGGCGTCGGCGAGCGTCACCCCCGGGGACCCGTCCGGGACCCCGGCGGCCACCAGCACGTCCCGCCCGGTGCCGACGGCGGCGATCGCCTTGCCGTGCCGGTACGCCTCCTGCAGCAGGACGACGGTCCGCGGGTCGGTCCCGGCGGGCGTGCCCGCCGTCCCGTCGGCCACCACCACCGCGTCGTACTCGACCGACCGGGTCGTCAGCAGGGTCCGCTCCACGGTCTCGCGCTCCGCTCCCGACACGACCTCGCCACCGTGCGCGGCGACGACCCGGACGACGACGCCGTCGTCCCCCAGCGACGACCGCAACGCACCCACGACCCCGAGGTCGCCGTCGTCGGCCACGACCACGCCGACGACGCGACCGTCGATGCGTCCGGGCTCCGCGGGCTTCTGGGACAGCGCGGGCGACGGCGCCACGTCCGCGGGCTCGGCAGCCTCGGGAGCGTCGAGGCCCAGGCCGACGGCGACCCGGCGCGCGAGGTCGCCGTCGACCCGGGCGAGGCTGGCCAGCATGCGCGCACGGATCTCGTCGGAGGCGCACTTGCCGAGCTCGAACGTGTACGCCTCGACCTCGTGCGCCTGCTCGACGGGCGTGAGCGACAGCCAGAACAGCCGCGCCTGGGTGAAGTGGTCGGTGAACGACACCGGGTTCTCCCGGACCTTCACCCCCTCGACGGGCGTGGGGACGGTGACGAAGCCGTCCTCGGGGGACGCCACGGGCCGGTCGCCGTCGATCTCGTTCGGCTTGTAGGCGACGACGCCGGAGTGCACGGCGGTCTGGTGCATGCCGTCGCGGAGCATGTCGTTCACCGGGGCGTGCGGCCGGTTGATCGGCAGCTGCGCGAAGTTGGGCCCGCCGAGCCGGGTCAGCTGGGTGTCCAGGTAGGAGAAGAGACGCCCCTGCATGAGCGGGTCGTTGGTGACGTGGATGCCGGGCACCAGGTGGTCCACGTGGAACGCGACCTGCTCGGTCTCGGCGAAGTAGTTCGTGGGGTTGGCGTGCAGCGTCATGACGCCGACGCGCTGCACCGGGCACAGCTCCTCCGGCACGATCTTCGTGGGGTCCAGCAGGTCGATCCCCTCGAACGTCTCGTCCGGGGTGTCGGGCATGACCTGGAGGCCCAGCTCCCACTGCGGGAACGCCCCGGCGTCGATCGCGTCCGCCAGGTCCCGGCGGTGGAAGTCGGGGTCGGCGCCCTGGGTGATCTGCGCCTCCTCCCACACCTGCGAGTGCACGCCCAGCACCGGCTTCCAGTGGAACTTCACCAGCGACGTCGAGCCGTCCGCCGCCTGGAGGCGGAACGTGTGGACGCCGAAGCCCTCCATCGTGCGGTAGCTGCGCGGGATCGCCCGGTCGGACATCGCCCACATCGCCATGTGGGTCGACTCGGTGTGCGACGAGATGAAGTCCCAGAAGGTGTCGTGCGCGCTCTGCGCCTGCGGGATCTCCCGGTCCGGGTGCGGCTTGCCCGCGTGGATGATGTCGGGGAACTTCACGGCGTCCTGGATGAAGAACACCGGGAAGTTGTTCCCCACGAGGTCGAAGACGCCCTCGTCGGTGTAGAACTTCGTCGCGAAGCCGCGCACGTCGCGGACGGTGTCGGCCGACCCTCGCGATCCCAGCACGGTCGAGAAGCGGACGAAGACGTCGGTCTCCCGGTCCGCCTCCGCCAGGAACGCCGCCCGGGTCACGCTCGCCGCGTTGCCGTACGCCCGGAACGTGCCGTGCGCACCGGCGCCGCGGGCGTGCACCACCCGCTCCGGGATCCGCTCGTGGTCGAAGTGCGTGATCTTCTCGCGGAAGTGGTGGTCCTCCATCAGCAGCGGACCGCGCGGCCCCGCCTTCAGGGAGTGGTCCGTGTCGTCGACGCGCAGCCCCTGCGCCGTCGTCAGCCGGTCGCCCGCCTGAGCGCGAGGGTCGGGGCCGTCGTCCGCGCCCGGGTGGAACGGGCAGCCGGTCGGGCCGCGCCGCGCCGGAGCCGCGGTGCGGGGCGTCGGGGCGCCCGGCACGACGCCGCCGGGGACGGGCCGGTCCGCATCGTTCGAGGGGTTGGCGGTCATCGGGGGTCTCCTCCGCAGGTCGGGAGCAACGGTCACGCCCGTGCCGGGCCAGGGCTCCCCACCCTCCGGCAAGCCCTCGTTGCTCGCAGCAGCGGTGCCTCCCGACGCGCGCCGACCTACTTGATCGCGCCCATCGACAGGCCACGCACCAGCTGCTTCTGCGCGATCCACCCGGCGAGGATCACCGGCAGCGACGCGAGCAGCGCCGCGGCGCACAGCCGCGCGAGGAACAGGCCCTCGCTCGTCATCGTCGAGACGATGAAGATCGGCACGGTGGCGGCGCGCGACGCCGTGAGGTTGAGGGCGAAGAAGAACTCGTTCCACGCGAAGATCACGCAGATCAGCGCCGTCGCGGCGATGCCGGGCGCCACCATGGGGATGAGCACCGACCGCAGCGTCTTCATCAGGCCCGCGCCGTCGACGGCGGCGGCCTCGAGCACTTCCGCCGGGATCTCCTGGAAGAACGACCGCATCATCCACACCGCGATCGGCAGGTTCATCGCCGTGTACAGCACGACCAGCGTCCAGACGTTGTCGAGCACCTTGAGCTGCCCCGCGATGACGTAGATCGGCACGATGACGGCCACGACCGGCAGCATCTTGGTCGAGATGAAGAAGAACAGCACGTCGCTGACCTTCTCCACCGGCCGGATCGACAGCGCGTACGCGGCGGGGATGCCGAGCAGCAGCACGAGGACGGTCGAGACTCCGGTCGCGATCGCCGAGTTGGCGACGTACGACCCGGACTCCCCGATCACCGCCCGGAACTGGTCGAGCGTCGGGCTGAAGAACCACGTGGGCGGGTCGGACGACGCCTGGTTCTCCTGCTTGAAGGCCGTCATCGCCATCCACGCGACGGGGAAGAAGAACCCGAGCGCGAGGATCCAGGTGAGGGCGGTGAGCAGGCCGCCGCCGGCGCTGCCGCGCCGCGGACGCCGCACGGGCGGGGGCGACGACGGCGCGGCGGGCGTGCGCGGGGCCGTGGTGGTGGCGGTCATGCTCACTCCTTGACGTCGAAGCTGCGGAAGATGAGCCGCAGCGCGGCGGAGGCGACGATGATCGTGGCGATGACGACGACGACGCCCATCGCGGCGGCCTGCCCGACGTCGAAGCCGAGGAAGGCGCGCTGGTAGATGTAGAACGGCAGGTTGGCGCTCGCCGTCCCGGGGCCGCCGGCGGTCATGAGGTAGATCTGGTCGAACGTGTTGACCACGTAGATGATCCCGAGCAGCACGCCCAGCTCGATGTACCGGCGCAGCTGCGGCAGCGTGATCGAGGCGAAGGTGCGCCACCACCCCGCGCCGTCCATCGCGGCGGCCTCGAGCACGTCCTTCGGCTGGGCCTGGAGCCCGGCGAGCACGAGCAGCATCATGAACGGCGTCCACTGCCACACCAGGGCCATGAGGATCGCGACGATCGGGTACGTCGAGGTCCAGTCGACCGGGTCGATGCCCACCAGCCCGAGCGTCCAGTTGAACAGCCCGTACGTGGGGTTGAGCATCGCCATCGACCACAGCACCGAGCTGGCCACCGGCATGATGAGGAACGGCGTGATGAGCAGCGTGCGGGCCACGCCGCGGCCGCGGAACGGCCGGTCCAGCAGGATGGCGAGCACGATGCCGAGCACCATCGCGACCAGCACGCAGCCGAGAGTGATGATCACCGAGTTCAGCGCCGTCTGGCGGAACACCGAGTCCCGCGCGATGTCGACGTAGTTGGCGAGCCCGACGAAGAGGTCGGAGTCGGGGCGCAGCAGGTTCCGCGAGTGCAGCGAGTACCAGATCGTCACGAGGAACGGGATCTGCGTGACGACGATCGTGAAGACCAGTGCCGGCAGCAGCGGCCCGCGACGGCGCCACCGCTCGGCGCGGGAGTACTGGTGCTTGTCCGCGCGGGCGGCGCGCTGGGCCTGCGCGCGCCGCAGGTTCGCGGCCTGCGTGGTGACGGCGGTCATCGCTCGTTCTCCTCGCGGTAGGTCTCGGCCACGGTCTCGGCGTACCGCTGGGACTGCTCGAGCGCGTCGGCCACGGACTTCTGGCCCGCGATGGCCGCCGACATCTGCTGCCCCACCCGGGTGCCGAGGTCCTGGAACTCGGGGATGCCGACGAACTGGATGCCCGGGTACGGCACCGGCGCGACCATCGTCTTGTCCTGCGTGGCCTCGCTCATCGCGGTGAGGGTCGCGTCGGCGTACGCCTCGGAGACCTCCGCGTACTGCGGGATCTCGTACGTGGACAGCCGGCTGCCGGGCGGCACCCGCTCCCACGAGAGCCTCTCGCCGACGAGCTTGATGTAGTCCTTGTCCGTCATCCAGGAGACGAAGTCCCAGGCGGCGTCCTTGTGCTCGCTGGTGGACGGGATCGCCAGGGACCAGGAGTACAGCCAGCCCGCCGCGTCGGTCTCGCTCACCGGCGCGGGCACGTAGCCCGTCTTGCCCGCGACGGTCGACGACGCCGGGTCCTCGATCGAGGACACCATCGACGTCGCGTCGTACCACATGGCCGCCTGACCCTGCGCGAACCGCGTGAGGCAGTCGCCGAAGCCGGAGGTCGCGGCACCCGGCTGGCCGTACTGCTGCACCGTGTCGACGTAGGTCTCGACCGCCTCGCGCACCTCGGGCGAGTCGAGGCGGGCGTTCCAGCCCTCGTCGAACCACTGCCCGCCGTAGGTGTTCATCACCGTCGTCATCGGGGCCATGACCTCGCCCCACCCGGCCAGGCCGCGCAGGCAGATGCCCGCGAAGTCCTGCGACGGGTCGTTCAGCTCGGC
>Ga0180218_1002304_pt1 | contig 10056 bp, 8 predicted proteins | sample eDN3rd37CKraftBY_FD_151334 | JGI IMG/M metagenome (GOLD analysis project Ga0180218, IMG submission 151334) | Enriched backyard soil microbial communities from Emeryville, California, USA - eDNA 3rd pass 37_C Kraft BY (version 2) (version 2) | ecosystem: Environmental > Terrestrial > Soil >... | reverse complement strand
AGCGGCACGCCCAGCAGCGTTGAATCCTCGGGGCCGCCGGCAAGGATCACATGATAGATCGCGTCGTTGCGGCGGGTGATTGCCGTAACGCGCATCACGTTGTTCAGGGCCCTGGCGACATATCCGTCGGTGAATTCGCCGAACGGACCTTCGTCCTCCATCACGTTCGGCAGCACGTGGCCCTCGATCACGTATTCCGCGTCGGCGGGGACCAGCAGCGGCACTGTCTTCGCCTGGACGACGCGCAGGTTCGATCCCTGCCATCCGCCGGCGGTCAGGAGTTCGTCGGCCTCGAATGGGATCTTGGAGGCTGCGCTCAACATCAGCGAGGGCGGCGCGCCGATCACGACCGCGATCGGCAATGGCTCATTCTTGCGTTCAGCCGCTGCGTGATATTGGCCGAGGTGCTGCGGGGCCATCATGCGGATGCGCATGTGGTCCCCGCCAACGATCTGGATGCGGTTCCAGGAGGCGTTGTGGATTCCGGTCTCGGGGTGACGAGCGATCACGACCCCGGCGGTGATGTACGGGCCAGCATCCTCCGCACAATGGACGACCTGCGGTATCTCTGATTCGACCGAAATGTTGCCGGTCACGACGCGCTCCTGAACGGGGGCGTCCGAGACGGTTTCGAGCGGCCGCGTGCTGGCCTCCCGCTTCACAAGTTCGGGCAGCATGGCCGGCAGCGGCAGGTCGAGCGCGTCCGCCAGAATCGACCGCCGGCACAGGACGTTGGTCGCGATCGGGGTCGGACTTCCGGTGACGGTCCTGAAGAGGAGGGGCTGGTTGGGTCCCTTCTGGACCTTCCGCATGATCGCCACGAGTTCGTGGCGTGCGTCGACCCTGCGGCTGACGTGGCGCAACTGGCGTTGCTGGTCGAGGAGGGCGAGAAGGTCGCGGAACGAGGTTTGTGCGGGCATACGAGCAGATTGTCTCCGGGAGAGTCACCCCTCTTGGGGCGTGGAACCACCCTATACTGACGAGTATCGTTCGCGCACCGGCTTTCTGTGCAATCCCGATGGACAGACCGCGGCCTGCCTTTTTCTTGCCTTTCGGGATCGGGGCCGCTATATGGCCGCCCATCTCACACGCGGATCGCTGGTTTCAGGCCCCGACAATGGGCCATCGAGACCGTCCGGTAGCACGGCGCCCGAGGCGCCGCGTTCACTTTGATCCGCGGAGGACCAACCGGAGAAGACTTATGGCGCTGCCCGACTACAGCATGCGTCAGCTTTTGGAAGCTGGCGTCCATTTCGGCCATCAGGCCCACCGCTGGAACCCGAAGATGGGGAATTACATCTTCGGCGTCCGCAACAACATCCACATCATCGACCTCGCCCAGACCGTGCCGCTTCTGCATCAGGCGCTACAGGCGGTGTCCGACACCGTCGCAAAGGGCGGCCGCATCCTCTTTGTCGGCACGAAGCGCCAGGCTCAGGATGGGATCGCTGAAGCCGCGAAGAAGTGCGCGCAGTATTACGTCAATTCGCGCTGGCTCGGCGGCACGCTGACCAACTGGAAGACGATCTCCGGATCGATCCAGCGTCTGCGCAAGCTCGAAGAGATGCTCTCCTCGAACGAGGCGCAGGGCTACACCAAGAAAGAGCGCCTCGACCTGCAGCGCGAGCGCGACAAGCTCGACCGCTCGCTCGGTGGCATCAAGGACATGGGCGGCCTGCCCGACATGCTGTTCGTGATCGATACCAACAAGGAAGACATCGCGATCAAGGAAGCGCAGCGCCTGAACATCCCGGTCGCGGCGATCGTCGACACCAATTGTGACCCGAACGGCATCACCTATGCCGTTCCCGGCAACGACGACGCGAGCCGTGCGATCTCGCTCTATTGCGACCTCGTTGCGCGCGCCGCAATCGACGGCATCAGCCGTTCGCAGGGCGAGCGCGGCATCGACATCGGTGCTGCCGCCGAACCGGTGATGGAAGATCTCCCGGAGGGCAGCGATGCCGGTTACGAGGCACTGCCTGGGCCACGCGGCGTTGCCGACGATCTGAAGAAGCTGCCCGGTGTATCCGGCTCAATCGAGAAGCAGTTGAACGATCTCGGTATCTTCCACTACTGGCAGCTTGCGCCGCTGTCGCATGATCAGGCGCACCGGCTCGGTGAGGCCGTCGGTCTGCCGGGGCGCGCCGACCAGTGGGTTGCGAAGGCCAAGAGCTTCACGGCCGACGCCGAGTAACTATCTAGAACCGGTACCGGCGGCGCGGGATACGCCCGCGCCGCGACTGTCTCTCTTTCGGAATTGTCTCGGAACATTGTCATGGCAGAAATCACCGCAGCGCTCGTGAAGGATCTGCGCGAACAGACCGGCGCGGGCATGATGGATTGCAAATCGGCGCTGACCGAGACGAAGGGTGACGTCGAGGCTGCGATCGACTGGCTGCGCAAGAAGGGCCTGTCGAAGGCCGCGAAGAAGGCCGACCGCGTCGCAGCCGAAGGCCTGATCGGCATTTCGACCGCTCCCGGCAAGGGTTCGGTCGTCGAGGTCAACGCCGAAACCGACTTCGTTGCGCGCAACGATCATTTCCAGGGTCTGGTGAAGCTGATCGCGGACGCCGCTCTGTCCAGCGGCGGCGACGTCGAGGCTGTGCGGGCGGCCAAGGTCGGCGACAAGACCGTGCAGGAAGCCATCGCCTCCGCCATCGCGACCATCGGCGAGAACATGACGCTGCGCCGCGCGGCCTCGCTCTCTGTGAGCCAGGGCGTGGTCGGCACCTACATGCACAATTCGATTTCCGACGGCCTCGGTAAGATCGGCGTGCTGGTGGCGCTCGAATCGAGCGGCGACACGCAGGAACTGGCCGCGCTCGGGCGGCTGGTCGCGATGCATATCGCGGCCGCGGGTCCGCTCGCTGTGGATTCGTCTGGTCTGGCTGCCGATGTGATCGAGCGTGAGAAGGGCGTGCTGTCGGACAAAGCGAAAGCCTCCGGCAAGCCGGCCAACGTGATCGAAAAGATCGTCGAGTCCGGCCTCAAGAGCTTCTACAAGGAAGTCTGCCTGCTCGATCAGCCGTATGTGCACGACGACAAGAAGAGCGTCGCGCAGGCGCTGAAGGAAGCCGAAGGCAAGGTCGGCGGCCCGATCAAGGTCACGGGCTTTGTCCGCTACAAGATCGGCGAAGGCATCGACAAGCAGGAGAGCGACTTCGCTGCCGAAGTCGCAGCAGCCGCAGGAAAGAGCTGACGGCCATCTCGCAGGACGATCGCATCATGACCAAACCGGTCTATGGACGTGTGGTCGTCAAACTGTCGGGCGAGGCACTCGCGGGATCTGCCGGGTTCGGCGTCGATCAGACCATCGTTGAGGCGATCGCAGCCGACATCGCCGCGTCGCGCAAGCTCGGTGTCCAGGTCGCGCTGGTCGTTGGCGGCGGCAACATCTTTCGCGGTGTCGAAGTCTCCAGCCGCGGCGTATCGCGTCCGACCGGCGACACCATGGGCATGCTGGCGACAGTGATGAACAGCCTCGTGCTCGAGGCCGCGATCGAGCGGCACGGCGCGCCGGCGACGACCCTGTCGTCGGTCCCCATGCCGACGGTCTGCGATTACTTCTCCCGGCGCCGCGCCCTCGATCTCATCGGTCAGGGGCGGGTGGTGCTGCTCGCGGGCGGCACCGGCAACCCGTATTTCACGACCGATACGACGGCGGTATTGCGCGCCGCGGAACTGGACTGCAACGCCGTCCTCAAGGCGACCAATGTCGATGGCGTCTATGATGCCGACCCGAAGCAAAACCCGTCGGCGAAGCGCTATGATCGCCTGACGCCGCGGGAGGCCTTGGAGCGCAACCTGAAGGTGATGGATTCGACCGCGTTCGCGCTTGCCCGCGAAAATGGTATGCCTATCATCGTTTTTTCGATCCGCGAGCCGGGGGCGGTCGAGGCTGTCTTGCGTGGAAAGGGCCGCGCGACCATCGTTGCCGGCTAGCCCCGTCGAGATTCGGGGCGGGCGGCGAGGTTGCTGGGACCCCGATTGGGTTCGAAAGCGATTTCTGACGTTCGATCCTGTAGAGCGACCCGAGAGAACGCGACTCAAGAGAATAACGAGATGGCAGCGACAACCCACGACATCAACGACCTGAAGCGCCGTATGGAAGGCGCGCTCGCCGCGCTAAAGAAGGAGCTTTCGGGGCTTCGCACCGGCCGCGCCAACGCAAATCTGCTGGAGCCGGTTCAGGTTGACGCCTATGGCACCCATATGCCGTTGTCGCAGCTTGCCACCGTGAGCGTGCCGGAGGCGCGTCTCCTCAGCGTGCAGGTCTGGGATCGCGCGATGGTGCACGCGGTCGAGAAGGCGATCACGGCGGCCAATCTCGGGTTGAACCCGCAGACCGAGGGCCAGGTGATCCGCCTGCGCGTTCCGGAACTGAACGAAGAGCGCCGCAAGGAACTGGTCAAGGTCGCGCACAAATATGCCGAGGCAGCGCGTGTCGCGGTCCGCCACGTGCGCCGCGACGGTATCGACGTGATCAAGAAACTCGAAAAGGATCATCAGATTTCGAAGGACGATCACGAGCGCTATTCGAACGAAATCCAGAAGGCGACGGATCAGGCGATACACGACATCGACCAGTTGCTCGCCACCAAGGAAAAGGAAATCCTGACGGTCTGACGGCCGCGCGGACATAACCATCATGTCGATGCCAAAGGTATCAGTCGGCGGGAGCTCGGGCTTCGATGTTCCCCGTCACGTCGCCATCATCATGGATGGCAACGGGCGCTGGGCCGCAGCGCGCGGATTGCCGCGCGCTGAAGGGCATCGCCGTGGCGTCGAGGCGGTGCGCCGCACGGTGCGTTCCGCCGGCGAGATCGGCATCGACATCCTGACGCTTTTTGCGTTCAGTTCCGAGAACTGGTCGCGTCCTCAATCGGAGATCCGTGACCTGCTCGGCCTGCTGCGTTTGTACATCCGCAACGATCTAGCCGAACTGAACAGCAACAATGTGCGCGTGCGCATCATCGGCGACCGCGAAACGCTGTCGCCGGACGTGAAACGGCTGCTCGAAGAGGCGGAAGGGCTGACGCGCCGCAACGACGGTATGACGCTTGTGGTCGCGTTCAATTACGGCGCGCGGCAGGAGATCGCGCGCGCGGCCCGGCGGCTCGTAGAAGAGTTGTCTGCCGGCCGCCTGTCATCGTCCGACATCACCGCCGAGCGCCTCTCGCAGTTCATGGATGCGCCGGACCTTCCCGACCCCGATCTGATCATCAGGACCAGCGGCGAACAGCGGCTGTCCAACTTCCTGCTGTGGCAGTCGGCCTATAGCGAGCTTGTGTTCGTTCCGACCTTCTGGCCGGACTTTGACCGCGCTGCGCTCGAACAGGCGATTTTCGAATATTCGCGCCGCGAGCGGCGGTTCGGCGGATTGGCCGCGGCCGGATCCTGACCATGGATGGTGTGAAGCCATCAGTCCAACTGCCCGAGACGACTTCGACGCCGTCAGCGCGTAATCTTTGGCTGCGGGTTGCATCCGCCGTGGTGCTGGCTCCGCTTGCGATCGGCGCCGCATGGTTTGGCGATTGGCCCTTCACGGTGTTCTGGGGCGCCGCCGCGATGGCGGTCTGGTGGGAGTGGATCGGCCTTGTCGAACCATCCGGCCGCAATGTTCTGCTGGCGACCGGTGTGTGTGCGCTTCTCCTGCAGGCGATCCTGTTTGAGACCGGCAATCTGTCGAGCGCATTTATGATCGTGGCGCTTGGCGTGCTCGCCGGGATCGTGACCGCGGGCAAACAGGCGCCTACCGTCGCAGGCGGGGTGGTCTACGCATCGGCGCTGCTGATGGCGACCATCATCGTTCGATCCGACGCAAAGTTCGGCTTCGCGGCGATCCTTTTTCTCTACGCCATTGTCTGGGGAACGGACATTGGCGGCTATTTCGCCGGCCGCGCATTCGGTGGGCCGAAACTGGCGCCGGCGATCAGTCCGAAGAAGACCTGGTCGGGAGCGATGGGCGGCACAATCGTCGCGATTGCCGCGGCGATCGGTATTGCCGCCATGTTTTCGATCAGGAATCCGCTCATGGTCGGCGCGGTGGCGCTTGTTTTGTCCATTGCGTCGCAATGCGGGGACTTGTTCGAGTCCTGGCTCAAGCGGCATTTCGACGTGAAGGATTCGAGCGGCCTGATTCCGGGGCATGGCGGCGTCATGGATCGACTCGACGGTTTCATCTTTGCCGCTGTAACGGCGGCGCTGATCGGTGTGGCGCGCGGCGGTTTCGACGCGCCCGCTACCGCTCTCCTGGTCTGGTAGTTCATGGTCACATCCACACCCCGTACGTCTCGTAGCGCCGCTTTGCCGAATGCCTCGCCGCGAACCATCAGCATTCTCGGTGCGACCGGTTCGATCGGTACGAGCACGCTCGATCTTCTGGTACGGCAGCGCGATCGCTATAGCGTCGAGGCGGTCGCCTCGCAGCGCAATGTCGAGGCGCTCGCCAAGACCGCGATTGCGCTCGGTGCGCGTTTCGCCGCCGTCGCGGAGCCTGATGCTTACGGTGCGCTCAAGGACGCACTGTCAGGATCGAACATCACCGCGGCTGCAGGCGCGGACGCCGTGATCGAAGCCGCCGAACGTCCCGCAGATCTCATCGTGGCGTCGATCAGCGGCGCGGCCGGACTTGCACCAACCATGGCAGCTATCGAACGCGGCACGAGTGTCGCGATCGCCAACAAGGAATGCCTCGTTTGCGCCGGCGGTCTGTTCATGCGGCGGGCGGCAGAGAAGGGTGTCACGATCCTCCCGGTCGATTCCGAACACAACGCGTTGTTTCAGGCTATGGCCGCAGGCGAACGCTCGGATGTCCGGCGCCTGATCCTGACGGCGTCAGGCGGCCCGTTCCGGACCTGGACGGCGGAAGCGGTGCGCAATGCCACGCCTGAGCAGGCCCTGCGCCATCCCAACTGGTCGATGGGCGCCAAGGTGACGATCGATTCCGCGACCCTGATGAACAAGGGACTCGAACTGATCGAGGCGCATCATCTGTTCCAGATGCCGGCGAGCGACATCGACGTGTTCGTTCACCCCCAATCGATCGTGCATGGCATCGTCGAATTCCGCGACGGATCGTTCATTGCGCAGCTCGGGGCCCCCGACATGCGTATTCCGATCTCGCATTGCCTGGCCTGGCCCGAGCGCATGGATGAACCCGCGCGCCGCCTCCGGCTCGAGGAAATGGCGAGCCTGACATTCGAGGCTCCTGACCTCGCCCGCTTCCCGGCGCTGCGTCTCGCGCGCGAGGCGATCGAGGAGGGCGGGGCGGCGCCGACCATCCTCAACGCCGCCAACGAGGTGGCAGTGGCGGAATTTCTGGCGGGTCGCCTCGGATTTGCCTCCATTCCGTCGCTCGTGGACGCTACTCTGAATGCTGCCGCGCAACGGGGAATCGCGCGCGAGCCGACGAGTGTGGAGGAGGCGCTGGCAATCGACCGGACGGCCCGGGAGATCGCCAGTACGCTGAAGTCTTCAGCTTCAGTAGGCCTTCACTAATTGACGCCATCTTTGGGTGATAGGGTTCCGCTCATGGGTTTCTTTGAGAATTTCAGTTTGTGGGGCGGCGGCTTCCCCGGATCGCTGCTTCCATTCCTTTTTGTCCTCACCATCGTCGTCTTTTTTCACGAACTCGGCCATTTTCTCATCGCCCGGTTGTGCGGCGTGCGTGTGCTGGTCTTCTCGGTCGGTTTCGGCCCCGAAATCGTTGGCTTCAACGACCGCCACGGGACGCGCTGGAAGATTTCGGCGGTTCCGCTCGGCGGCTACGTCAAGTTCTTCGGCGACGAGGATGCTGCGAGCACGCCGGATCATAACGCCGTGTCAACGATGACGGCGGCTGAGCGGCGGGAGAGTTTCCATCATCAGGGCGTCGGCAAACGGGCAGCCATCGTTGCTGCCGGCCCCTTTGCAAACTTCATCCTTGCGATCCTTATCTTCGCAGCGATTTTTGTCTTCTACGGCAAGCCATCGACCTCGGCGCGGATCGACGGCATTCAGCCCGAGAGCGCGGCGGCGGCGGCCGGTTTCCAGCCCGGCGACGTGGTGGTCAGCATCAACGGACGGCCGATCCAGACCTTTTCAGAGATGCAGCGCGTGGTTTCGACCAGTGCCGGCCAGGAACTGGCGGTGACGGTCGACCGCGGCGGTGCCCGGCTTGATCTGAAAGCGACCCCGACGCTTCGCGAGATGAAGGACAATTTCGGCAACACCCACCGGATCGGTGTGTTGGGCATCAGCCGGTCAATGGCGCCGACCGACGCTCAGCATGAGAAGGTTGGGGTGCTGCCCGCGCTCGGGATGGGCGTCAGCGAAACCTGGTTCGTGATCGAGCGGACCATGTCCTACCTTGGCGGGGTGATCGTCGGGAGCGAGAAGGCCGACCAGCTGGGCGGCCCGATCCGGATCGCGCAGGTTTCGGGACAGGTCGCGACCGTCGGTTTTGTCGCACTGATGAACCTTGCGGCCATCCTTTCGGTCTCGATAGGTCTGCTGAACCTGTTCCCGGTGCCGCTGCTCGACGGCGGTCACCTTTTGTTCTACGCGATCGAGGCGGTGCGGGGTAAGCCGCTGTCGGAGCGTGCCCAGGAAATGGGCTTCCGGATCGGTCTGGCGCTCGTGGTGATGTTGATGATTTTTGCAACCTTTAACGACATTATCCATTTGGCGGCCTCCTGACACCTCCGCCTGGGGACATGTGTGTGGCGAGGGGGCAACGTGGCGGGGCTTAGTCGAAGATTGGAACGGTTTCGTTTGCGCCTCGGGCCCGAGGCTGTAAAAACGAGTATTGTTAGAGACTTGTTTACGATTCTGGTCGCTAACGGGGTGGGACAAGAGCGCGTGGTAATGGCAATCGGTGCCCGAGTAATGCGAGGGGTTGGCTTGGCCGCCGTGCTCCTTGGGGGAGTGTTCTTTGGCGTCGCTGCTATCGCAGTGCCGGCAGGTCCTGCTTATGCCCAATCCGCCAGCAGCATCGTGGTGGAAGGCAATCGCCGGGTCGAGGCCGACACCATTCGCGCCTACTTCAAGTCTTCCGGCGGCGGTCTGAACGCCGCTACGATCGACGAGGGCCTCAAGGGGCTTTACGCGACCGGTCTGTTCCAGGACGTGCGGATCCGCCATGCGGGTGGCCGCCTGATTGTGACCGTGGTCGAAAATCCGGTCATCAACCGCATCGCTTTCGAAGGCAACACCAAGGCCAAGGACGAGCAGCTGCTCGCCGAAATCCAGTCCAAAGTGCGCGGCACTCTTTCACGCCCGCTGGTGCAGTCCGATACCCAGCGCCTCATCGAGCAATACCGGCGCAACGGCCGCTACGACGTGCGCGTGGTGCCGAAGATCATCGAACTGCCGAACAATCGCGTGGACCTCGTTTTCGAGATCACAGAGGGCAAGAAGACGTCGGTCAAGACCATCCGCTTTGTCGGTAACCGTGCCTATCCGGACTACCGCCTCAGGGACGTGATCAAGACGACTGAAGCGAATCTTCTGAGCTTCCTGAAGTCGAGCGACGTCTACGACCCGGACCGGATCGAGGCCGACCGCGACCTTCTGCGCCGCTTTTATCTGAAGCATGGGTTTGCCGATGTGCGGATCGTCTCTGCCGTGAGCGAGTTCGATCCCCAGCAGGGGGCGTTTATCGTGACCTTCACGATCGACGAGGGCGAGCAGTACAAGTTCGGCGCTGTCGATATTCAGTCGAACGTACGTTCCGTCGACGCCGCCTCGCTTTCGGGCAGGCTCAAGGCGACGGCGGGCGCTGTCTATAACGCCGAGGCGGTCGAGAAGTCGGTCGAGGCGATCGCGGTCGACGTCGCACGGCGTGGCTATCCGTTCGCGGTGGTCCGCCCGCGCGGCGACCGCGATTTCCAGAACCGGCTGATCAATGTGGTCTTTACGGTCGAGGAAGGTCCGCGCGCCTATATCGAGCGCATTCAGATCCGGGGCAACACGCGTACGCGCGACTGGGTCATTCGCCGCGAATTCGACCTCGCCGAAGGCGACGCTTATAACCGCGCCCTGATCGACCGCGCCGAACGCCGTCTGAAGAAC
>Ga0180218_1002301_pt1 | contig 10075 bp, 7 predicted proteins | sample eDN3rd37CKraftBY_FD_151334 | JGI IMG/M metagenome (GOLD analysis project Ga0180218, IMG submission 151334) | Enriched backyard soil microbial communities from Emeryville, California, USA - eDNA 3rd pass 37_C Kraft BY (version 2) (version 2) | ecosystem: Environmental > Terrestrial > Soil >... | reverse complement strand
GCCTTCGGGCGCGACGGTGCGGCTGTCGATCCGCATCACGGATACTGGCATCGGCATGGCCGAGAGCACGCTGCCAACGCTCTTCAGCGAGTTCGAGCAGACTGACGAGGCCGTGCGCCGCCAACGTGGTGGCACCGGCCTCGGGCTCGCGATCTCGCGTCGCCTCGCGCGCGGCATGGGCGGCGATATTGGCGTGACGAGTGCCGTCGGCATCGGCTCGACGTTCACGCTGAGCCTGCCGGTCGGCGTGATGCCGCTGAGCCGTCCCGTGCTCGATGTCCCGACGCGCGCGGGCGAGCCGCAAGTCATCCTCGTCGCGCTCGACGGCCCCGTCGAGCGGCGCATCGTCGCGGAGGTGCTGCGCTCGCTCGGTTTCGAGGCCGTCGAGAGCAGCGTTGCGGACGCCCATCGTCTCACCCGCGGACCCAAGGCGCAGGCGCGGCGCTTCAGCGCGCTTCTGATCGGTGGCGAGAGCGGCGTCGAGCCGGCGCGCCATCTCCTCGAAGGCTTGCGCGACGGCGACAAGGGGCGTGTGCGCGGCGTGGTCCTCATCGAGCCATCGAGCCGGCCCTCGCTGCCGGCCTTCAAGGCCAGCGGCTTCGACGCCTATCTCGTCCGCCCGGTGCGGCCCTCGTCGATCGTCACGCAGGTCATCGCGCGTACGAGCGTCCCACGTCCGACAACAACCGCACCGCGGAGCGACGCGCCCGGCTCGGACCCCGCGGTTTCCGGGCACAATGACATCCGCGTCCTGCTCGCCGAGGACAATGACATCAACGCGCTCCTCGCCATGCGCATGATCGAGCGCTCCGGATGCCGCGTCGAGCGCGTGACCAACGGTCGCGAGGCCGTCGAGAAGCTGCGCGCGACCCTGGACGGCACCGCGCCGCGCTTCGACCTCGTGTTCATGGACGTCCTCATGCCGGAGGTCGACGGTCTCGAGGCGACACGTCTCATCAGGGACATGTTCGAGGCAGCGGACCAACGCCGGCCGCCGATCGTCGCCCTGACGGCGAACGCCTTCAGCGAGGACCGTCAGCGCTGCCTGGACGGCGGCATGGACGACTATCTCGCCAAGCCCTTCGAGGCCGACGACCTCGAGCTCGTCCTCAGCAACTGGTGCGGCGATGAGGCCGCGCGCCTGCCCGACGGCACCCTCGACACGCTCCCCGATGCGCCAACACGCGGCACAGCCGCCTAGCTGGCGGCTGCGCCGTCATTCCTATGTCAGCGCTTCAGGCCTACGTCAGCGCTTCAGGACGGTGCCTTGATTTCGATCTTGCGGGCCTTCGCGGCGGCTTCGTCGGGCTTGGGCATGGTCAGCGTCAGCACGCCGTCCTTGAAGTCCGCGGAGATCGCCGACGGGTCGATATCGTAGGGCAGCGACATGGTACGCTGGAAGGACCCGAAGCTGCGCTCCACGCGATGAAACTGGCGGCCAGACTTCTCGTCCTTTTCGCCCTTCTCCTCGTGCTCGCCGCGCTTCTCGCCCTTGATGGTGAGCTGGTTGCCGGCGAGCGTGACATCGATGTCCTTGCGCTCGACGCCGGGCAGCTCGGCCACGATGCGGAGCTCTTTGTCCGTCTCGCTGACGTCCACGCTCGGCAGGAAGGCGCCGGGCGTGCCCTTGAAGAAGCCGTCGAGCACGTCGTCCATCTGCTTGCGCAGGGCAAGGAAAGGATCGGCGTGATCCTTGCGATCGCCGAAGAGGCTTGGTAGCCAGGATGAGGTTGCCATGTGTGACACTCCGTATGGATAACCCTGGATGTGCGACAGTAGCCTGCTGCCGAGAGCAAGCTTTGATCGCTGTCAAAGTTCCGTGGAGCGACGGGTAAACGCGGCATGAGCACGACACGGAACGACGCGGCACGCCTCCGGGCCATTCTCGATTCAGCGGTGTGCGCCATTGTCACCATCGACGCGCACGGCATCGTCCGGGGGGCGAACCCGGCCGTCGAGTGCCTGTTCGGCTACAAGGAGACGGAACTCGTAGGCCGCAATGTCTCGATGCTCATGCCGGCGGATCTGGCTGCGGCACACGACGGCTTTATCGTGCGCTATCTCACGACCGGAGAGCGGCGCATCATCGGCATCGGTCGCGAGGTTGTCGGCCAGCACAAGGACGGCTCGAGCGTGCCCGTCCACCTCTCCGTCGGCGAGTTCGAGGACGAGGGCGTGACGTACTTCACCGGCATCATGGTGGACCTGCGCCGGCAGCGCTTGACCGAACGCCAGCTCGCCCGCGAAGAAGCCCTCTTTCAATCGATTTTCGACAGCGTTCCGGACGCCTTCGTCGTCACGGACATGAACCGCAATATTCAGATCGCGAACCCAGCCTTCGCCCGCATGTTTGGCTACGAGCCTGCGGAAGTGACCGGGTGGCCCATCACCATGCTCTTCGACGACGTCGATGAGGCGGCGCAGCAAACGGCGACGGCGCCTTCGCTCGAACGCCAGCAACAGCAGCCGCAGGCGCCCATCATCGCCAACTTCCGGCGTCGCAACGGCGAGCGCTTCCCGGGAGAAGCCGTGTGGTCCCAGGTGCGCGACGGCGCCGACCACGGGGTCGGCTATGTCGCCCTGGTGCGGGACGTGACGCGCGAGCTGAAGCGCGAGACGGCGACGCGGACCGCGCAGCGCCTCGAGGCGATCGGCCAGCTCACCGGCGGCATTGCCCACGACTTCAACAACCTGCTGACGGTGATCGTCGGCAATCTCGAGCTGCTCGAGCCGCGCCTTTCGGACAATGCCCAGCTCGAGCTCCTGCGGGAGGTCAAAGAGGCGGCCGAGAAGGGGGCACAGCTTACGGATCACCTGCTCACGTTCGCCCGCCGCCAGCGTCTCGAGAGCCAGAAGATCTCGTTGAACAGCATGGTCACGGCCGTAGCCGACCTGCTGCGTCGCACGATCGGCGCCAACATCGTCCTGGACGTCATGCCGGCGCCCCATCTGTGGATGACACGCGCCGATCCGGGACTGATCGAGACCGCGATCGTCAACCTCGTCATCAATGCGCGAGATGCCATGCCGGTCGGCGGCCGGATCATCATCGAGACGCGTAACGCGACGCTGGATGCCGCGGGCACCGAGCTCATCCCGGGTCTGCCTATCGGGCAGTACGTCGTTCTGTCAGTCACGGACAATGGCCACGGCATGTCACCGGAGGTCGCCGAGCGCGCCTTCGAGCCATTCTTCACGACCAAGGGGCCAGGCAAAGGCAGCGGGCTCGGGCTCGCCTCGGTCTATGGTTTCGCCCGTCAGTCAGGTGGACACGCAACGCTCTATAGCGAGATCGGCAAGGGCACGACGGTCCGCATCTACCTGCCACGCGTCGACGAGGACGGGACGGCGGCGTCGGCGGCGCGCAGTGAGGAGCCGCTGCCGCTCGGGCGCGGCGAGCTGGTGCTGGCCGTCGAGGATGACGCGAATGTGCGCCGCCTCACCATCCAGCGCCTGACAGCGCTCGGCTACGAGGTCGAGGCGGTCGGCGACGCCAAGGCAGCCCTCAAGGCCATCGACGACGGCCTGCGCCCGGCCGTCGTCTTCACGGACTACATGATGCCGGGCGGCATCTCGGGTCTGGAGCTTGCCCAGCACCTGCGCGTCGCGCATCCCGAGATCGCCGTGCTGTTGACCACGGGCTATGCCGGCGGCCTGATCGATGCCGGCGAGGTCGATGCGCTGCGCATCAAGGTGCTGATGAAGCCCTATCGCCAGGCGAAGCTGGCGCAGAGCATACGGGAGGCAATCGACAGCGGCCGCCCGCTACGTGCCGCCGCGGAAACACCTGAAAGGTGACGCGCGCTGCGGCGCCACCAGGAAAGCCAATGGATTTGGCCCGCCCGATCCCGTATGGGCGGATGAATAGAGATAGGATCGTCGTCGTGGTCTCAGTGGACCTGCATTAAAAGAAACAGCCCGACACCCATAGCGGGGCCGAGCAGCGCCGAGACGATCACCATGATCATGGGCTTGACTAACATGACACACCCCGCACACCGGCACGCCACCACACGATGCCGACTCTTCGCGACGTAGCCTCTCGTCCCGCCCCGACAAGGTGCTCTGTCACCAGAGATATATACAGCATCATCCCATTTTTTGCACGTCCCTTCTTGACACATTCACATTCTGTGGATAAGCGCCGCACCCGCACGAGCGCCCACCCGCCGCGCGACAGCGCATAAGAATTTGGAATAAAACAGATTCTTCGGCGTTCTTAAGCGCCATTCTGAGCAAAAGTCGGCGACTCACTGCACCCATGGACACGGACTGTTTGTGCGCCGCATATCAAACCATCCCTCCCGGCTTTTTTGCGCGCTTTCGCCGGGTCGCAGCACATCGCTGCATCTGCTAAGCTCAGCGTAGAAATGAGCTCCCGAGGATCAGGCTGCGCATGATGGGTTGGTCGATATCGCTCGGCCGGATCGCCGGCACCGAGGTCCGCATACACCTGACCTTTTTCCTCCTGCTGGCCTGGTTTGGACTGGTCGCCGGAGCCCAAGGCGGGACCGGCGCCGCGGTGGGTGCCGTCGGCTTCATCGTGGCCATCTTTGCCTGCGTGCTCGCACACGAGTTCGGCCATGTGCTCATGGCCCGCCGGTTCGGCATCGGCACGCGGGACATCATCCTGTTGCCGATCGGCGGCGTCGCGAGCATCGAGCGGATGCCGGACAATCCCACCCAGGAGCTGCTGATCGCGCTCGCCGGACCTGCGGTGAACGTCGCGATCGCCTTCGTCCTCATCGCCTTCTTCGGCGCCAGCTTTAGCGCCAACGAGGCCGATCCCGCCGCCATTCAGAACATCGACTTCGTCTCGCGGCTCGCCTACATCAACATCGTGCTCGTCGTGTTCAACTTGCTGCCGGCCTTCCCCATGGACGGCGGGCGGGCGCTCAAAGCGCTGCTCTCCTACAAGCTCGACAAGGTCACCGCGACGCGGATCGCCGCCCGCATCGGACAGGCAGCGGCCTTCGGGCTCGGCTTCCTGGGGCTCTTCGGCAACCCGCTTCTGATCTTTATCGCGCTCTTCGTCTTTCTGGCCGCGAGCCACGAGACCTACGCCGTCGAGCTCGGCGACGCGACCAAGCGTGCGAGCATGCGCGACGCCACCATCACGTCGTTCACCCACCTCGAAACGAACGCCAGCGTGGGCGATGCGGTGAGCGCGCTTCTCGGCACGTCCCAGCGCGAGTTCCCGGTGACCGACGGGGGCGGCCGACTGCGCGGCGTGCTGACCCGCGACGGCATGATCCGCGCGCTCTCTTCGAGCGGCCCCGACACGCCCGTGCTCGACGTCATGGAGCGCGACATCCCGACGATCGGCTATAGGGCACCGCTGTCGGAAGCAGCCGAGCTCCTGCATTCGAGCGGCAAGCCCCTCGTCGGTGTCATCGATGACAGCGAGAAAGTCATCGGCATCATCACGCTCGAAAATCTCGCCGAGTTCATGCTCGTCGACCGGGCGAGCCAGGGCTGGCGGCGCTCTGGCAGCGGGAATGTCAGGAGTGTTCGTTGAGCGGGCCGATCCGGCCTTCCATAAGACCGCCCGCTCTGGCAGGCTCCAGCCGTCCAGCTCACCACCCGGCAACACGATCCGAGCCGCCGTAGATGCCCCCTCCCAAGAAGCGCCCGATCATCATCATCGAAACGGACGACGACGTGCGCGCCGGCGTGCGCGCGCTGCGGCGCAAGTGCCCGATCCTGCGCCATGCTCATGATCTGGCCGGCGATCCGCCCCTGCGCCGCCGCCAGCCGGGATTCGAGGGCCTCGCGCGCATCATCGTCGGCCAGCAGCTCTCGATCGCCAGCGCCGCCGCCATCTGGGGTCGCTTCGAGGAGGCCCTGCGCCCGCTGGATGCCGCCAAGGTCCTGGCTGCGCCGGACATCGTGCTGCGCGGCGCCGGCCTCTCGGGTGGCAAGATCAGGACACTGCGAGCGATCTCGACGGCCGTTGCCTCGGGCCAGCTCGATCTCGATGCACTGGCGACGGCGCCCGAGGCCATCGTGCATGAAAGTCTCCGGCAGGTGAGCGGCATCGGCCCCTGGACGGCCGACATCTACCTCATGTTCTGCCTCGGCCGCGCCGATGCCTTCGCCGCCGGCGATCTCGCCCTTCAGATCGCCGCCGCCACCGCCTCCAAGCAGGGCGAGCGGCTGACGCTCGCCGAGCTCGAGGAAATGGCGGAGCGCTGGCGGCCATGGCGCGGGGTCGCGGCCCGGCTGCTGTGGGCCTACTACGCCGCCGTCAAGGCCCAGCGCTCCGGCGCCCCAGTCTGAGCGGATGAGAGTCTCAGTCGCATGGGAGCCGTGCAGATCGCATTTCTCCGCGTTGTCCGCAGACAACCCAGGCTGTAGACCGGTCCGATCATGACGCGCCCGGAGGCTCATACCCCATGAAGGTTCTCGTCTGCGGCGCCGGCCAGGTCGGCTACGGCATCGCCGAGCAGCTCTCGGCCGAGGGCAACGACGTCACTATGATCGACGTACGCCCCGACCTCGTCCAGAAGGTCAACGACACGCTCGAAGCGCGGGCCTTCGTCGGTAACGGCGCCCACCCGGATGTGCTCGAACGGGCCGGCGCCCGCGACTGCGACATGATCATCGCGGTGACGCTGCACGACGAGGTCAATATGGTCGCAGCCCAGATCGCCGGCACGATCTTCGACGTGCCGACCAAGATCGCGCGTGTGCGCTCGCAGACCTACCTCGACAAGCAATGGGCGAAGCTTTTCACCCGCGGCGGCATGGGCATCGATGTCATCATCTCGCCCGAGCGCGAGGTCGGCGAGATGGTCCTGCGGCGGCTTTCGCTGCCCGGCGCCTTCGATACGGTGAGCTTTGCGGAGGGGGCCGTGACATCCATCGGCCTCACCTGCGACAGCGATTGTCCGATTCTCGACACGCCGCTCCGCCAGCTCTCGGAGCTCTTCCCTGATCTTCCGGCCATCGTCGTCGCCATCCAGCGCAACGGCGAGATCATCGTACCGCACAGCGACGACCACATTGCCGAGGGGGACGACGCCTACGTGGTCACGCCCGCCGGCCAGGTTCAGCGCACGCTCGGTATCTTCGGGCAAGCCGAGGCGCCGACGCGCCGCGTCGTGATCGCGGGCGGGGGCAATGTCGGCGTCTATGTCGCGCGCGAGCTCGAGCGTCGCTACTCCGGCGTCCGAGTCAAGGTGATCGAGGCGAGCCGCGCCCGCGCCATCGAGATCGCCGATCATCTCGAGCGCACGGTCGTTCTGCACGGGAATGCGCTCTCGGAAGAGCTGCTCCGCGAGGCCGAGATCACCAGTGCCGACACGATCGTGGCGCTAACCAACGACGACCAGGTCAATATCCTCTGCTGCGCACTGGCGAAGCAGCTCGGCGCGGCGCGCAGCCTTTGTCTCGTCAACAGCTCGGGCTATGCGAGCGTAATCCGTTCGTTCGACATCGATTCGGAGATCAATCCGCGTGTCGTCACCGTCAGCCGCATCCTCCAGCATGTGCGTCGCGGGCGCATTCTCGCCGTGCACAGCGTTGCCGGCGGCGATGGCGAACTCATGGAGGCCGAAGCGCTGGAGACGGCGCCCATCATCGGAAAGTCGCTCAAGGATTTGCCGCAGCTCGAAGGCGTGCGCGTCGGCGCAATCGTCAGAGGGGGCAAGGTGATCATTCCCGACGGCGAGACGCAGATCCAGGTCAAGGACCGCGTGATCCTCTTTGCGACGGCCGACAACGTTCGCGATGTCGAGCAGCTCTTCCGTGTATCTATTGAATTCTTCTAGTCACCTGCCAGCGCTCCACCCAATGCTTCCGGAGGACCGATGACCCGCACCGTCTACGTGAATGGCCGCTACCTGCCCTATGCCGAGGCGGCGATCCATCCGGAGGACCGCGGCAACCAGTTCGCCGATGCGGTTTACGAGGTCATCGAGGTGCGCGAAGGGCATCTCATCGACGAGACGCGCCACCTCGCGCGCCTCGAGCGCTCGCTCGGCGCGATCACGATCCCCAAGCCGATGAGCCGCGCCGCCTGGGCACGCGTGCTGCGCGAAACGATCCGCCGCAACCGCGTGCGCAACGGCCTCGTCTATCTCCAGGTCTCGCGGGGCGTCGCCAAGCGCGACTTCTTCTATCCGGCTGCCGACACACTGCCGACGGTGATCTGCCTCGCGCGCCGCTCGTCGCGCGCCAAGGGTGAGGCGCAGGCGGAGAAGGGCATTGCGATCCAGAGCACGCCGGACATCCGCTGGGCAAACTGCGACATCAAGACCGTCATGCTGCTTCCCGCCAGCATGGCCAAGCAGCGCGCCAAGGAGAGCGGCGCCAACGACGCGTGGTTCGTGGATGCCGAGGGTTACGTCACCGAAGGCGCTTCAGCCAATGTCTGGATCGTCGACCGCGAGGGCAAGCTCGTCACGCGCGCGCTCGACAAGGCTGTCCTTCCAGGCATCACCCGTGCGACGCTGCTCGATGTGCTGGCGCGGGAAGGCATCCCAGTGGTCGAACGCCCGTTCACCATCGAGGAGGCGCAATCGGCGCGCGAAGCCTTCATCACGTCGGCGACGAGCATCGTCATGCCCGTCACCTCGATCGACGGCCGGCCGGTCGGCAATGGGTCACCGGGCATGCTCGCGCTGAGGCTAAGGGCCGAATTCCACAAGGTTGCCGAGCGGGCGCCGGCCTGAAGGCCCCCGTCTGCGATCACGTTGCGCCTTCTGCAGCCCCGGCGGCATCCGATCCCGTTGACCGGCGCCTCCCGAAGGCGTTTCATGCGCGCGCACCTCAAAGCGCCCACCTGCACCCCAACACCTCGAGGACTCCATGCCCGTCATCAATCGCGTCTCGGCACTCAAGGAAGAGATCACCGAATGGCGCCGGGACATCCATGCGCACCCGGAAATCCTTTACGAGGTCCATCGCACCGCGGCTCTGGTGAAGGACAAGCTCATCGAGTTCGGCTGTGACGAGGTTGTGCCCGGGATCGGGCGCACGGGCGTCGTCGGCGTGATCCGCGGCAAGACCAACAAGTCCGGTCGCGTGATCGGGATGAGGGCCGACATGGACGCGCTCCCCATGCAGGAACTGACGGGGCTGCCCTATGCCTCGAAGACGCCCGGCGCCATGCACGCCTGCGGCCATGACGGCCACACGGCCATGCTGCTCGGCGCCGCGAAATACCTTGCCGAAACACGCAACTTCGACGGTACCGCCGTCGTCATCTTCCAGCCCGCCGAGGAAGGCGGGGCCGGCGGCAAGGCCATGGTCGACGACGGCATGATGGACCGCTTCGGCGTGCAAGAGGTGTACGGGATGCACACCGCACCGGGCCTTCCGGTCGGCGCCTTCGCGACGCGACCCGGCCCTCTGCTGGCCGCTTCCGACCGCATCGAGTTTCTCATCGAGGGCGTGGGCACGCACGCCGCGAAGCCGCATCTCGGCATCGATCCTGTCGCCATCGGCTGCCAGCTCCATCAGGCTCTGCAGACGATCGTCGCGCGCAACGTCGACCCGGTGCATTCCGCCGTCGTCTCCGTGACTATGTTCCACGCTGGCGATGCGATGAACGTCATCCCGCAGACGGCGAAGCTGCAGGGCACGGTGCGCACGCTCAAGGAAGAGATCCGCACGCTCGTCAAGAAGCGCATCGCCGAGATCTGCGACGGCATCGCCAAGGCGCACGGGGCGAAGATCACGCTCACCTATTCCGACGGCTATCCGGTCACCGTCAATCACGAGGCGCAGACGCGCGTCGCAGCAAAGGTGGCGCGCGAGATCTCGGGCGATGGCGCCGTCAACGACAACGCGCCGCCCGTGCTCGGTGGCGAGGATTTCGCCTACATGCTCGAGGCACGGCCGGGCGCCTTCATCTTCATCGGCAACGGCGATACCGCGGGCGTCCATCATCCCGCGTACGACTTCAACGACGACGCGATTCCCGTGGGCGTCTCCTACTGGGCCCGCCTCGTCGAGACGTCGATGCCGGCATAGCGCGCCTCCACGCGACCCATAACACCGCAATCAAAGGCCCTGCACGCCTCAGGCGTGCGGGGCCTTTTGCCATGCGCGCGCGCGATGCGACCCGCGG
>Ga0180218_1002298_pt1 | contig 10084 bp, 9 predicted proteins | sample eDN3rd37CKraftBY_FD_151334 | JGI IMG/M metagenome (GOLD analysis project Ga0180218, IMG submission 151334) | Enriched backyard soil microbial communities from Emeryville, California, USA - eDNA 3rd pass 37_C Kraft BY (version 2) (version 2) | ecosystem: Environmental > Terrestrial > Soil >... | reverse complement strand
GAAGGCGATGACGATATAGAGCATCAGCGGCAGATAGAGCGCGGAGACGACGAGGCTCGCGGTGACGAAGCGCCAGAACGAGACGCGCATCCAACCGCAGGCGATGAAGGCGACGAACACCACGCCCGGCACCAGCCGGCATACCGTCACGAGACCGAACACGTTGCGCTTCAGCGCATTGGAGAAACGGCGGACGCGGCTGTCGATGGCGAAGCGGTTGAGCCAGGACAGCCGGCGCGCGCCGAAGCCGACGCCGTAGAGCGCGACATCGCTGATGACGATGCCGCCATAGAGCGCGACGGCGACGAGACCCGGCGGCATCAGATCGTTGACGATGATGTAGCCGCCCAGAATGATGGCGAGATCCTCGTGCGCGAACGGCAGCACGAGGAGCGACATCAACTTGGTCGCCAGCGAGACATCGCCGGCGGCGAGCTGCGCCGCGGCAACGAGATTGTGGATCAAACGAAACCCCTAGAGCCCCCAGCCGCCCGCCGTGGCCGGCGGGCCTTGAGCCTTCCACCCGCCGCGACTGGCCGTCGCGTCCGCGTTAGCCGGGGTTGGTCCCGATAAAAGGCAGAGCCTTGTCGTTGTTGTTGTCGGCCCCGCCGCAATAGTGGCGAATGGCCCGGGCGCCGACAAGCGGAATTCAGCGCGCCGCCGGGCCGGATCGCAAGGCCGGCGAGAATGGGCTAGACTGGGCAAATGCAGAACGACGACCCTGCGGACAAGGACGCCCGGGTTGTCCCGTTCCGGCATCGCCGCTCCGAGGAACTGGGCGGCGCCGGTCCGGGCGGGCGGGAGCCGGTCGGCGGTCTCGACCGCTACGAGCGGGGCGAGGATGCCGACGACTACCGGCACCGGATGCTGGTTAACGTCGCCGCCCTCCTCGTGGTCGGCGGCCTGATCGGCGCCGGGGTCTGGATCGCCAATACGATGGCCGAGATGCGCAAGAACCAGGACTGCGCCCTGCAGGGCCGGCGCAACTGCGCCACCTTCCAGACCACGCGGGATCGCTGGTAGCCGGGCTTTCCCCGGCTAAATCGCTGCCCATTTGGCATAAATAGCGGCCGGCATTGAACTATCGGCGTTGCTTCGCTATACGCACAGCCGAACGCGACGTGCCGGCGGCCCGGCCGGGCGACCGACCGCGGAGCGGCCGCCCCCAAGGCCGTCAGGGCATCCAGGAAAACCGAGAAGATTAAGAGAGTTACCGATGTCCTCGACCTTCGATACCGTCGCAAAAATCATCGCCGAAACCTGCGATATTCCGCGCGAGACCATCAAGCCCGAGAGCCACGCCATCGACGACCTCGGCATCGACAGCCTGGACTTCCTCGACATCGCCTTCGCGATCGACAAGGCGTTCGGCATCAAGATGCCGCTCGAGCAGTGGACGCAGGAGGTCAACGAGGGCAAGGCGACCACCGAGCAGTATTTCGTGCTCTCGAACCTTTCCGCCCGGATCGACGAACTCGTCGCCGCCAAGGGTGTCTAATTGGGTGCCTGATTGGGGCGCCTCATGGGGCGCCGGATGGAGCGCCTGACAGGAGCTGGTCGCCGACCGACGCAATGCGCATCGAGTATTTTCAGCTCATCGACCGGATTGTCGACCTTAATCTCGAAAACCGCACGATCCGCTGCGCCGCGACGGTCCCGACCGAAAGCACCATCTTCGAAGGCCACTTCCCCGGCTATCCGCTGCTGCCCGGCGTGCTGCTGGCCGAGACGATGGCGCAGACCTCGGGCTGGCTGATCATCGGCCTGCAGCGCTTCGCCAAGATGCCGTTCCTCGCCGCGCTCAAGGAAGCGAAGTTCCGCACCTTCGTGACGCCGGGCCAGCAACTCGACATCACGGCCTCGCTGGTCCACGAAGGATCCGGCTACGCCATCACCGACGCCAAGGTCGAGATCGACGGCAAGCGCATCTGCGATGCCACGATTACGTTCCGCGTGATCGATTTCCCGAACCCGCAATTCGTGACGTTCATGAAGGACTTTGCCGGCAAAATCGAATTTCCGATGGACGCGGTGCCATGACCGACCCCGCGCGCGACGCCTGCATCACCGGCATCGGCATCGTCTCCTGCCTCGGCGAGGGGCCGGACGCACATTGGGACAGGCTGATGCGCGGCGAGACCCATGTCGACGACACGGTGTTCGCGCCCTACAGCGTGCATCCGATCGTGCCGCTCGATTACGACAAGCAGATCCCGAAGAAAGGCGACCAGCGACAGATGGAGGCCTGGCAACGGATCGGCACCTATGCCGCCGGTCTCGCGCTCGACTCCGCCGGCATCAAGGGTAACGCGGACGTCCTCGCCCGCACCGACATGATCGTCGCGGCCGGCGGCGGCGAACGCGATCTTGCCGCCGACGGCGCCATCCTCACGGCGATGAAGGATGCCGCCGATCCCGACAGCGTGCTCAACGCGCGGCTGATGAGCGACATCCGCCCGACGCTGTTCCTCGCGCAACTGTCGAACCTGCTGGCCGGCAACATCTCCATCGTGCACGGCGTGACCGGCTCCTCGCGCACCTTCATGGGCGAGGAAGCCGCCGGCGTCGACGCCGTGCGCATCGCCTGCAGCCGCATCAATGCCGGCCAGAGCGAAGTCGCCCTCGTCGGCGGCTCCTACAACGGCGAGCGCAAGGACAGCCTGATGCTGCTCGAGTTCGGCAACCTGCTGCTCAAGGGCGGCTATGCGCCGGTGTGGGAGCGCGCCTCCGGCGGCGCGGTGCTCGGCTCGCTCGGCGCTTTCCTCGTCATCGAATCGCGCGCCCATGCGCAGGCGCGCGGCGCCAGAATTCTTGCGCGGATCGCGCAGGTGCTGTCGGAACGCGCCAGGCCCGACCAGCTTGCCGACGCCTCGGCGCTACGCGCGCTGTGGGAGCGCACCAGCGGCGCGGTGCGCAAGGGCGAGGCCGCGATGTTCTCGGCCGCGACCGGCGTCGCGCCGGCGACCGCCGCCGAGCGAGCCTTTCTGGCCGCCCTGCCCGACCTACCGGTCCGCGCGACCGAAACCTATATTGGGCACGCCAACGAGGCTCAGTTCACGATGAATCTCGCCCTCGCCGCGATCGCGCTCGGCCATGGTACGGTGTTTCCGCCGAAAGACGGCACCGGCCTCGAAAAGCCGATGACCGGCCCGCTGAAGCAGGTCGTGGTCGCGAGCGTCGGCCTGTGGCGCGGCGCCGGCATGGCGCTGGTCGAAGCCTCCTGACATTCCGCGGAGAGACGCCCCATGACATCGACGCGCGACAAGACGGGACGGCCGGTCGTCGTGGTGACCGGCATGGGCGTGGTGACCTCGCTCGGCGCCGGCAAGACCGAGAACTGGAAGAAGCTCACCGCCGGCGAGTCCGGGCTGCGCACCATCAAGCGCTTCTCGACCGAGGGCCTGCGCACCACCGTCGCCGGCACCGTCGATTTCGTCGAGGCCGACCCGATGTGCGCGCCGGCGCTGTCGCATAATCTCGCGCAGCTCGCCGCCGAGGAAGCCGTCAGCCAGTCCGGCATCGGCGCCAAGGGCGACTTTCCCGGCCCCCTGTTCCTCGCCGTCGCGCCGGTCGAGATCGAGTGGCCGCAGCGCGCCGAGCTTGCCAAGGCGGCGGGCGCCAATGCCGAGGTCGGCTATGACGACCTGATCCGCGCCAGCGCGACCGGCCAGTTCCAGAAGTTCAACGAGCTGTTCATGTTCGGCTCGATCGCCGACCACCTCGCCGACCGCTTCGGCACGCGCGGCTCGCCGGTGTCGCTGTCGACCGCCTGCGCGTCGGGCGCGACCGCGATCCAGCTCGGCGTCGAGGCGATCCGCCGCGGCGAGGCCGACGCCGCGCTGTGCATCGGCACCGACGGCTCGGTGAACATCGAGTCGCTGGTGCGCTTCTCGCTGCTGTCGGCGCTCTCGACGCAGAACGATCCGCCGCAGGCGGCGGCCAAGCCCTTCGCCAAGAACCGTGACGGCTTCGTGATGGCGGAAGGCGCCGGCGCGCTGGTGCTCGAAAGCCTCGACAGCGCCAGGGCGCGCGGCGCGACAATCCTCGGCGTGCTCGCCGGCTGCGGCGAGATGGCGGACTCCTTCCACCGCACCCGCTCGAGCCCGGACGGCAAGCCGATCATCGGCTGCATCCGCAACGCGCTCGACGACGCCGGCATCACGCCGGACGACATCGACTACATCAACCCGCATGGCACCGGCACGCCGGAAAACGACAAGATGGAGTCGAAGGGCGTGATGGCGGTGTTCGGCGAACGCGCCCGGCAGATCCCGATGTCGTCCAACAAGTCGATGATCGGCCACACACTGTCGGCCGCCGGCGCGGTCGAGGCGGTGTTCACGCTGCTGACGATCGAGCACGGCCGGCTGCCGCCGACCATCAATTACGCCATGCCGGACCCGGAGATCCCGCTCGACGTGGTGCCGAACACCGCGCGCGACGCGCAGGTGCGCTACGCGATCTCCAATTCCTTCGGTTTCGGCGGCCAGAACGTGTCGCTGGTGATGGCGCGGGAGCCGGCGTGACGACGGCCGGCGCTCAAAAAACCATGCGCGCGCTGACCCAGGTCGCCGACCGCAAGCTCGAGCTGCGCGAGATCGACGCCCCGCCGCCGCCGGCCGCCGGCGAGGTGCAGGTGCGCGTGAAAGCCATCGCGCTCAACCATCTCGATCTGTGGGGCTTCCGCGGCATGGCCTTCGCCAAGCGCAAGCTGCCGCTGATCGCCGGAGTCGAGGGCGCGGGCGAGATCGCCGCGGTCGGTGCCGGCGTCACCGGCTTTGCGGCCGGCGATCCGGTCGTGATGTATGGCGGCCTCACCTGCGGCACCTGCAAGGCCTGCCGCGAGGGCCGCGACAACCTGTGTGAAAATATCGGCGGCATCATGGGCTTCCATGTCGACGGCTTCGCCCGCGACCTGTTGAACATGCCGGCGCGCCTCGTCGTCCCGGTGCCGGACGGCGTCTCGTTCCGCGACGCCGCCTGCGCGCCGATCGCCTTCGGCACCGTCGAGCACATGCTGTTCGACAATGCCAAGCTCCAGCCCGGCGAGACCATGCTGGTGCAGGCCGGCGGCTCCGGCATCGGCACCGTCGCGATCAAGATGGCGAAGGCGATGGGCTGCACCGTCATCACCACGGTCGGCGACGATGCGAAGGCGGAGAAGGTCAAGGCGCTCGGCGCCGACCACGTCATCAACTACCGCACCGAACGCTTCGAGACGATCACCCGCAAGCTGACCGGCAAGAAGGGCGTCGACGTGGTGTTCGAGCATGTCGGCGGCGAAGGCTTCAACGGCTCGCTGCTGGTCTTGAAGCGCGGCGGGCGGCTCGTCACCTGCGGCTCGACCGCCGGGCCGACGGTGACGCTCAATTTGATGCAGCTGTTCCAGCAGCAGTACAAGATTTTCGGGTCGTTCGGCGCCTCCATGCGCAACATCGCCGACGGCCTCGCCAAGATGGCGCAGGGCCTGACCCCGGTGATCGACATGGAAGTGCCGCTCGCCGAATACGAGCGCGGCCTCGCACGCATCGAGAGCCGCCAGGTGTTCGGCAAGATCATCGTGCACTTCTGAGGCGCCGATGCCGCGCGCCGCCCGCTCCTTCCGTTCCGCGCTGATCGGCGCCGCCGACGCGGCCGCGGGGCATACCGCGGCCGGTCTGTTGCGCGTGCTGCGGCTGTTGCCGCGCCAAGGCTCCGCCAATGCGGTGGCCGCGGCGGCCCGCGCGATCGGTCCGCTGACCAAGGAGCACCGGATCGGCCGCGACAATCTCAGGGCGGCGTTTCCCGACAAGTCCGACGCCGAAATCGAGACGATCCTCAAGGGCGTCTGGGACAATCTCGGCCGCGTCGCCGGCGAGTTCGCCCATATCGACCGCATCCGCACCGCCGTCGGTCCCGACGCCGGACCGGGCGATGTCGATTTCAGCCCGGAGAGCGAGCAGCGATTCCGGCAGTTGCAGGACGACGGCAAGCCGGCGCTGATCTTCGCCGCGCATCTCGCCAACTGGGAGCTGCCGGCGCAGATCGCGCAGACCTTCGGCCTCGACACCGCCGTGCTGTACCGCCGGCCCAATCTCGGCGCGGTGGCCGACGCCGTCACCCGCATCCGCTCCGGCAGCATGGGCACGCTGATCGCGACCGGGCTCGATGCGCCGGTGCGGCTCGCCGAGGCGCTGGAAGCCGGCCGGCATGTCGCGATGCTGGTCGACCAGTATTATGTGCGCGGCGTCGAGGTGACGTTCTTCGGCCAGCGCACGCGGGCCAATCCGCTGATCGCGCGGCTGGCGCGGCAGGTCGACTGCCCGATCCACGGCACGCGGATGATCCGCCTGCCCGGCGACCGCTTCCGCGCCGAACTGACCGAAGCCATACCGCCGGTGCGCGATCCGCAAGGCCAGATCGACGTCGCCGGCACCATGCAGGCGATCACCAGCGTGATCGAGAGCTGGATCCGCGAATTCCCCGAGCAGTGGCTGTGGGTGCATCGCCGCTGGCGGCCGCAGGACGCACCGTTCAGGCGTTAAACAACGCGCGATCTAGCGCCCCGTCTTGATCCGCGTCCACAGCCGGTTCAGCACGCGCTGCGAGCGAGGGTCGCGCGCCTTCACCACGTAAAGCCGCTTCATCGTCTCGGCGTCCGGATAGATGCCCGGATCGTTCAGGATCTCCGGCTTGACCAGCCTCTGGCTCGCCAGATTGCCGTTGGCATAGGACATCAGGTTGGTGTTGCGCGCGGCGATCTCGGGACGCAGCAGGAAGTCGATGAAGGCATGCGCCTCCTCGACATGCGCGGCGTCCTTCGGGATCGCCAGATTGTCGAAGAACAGTTGCGCGCCCTCCTTCGGGATCGCATAGCCGATCTCGATATTGCCTTTTTGGCCGCCTTTCGCCTCGGCGGCGCGCTTCTGCGCCTGCTTGATGTCGCCCGACCAGCCGACCACCAGGCAGATCTCGCCGCCGGCCAGCGCGTTGAGATATTCCGAGGAATGGAACTTGCGGACCGACGGGCGCACCGCGAGCAGCAGGTCGGCGGCCTTCTGCAACTCGTCCTGTTTCGTCGTGTTGGGATCGATGCCGAGAGTGTGCAGCGCCGTGGTCAGGATGTCGTCGGGCGAGTCCAGCATGTGGACGCCGCAGTCCTTGAACCGCGCGAGGTTGTCCGGCTTGAACACCGTGTCCCAGCTCTCGATCTTGGCCGAAGCGCCCAGCCGCTCACGCATCGCCTTGACGTTGTAGCCGATGCCAGTGGTCCCCCACATATAATTGACGGCATAGTCGTTGCCGGGGTCGTAGACCGCGAGATGCTTCGCGATCTCCGGCCAGACGTTCTTCAGGTTCGGCAGCTTCGCCTTGTCGAGCTTCTGGAACAGGCCGGCCTTGATCTGCCGCTCGAGGAAATAGCCGGTCGGCACCACGACGTCGTAGCCGGACTTGCCGGCGAGCAGCTTGGCCTCCAGCGTGTCGTTGGAGTCGAACGTGTCGTAGCGGACCTTGATGCCGGTTTCCCTGGTGAACTCCTCGAGCACCTGTGGGTCGATATAGTCCGACCAGTTGTAGACATTGACGACGCGCTCGCCCTGCGCGGACGCGGGCACGGCGGCGCCCCAGCAAAACGCCGCGGCGAACGCCGCGGCCAGCCGCAACGGAGTTGTCAGGAACATCGCTTCGCCTCTCGATGGGGACGTTCAGCTCTCGGTCGGCAGCCCGGCCGCCTTCCAGGCCAGGATGCCGCCGGCGAGATGGCAGTTGTAGGATTTCAGCCCGGCGTCCTGCGCCGCGACCGACGCGGTGATCGAGCGCCGCCCGGAGCGGCAGGCGAACACCACCTGCTTGCCCTGCGGGTCCGGGATTTGCGAGGGGTCGAACGAGGACAGCGGCAGCAGCACCGCGCCGGGATAGCGCTCGACCGCGGTCTCGTTCGGCTCGCGCACGTCGACGAGCAGCATGCGGCCTTCGGTCAGCCCCCTGGCGACCTCCTCGACCGTCAGATTGGTGACCTCGTCGGCGCGCGGCATCGATTCGGACATGTCGGTTCCTTTTGGTGGCTCCTTTTGCGCAACGATAGCACGGCCGGCGCGGCCGTCACACCACGGCGTCGGTGACGTCAGATCGGCGCTCGATCGTCCCTAGATCGTCACCTGGGTGCCGACCTCCACCACCCGGCCGGTCGGGATCTGGAAGAAGTCGGTGGCGTCGCTCGCCGAGCGGGCGAGCGCGATGAACAGATGATCCTGCCAGAGCGGCATGCCGGACTGTGCGGAGGGCCGCAGCGAGCGGCGCGACAGGAAGAACGACGTCGCCATGATGTCGAACTGCCAGCCGTGCTTGCGGGCGATCGCCAGCGCCTTCGGCACGTTGGGCTGCTCCATGTAGCCGAACTTCAGCACCACCTTGCTGAAATGCTCGGACAACGGCGTGATCCTGACCCGCTCGTCCTCCGGCACGCGCGGCGTGTCGGCGGTGTTGACGGTGAGGATCACGTTGCTCTCGTGCAGCACCTTGTTGTGCTTGAGGTTGTGTAAGAGCGCGGTCGGCGCGAAATCGGGATCGCTGGTCAGGAACACCGCGGTGCCCGGCACGATATGCGGCGGCTTCTTCTCGAGATTGCGGAACAGCGTGTCGATCGGCACTTCGGTGCGCCGCGTCTTGTCGAACAGGAGCCCGGTGCCGCGCCGCCAGGTCATGATCAGCAGCACCATGGTAATGCCGAACAGGAGCGGCAGCCAGGCGCCTTCCAGCAGCTTGAAGGCATTGGCGGAGAAGAAGAACACGTCCACCACGATGAACGGCACCATCAGCAGCAGCGCCTGCCACAGCTTCCAGCGCCACAGCTTCCACACCACGAAGAAGGCGAGGAAGCCGTCCACCACCATCGTGGTGGCGACCGCGATGCCGTAGGCCGAGGCGAGCGCGCTCGAGGTGTGGAACATGCCGACCAGCAGCAGCACGCCGATCAGCAGCGCCCAGGTGACGCGCGGAATGTAGATCTGCCCGACATGCGAGGCCGAGGTGTGCAGGATGGCGAGCCGCGGCAGCAGGCCGAGCTGGATCGCCTGCTGGACCAGCGAATAGGCGCCGGTGATGACGGCCTGGCTCGCGATCACGGTCGCGGCGGTGGCCAGCACCACCATCGGCACGATGAAGTCGTCCGGCACCAGACGATAGAACGGGTTCGCGATCGCCATCGGATCGGCCAGCACCTTGGCGCCCTGCCCGAAGTAATTGATCAGCAGCGCCGGCAGCACGAGGCCGAACCAGGCGAACTGGATCGGCTTGCGGCCGAAATGGCCGAGATCGGCATAGAGCGCCTCGCCGCCGGTCACCACCAGGAAGACCGCGCCGAGCGTGACGAGGCCGACGGTGCCGTGATTGTAGACAAACCTGATGCCGTAATAGGGATTGAGCGCGTGCAGCACGCCGATATCGTCGCGGATGTGCATGGCGCCGGCGACCGCGATGGCGACGAACCAGATCACCATGATCGGGCCGAACAGGGCGGCGACGCGCGCGGTGCCGCGGCTCTGCACCGCGAACAGCAGGATCAGGATCACGACCGCCAGCGGCGCGACGTAGGAATCGAACACCGGGCTCGCGAGCTTGAGACCCTCGACGGCGGACAGCACCGAGATCGCCGGCGTGATCATCGAGTCGCCGAGGAACATCGCCGCGCCGACGATGCCGGCGAAATAGATGAACACGGCGCGGCGGCCGAGCGCGCGCGAGGCAAGCGCGGTCAGCGAGAGCGTGCCGCCCTCCCCGTTGTTGTCGGCGCGCAGCAGCAGCAGGACGTATTTGAGCGCGACGATGACGATCAGCGCCCAGACGATCAGCGACAGCACACCGAGCACGATGTCGCGGGTGACCACGTTGTCGGTGGCGGAGGCGATCGCCGCCTCGCGGAAGGCGTAAAGCGGGCTGGTGCCGATGTCGCCATAGACGACGCCGACGCTGCCGAGCGCGAGCGCGAAAAAGCTGGCGGGCGCCGGTGCGGCGTCCGCTCCCCCATTGGCCTCTGCGGTTGTCGTACGCGAACCTTCAGCCATGGGCTGCGAACGCCGGTCCTCATTGAAACGGCGGGCCTTAT
>Ga0180218_1002296_pt1 | contig 10085 bp, 7 predicted proteins | sample eDN3rd37CKraftBY_FD_151334 | JGI IMG/M metagenome (GOLD analysis project Ga0180218, IMG submission 151334) | Enriched backyard soil microbial communities from Emeryville, California, USA - eDNA 3rd pass 37_C Kraft BY (version 2) (version 2) | ecosystem: Environmental > Terrestrial > Soil >... | reverse complement strand
ACGGCGCGCGGCTCTACGTCGACCACGCGCACCCCGAGTACTCGTCCCCGGAGGTCACCGGGCCGCGCGACGGCGTCCTGTGGGACGTCGCGGGGGAGCGGGTCATGCTGGCCGCGGTCCGGTCGCTCGCCCAGGTGCCGGGCGGCGACGTGGTGCTCTACAAGAACAACGTGGACGGCAAGGGCGCCAGCTACGGCACGCACGAGAACTACCTCGTGGACCGGGCCCTGCCGTTCGGCACGCTCGTCGACCTGTTGACGCCGTTCCTCGTGACGCGGCAGGTGTTCGCGGGTTCCGGTCGGGTGGGCCTGGGCCCGACGGGCGCCGAGGCGGGCTTCCAGCTCTCCCAGCGCGCCGACTACATCGAGGCCGAGGTGGGCCTCGAGACCACGCTGCGCCGCCCGATCGTCAACACGCGCGACGAGCCGCACGCGGACCGCACGCGGTGGCGTCGCCTGCACCTCATCATCGGGGACGCCAACCTCTTCGAGGTCGCGACGTTCCTCAAGCTCGGCACCACCTCGCTGGTGCTGTGGGTGCTCGAGCACCTCGACGAGCTGGCCGGGGCGGGCGTGCCTGCCCGGGAGGAGCTCGCCGCCCTGCGGCTCGCCGACCCGGTCGCGGACGTGCAGCGGGTGTCGCGCGACCTCACCCTCGCCGTCCCCCTCGAGCTCGCCGACGGCCGCCGCCTCACCGCGCTCGAGATCCAGGAGGCGTACGCCGACGTCGTGGCGAGGTCGGTCGCCGCGCTCGGCACGCCGGGTGACGACGAGACCGCCGAGGTGCTGGACCGCTGGCGCTCGGTCCTCGGCCGCCTGGCCACCGACCCGGCGACGTGCGCGCGCGAGGTCGAGTGGGTCGCGAAGCGGCGGCTCCTGGAGCGCATGCGGACGCGGGACGGCCTCGGCTGGGACCACCCCCGGCTGCACGCGCTGGACCTGCAGTGGACGGACGTGCGGCCCGAGCGTGGCGTCTACCACCGGCTGGTCGCGTCGGGCGCCGTCGAGCGGCTCGTGGACGAGGAGCACGTCGCGGACGCGGTGCACCACGCCCCGGCGGACACGCGCGCCTGGTTCCGCGGCGAGGTGATGGCCCGGTACGCCGACCAGGTCTCGGCGGCGAGCTGGGACTCCGTGATCTTCGACGTCCCGGGCGCCGCGGCCCTGCAGCGGGTGCCGATGCTCGACCCGTCGCGCGGGACGCGGGCCCACATCGGTGCGCTCCTGGACGCCAGCCCGGACGCGGCGGCGCTGCTCAAGGGCCTGCGCGGCGAGGGCTGAGCGCGTGCTGGCCGGGCGCTGACCGGCGACGACGGCACGAGGGGCCCCGGAGGACCGCGCGCGGGCGGAGTCGTTCAGCCCTGGGCGCAACGGACGTGGACGCTGCCGCGCGGTGTCGGCCGCAGCGCATAGGCTGGCGTCGCGAGACACTCCCGGGGCTCCTCGTCGGGAGGCCCGCACAGCGAAGGAGGCGGACCATGGCCGGTCAGGAACGGATCAACCCGCAGCACGACGACCGCACGCCGGACGACGACGCGGACGTCCCCGCCCCCGTCGCCCCGGCGGCGACGGACCGGGACGCCGAGGTGGACTCCCTGCTGGAGGAGATCGACGAGGTCCTCGAGAGCAACGCCGAGTCGTTCGTCCGTGGCTTCGTCCAGAAGGGCGGCCAGTGAGCGCCCATGACCCACGCTGACACCTCCGGACGGCTGCCGGACGCGTTCCTGCGCCCCGGCTCGTCCTCGTTCGTGGACTTCCTCGCGGGCCACGCGCCCGACCTCCTGCCCGGGCGGCGCGACGTCGGCGGCGCGGGTGCGCCCGCCGACGGTCTCGCGCCGCACGCCACCACGATCGTGGCGCTGACGTTCGGCACCGACGACGGCGGCCGCGGCGTGATCATGGCCGGCGACCGCCGGGCCACGGCGGGCAACCTCATCGCCAGCCGCGAGATGGAGAAGGTCTTCGCCGCCGACGCCTACTCGGTGGTCGGCATCGCGGGGTCGGCGGGCGTGGCGATCGAGCTCGTGCGCCTCTTCCAGCTCGAGCTGGAGCACTACGAGAAGATCGAGGGCTCCCTGCTGTCGCTCGACGGCAAGGCCAACCGGCTGTCCACGATGATCCGCGGCAACCTGCCGCTGGCCATGCAGGGGCTCGCCGTCGTGCCGCTGTTCGCGGGCTACGACCTCGACCGCGGCTACGGGCGGCTGTTCAGCTACGACGTCACCGGGGGCCGGTACGAGGAGCACGACCACCACACGGTCGGCTCCGGCTCGGTGTTCGCGCGCGGCGCGCTGAAGAAGCTGTGGCGGCCGGGGCTCGACGCCGACGCCGCCGTCGGGGTGGCGGTCGAGGCGCTGTACGACGCGGCCGACGACGACAGCGCCACGGGCGGCCCGGACCCCGTGCGGCAGATCTGGCCGGTGGTGAACGTCGTCACCGCGGACGGCGTGCGTCGGGTGTCCGACGACGAGCTGTCCGCGACGGTCGCGCGGATCGTCGACGAGCGCGGGGCAGCCCACCGCGCCGCCCACGGCGACCGCCCGGCGGGCGGGGCCCGGCCGACCGACCAGGGAGGGGCACGCGCATGACCATGCCGTTCTACGTCTCGCCCGAGCAGCTGATGAAGGACCGGGCGGACTTCGCCCGCAAGGGCATCGCCCGCGGCCGGTCCGTCGTCGTGCTCGCGTACGAGGGCGGGATCGCGTTCGCCACGGAGAACCCGTCGCGCGCGCTGCACAAGATCTCGGAGATCTACGACCGCATCGCGTTCGCCGCGGTGGGCAAGTACAACGAGTTCGAGAACCTGCGGGTCGCGGGCGTGCGCTACGCCGACCTGCGCGGGTACTCCTACGACCGCACCGACGTGACCGCGCGGGGGCTCGCCAACGCGTACGCGCAGACGCTCGGCACGGTGTTCACCACCGAGTCCAAGCCGCTCGAGGTCGAGCTGGTCGTGGCCGAGGTGGGGGACACGCCGGCGGCCGACCAGATCTACCGCCTGTCGTACGACGGCTCGGTGGCGGACGAGCACGGGCACGTCGTCATGGGCGGGCAGGCGGAGCAGCTGGGAGCGCGCGTCGCCGACGCCTGGCAGGAGGGGATGACCCTCCCGCAGGTGCTCGCGCTCGCGGTGCGCACGCTCGGCGCGGTCGGGTCGGACGGGTCCGTCGCCGCGGAGGGTGAGGAGCGCGAGATCGCGCCCGCGGGCCTCGAGGTGGCGGTGCTGGAGCGCGCCGGGCGACGGCGGGCGTTCCGCCGGCTGCAGGGCGCGACGCTGGCCGGGCTGCTCGAGCAGCCCGGCGACTGAGCAGGGTCGGGCAGCAGGGTCGAACGAGGGGAGACGTCGTGGACCGCAGGATCTTCGGTCTGGAGACCGAGTACGGGGTGACGTGCGCGGCGGACGACGGGCGCGGGCTCTCCGCGGACGAGGTGGCCCGCTACCTGTTCCGCAAGGTCGTGGCGTGGGGGCGGAGCTCGAACGTCTTCCTGCGCAACGGCTCGCGCCTCTACCTCGACGTGGGGTCGCACCCCGAGTACGCGACGGCGGAGTGCGACGACGTGCACCAGCTCGTGGCGTACGACCGGGGCGGAGAGCGCATCCTCGAGGGTCTGGTCGCCGACGCCCAGCAGCGGCTGGAGCACGAGGGCCTGTCCGGCAAGGTGCACCTGTTCAAGAACAACACCGACTCCGCGGGCAACTCCTACGGCTGCCACGAGAACTACCTCGTGCGCCGGCAGGGCGACTTCTCCCGCCTGTCCGAGGTGCTGGTGCCGTTCCTCATCACGCGCCAGGTGCTCACCGGCGCGGGCAAGGTCCTCGCCACCCCGCGCGGCGCCGTCTACTGCCTGTCTCAGCGCGCCGACCACATCTGGGAGGCCGTCTCCAGCGCGACCACCCGGTCGCGGCCGATCATCAACACGCGCGACGAGCCGCACGCGGACGCCGAGAGCTACCGCCGCCTGCACGTCATCGTCGGCGACTCGTCGATGGCCGAGCCGACCACGATGCTCAAGGTCGGCGCCACCGACCTCGTGCTCCGCCTCGTCGAGGCCGGCGTCCCCATGCGCGACCTCACCCTCGAGAACCCCATCCGCGCGATCCGCGAGATCAGCCACGACCGCACCGGCCTGCATCCCGTGCAGCTCGCCAACGGGCGCACCGCCACCGCGGTCGACATCCAGTGGGAGTACTTCCACCGCGTGCGCGAGCACGTCGACGCGCACGCCGGGGCCACCCCCGTCGTCAAGCAGGTCCTCGACCTGTGGGAACGCGGTCTGCGGGCGCTCGAGTCCGGCGACCTGACCCTCGTGGACCGCGAGCTCGACTGGGTCATCAAGCTCAAGCTCATCGAGCGCTACCAGGCCAAGCACGACCTGCCGCTCGACGACCCGCGCATCGCCCGCCTCGACCTGGCGTACCACGACATCTCCCGCACCGAGGGGCTGTACAACCTGCTCGCCGCGCGCGGCATGGTGGAGCGCGTCGTCACCGACCTCGAGGTGTTCGAGTCCACGGCCGTGCCGCCGCCCACCACCCGCGCCAAGCTGCGCGGCGACTTCGTGCGCGCTGCGCAGGAGGCGCGCCGCGACTACACCGTGGACTGGGTGCACCTGAAGCTCAACGACCAGGCGCAGCGGACCGTGCTGTGCAAGGACCCGTTCAAGAGCGTCGACGAGCGCGTGGACCGGTTGATCGAGTCGATGTAGTCGGTGGTTTCGGTCGTGCTCGTGGTTTCGGTCGCGGGGCGCGGAGAGACCTCCGCGCCCCGCTCGGTGCATCGGCTGCGGGTCGGTAGCGTGCCCGTGAGGCCTCCGCGACACGGCGGGTCGTCTGCATGCGGTGGGGTGCAGCCTCCGACCGTGGACCGCTGATCGGGGTGGGCGACGGGCGTGGCAGACTGTCGCGGTGCTTCGCCGTCTGACCCTGCTGATCTCGCTGCTGCTCGGCGGCGTGCTCGTGCTCGGCGGGTGCGGCTCGTCGGTGCTGGAGGACCTGGGCACGCGGCCGTCCGCGGCGTCGTCGGCCGCGCCCGTGCAGGTGTCGGGGGCGGTGGGGGAGCCGCCAGCCCTCGAGTACGAGCGGCCGTACGACGTGGTGCAAGCCGGGGCGCGGACCGTGTGGCCCGGGTCCGGCGAGCCGGTGGTGGACGGGGAACCCGTGCTGCTGAACATGTACGCCGAGGACGGGCGCGACGGCACCGTCATCTCGAGCACGTACATCGACGCGCCGGGGTGGTACACGATGTCCCCGGAGTCTCTCGGCTCGAACCTCTACGACACGCTGCGCGGCCAGAAGGTGGGCGCGCGGATGCTGCTGCTCGAGGAGGACGGCGACGTGCCCGTGATCCTCGTCGTCGACGTGCTGCCGACGCGCGCGTCCGGCGCCGAGCAGCCCGCGGCGAAGGGGCTCCCGACCGTCGAGCGCGACGACGACGGCGCGCCGCAGGTCGCGGTGCCCGAGAAGTCCGACCCGCCCGCCGACCTGCAGGTGCAGCCGCTCGTGCGGGGCACGGGGCCGCAGGTGCAGGTGGGGCAGGTCGTCACGATGCGGTTCACCGCGGTGCGGTGGAGCGACGGGAAGCAGTTCGACACCACGTGGTCCGCCGGGACGCGGCCGCAGTCCGCGACGATCGGCATCGGCCAGCTCGTGGACGGCCTCGACCAGGGGCTGATCGAGCAGACCGTGGGCTCGCAGGTGCTGCTCGTGGTGCCCCCGGGCCTCGGCTACGGTGGCACCAGCAGCGACCTCGCCGACGAGACCCTGGTCTACGTCGTGGACATCCTGGACGCGCACTTCCAGGTGACCGAGGACGAGTCGACCGGCCAGGGCAAGGGCGACGACGGCGGCGACCCCGAGAAGGACGCACCGGAGAAGCCGTCCGGCGACTAGCCGGCGAGAGCAGCGACGACAGCAGAAGGAAGGGTGAGTCCCGCATGTCCGTGGCCGTCCGCGTGATCCCGTGCCTCGACGTCGACGACGGACGGGTCGTCAAGGGCGTCAACTTCACGAACCTGCGCGACGCGGGCGACCCCGTGGAGCTGGCCTCCCGGTACGACCGCGAGGGCGCCGACGAGGTGACGTTCCTCGACGTGTCCGCCTCCTCCGGCGACCGCGCCACGATGGTCGACGTGGTGCGACGCACCGCCGACCAGGTGTTCGTGCCCCTCACCGTGGGCGGCGGCGTGCGGTCCACCGACGACGTCGACCGCCTGCTGCGCGCCGGCGCCGACAAGGTCGGCGTCAACACCGCCGCCATCGCCCGGCCCGACCTGGTCGCGGAGATCGCCGCACGCTTCGGGCGCCAGGTGCTCACCCTGTCCGTGGACGCCCGCCGCGTCACCGGGGAGACCGTCACGGCCTCGGGCTACGAGGTCACGACCCACGGGGGCCGGCGCGGCACCGGCATCGACGCCGTCGAGTGGGCCGCGCGGGCCGCGCACCTCGGCGCCGGGGAGATCCTGCTCAACTCCATGGACGCCGACGGCACCACGTCCGGCTTCGACCTCGAGATGCTCGCCGCCGTGCGGGAGAAGGTGGACGTGCCGCTCGTCGCGTCGGGCGGCGCGGGGACCCCGGAGCACTTCGTCGCCGCCGCCCGCGCGGGCGCCGACGCCGTCCTCGCCGCGAGCGTCTTCCACTTCGGCACGCTGACGGTCGGCCAGGTCAAGGCGGCGCTCGCCGAGGCCGGCATCGAGGTCCGGCAGTGAGCCGCTGCCGGTCCTGTCGATGAGCGGCAGACCCGCCGGGGCCGGCCGCGACCGCCGGGCCGGGGCCGGCCGGACGACCCTCACCGGATCGAGGCTGCGCCGCTCGGCGACGCTCGTCTGGCGCGGCATGCGGTCCGAGCCGCGACTGTACGTGCTGGCCGTGGGCGCGTCCGCGGTGTTCGGCGCCGCCACCGTCGCGGTGAGCCGCGCCGTCGGCTGGGCCACCGACGCCGTCGTCGTCCCCGCGATCGCGGGCGACCCCGACGCGCGCTCGCGGATCTGGGTCGCGGGGCTGGTGCTCGCCGCCGTGGCGCTCACGCTCGCCCTCGGCGTCGCCGGGCGGCGCATCTGGGCGGGCTACGGCTTCGCGGCGATCCAGGCGCACCACCGGCGCGGGCTGTCCCGGCAGTACCTGCGCCTGCCCGTGTCCTGGCACCGGGCGCACCCCGCCGGTCGGCTCCTGTCCGCGGCGAGCGCCGACGTCGAGGCCGCCACCGGCGTCTTCAACCCCCTGCCCTTCGCCCTCGGCGTCGTCGTGATGATCGGCGTCGCGGCCGGGATGCTGCTCGCGGTGGACGTGTGGCTGGCGGTCGCGGCCCTGCTGGTCGTGCCCGCCGCGATCGCCGCGAACGTCGTCTTCCAGCGGCACATGACGCCCGCCGTGACGCGGGCGCAGCAGCTGCGGGCGGAGGTGGCGGACGTCGCGCACGAGTCGTTCGAGGGGGCGCTGCTGGTCACGTCGCTCGGCACCGCCGATCGTGAGGAACGGCGGTTCGCCGAGCGGACGGACGCGCTGCGCGCGGCGAACGTCCGCGTCGGCACCGTCCGGGCCGTGTTCGATCCGGTCATCGAGCTGCTGCCCTCCCTCGGCACCCTGGCCGTGCTCGGCGTGGGCACCTGGCGGGCGTCCACGGGTGCGGTCGACGCGGGCGACGTCGTGACGGCGGCCTACCTGCTGACGGTCATGGCGGTGCCGGTGCGCGCGTTCGGCTGGGTGCTCGGCGAGCTGCCGCGCGCCCTGGTCGGCTACGACCGGATCGCGACGATCCTCGACGCCCCGTCGACGCTCGTCCCGGGCACCCAGGCGCTCCCGCGCGAGGCGGGCGGTCTGGCCGTCCGTCTCGAGGGCGTCGGCGTCGACGTCCCGGCCGCCGGCACGACGGTCACCCTGCTCGACGGCGTCGATCTCGACGTCGCGCCGGGGACCACCGTGGCGGTCGTGGGCAGCACCGGCGCGGGGAAGACCACCCTCGTGTCGCTGCTCGCGCGCCTCAGCGACCCGAGCCGCGGCCGCGTGCTGCTCGACGGCACGGACGTGCGCGACCTCGCCGCGGACCAGGTCCCCGCCCAGGTGGCGCTCGTGACGCAGCAGACGTTCGTCTTCGAGGACACGGTGCGCGCCAACGTCACCCTCGCCGACCCGGGGGACGACGGCGCGCCCGACGACGCCGCGGTCTGGGAGGCGCTGCGCGTCGCCCGCGTCGACGACGTCGTGCGCGCCCTGCCCGGCGGGCTCGACGCGCCCCTCGGCGAGCGCGGCGCCAACCTGTCCGGCGGGCAGCGGCAGCGGCTCGCCGTCGCGCGGGCGCTGGTGCGGCGGCCCCGCCTGCTCGTCCTCGACGACGCCACCTCGGCGGTGGACCCGCGCGTCGAGGCGGAGATCCTCGGCTCGCTCGCGTCGGCACGCGGCGGTGGTGGTGGCACGACCGTCGTGATGGTCGCCTACCGCATGTCGTCGGTGGCGCTCGCGGACGTCGTCGTGCACCTCGAGGGCGGCCGCGTCGTCGACGTCGGGCCGCACGACGACCTGCTGGCCCGGGACCCGGGGTACCGCGCGCTCGCCACCGCGTACGAGCGGGAGACGGAGCGCCGGGCGCGCGAGCTCGCCGACGAGGCGGCCGCGGGGGAGCGTCTGCCGGGGGACGAGGCGGAGGTCGAGTCGGAGGACGAGAGCAGGGAGGGGACGCCGTGAGCGCGACACGCATCGCCGCCGCCAGCGAGCTGGGCGTCCTCGCCACGCTCCGCCGGGGCGTGCAGATCTCGCCGCAGATCGTCGACGGCCTGTGGCTCACGCTCGCGCTCGCCGTGCTGGCGGCCGCGGGGCGCGTCGTCGTGCCGGTCGCGGTGCAGCGCACGATCGACGACGGCATCCTCGCCGGCGGTGGGCCCGACGCCGGACGGGTCGCGCTGCTGACCGGTCTCGCGGCGGGCGCGGTCGTCGTGGCGGGGCTGTGCACGGCCGTCGTCAACGTGCGGCTCTTCCGCCGTACCGAGGCGGGGCTCGCGGCCCTGCGGGTGCAGGCGTTCCGGCACGTGCACGACCTGTCGACCCTCGCGCAGGGCACCGAGCGCCGCGGCGCGCTCGTGTCCCGCGTCACCTCCGACGTCGACACGATCTCGCTGTTCGTCCAGTGGGGTGGCATCCAGCTCCTCGTGTCGACGCTGCAGGTGCTCGTGGCCACCGCCCTCATGGCCGTCTACTCGTGGCAGCTCACGCTGGTGGTCTGGGCGTGCTTCGTGCCGCTGTTCCTGGTGCTGCGCCGCGCGCAGGGCTCGGTGAACCGCGCGTACGCGGCGGTGCGACAGGCCGTCGGTGCCATGCTCGGCGCGATCTCGGAGGCCGTGGTGGGCGCGGAGACCGTCCGGGCCTACGGCGTCGCGGCGCGGACCGGCCGGCGGGTCGACGCGGCCGTCGAGAACACCCGCGCCACCCAGGCCCGGGCCCAGCTCCTCGTCTCCTCGGTGTTCTCGAGCGGCGTGCTGGTCGCCAACCTGGTCCTCGCCGTCGTCGTGGTGGTGGGCACGCTGCTCGGCGTCGGCGGCGGGCTGACGGCAGGCCAGGTGGTCGCGTTCCTCTTCCTCGTGCAGCTCTTCACGGGCCCGGTGCAGCAGGCGACGGAGATCCTCAACGAGCTGCAGAACGCCGTCGCGGGCTGGCGGCGCGTGCTCGCGGTGCTCGAGACGCCCCTCGACGTCGCGGAGGCCGACGACGCCGTGCCGAGCCCCCGGGGGCCGGCCGCGGTGACGCTGCGCGGGGTGCGGTTCGCCTACCCCGACGGGCCGGAGGTGCTGCACGGGGTGGACCTGGAGCTGCCCGCGCGCCGCAAGGTCGCCGTCGTCGGGCGCACGGGATCCGGCAAGACCACGGTCGCGAAGCTGGTCGCCCGCCTCATGGACCCCACGTCCGGTGAGGTGCTGCTCGACGGCGTCGACCTGCGCCGGCTCACGCTCGCCTCGCTGCGGGAGCGCGTCGTGCTCGTGCCCCAGGAGGGTTTCCTGTTCGACGGGACGGTCGAGCAGAACGTCGCCTACGGGCTGCGCCCGGAGCCGCCGTCCGATCCCGCCGAGACCCGGGCGCACGTCACCGAGGCCGTGGAC
>Ga0180218_1002295_pt1 | contig 10089 bp, 9 predicted proteins | sample eDN3rd37CKraftBY_FD_151334 | JGI IMG/M metagenome (GOLD analysis project Ga0180218, IMG submission 151334) | Enriched backyard soil microbial communities from Emeryville, California, USA - eDNA 3rd pass 37_C Kraft BY (version 2) (version 2) | ecosystem: Environmental > Terrestrial > Soil >... | reverse complement strand
TCCCCCGGTCCCGGTGGTGAAGGCAGCCTGCTCGAGCACAATCGCGGCGGCACTGTGCCCATCCGCCTGCCGAACGGCGAGACGCGCACTTTTCTGGAGGATGGAGACGAGGTGATTCTCCGCGGCCGCTGCCGGCGCGAAGGCTTCGCCTCGATCGGATTCGGCGAAGTCCGCGCCACCGTGGCTGCTGCCCTGATGGACTGAGTCGCCCTACGGTCCCCGGAACACGGGGGCCGCGGCTTTCAGTTCGGCTACCGAGCGATAGCCGAGCTGGCCGAGCGCTACGTCGATCTCGGCCTGGAGCATCGACAGCACGGCGTGCGCGCCCGGCGCGCCGAGTGCGGCCAGCCCGTAGAGCAAGGCGCGGCCGAGAAGGACGAAATCGGCGCCCAGCGCCAGCGCCTTCGCGACATGTTCGCCCGAGCGGACGCCGCTGTCGAACAGGACCGGGAAATCTGGCCCCACCGCCGCCCGGACCGCGGGCAGCGCCTCGATCGTCGCCGGTGCGCTGTCGAACTGGCGGCCGCCGTGGTTGGAAACGACGATGCCGTCACAGCCGAGCGCCTTGGCCTTCTCCGCGTCGGCGGGCGAGAGGATGCCCTTCGCGACCAGCGTGCGCGGCCACCGCGCGCGCAATGCGGCAAGACGTTCCCAGTCGAACCGCCCGGTCGTCTGGCGCCCGATATAGGCGGCCTGCGCGTTGGTGTCTGATCCGGCGCCGGCGTAGCGCGCCATGTTGGCGAATTGGGGCACGCCGTGGCGTAGCGTTGCCAGCGCCCAGGCCGGGTGGCGCAGCGCGTCGAGCGCCAGCGCCGGCGTCACCCGCAGCGGCGCCACGAAGCCGCTGCGGCGCTCGCGCGGGCGGACCGACGCGAGCGGCACGTCCACGGTGACGAGCAGCACGTCGTAGCCGGCCTGATCGGCGCGATCGACCAGATCGGCCACCACGGCCTCGGCACGGCCGGGATAGAGCATGAACCAGCCGTGCTCGCCCGCCTCCGCGCGGAACGCTTCGAGCGAGGTGGAAGCGGCGGTGGAAATCGTCGCCGGCAGGCCCAGCGCCCCGCAGGCGCGGGCGATAGCCCGATCGGCGCCGGGCCAAATCAGATTCGCCATGCCGATCGGCGCAGCCCCGATCGGCGCGCTCCAGCGCCGGCCGAACAGCGAGACGGCGGTAGAGCGCTCCTCGATATTAACGAGGTAGCGCGGCAGCAGCGTCACCCGGTCGAGCGCGGCCCGATTGCGGGCGAGACCGTTCTCCGCGCCGGCGCCGCCTTCGAGGAAGCCGTCGATGAAGCGCGGCAGGCGACGGCGCGCCCGATCCCGCAGGTCGGAGACGGTGACGATCCGGCCCATCGGCGCCTCAGCGATACATGGAGGCGGGGCTCGAATATTCGGTGATGAATTCCAGCAAGGCCGGCTTCCCTTCCTCGATCGCCCGCACGGCGCGCTGGATGGCGGGCACGATCTCGCCCGGCTCCTCCACCCGTTCCGCCCAGCACCCCATCGAGCGCGCGAACATCGTATAGTCGCCGGTGACGTCGGTGGAACGGTATTTCTCGGTGGCGGTGGGCATCCAGCGATGCTCGATCGCCATCGTCGAATTGTTGAACAGCACGGAGAGAATCGGGAGACCCTCGCGGGCCGCCGTTTCCAGATCCATGCCGGTGAAGCCGATCGCGGCGTCGCCCCAGACGTTGACGCACATCATGTCGGGGCGGGCGAGCTTGGCCCCCATCGCCAGGCCGAGGCCGTAGCCGAGCTGGGTCGACTTGCCCCAGCCGAGATAGGTCATCGGCTCGGTCGTCTCCCAGAACGGCACGATCTGGTTGCGTGGGCTGCCGGCGTCGTGGGTGACGATGCAGCGCGCCGGGTCCAGCGTGCGCATCAGGTCACGGATAACCCGATAGGGCGAGAGCGGCTTCGATTCGGAGTTGAGCGCGCCCGCCCATTCGCCGAGCCATTCCGCCTTGACGCGCTGCACCGCCTTTGCCGTTTCGCCGGTCGGCGCGCGTTTCATCGTCTTGAGCCGGTCCGCGACCTCGGCGCACAGCGCGTCGAGCGTCAGCGCGGCGTCGCCCACCAGCGACATGTCCGAGCGCAGATCCTTGTCGATGTCGGTGGGATCGAGGGTGGCATGGATGTAGCGCTTGCCGGCCGGCATCGGGATGCCGAACGTCGTCGTCGCGAAGCTGCAGCCGATGCCGAAGATGACGTCGGCGGCGGTCAGGAAGTGCGCGATCTGCTTCGAATAGGTGACGCCTCCCGCGCCGAGCGCCAACGGATGATTCTCCGGGAACGCGCTCTTGCCGGCGAGGCTGGTACAGACCGGCGCCTCCAGGATCTCTGCCAGCGCGCGCAGCTGCGGCCAGGCGCGTGCGTAATGCACGCCCTGCCCGGCGTAGAGCACCGGCGCGCGCGCCTCGACCAGCGCCCGGGCGACGTCGGCCACCGCCCTCGGATCCGGCGCGCTCCGCAGCCGCCGGGTCGGCCGGTGATCCGCGACAGGCGGCATGTCTTCCTCGAGCAGGTCGCCGGCCAGTTCCACCATCGCCGGGCCGGGCCGGCCGTTCCTGGCCTGGGTGAAGGCGCGGCGCAGGGCGTCGGGCACGGTGGCGGCGAGGTTCGGCTGCTCCAGCCACTTGGTGACCTTGCCGAAATTCTGGAGCGCGCTGAAGTTGGGGAAGACATTGCCCACCGGCCGATCGTAGCCCGCCGGCAGCACGACGAGCGGGACCGAATCGGCGAACGCCTGGGCGACGCCGCCGAACGCGTTTTCGGTCCCGGGCCCGTGCTGCATGGCGAACACGCCCACGCTGTCCCCGCAAGTGACCCGGCTCAGGGCGTCGGCCATGTGGACGCCGGTGCGCTCCTGCCGCACGATGATCGTGCGAATGTCCACTTCGGCGGCGGATTCGATCACCAGATTGCGCGGATAGCCGAACAGATACCGGACGCCCTCCTGCTTCAATATCTGAGCGACGGCAGCGCGAACCTTCATGTCAGTCTCCCTGTGTGGCCGCCGGCATGTGCGGTTGCCGCCGCCCCTGCCTGACGAAAATGAGCGTGGCGAGTGACGCCAGCAGATAGAGCGCAGCGACCCCCCAGAGCGACGGCGCGACCGATCCGGTGCTTTCCTTGACCGCGCCGAGCAGGGTGGGGGCGAAGAAACCGCCGATATTCGCCACGCTGCTGATGAGGGCGATGGCGACCGCGGCGGCGTTGCCGGTGAAGAAGCGACCCGGCATGTTCCAGAACACCACCACCGCCGAGGACGCGGCGATCGAGGTCCAGGCCATGGCGGCGATCACGCCCCCCGCGCTGGACAGGACAAGACCCAGCCCCGCCAGCCCCAGCGCGCAGGCGAACAGCATCCCGGCGAAGTGATATTTGGCGTCGCCGGTCTTGTCGGACGTCAGCCCGGCCAGATACATGCAGATCGCCGCCGCCAGCGACACCGCCGAGAGAATCCAGCCGATCGTTTCCGGGCCGCCGACCCCGGCCTCGGCCATCAGCGTCGGCCCCCAGAAGGCGATCGCCGTATAGCCGGTGGCGTTGCTGATGTAGAGGAAGCAGAACAGCCAGAGCATCGGTTGGCGCAGCGCCTCCCCGATAAATTCGTAACGCGGGCCGGCGGCCGCCTCGTCTCGCGCCAGGTCTTCCGCCACGGCCTTCTGTTCCGTCGGGGAGAGCCAGGGCGCCTTGCGGATATCGTCGGAGACCATCAGCCAGAAGACGAGGCCCATCGCCACCGAGAGGAAGCCTTCGACCACGAAAAGCCACTGCCAGCCGGCCAGTCCCGCCACCTGATCGAATCGGGTGAGCATCGTGCCCGCCAACGGCGCCCCGATGATGCCGGAGACGGCGCCGCCGCTGGTGAAGATCGCGATCGCCTTGCCGCGATAGGCGGCCGGCAGACTGAGCGTGAAATAGAGGAGCCCGCCCGGATACATGCCGGCCTCGCAGGCGCCGAGCATGAAACGCAAGATATAGAACATCGTCGGCGACTGGACGAATCCCATCAGGATCGAAACGATGCCCCAGCACAAGGCAATCCGGGTCAGCGTCTTGCGCGCGCCGATCCGCATCAGCAGCAGGTTGCTCGGCACCTCGAAGATCAGATAGCCGATGAAGAAAACGCCGGCCCCGAAACCGTATGCCGCGTCGCTAAGGCCGAGATCGTCGGCCATGTGTAGCTTCGCAAAGCTTACATTGGTGCGGTCGAGCCAGGCGCAGATCCACAGCAGCGTGAAGATCGGCACGATGCGCCACAGGATGCGGCGATAGGTTGCCGCTGGGGCCCTCAGGCCTTGATGGTCGCTCGCGCTCGCCGCCGCCGCCCCCGCGGCGGCCGCGGTCATTCCTGCTCCCAGGCGGCGAAGGCGCGGGTATGATCGGCGGTTGCGCCGACCTTCTCGGCTGCCTCCAGCAAGCGCGCATGCACCTGGCGACCGACCGGCGCCTTCATGTCCAGCGCCTCGGCGAGTTGCCAGGCGATCTGCACGTCCTTCGCCATCAGACCCAGCGCGAAGCCTGTGCCGTATGCGCCGGTCAGCGCATGCTGCTTGATCGGCACCTCAGTGGCGAAGCTGCGGCCGGTGGAATTGTTGATGACGTCGATCAGGACGTCCGAATCGAGGCCGAAGCGCCGTCCGATAATCATCGCCTCGGCGGCGACCGTGAAGTTCGTGGCCGAGATCAGGTTGTTGAGCGCCTTGGTGGCATGGCCGGAACCCGAACCGCCGGTGCGGAACAGCCGTTCGCCCATCGCCTTGAGCACGGGCTCGGCGCGCGCGAGGGCATCGTCGTCATCGCTGCCGATCATGATCGCGAGCGTGCCGTCGACCGCACGGGTGACCCCGCCCGAGACCGGTGCGTCGATCAGGGCAACGCCGCGCTTTGCCAGTTCCGCCGCCAGCTGCTGCGTTCCCACTGGCTCCGACGAACTCATGTCGATGACGACCGAACCCGGCGCGAGCAGGGCGGCAAGCGAGTGGTCCCCGCCGGCCGTCAACGCCTCGCGCACGATGGCGCCGGTGGGCAGCATGGTGACGATAACGGACGCGCGCGCCAGATTCTCGATTCCCTCCGGCAGCGCCGTGCCATGGTCCTTCGCGAAGGCGTCGACCACCTCGGCGCGCGAATCCCACGGCAGCACCTCGAATCCCTTGCGTACGAGATTGGCGGCCATGGGCGCCCCCATGAAGCCGATTCCGATAAATCCGATCGTGTCCGCCATGCCACCTTCCCGGGAGTTCAGTTAAAATGAATATCGTCTATTCGAGAATTGAAAAAAGCGCTTTCCCGTCGGGCAATTCAGCGCTTGTAGCCGGTCGATCCGCCGAACAATTCGGCGCGTTTGGACCAGTCGCCGGTCTGCTCCCAAAGAGCCAGGACGCGGGGCGCCTCCTCCTCGAACGCCTTGTATCGCTCGGGCGAACAGGTTCTAGCGGTTAATTCGAGGCGATGGCCGGATGGGTCGAAGAAATATATCGATGTTATAAAATCATCATGATCGGTTGGGCCAACAACCTCCAGCCCTTTTTTTATAAGATCTTCCTTGGCCTTCATAAGGATCTCAAGGGATTCTACCTCAAAGGCGAAATGTTGTATCCAATCCGGACTCTCCACATCCTTTATGTTTCCTGGTGCGCCAGGAACTTCGAAGAACGCAATAGAGCTCCCGTCCTCCATCTCGAAGAAAATATGGATATGAGGATCATATTTACCCGTGGACGGAACCATATCCTCCCCCATTGCGTGGGAGAATTTGAGTCCGAGCATGTTGGTATAGAAATCTACTGTTTCTTTCGCACTCTTGCATCGAAAGGCAGCATGATGGAGCTTCTTGCAGAGCATTTGGAGATTCCCCGGCAGAGTCGGACTTTTTGTAGTGAGACCGTGGATCACGGGACGGCCGGATCATCAGCCGTCCCCGACGCGAATGTCTGTCGCATCACAGTGTGACCATCGCTCCCGGCCGGCCGGGTTGCTTGTCAAACGCGCGTAATTCCATTCTATTGCGCAGTAAGACGCCCGCGCACGGCGGGGGAAAACAAGAACCCCAAGGGGAAGGGGGTGGAGAGCGATGCAGGTACATTCACTGACGGCCCTCAAGGACACCGTCCATGGCCCGATCCGCAATCATATGGCGCGCCTCATCGAGGTTTGCGGCACGCCCGAGTTCGAGAAAGTTCTGTTCCAGGCGGCGCGCGAAGCCGCGCAGTGTGAGCATCTGACGGCCTTTTACTTCACGCCGACCGGAACGCCGCGCGTGATATTGGCGATCAATACCGGCAACCTGCCGATCGCCCAGACCGTCGCCGTCAAATATATCCAGCAATATTGGGAACTCGATCCCGCCAATCGGCTTCGCACCGATCTCGCCCGCGACGGCAAGCGCTATGCGATCAGTTGCAGCAGCGACGAGATCGACAATGGCAGCTACCGGCGCGATTGCTACCTCAATGTTGGTCTTCAGCAGCGCATATCGCTGATGCGCTCGGCGGACGAAGAGATATATCGCGTCAATTTCTACAAGACGCCAGGCGCCGGCCACTTCTCGCCCGAGGAGATGGCGCACATCTTCGAGGCGTCGGATCTCGTGACGTCGTTGCTCAACAAACATGATGCGCTCGCCGCGCCGGGCAACGGCGCGGGGAGCGACGTGTCGGACTTTTTCGAGCGGCGGCTGCGGCTGCTCAACAAGGGTCTGCCGCGCCGCGAGATTCAGGTCTGCGCGCTGATCGCCAAGGGGCTGAGTTCCGAAGGCATTGCCCTTGAACTCGGGATCAGCGTCAACACGGTGCTGACGCATCGCAAGCGCTCCTATGCCCGGCTCGATATATCGAGCCAGAACGAACTGCTGCGCATGCTGATGAACTGAAGCGGCTTGGGCGCGCGTCAGATTCGCAGCCGGAACGCATCGTCGGCGCGCTCTACGCGGACTGCCGTCGGCGGTGGGAAATGGGTGGGAACCATCCAGCAGCCGCTGTCCGCGGCGTCCGCCAGCCAGCGCCGGCGCGTGGTCGCGGCCAGTGCCGGGTCCCAGCAGAACCGGGTGGACCAGTCCGGCCGGCGGACCTGCAGCTCGTGGTGCAGCAGATCACCCACCAGCAGGGCGCGTTCGCCGCGCGATTCGATTTCGACGCAGCAATGATGTGGCGTGTGGCCCGGCGCGGGCAGCAGGCGCACGCAATCGCCGATCGCGAAATCGTCGTCCACCAGTAACGCCTGGCCCGCCTCCACGACCGGCAGGCAGCTTGTGCCCACCGCCGCCTCTATCCCTGCCCCGGGCTTGCCGGCGGCCTCGTAGGCGGCCAGCCAGTGAGCATATTCGCCGCGGTGGAAGACGTAACGCGCGCGGGGGAAGGTGGGCACCCAGCGTCCGTCCACAAGCCGGGTGTTCCAGCCGACATGATCGAAATGGAGATGGGTGCAGAGAACATAGTCGATCCGGCCCGGGGCGAGGCCCAGCGCGCGAAAGCGGGCGAACCATCGCCCGCCCGGATCGTCGAGCGGCCCCGGAAGACCCTTGTCCGCGCCGCAGCAACTGTCGACGAGAATGACATGGTGCGGCGTGGTGATGACGAAGCTCTGATAGACGATGATCAGATCGCCGGAGAGGTGGCGGAATGGGGGCGCGCAGTCGGCCAGGACCGCGCGCGCCTCCGCCTCTTCGCACCGCAGCAGTCCGTGAGGCGGGCGCCGCAACCCGTCCCACTCCACCAGCGCGTCGACGGTGATGTCGCCGATAGCGAGCGTCCGCATCGCCGGCAGCGGCATTGCGGCGCTCAGCCCCAGATTTCCTCGGCGAGTTCGACGACCATCCGCAGCTTGGCATATTGCTCGTCGGCGTCGAGCAGATTGCCCTCCACGGTGCTGGAGAAGCCGCATTGCGGGCTGAGCGCCAGCTGGTCGAGCGATACGAATTTCGTCGCTGCCTCGACGCGGCGGCGGATCGTGTCCTTGTCCTCCAGCGTGCCGCTTTTCGACGTGACGAGGCCAAGCACTACCGTCTTGCCCTTGGGTACGAAGCGCAGCGGCTCGAAACCGCCGGCCCGTTCGGTGTCATATTCGAGGAAGTAGCCGTCGACGTCGATGCCGTTGAACAGCAGGTCGGCCACCGGGTCGTAGCCCCCCTCCGCCACCCACGCGCTTTTGAAGTTGCCCCGGCACAGGTGCATGCAGATCGTCATGCCCGCGGGCCGGGTGGCGATCGAATCGTTGATGAGCTTCGCATAAGTCTGTGGCAGCGAAGCCGGGTCCTCACCGACATTGCGGACATGCGCCGCAAGGTTGGGGTCGCACAGGTAGGCGAGGTTCACCTCGTCGAGTTGCACATAGGTGCAGCCGGCCGCGCCGAGGTCGCGCAGTTCGTCGGCATAAGCGGCCGCGAGATCGGCGTAGAATTCGGCCATGTCGGGATAGACGCTCTGGTCGATCGCTTTCCGTCCACCCCGGAAATGCATCATGCTGGGCGAGGGCAGGGTGAGCTTCGGCGTCTCTTTCGTCACCGAGGCAAGAAACTTGAAATCGTCCACGAAGATCGGTTCCGGCCGGCTGATCCGGCCCTCGATCAGCAGCGCGGGCGGCTGAAGGTTGGCGTCGCCCTGACCGGTCTGGAAGCGCGCCTTCATCTCGGCGTTGATCGCGCGGACATTGGCGAAATGCTTCAGGAAGTCGAGGTGGAAGAAGGTTCGCCGGAACTCGCCATCGGTGACCGATTTGAGCCCTACCGCCTCCTGTTTGCGGACCGCTTCGACGATCGCTTGATCCTCCGCCTTTCGCAGCTCGGCCGCTGAAATGCGTTTGAGGGCAAAGGCGTCGCGCGCGTCGAGCAGCGCGGGGGGCCGCAGCAGGCTGCCGACATGATCGGCGCGGAAGGGCGGGGGGGCATAGGCGGCCATGACATGTCTCCTGAACCTGAGCGGGCAGCGCGACAGCCCCGCCCGCCGGGCCGATCAGCCGTTCTGCCGGATTGATACGACGCGCCCCCGGCGTGGCCAAACACGGCGTAGGGCGAGACGTAATAGACTGTTCCGGCATATTGTTCAGCGGCCTGCGCGGCATCTGTCCCAACGATGGGGGACAGATACACGCAGTCAAAAAAGCTGGAAGGACAAGGTGGCTTCCGTCGGCCTTTTCCGGGGAGAGAATGAATGAGCGACGATCTGTTCCAGCGCGGCATGCAGGTGCGCCGCGACATGTACGGCCCTGCCCGCGCCGACGACGAACTGGCGGCGGCCACCGACTTCAATCGGCCGCTGCAGGAACTGATCACCCGCTACTGCTTCGGCGAACTGTGGGATCGCGAGCCGCTGGATCGCAAGACCCGCTCGATGCTCACCATCGCGCTGTGCATCGCGCTCAACCGGCAGGGGGCGCTGCGCGCCCATGTCGAGGGCGGGCTGGCGAATGGCGTCACCAAGGCCGAGATGCGTGAGATCATCCTGCACTGCGCGATCTATTGCGGCGTTCCGGCGGCGGCCGAGGCCAATGCGGTCGCGCAGGCGATCCTGCGCGACGCCGGGCTGGACTGACGCCCGCCGGGGGCCCATGCGTCAGCCGAGCCGGGCGAGGAAGCTCAGCACCATCGCGTTGAAAATGGCGGGCTGCTCGACGGTGCAGAGATGACCGGCGCCCGGCACCACGCCGAGCCGGGCCCCCGCCACCTCCTGCTGCATCGTGCGTACCGCCTCGACCGGCAACGCCGCGTCCTGATCGCCGACCACGAACAGGGCGGGCAGCTTTACAGTACCGATCCGCGCCCGCAGGCCGCTGTCGCGGATCGCGCTGGCACAGCCGATGAAGCCTTCGTCAGCGGTGTCGGCCACCATGTCACGAATTCGCGCGAGATAGGCATGGCCCTCGGCAAAGGCCGGTTCGGTGAACCAGCGCTTCACCATCATGTCGGCGATCGCCTGGGTGCCCTGCTCGCGGATCAGCACGTTGCGGTCGCTGATGATCTTCTCGAATTCCGGCCCTGCGCCGATCCCCGCTCCGCAGGCGGTGACGCTGGCGATACCGGCGGGCGCGCGGATGCCCGCCTGAAGCGCGGTCAGGCCGCCGAGCGAGACCCCCACGACA
>Ga0180218_1002294_pt1 | contig 10097 bp, 8 predicted proteins | sample eDN3rd37CKraftBY_FD_151334 | JGI IMG/M metagenome (GOLD analysis project Ga0180218, IMG submission 151334) | Enriched backyard soil microbial communities from Emeryville, California, USA - eDNA 3rd pass 37_C Kraft BY (version 2) (version 2) | ecosystem: Environmental > Terrestrial > Soil >... | reverse complement strand
GGTTGCGACAAGATCGACCTTGCGGCGATCGATGCGAATTCCGGTCAGGCCGGCGATCAGGCGTTCAACTTCGCGGGTCAGACCAGCGCTCACACTGTCGTCGCAAACAGCGTAAGCTGGTATTACGACTCACACACCCATCGCACCTATGTCGTGGCGGATACGGACGGCGACATCACCACCGCCGAGGTCGAGATCGCACTCGCCGGGAACGTCACGCTCACAGAGCAACATTTCGTTCTGTAATCGCGCCTGCCCACGCCGGCCTCAGACAAACAGATGGCTGTCGAAATAATCCTGCCACAAGGCGAGGATGCGCTCCCGATTTGACATGGTTTGCGCTGCGCCATTTGCATCGAGCTCGATCTGGTCGACCACGTCGGACGCTCCAACCGCAACGCCCGCCAGGGACGTACCATAAAGTGCGGTGTCGAAAGCGACCGCGTTCATGCACCCCGCCTCGAAAGCATTATGCGACGCCGCGCTCAGGTGCAGCGTCTCCTCACCGATCGCGGTAGGCCGCATATCGGTGATTTCCGACCACGCCTCCGTCTGGACCGCGCCAAGCGTCTGACTGTCGGAAATGTTGACGGCCCTGCGCGCGGACAGCGTGATCAGCATCATCATGAATCCGACCATATAGGGATCGAACCAGGCGCGTTCGGGGATTCCTTGAAGGCGATGGCGGCTCGTAGCCACCAGAGGCGCGATCGTGGCCACCGCGGCCCTGCGCCCGCGTCGGACGGTCCATAGCGTTCGAAGCACCGGCCACATACGCGGGCCCCCGCAACCACACGGCTCCACTATTTCCTTTCTGTCCGCGTAGAATATACACTATTTTTATATACACATTATCTTTTCAGCTACGCCGAGGCCGTGCCATCGCGTTTGACGCCCGGACGTCTGCAGAGGCTCACATGGCCGCTACGCTCCCGCCTAAACCTGACTTCGAAAGCATCGAAGCCGTTGCGAACAAGTCCGCCGATCGGCGGACGTCGGTCCTCGCCCTGATCGGCAATCTCGTATTCAGCTGGTCGAACAATGAGAGCCTTTTCATCTATCTGTTGATGATTTTGCTCAGAACCGATCAGACGTCAGCGGCAATCGTATTTGCTACGCTGAATACAACACGTGCTCGTCTGGATTTGATCCATCGCCTCGCGAAGATCCATGTCACAGAGCGCGCCATATCCAAACGCCTGAACGATATGATCGAACGCTTCAACGATTACACGCGCATTCGAAACGAGTTCAATCACTGTATGTACACGGTGAACGCGCGCGGCGACATCACACACACACACTCGATCCGCATCGTCGAGACGCGCAAGCAATTGCAGTTTGGCGATGTGAAGCCGATGGACGACGCGCGAATGAAGGAGATGATCGAAACGATTCAGGGCTTGAAGAGTCTCAATCGCGAGATCTGGGATTTTCTGCCGAAGCTCGAGCAGCATCTCAATCGCACGAATGGCGATCCTTCGTCGAGCAGCGCGGCAGATGACACTTCGACCGAACGAAAGCAGAAGAAGTCCAACAACCAGAAACAGTAAAGACCGACCGCTGCCCGCTCGCTAGCGTCCGCACAATTTTGGCGCGATCTTCCTCACAAGGTCGTGTTTGAGACATATTTTTCACCAAATTGCCAAAAAATACTGTAATTTTATCAACAGCTTGAAAAGCTCACGTTTTCGACGTGGAAAGTGCCTTTTTGTTGTGACCTTGGAACCCCGACAATACCAGTAGGTGTCAGTAAATTTTGTGTCCCGTACCAGCAGGGAAAGGGCTGGCTGTGAAACGCGTAGCGTCGAGTTTGCGTGTGCAAGTGCGAGAACGATCACCTCAACGGTGTTCCCCCGCGACGCGGACTTCTGTTGTCTCCATCTCCGGTCATAACGTTAATCTCAACATAAAAGACGGGTTGCAGGGCAACGTTGCCGGCAAGCCGGTTATATGTGTCGCGCTGCGAAGCAGAACGCTTTGCGGCCATAAGACTCCTAACAAACATACCGGAATGGCGTTCAGATCCACGTGCCACAAACGCTGGCGGGGGTTTGAAACGGCTTTTTTGAACGAGGAAGAGAGCATGACACGCGACACGAGAGCGATAGTTAGGGAGCGAATTCATGGTACCGCGTACAGGTTCAACGACCCGGCCGACGTCTCGAGCAGAGATTGATCCGTCTTACGAAACTCCTGCTACCATTTTGACCGGCAATCAGCTGGTCAATGGAGACGCACTTTTTGCTGACCAGCAGACCGCCGCGATCGTTGTCATTGAACAGCGGCTCCTTATTCGCGATTGCCTGGTCAAATGCCTGAGGGAAATCGACCTCGGCTGCACCATTCTCTCGTTCGGCAGTATTGAGGAATGGCTGGAGACGGCGGGCCAGTATGTCCCGATCCTCATTCTGTTCAGCCTTCAGACCCAGAATGCCGATGATTCTGAAATTGGCGAGAATCTCTCGCGCCTGAATGGCAACAAGACCGGCGCGCCGGTCGTCATCCTCTCCGATTCCGAAGACACCAGCCGCGTCGTTTCCGCGCTGAAATGCGGCGTCCGCGGTTACATTCCAACCAGCGTCACGCTGAACGTCGCCCTCGAAGCTATGCGGCTCGTGGGCGCCGGCGGCACATTCGCCCCAACCAGCGCCCTGCTCGACTCCCGGGCACCAAGCGCGTCGACGCCACCGCATTACGATGTAAGCAAGAAGGTTCTTTTTACTGCGCGTCAGCTCGCAGTGCTCGTCGCCTTGCGTCGAGGCAAGGCCAACAAGCAGATTGCATATGAGCTGAACATGCGCGAAGGCACGGTTAAGGTGCATGTGCGCCACATCATGAAAAAGTTGCGTGCAAGGAACAGAACGGAAGTCGCAATCATCGCGAACGATATGTTCGCCACCCCGGATCAGACGTCCTAGCGCCATTTTTTCGAATCATAGAGGGCCTCGTTGAGTGTGCCATGCAGACCTTATTCGAGCTGCACTCATAATTTGCGTCCCAACTGCCCCCATGCGCTGCCGCCCGTCCCCTGCCATCCGATCAAGTAATTCCGAGGACTACCCCTCCCTGATCGTCAGTCACGCTCCTCTTTGAGAGGAGGGGCGGCTGGCTCCAGGGGGGAATGGAGCCAGCCGCTTGATCCCGTGCTTGGAGGTTGGGGCTAGGGGAAAGCCGGGATCAATCTCGTTGCGCCTTCAGTTCTCGCGGAACGCCCGGGCCATGCTGTCCCGGATCGGTCGCGTGACGTATTCAAAGAAGGTCCGTTCACTGGTGGTGATGTACACCTCAGCCGGCATGCCGGGTGTCGGTGTAAAACCTGGTATCGACGTCGCTTCCTTCGGATCGAGTGCGATCCGCGCAAGATAAATGTCGCTGGGGGATAACTGCCCGCCCTTCTTCTCATCGGGAACGGCATCCGCCGAAACGTAGACCACATGTCCGCCAATCATCGGCGTAAGCCGTTGATTGAGCGCATTGAGGCGGACCATCGCGTGCTGTCCCGCTTTGACGTGATCGATATCCTGCGGGCGGATGCGGACTTCGATGATCACCTCCGTCTGCAGCGGCAGAATTTCCATGATGTTCTTGCCGGCCTCGATGACGCCGCCAGACGTGTGATAGCGAAGCTTGACGACGACGCCCTTCACCGGCGCGACGATCTGCATGCGGTCAAGCACGCCACGCGCGGTTCGAATGCGCTCGCGCACGTCGTTGAGCTCCGCTCGCACGTCGTGAAGCTGTTCGGCTGCTGTCTTGATGGCTGCCTTGCGCGCTGCGGCGATCTGCTCCCAGCCGCGCGCCATGCGTTCTTTCGCATCGCCCATTTCGCCCTGAAGACGCCCGAGTTCGCCCTGCAGGTTGGCTTCGGAGCGCTGCAACGCCAGCAATTCCGGCTTGCGCACGAACCCGCTTTTCAGCAACTGGGTTTTCGCGTCTATTTCCTCGCCGAGCAGCCGAAGCTGTTCTTTCACGCCGGCCATCTGCAGCCTTGAACCCTCCACGCGCTCCTGGAGCGCATTGATGCCGTCCTTGATCGTTGCGATTTCACTCTTCAGCGACTGTCGACGCGCCTCGAAGGTGAGCCGCTGGCTCTCCAGGATGGGGCCGATATCGGGGTCATCCGCAGCCGCGAGAACCTCGGCCGGCATTTCGAGTTCGTCCTTCTCTTTCATCTCGGTTTCAAGGCGTGCCGACATGGCCTGAAGGCGCGCAAACCGCAGCTCCAGGCGACGCAATTCCGCCTTCGGCGTGGTGTCATCGAGATTGATCAGAACCTGCTGCGGCTCGACCCTGTCACCTTCACGCACCGCGATGTCACGGATCACCCCGCCTTCAAGGTGCTGGATGATCTTGTTCTGCCCGGTGACAACGAAAACACCCGACGCGACCACCGCACCCGCAATCGGAGCGGTACCGCCCCATACGCCGAAGCCCAGCACAGTCGCCGCAAGCACGACGGCACCAAAGAGCGTGTGCATCTTTGCCGACCGCGGAACGCTCGCGTACCACATCTTGTCGCCTGCTGTACCGTATGACATGGCTAGCCCTATCCGCTACGAATCCATCATTGGCGCATCATCGATCGGCGACTTGCTGCCGTTCAGCGCCTTGCCGTTGGCGAGAAGCGGCAGAAGTTCGTCCCGCTTTCCGAACGCCTGGACGGATCCGTTGTTGAGAATCATGATCTTGTCGACGCTTCGCAGAAGCGCCGGACGCTGTGTGATGGTAACGACAGTCAGGTTGCGCTTCTTGGCGCGAAGCAAAGCATCCGCCAAAGCACGTTCACCGCGAGAGTCGAGGTTCGAATTCGGCTCGTCCAGCACGATCAAGCGCGGATTGCCATAAAACGCGCGCGCCAGTCCGATCCGCTGCTTCTGTCCGCCGGACAGCGGGCTGCCGTCGATGGCGATTTGCGTTTCGTAACCTTGTGCGAATTCCGATATCATCTCGTGGACGTCAGCCATTTCCGCGGCATCGAAGATCGCGTCGTCAGTCGCATCTTCCCGCATGCGTGCGATATTCTGCTTGATCGACGCCGGGAACAGTTGGACATCCTGCGGAAGATAACCAACGCTTTCACCAAACTGACGCGGATCCCAGTTGCGCAGGTCCATCATATCCAGCCGCACGTTTCCGGCAGTCGGCGATATCGATCCGACGAGCATGCGCGCGAGCGTGGATTTTCCGGTGCCTGACGAACCGATGATGGCGAGTGACTCCCCCGGATCGAGCTGAAACGTGACGCCGTTCAGGATCACTTTCTTGTTCGGCGGCGGAACATACAGCACGCGTTCGACATTGAGCCGGCCCTCCGGACGCGGCAGGCGGAGGCGCGCCATGTTGAGAGGAGAATTCTGCAGGAGCGACTTGACGCGAGCGTAAGCGGTCCTGGCCGAAACGAAGCTGCGCCAGCCCTCGATCGTGCCTTCAAGCGGCGCAAGCGCGCGGCTGGCGACGATAGACGCAGCAATGATCATGCCGCCCGTCACCTGACTGTCGAGAACGAGCACCGCACCCCATGCGAGGATCATGACCTGCGTCAGGAGACGAAGAAACTTCGACAGGCCCGTCATGATGATGTTGCGGTCATGACCCTCGACCTGAGCTTTGAGGGATTCGACGGTCTCTCTGCCCCAGTATCGTACGCCCTCGGGGATCATGCCCATCGCATTGACCACCTGAGCATTGCGGGCCATCGATTCGGCCTGAAGATTGGCACGCGTCGCATAGGCATTGGCCTTGGCGAAAGCGACCGCGGTCACCTTCTGATTAAGCAGCGCAATAACAATGAGCAAAAGTCCGGAGGTCGCTACGATGAATCCGAGTTGCGGCTGGATCAGGAACACCACCAGCAGATAGACCGGCGACACCGGAGCATCGAACATCGTCAGAATGACCGGACCGGTGATGAATCCGCGCAGTTGCTGCAGATCAGCCACGGTCTGGAATTCGCGTATCGATCCGCTTTGCGCCGACTTTGCCGCAGCGCTGAGGACGGGCGCGCCGAGCTTGCTTTCCGCCTCGACCGCGATGCGCATCAGGATGAAGCGCCGCATCATATCGAGCAGAACATGCGAACCGATCGCACCGATGACTACAATTGTCAGCATGATCAGCGTGTCGGTGCTGCGACTGGTGAGCACACGATCCGACATATTGAAAAGGTAGATCGGAATGCTGAGGAGCAGGAGATTGGTCGCTACCGAGAAGATTCCAACGGTAACGAGATTCCGGCGGCACACCGCGAGACCTTTTCGCAAGACCTCTCGGAAATCGCTGTCCTCTGATCGCTGCTCGAGAGGGGCAGATCCCTTACCACCGCCACCTCCATTTCCGGCGCTGGTGGGCGCTTTCGGCGGACGGCCGCTGCCGTTCGCACTAATCTTTGTATCCAACCCGGATTTCGCGGACACAGCCGCGCCCGCGCCAGCAGCACCTCCATTGGGCTTGCTCTGGCTCTGAGATTCCCATGCAGGTTCAACGCCCGCTCCGCTCGAGGCCTGCGGCTTGACCGGCGCGCCGGATGGCATGGCATCTTTCGCGGGTACGGCCGCTTGCGATGTCTCTCCGACAACGGGTCCGACAAAGGCGGCTGCAGTCGCCTCGACCAGCACGCGCGCGTCGTGTTCAACGGTGCTCAGGCGGTCGCGCAGGGAGACGATCTTGGCCTTGGGCTGCTCACCCTGCGTCGCATTCCTCATGGACGTGGCTTCATAGGCCTCGAAACCATTCCTTTCCGACTCCTCGGCAGCATCATTCGATGCAAGGTCTGGATCGCCCGAATCGCCGTAACGCGGATCCCGCTGATCTCCCTCCATCACGCCGTCCCCTTATCAACCATTGTCTGCCCTTTCTCCGGAACGGTTGGGCAGGCGTTCTTGAGATTCAGGTCAAAATGCTTGCGAGCGTATCGTCGGGCACGATCGGCGCCCGGATATCGGTGACTTCCTCGGCAGGACATTCCTCGCCGGTGAACGCCACAATTTCGGGCACGAGCGCCGAGGGATCGCCGAACGTGATCTTGTCGTTGTTCTCGCCGACGAGGTTTCCCTGGATCAGGATCGTGTCGTGATAGACGTCACCGCCAACAAACGACGATGTCGCTCCGACATCCACGATGATGGCTTCGTTCGTCATGTGATTTGCGCCGGTCGAAACCGACTGCGTCAGGCTCCCATCGCCCGCGATCGCGGCTGGCGGCGTTTTCGACAGGTACTGAACGGCAGTATCCGCATCCGCGATGACGTTTGTCTGCCAGATCGCGTTGATGTCGTAATAGTCGCCGGTGACGTAGAGAACATTCAGTACGCTTGAGCCGTTGCCCGGGACATACCAGCCATAGGCCGGGCTGAGCGAACTCTGCTCTTCGGCAAGTGCGGTAACTACGCTCTGCATGTCTTCGGTCGGCTTTTGGAAGACATTGTCGCCGTAGTTGATGATCCTGGCCTCATTGAGCAATTCATTTGCGCCTGTGCTGACCGACTGATCGGCGACTGCCGATGCGTCGCCTGAGGCGGCCGCTTTCACGACGTCGGAATCGAGAAGGGCATTGTGTTGGAAAATCCAGTTTGCGCCGTGATAATCGCCGCCAATGACGATCAGGTCGTACTTGATATCGCCGTCGCCGATCTTGGCGACGTTGAGCTGTTGGTTCTCGCCAAGATGGGCTTCATAGTGCGTCTGGCTGGTGCTCTGGACGGACACATCGTTATCCCGCAGGACGTTCTGCTGAACGACGACATTGACGTCGTAGAAATCGCCATCGACTACCCGCACATTCCAGAACTGCCCCGCATAGAGCACCGGAATGCCGTCATACGGCCCAGCATGTTGCTGGAACTCAGCAATGTTGTCCGTGGTCGTGCCGCCGGCAACGATGTTCTGGACCTTGTTAGAGGAAATTTCGATCGTGTCGTTGTCAACGTACGAGTTGGTCTGCACCACCGCATTGGTCTTGTAGAAGTCGCCCAACACGACCATCGTGTTCGAGCCCTCTTTGAAATCTGTGATCAGCGCACCATTGGTGGCCTGGTTGCCGCCAAGGAGAGCCCACTGCCCTTTCAACTCGTGATTCAGTTCTGGCACCGGATCCGGCTCAACCGGGTTGGTGTCCGGTGGCGGATCCGTCAGCACACCATTCACATAACGGCCCGGCTCGATGGAATGCGGATTCGGATCGCCGCCTTCTGCCATATGGCCGTCACGTGCGACGACGAACTCCACGATCGAGGAGGTACTCGCCTGCGACGCGGGAAGATAATCCGGCACCGCATCCTTTGCCTCAGCGAGAAGCCGCTCCAGAGTGGCGTCCGCGTCGACTTGATTGAGGTCCTCGACACCGCTGCCATCGACCACTAGCAGCCGGTCATCGTCCAGCATGAAATTGTTCTGCTTGATGTCGGCCTGTTGCTGCTCGCCGCCGGCCCAGTACGTTACGGAGATATTCTGCGGCCCGTGCCCTTCCGGTCCGAGAAAGATCGGAAAATCCTTTCTGGGCATCGACGTGCGGCCTGCGCGGTCCGCGTCATAGTCGGTCTCCTCGATCGCCGGCAGGGCCCGCATGGGATTACCGTGCAGCAACGGATCGAGGATGGCTTCGGACGGGGCGGGAAGCGCAAACGGGATTTTGTCTGTGTCGAATTCGTCGAGATCGTTCTTTGCCAGGAAGTCCTTGAGTTCCGCTGTGTAATCGTCAGGACGCACACTGATACCACCCTGCTCGTACACAAAGCGGTTCTTCATCACCTCTTCGATCTGATGGAAGTATCCGGCAAAGTAGGCGATCTGTTCGGTAACGCCGCCAGGAACCATTGACGCCTCCTGCTACCAGGTGCCGGCACTCATCGACCGGACGGAGCCTTGGGTCTTCGATCCCATCTTCATATTTGTCGGAAAGGGATGGCCCGCGCGGCGAACCGCGCGGGCCGGTATGCGTCAGACTGGTAGAGTGTCGGTCAGATTGTCGCCTGCGACCGTCATCTCGATGCTGTTGAACTGGATGTTGGCGCCCATGACGATGTTCTGGGTGAACGCCTCCTGGCTCACGATCGCATCAGCGCTTGCGGTGAGACCGTCGCCGAACGTCGACCCGTCACCCTTCATGTCGAGCTTCGGATCGTCGAACTTGACTTCGCCGCCCTCTGCCTTGACATCCCATTCGAACTTGCCGTCGTCCGCGGACACCTTCGGATCGTACAGCTTGTCGTTATCGACCAGGTTGTTGACCTGATCGATATTGAACTGGTTGCCGTCGCTCAGAGACTGATTGACCACATCAGGCATCACCACGCTGCCGGCGATGTGTTCGATCTTGTCGATGTCGATGATGTCATTGTCCTCCGGCAGATAGCCGGTCAGATCCAGATCGACCTTCACGTCGACATCCACATCGACCTTGTTCTCGACGTGGTTCTCGACCTTGTTGTCGATTGAGTTCTCGACCTTGTTGTCGAGCTTGTTGTCGACGTTGTTGTCGACCTTGTTGTCGAGCTTGTTGTCGATTTCGTTGGTATTTTCGTTCTTGTTGTCGTTCTTGTTATCGTTCTCGTTGTCGTTCTCGCTCTTGGAGTCAAGGCTCTGAACGGCGAACTGGAACTGCCCCTGACCCTGCGCCTGGCCTTGGGCCTGACCCTGCAATTGTGCCTGCAGCTGATCCTGATCCTGCTTCTGATCCTGATTCTGCTTCTGATCGTCTTCTTCCTTCGGCGTGGGATGCGTTTGCTTCGGCGGCTGGTTATACCTCTTACCCATAGTTGTAGCTCCTGTTGGCATCAGGAGCATCGGGTCGGTCTGAAATCGCTGATCTTCTGCGTCTGCGATGCCAAACGTGCGACGATGCTGCTGTGCGATGACAATGATTACGCGTTAGGTTGCTTTGATCGCCCGGTGATCCGGCACCCGCTTCGCAAGGCACCCGGCTTCGAGGCGACCGACTGAGGTGGTCGGTTCGCGTTTCTGTGGGTGGCGCCTCCTTGTCCTGTTTCTTCTGTTTGCAGCCCGGTTTTCAGGAGCCAAACGCAACGTGCTTCGAAAACCAGAATGCCGTCCAAGGTTGTCGAACCGCGCTCGCTCGGCATAGATGAACGATGGAGTAT
>Ga0180218_1002293_pt1 | contig 10098 bp, 8 predicted proteins | sample eDN3rd37CKraftBY_FD_151334 | JGI IMG/M metagenome (GOLD analysis project Ga0180218, IMG submission 151334) | Enriched backyard soil microbial communities from Emeryville, California, USA - eDNA 3rd pass 37_C Kraft BY (version 2) (version 2) | ecosystem: Environmental > Terrestrial > Soil >... | reverse complement strand
AGCCTCCACATACAGCTCGCGCGCGGACATTTCCGACGCCAGATCGGCTTCCAGAATCTCCTTGAGATTCTGCCCGATGTGCAGGGGATTCAGCACCTGCATGTTGGGAAACCCTTCAAGGAACAGGATGCGGGCCGTGATCTTGTCGGCATGCTCCATTTCCTCGATGGATTCCTTGCGCCAATGCTTGGCGAGCACACGGAAGCCCCAATCGTCGAGGATGCGGTAATGCAGCCAGTATTGGTTGATCGCGGTCAATTCGTGCCGAAGGCTCCGATTGAGATATTCGATGACCTTTGTGTCGCCTTTCATGGCCGTACTCCTGCTCTGACTGCCGCAGCAACTTCGGCGTCATCTAATTTTGAATAATTCTAATATATGAACGGCAAGCAAGCAACCCTTGTCCGAAGGTGGAGCAGCCTCCGGGCATGCTGCAAATACCCCCAGATGCTGTGTATGGCGGTCGGGAACGGCCGCACCGAGCGCAAAAGCGCAAATTCACCGGAAATGGGGAATGAGGGAGCCGCGTCCTGCGATTTCGGTCCCCAAGGGACGGCTCAGGAGGCGACCGCGGCGCTTGGACAGGGACATCCGGCCGTCAGAGCTTCGTCCATGATTTTCTTGATCGTGCGGGCGCAACGGCCGCACTGGGCGTTGCAGCCGAGGCATCCGTAGACCTGGCTGGTTTTCCGGGCGCCGTCCTGCTCGCGAATGACAGCAGACCGAATATCTTTTTCGGTCAATACGTTACAGGAACAGACGATCATCGAAGAAGACCCGCATCCCAGCCATGTGCCCATTCTCATTATCGCAAGTCACTCGCAAGTGCAAAGCGATTCTTACTTTATATTCATTCTAAGATATTGAAAACATTACCTTTGCGGCCATTTCCAAGGATGCGGAAATCGCCTGTCCAAGGCAACGGTTGTGCTCAAGAGCATTCAACGCAACGTCAAAGGGCCGCCCAAGGGCAGCCCTTTGATTCAACGTCCTTGATCCGCCGTCTTTGATCCGCCTTGGGCCGACCGTCAGGGGAAATGCAGCCCCTCGATCCCCATGGCCTTCTCAAACGCCTTGCGCACCTCCGGCGGCTGGCCGGCGCAATGGCGGAAGGCACCCAGCCGCGTCCGCAGCAGGGGATAATTCTTGTAATCCTCCAGCCGGATGCCCTCGACCTGCTCGCGCTTCTGGAAATACGGCAACTCGACGAACTTGGCCGCCTCCGGGTCGCGGATGGTCCCCTTCGCATCGGCACCGGCCGCAACCGCGTCCAGTTCATCGAAGAAACGCTTGCGGATCATGGCGATGCCACGGTCGCTCGCGCCCAGGCTCTCCTTGGTCCGGTCGGCGACCTTGCCCTGCCCGACCCAGGCGATGATGTCCTGATTGATGACATGGGTGGAAATCCAGCGGCCGTCCTCGCCCTTGATCGGGCTGACCCAGGTCGGCACCGTTTTCTGCTCGTAAGGCTCGCGGCCCTTGGGCACGCGCATGAAGAACCACGAGATGCTGAGGGTGTTCTCGTCGTCCACCGGCACGCGCCACTCGAAATGATTGCCGAGATAGAAGGCGTTCGGCCACAGGCAGACGCGCCCCACGGTCCAGAGCGCGTCCGTGTCATTCGCCCCCTCGCGGATGCGCTTATACATGAAGCCGTGCTCGAACTCCTCGAACTTCACCTGGAGATGCTTGGCCGCGTAAGGCTTCTGCTCGTTCTTGAGGCGGATGCTCCAGTTGTCATGCATCCACTCGAAGTGAACCGGATCGCAGGAATTCTCCTGGCATTGCAGCCAGTTGCAGGGCACGTCCGAAACCACGACCTCGCGGAAGCCGTTCTTCCAGGTGAACGGCTCCCAGACCGGCAGTTCGGGGATCGGTTCCGGCCCCATATAGGCCCATAGCAGCCCGGCCAGTTCCCGCACGGGATAGGCCTTGACCTTGCAGCGGTCCTTCAGGCGCGTGTTGGGATGAGCGGTGTCCTCATAAGGCTGCTCGATGCACTGGCCAGTCTGGTCGAACAGCCAGCCGTGATAGTTGCAGCGCAGTCCCACCTTCTCGACAAAACCATAGGACAGGTCGGCACGGCGATGGGCGCAATGCCGGTCCACCAGGCCAAAATTGCCGCTGTGGTCCTTGTAGAGCGTGAGGTCCTCGCCCATCAGCCGCACCGGCTTCACGTCGATCACGTCGAACTCGCTGGCGCCGGCGATCGGCATCCAGTAGCGCCGCAGATAGTCGCCCATGGGAGTTCCCGGGCCGACTTCGGTAATGAGCTTGTTTTTCTCGGCGGACAGCACGAAACGCCCTCCCTGATTTTCTCAACGGCCAACAATGCAGCCCGGTGGGCAACCGCGGCCCACACCTACTTTTATACATAACCAAACTGGCGGGCTCTGCAACCGCCGGCGGCGCATCGCTGCATGGCCGGCCGGGACACTGCCGGCCTTCCGCGACATGGCCGGGGGTGGCCCAGGTGGCTGCCTAACTGGTGGCGAGAACCCGCCCGTCGATATCCTGCACGTTATGCACCCCCGTCAGGGCCATGGAGACATCGAGTTCCCCGCGCAGGATATCCAGCGCCCGGGTCACTCCGGCCTGTCCGGCCGCTCCCAGCCCGTACACATAGGACCGGCCGATCAGGCAGGACTTCGCCCCCAGCGCCAGCGCCCGCATGATGTCCTGTCCGGAACGCACCCCGCCGTCGAACAGTACCTCGGTCTGCGAACCGACGGCCTCCACCACCTTCGGCAGCATCGAGATGGAAGACGGCGCGCCGTCGAGCTGGCGGCCGCCGTGATTGGACACCACCACGGCCTGCGCGCCGGCCGCAACCGCCTGGCGGGCGTCCTCGGGATCGAGAATGCCCTTGAGCACGAGCTTGCCGGGCCACTCCGCGCGAATCCAGTCGAGGTCCTTCCAGTTCAGCGACGGGTCGAACTGCTGGGAGGTCCATTGAGCGAGGGAATTCACGCTCTCCATCCCCTTCACATGGCCGGCAAGGTTGCCGAAGGTCTTGCGCCTGCCGCGCAGCACGCTCATCGCCCAGGCCGGCCGCGTCGCCACTTCCCACACGTTGCGCAGGTTCGGCCGCAGCGGCACCGTCATGCCGTTGCGGATGTCGCAATGGCGCTGGCCGAGCACCTGAAGGTCCAGCGTCAGCACCATCGCGCTACAGCTTGCCGCCTTGGCGCGCTGGATCAGCTCGCGCATGAAGCCGCGGTCCTTCATCACATAGAGCTGGAACCAGAACGGGCGGGTGGTCGCCGCCGCCACGTCCTCAATGGAGCAGATCGACATGGTGGACAGCGTGAAGGGGATGTTCGCTTCCTCCGCCGCCCGCGCGGCCAGAATCTCGCCATCGCCCCACTGCATGCCGCAGGAGCCGATCGGCGCGAGAACGAGCGGCAGGGACGCGAAAGAGCCCAGAATGGTCGTGCTAAGGCTGCGGTCCGCGACATTCACCATGACCCGCTGGCGCAGCTTGATGGCGCTCAGGTCCTCGCGGTTCGCCCGCAGGGTTTCCTGCGCATAGGAGCCGGCCTCGGCATAGTCGAAGAACGGCTTGGGAACGCGGGCGCGGGCCATCTCGCGCAGATCCTCGATGCAGGTCATGTGCTTCACGATGCAACTCCCAGCCGTTGGCGGCCCGCCTCGATTACCACGGAATCCACCCGCGTCGAGCCGCTCCCCGGTGCGGGCGGGAACCCGCTTTTCCCCCGCGAGTTACCGCAGGGTATTCACCCATTCATGTCCGGAGAAGGCTATGGGCATTCCCAACGAGACCGTCACCGAAAACGAAAAGGCCGAATTCCGGCGTCAGCATGCCACGGAAAAGCGCATGGAAAAGCTGGAGAAATCCCTTGAGGAGGGGCTGGAGGAGAGCTTTCCGGCATCCGACCCCGTGAATGTGACCCAACCCGCGCCGAGCAAATCCGACCGCAAGAAGGCCCTCTGAGGCCGGCGGCGGCCCCTCCGGCCCGGCAGGTTGCTGGAAACGCACAGCTCTCATCCCGCCCGTCCGGGGGTGGAGGGCGTTATTCCCTCCGCGGCGCCGTTCGGGCGGTGGGGGAAATTCCGCTTGCGCCCGCAAGGGCGCGCCGCTGCAAGACGCGCCCGCAAGACGCGCTACTGCAAGATCCGCTTACAAAATTTGAATATTTTCCCTCCATCCTTTGCCTATAGTCACACCCTGCCCTACAAGCCGGCAGGTTTTGCGCGCATCACGAGTGGAGCGAATGGCTCGGAAATATTTCGGCACGGACGGAATTCGCGGTCAGGCGAATGGCTCGATCACTCCGGACCTCGTCCTGCGCGTCGGCCAGGCGGCAGGTCTGATGTTCCGGCGGGGCGACCATCGCCACCGGGTGGTGATCGGCAAGGACACCCGCCTGTCCGGCTATATGATCGAAACCGCCCTGGTGGCCGGCTTCACCTCCGTGGGCATGGACGTGCTGCAACTCGGCCCGGTGCCGACGCCCGCCGTGTCGATGCTGGTCAAGTCCATGCGCGCCGACCTCGGCGTGATGATCTCGGCTTCGCACAACCCTTATGGCGACAACGGCATCAAGCTGTTCGGTCCCGACGGCTACAAGCTGTCGGACGCGCTCGAACTGGAAATCGAAAGCCTGATCGATTCCGACCTGTCCCGGCGGCTCGCCAAGAGCCCGGATCTCGGCCGCGCCAAGCGCATCGACGGCGTGCAGGACCGCTATATCGAATTCGCCAAGCGCACCCTGCCCCGTCCGCTGGATCTGAGCGGGATGCGGATCGTGCTGGATTGCGCCAATGGCGCCGCCTACAAGGTCGCTCCCGAGGCGCTATGGGAACTCGGCGCGGATGTGATCGCCATCGGCGTCGAGCCGGACGGGTTCAACATCAACAAGGAAGTCGGCTCCACGGCGCCGGAGGCGCTGTCGCGGAAGGTGCGCGAGCTGCGCGCCGATATCGGCATCGCGCTGGACGGCGACGCGGATCGCGTCGCGATCACCGACGAGACCGGCCATGTCATCGATGGCGACCAGTTGCTCGCCGTGATCGCCGAGAGCTGGCAGCAGGACGGGCGCCTCGCCAAGCCCGGCGTGGTGGCGACGGTCATGTCCAATCTGGGCCTTGAGCGTCATCTCGCGGAAAAGGGCATCGCCCTGATCCGCACTCCAGTCGGCGACCGCCATGTCGTGGAGCGGATGCGGCAGGACGGCTTCAACGTGGGCGGCGAGCAATCCGGCCATATCGTGCTGTCCGACTATGCAACCACCGGCGACGGTTTTGTTTCCGCGCTTCAGGTGCTGTCCGTGGTGCGCCAGTCCGGCGAGCCGGTTTCGAAGGTGTGCCATCGCTTCGAGCCGCTGCCGCAGATCATGAAGAATGTCCGCTACGCCAACGGCAAGCCTCTGGAGAATGCCAAGGTCGTCACGGCCATTGAGATGGCCGAGAAGCGCCTCAACGGGCAGGGACGCCTGCTGATCCGCCCTTCCGGAACCGAACCGGTGATCCGCGTGATGGCCGAAGGCGACGACCAGATGATGGTCGAGGAAGTCGTGGACGGCATCGTCGAGGTGCTGCGTCAGGCTGCGGCCTGACGCGGGCTGGCGGCCCCCGTCCCTCTCTATGTCCTGAGAAGATCCGCCTCGACCAGCGCGCGCAGCTCGGGCGTCACCTGCGGCGTGACGCCGAACCAGAGCGAGAAGCCGCGCACGGCCTGATGCAGCAGCATGCCGAGGCCGTCCGCCGTCCGCAGGCCGCGCGCCCGGGCCGCGGCGAGCAGTTCCGTCTCCAGCGGCGCATAGACGATATCCGCCACCACCGCATCGTCCGGCAGCTTGTCCAGCGGCACGTCATTCACGAGATCGAGCGGCGGCTGTCCGGTCATTCCCAGCGAAGTGGTGTTGACCAGCAGGCCGACCTCCCGCAGCGTCGCGGGAATATCCGCCCATGGCAGCGCGACAATGGCCGCGCCGAATCTGTCACGCAGCGCCGTGGCTCGTTCCAGCGTGCGGTTCGCCACAAAGATGCGGCTCACGCCGCGCTCCAGCAGCCCGAAAACCACTCCGCGCGCGGCGCCGCCGGCGCCCAGCACAAGGGCCGATTCCAGGCCGTTCTCCCAACCCGGCGCGCTGGCGTCGAGATTGGCCAGGAAACCTTCGACATCGGTATTGGTCGCCCTCAGCACGCCGTTGTCCAGCCACAGCGTATTGGCCGCTCCCACCGCCAGCGCCCGGTCGTCGGCGGCGGCAAGGCGCAGCGCCGCCTCCTTGTGCGGCAGGGTGACATTCGCGCCGGCATAGCCGCGGCCGGAGAGATTTTCCACGAAGGCCGCGAAATCCTCCGGCTGCACCGCCTCGCGTTCATATGACGCGGCCAGGCCGTGCCGCTCGATCCAGTGACCATGGATCAGCGGGGAGCGGGAATGGGCCACCGGCCAGCCGATGACGCAGGCTTTGCGGAACGGATGCGACATGCAGGCCGGTCTAGGACGCGGCCGCCAAAGCCGCAAGAGAGCATAACAAGAGAGCACCGCAGGGACGGCATCGCCGCGCCCGTGAACTTTCCGCCGGCTCGGCCGTTGCCTCGCCGTGGGCACAGCAAGGGGGGCCAACGATGTCCGACGCATCCACCACGACGACGCTGGTTCGCCATGGCGGGGAACGGCTCCCGTCCGTCATCGTTGACAGTTACAACATCGAAACCAAGGACAACGAAGGCTTCATCGGCGACCGCGTCAACAAGGGCGCCTTCCGGGACATGCTCGAAGCCTGGCGCAAGCCGCTGCGAAAATCCGGCGACGATCCGCTCGGCAAGGACGCCAGCCAGGACATCGGCAAGCAGAAGATCGACGCTTTCCTGACCGAGGGGGACCCCAAGGCCGCCGCTGTGGTGCAAAGCGCCATCGAGGATTTCGCGCAGGAATTCGCGGTGGTGATCCGCCGCTATCTCAAGCTCAAGGCGTGGAAGGATACCGAGCGCATCGTCATCGGCGGAGGCTTCCGCGCCGGCCGCGTCGGCGAGCTTGTCATCGGCCGCACCGAGATCATCCTGCGGGCGGACAAGATCGACATCACCCTCGTGCCGATCCGCAACGATCCGGATGCAGCGGGCCTGATCGGGGCCGCGCATCTTGCACCGAGCTGGATGTTCAAGGGCCACGACGCCATTCTGGCGGTCGATATCGGCGGCACCAACATCCGCGCCGGCATCGTGGACCTGAATCTGAAGAAGGCGACGGACCTCTCCAAAGCCACCGTCTGGAAATACGAGCTATGGCGCCACGCGGACGAATCCCGCCTGTCGCGCGGTGCGGCCGTGGAGCGGCTGGTGAAGATGCTCGAAAAGCTGATCGCCCGCGCGGAAAAGGACAACCTCAGCCTGACACCGTTCATCGGCATCGGCTGTCCCGGCGTGATCGAGGAGGACGGCTCGATCGACCGCGGCGCGCAGAACCTGCCGGGAAACTGGGAGAGCGACAAGTTCAACCTGCCGGCCGCGCTCTGGGAAGCGATCCCGAAAATCGGCGATCACGAAACCTCGATCGTGATGCACAACGACGCCGTGGTGCAGGGCCTCAGCGAAACGCCCTTCATGCAGGACGTGACCCGCTGGGGCGCGCTGACCATCGGGACGGGACTCGGCAATGCCCGCTTCACCAACCGGCACAACGACTGACCCGCCTGCCAACACCCGAAAGAGAAAAGGCTCCCCGTGGCGCAGCCACGGAGAGCCTGATTTCAGCCGAGCCGGCAGACGGTCCGGCGATCAGCCCACATCGGCCTTGAGACCGGCGGCCTCGATGCCGGCCAGCGCGGCAGCCTCGTCGTTATCGGAAGTGTCGCCCGAAACGCCGACCGCACCGACGATCTCCCCCGCCCCATCCCGGACCAGCACGCCGCCGACCATGGGGAAGAAGCGGCCGCCGCTCGCCGCCTGCAACGCATTCATGAACACCGGCATCTGGCCGGACCGCTCCAGCAGCGCACGCCCGCCCATGCCCATAGCGAGGCAGGCGTTGGCCTTGCCGGAGGAAATCTGGAACCGCATGGTGGAGGACGTATCCTCGCGCTGATAGGCGACGAGATGGCCGCCGGGGTCCAGCACGGAAATGGCGATGGGCTTCATGTTGGCGGCGCGCGCCTTTTTCAGCGCCGCGTCAATGATGGTGGCGGCCTGAGCCAGCGTCAGCGAAGTCATGAAATCTCCAGAGTGAACAGCGGCCGCGTCGCCGGCCGGATCGCGAGTTGAAGCATCCGGACAGGCATTGTCAAACGCGGGGCGTCAGACCCGTCAGATCCGCCCCGTCAGGCCCAGAGGCGCTCGTTTTCGAGGCCTTTGTAGAGCCCGGCGACCTGTTCGCCATAGCCGTTGAACAGCAGCGTCGGCTTGCGCTCGCCGGTCCCGATGATCTCTTCCGTCGCCTGGCTCCAGCGCGGATGGTCCACCTTCGGATTCACATTGGCCCAGAAACCGTATTCGGAGCCCTGCGCGACCTCCCAATAGCTCTTGGGCCGCTGGTCGGTGAAGGTGAAGCTCACGATGGATTTGATGGATTTGAAGCCGTATTTCCACGGCAGCGCCAGCCGCAGCGGCGCGCCCTGCACCTTCGCGACCGGCTTGCCATAGGCGCCCGTGACGAGGAAGGCGAGATCGTTGGTTGCTTCCGCGATGGTGACGCCTTCGACATAAGGCCAGGGATACCAGGTCTGGCGCTGGGCCGGAGCGACCTTCGGATTGTGAAAGGTTTCCATCCGCACATATTTCGCCGACGACAGCGGCCGGGCGAACTCCACCAGCTTCGCGAAGGGGAAGCCGGTCCATGGAATGGTCATGGACCATGCTTCCACGCAGCGCATGCGATAGAGCCGTTCTTCCAGAGGCATTTTGCGGATCAGATCGTCGATGCCGATCTCCTGCGGCTTTTCCACCATGCCGTCGATCTTCACGGTCCATGGCCGGATCGGCAGCGCCGCCGCCGCGCGGGCGACGCTCTTGGAGAAGCCGAACTCATAAAAGTTGTTGTAGCTGGTGTTCAGGTTCTCCGGGGTCAGCGGCCGGTCCAGCGTGAAGGCGTCGTTCTTGCGGGCGGGATAAAGGTCCGCGGTCGGGTCCGGCAGATCGGACACCCGCTGCGCCAGAGCGTCACCGGGCGTCAGGGCGGACGGGATGGCAATAGCCGCGCCGGTGCCGGTCAGAAAGGTCCGGCGATCGAGGAAGACGCGCTCGGGCGTTGCGAGATGTTCCGGGATTTCCCATCCCCGACGGCGAATGATCTTCATCACAACACCTTTCCGGCTGCCGGCCCGCCCCATCTCCTTCAGATAAAAGCAGACACGCGCAGGAGCAAATCACGGATGCGCGCGCTGGACGCCGCGGCCTGTCAGGCCGCGTGCCGGCTGGCGACGATCTGGTCCGCGGCGCGCCCGACCAGTTCCGCCATATGGTCGAAGCGGGAGGTGAAGCTCCCGACGCCGCCCGTGGCGGAGCGGATTTCGACGATCAGGTCGCCGATCTCGGCTTCCGGCAATTGCGCCCGCACGACATCCCAGCCGCTCCAGTCCTCGCGGGTGTCGAAGCCGAGGATCTGGCCGCGCCGCGCCGACAGGATGGCGTTGATCCGCGCCGTCGCGTCGGACGGGCAGACGATCTCCACTTCGTGGATCGGCTCCAGCAGCACCGGCTGACACTGGGGCAACGCCTCCGCAACGGCCATTCGGCCGGCGGTACGGAACGCCATGTCCGAGGAATCGACCGCATGATAGGACCCGTCGATCAGGGCGGCCGCGACATCCACCACCGGAAAGCCGAGCGGCCCCTGCTTCAGCCCCTCGACGATCCCTTCCTCCACGGCCGGGATATAGGCGCGCGGCACCACGCCGCCGGTGATGCGGTCCTCAAAGCGGAAACCGCTGCCGGGCGGCAGCGGCTTGATCTCCACCGCCACGTCGCCGAACTGGCCGTGGCCTCCGGACTGTTTCCTGTGGCGGGCCTTCTGGACGACCGCCTTGCGGATCGTCTCGCGATAGCCCACCGCCGGCCGCCGGCTCGCCACCGCGACGCCGAACCGGTTCTCCAGCCGCGCGATGGCGACCCGCAGATGCATCTCGCCCTGCC
>Ga0180218_1002289_pt1 | contig 10116 bp, 7 predicted proteins | sample eDN3rd37CKraftBY_FD_151334 | JGI IMG/M metagenome (GOLD analysis project Ga0180218, IMG submission 151334) | Enriched backyard soil microbial communities from Emeryville, California, USA - eDNA 3rd pass 37_C Kraft BY (version 2) (version 2) | ecosystem: Environmental > Terrestrial > Soil >... | reverse complement strand
GACGGTCGGCCACTGGGTGTCCGCCGCCCATGGCCTGCCCATACTAACCATCGTCTTCAACAACAGCCGCTATGGCGCGGTGCGCAATTCCACCATGGCGATGTTCAAGAACGACGTTGCCGGGGAAAACGACTGCAATACACTCGCCGATCTGTCGCCCTCGCCTCCGTTCGAGACGATGGCGGCGGCGCAAGGCGCGCATGCCGAGCGGGTCGAACGGCCTGCCGACCTGCCCGGCGCATTGGCGCGCGCCCGTGACGCCGTCGTCAACGACAGGCGCCAGGCGCTGCTGAACGTCATCAGTCCTTACTAATCCCGCCACGCTCTCTGCAAAGCGAAGACCATGCCTCTCAAGCTGCTCAATCCGATTATCACCGCCCTCAAGGCGGCCGTGGTCGTCATGGTGATCGGCTGGATTCTCGACATTCCCGGCCGGCTGCAGATCGGCCTGTTCACCGAGCAGGTGCTGGTCGCCGTGCTGGGCTGCTCGCTGGCGCTGACCTTCCTGCTGTTCCCGCTCGGCTCCGGTCCGGCCGGCGAAGAGGCGGTCGCGACCAAGATCCTCGACAAGGACAAAGAAGAATCCCCGGTCGGCTGGCTCGACCTGACCTTCGCCGCGGCCTCGCTGATCTGCTGCTTCTATGTCGCGATCCGCTACCAGTCGCTGATCGTCGAGCTGGTGACGAAGCCGTGGTACGGCATCCTGGTCGCGACCGTGATCGTGCTCGCGGTGTTCGAGGCGAGCCGCCGCGTCACCGGCCTGTCGCTGGTGCTGATCGTGCTGGCGCTCTGCACGCATGCGCTGTTCGGCTATCTGCTGCCCGATGTGTTTGCCGCCCGCCCGGTGACGCTGAGCCGGCTCGTCGTCTATCTCGGCATCGACACCAACGCGCTGCTCGGCAACACGCTGCAGATCGCCGTGCTCGTCGTGGTGCCTTTCATCATCATGGGCCAGTTGCTGAACCGCTGCGGCGGCTCGGACTTCTTCACCGGTCTCGCCAGCGCGCTGATGGGCCAGTTCCGCGGCGGCGCGGCCAAGGTCGCGGTGGCGGGCTCCGTGCTGTTCGGTCTGGTGTCCGGCAGCGCGGTCGCCAATGTCGCGAGCGTCGGCACCATCACCATCCCGCTGATGAAGCGCGCCGGCTTCCCGCCGCATATCGCCGCCTCGGTCGAGGCGGTCGGCTCGACCGGCGGGCAGATCGCGCCGCCGGTGATGGGCGCCGCCGCCTTCCTGATGGCCGAATATCTGCAGATTCCCTATTCGGCCGTGATGCTCGCCGCCATCATTCCGGCGTTTCTCTATTTCGCCGCGCTGTTCATCCAGGTCGATCTCGAGTCGGCCAAGCTCGGCATTCTCGGCGCACCGAGGAGCCAGCTGCCGCGCATCGGCACCGTGCTGCGCGAGGGCTGGCATTTCGTCATCCCCTTCGCTGTGCTGGTGGTCGGCCTCATCTGGCTGAACTGGGAGCCGGAATTCGCCGCGATGTCGGCGACGGGAATCCTCGCCGTGCTGGCGATGGTCGTGCCGAACAAAGGCAAACGCATGAGCCCCCGCGAGGTGATCGACGCGGTGGTCTCGGCCGGCGGCGCCTGCGTCGACATCATCGCCATCACCGCGATCGCCGGCATCCTGATCGGCGCCATGGCGATCACCGGCGTCGCCTTCTCGCTGACCCAGCAGTTCATCGCCATCAGCGGCGGCAGCCTCGTCGTGCTGCTGCTCATCACCGCGCTCGCGGCCTTCATCCTCGGCCTGCCGCTGCCGACAGTCGGCGTCTACATCATCCTCGCGACGCTCGCCGCGCCGGCGCTGGTGCAAGCCGGCATTCCGGAAATCCAGGCGCATCTGTTCGTGCTGTTCAACGGCATGCTCGGCATGCTGACGCCGCCGGTCGCGCTCGCGGCCTTCGCGGCCGCCACCATCGCCAAATCCGACCAGTGGAAGACCGGCTGGACCGCGACGCGGATGGGCTGGTGCGCCTATTTCATCCCCTTCATGTTCGTCTACACGCCGGCGCTGGTGATGAACGATACCGTCCCGATGATCGCGCTGCACTTCATGCTGGTGATGCTGGGCATTTTCATCGGCACCGTCGCGGTGGTCGGCCACTGCTTCGCGCGGGTCCAAGCCCTGTGGCGCGTCGGCTACGGGGCGGTGGCACTGATGCTGCTGGTGCAGCCCAAGATGTTCGCCGGCGCCTCCTACGTCATCGCCGTCGGCGCCGTGCTCGCGATCGCCGCGCTGATCCGCGAAGCGTTGCGCGGCCGCGCGCAGCCGGCCGCCGCCTGACTTTTTCTTTTGGAGTGGAATAACCGGAGTAACCGACATGCGGATCGACGCCTTCACCCATTTCATGCCGGAGAAGTTCTACGAGAAGCTGGTCGCCAGTGGCGCCGGCGACATCGGCAAGCGCATGCGCAGCATCCCGGCGATCTACGATCTCGACCACCGCCGCCGCATGGTCGAGAGCTTTCCGGACTACGCGCAGATTCTCTCCTATCCGATGCCGCCGGTGGAGATGCTGGCGAAGTCACAGGCCGAACTCGAGGACTATTGCAAGGTCATCAACGACGGCTTCGCCGAGATTTGCGCGAAGTATCCGAAGCAGTTCCCCGGCTGGGTGGCGCAGACCTCGCCCGGCATGGCGGATGCCGGCGTGCGCGAAGCCGAACGCGCGATGAAGAACGGTGCGCTCGGCATCCAGATCTACACCAACATCCTGGGCCGCCCGCTCGACGAGCCGGAATTCGAACCGCTGTTCGCGGCGATGGCGAAGAGCGGCAAGCCGATCTGGCTGCACCCGGCCCGCGCCGCCAATTTCCCCGACTACCTCACCGAGCAGAAATCGAAATACGAGATCTGGTGGGCGCTCGGCTGGTCCTATGAGACCGGCGCGGCGATGGCGCGGCTCGTGTTCTCGGGCATCATGGACAAATATCCGGACCTCAAGATCATCGTGCACCACTTCGGCGGCATCATGCCGATGCTGGAAGGCCGTCTCGGCCCCGGCTGGGACGTGCTCGGCCAGCGCACCTCGGACGAGGATTACGGCGCGGTGCTCAAGCGGCTGAAGAAGCGCCCGCTCGATTACTTCAAGCACTCCTTCTACGCCGACACCGCGACCTTCACCGCGGCGCCGGCGATGCGCGCCGGCTTCGACTTCTTCGACCGCGACAAGATCGTCTTCGCGTCGGACTGCCCGTTCGATCCCGAAGGCGGCACGATGTATATCCGCGAGACGATCAGGATTCTCGACGACCTCAAGCTGCCGGCGGCCGAGCGCGCCGGGATCGACCGCGGCAATTTCGAGAAGCTCACCGGGGTCACGTTCAAGTAGCTGAAAATATTGATCTTTGGAGCGGACTTCGCTGTGGGCGGGGCCGCCCGCGCGGTATGAAAGCGCGGCGCCTATCTGCTAGCGTGCGCGGCGATGGTTGCCGCAAAGCCCGCCGGAATGTCAGAGCCTGAACCGCCCGAGCCGCCGGAAAGCGCCGCGGAGGACTCCGGCCGCGTGATGCCGGCCATCACGGCCGGCGATGATGGCCGCGTCACGCCGGCAATGGCGCAGTACATCGAGATCAAGGCCGCCAATCCGGACTGCCTGCTGTTCTACCGGATGGGCGACTTCTACGAGATGTTCTTCGAAGATGCCGAGGTCGCCTCGCGCGCGCTCGGCATCACGCTCACCAAGCGCGGCAAATATCTCGGCCGCGACGTGCCGCTGTGCGGCGTGCCGGTGATCCGCGCCGAGGAATATCTGCACAAGCTGATCGCGCTCGGCCACCGCGTTGCGGTCTGCGAGCAGCTCGAAGACCCGGCGGAAGCGAAAAAGCGCGGCTCAAAATCAGTGGTGCGCCGCGACGTGGTGCGGCTGGTCACGCCCGGCACGCTGACCGAAGACACGCTGCTCGACGCCACCCGCAACAACTACCTGATGGCGGTGGCGCGGGCGAAGGCCTCCGACAAGGACGACAGCCGCTTCGCCCTCGCCTGGATCGACATTTCGACCGGCGAGTTCCGCATCGCCGAATGCGACCGCGCCGGCCTGTCCGCCGAGATCGCCCGCATCGAGCCGGGCGAGATCATCGTGTCCGACGCGCTCTATGCCGACGGCGATCTTGTGCAGCTCTGGCGCGCTCTGCCGGCGGTGACGCCGCTCGCGCGCGACGCCTTCGACGGCGCGACCGCCGAGCGGCGGCTGTCCGACTTCTTCGCCATTGCGACGGCGGACTCGTTCGGCACCTTGACGCGGCTCGAGCTGACGGCGGCGGCGGCCTGCGTCACCTATGTGGAGCGCACCCAGCTCGGCAAGCGCCCGCCGCTGTCGCCGCCGCAGCGCGAGGGCAACGGCACCTCGATGGCGATCGACCAGGCGACCCGCGCCAATCTCGAGCTGATGCGCACGCTCGGCGGCGAACGGCGCGGCTCGCTCATCGCCGCGATCGACCGCACCGTGACGTCGGCCGGCTCGCGGCTGCTGGCGCAGCGGCTGGCCGCGCCCCTGACCGAGGTCGAGACCATCACGCGGCGGCACGACGCCGTCGCCGCGCTCGTCGCCGATGCGACGCTGCGCGCCGAACTGCGCGACATGCTCAACGCCGCGCCCGATCTCGCCCGCGCGCTAGCGCGCATCGCGGTCGGCCGCGCCGGGCCGCGCGATCTCGCCGGCGTCCGCGACGGGCTGATCGCTGCCGGCGGCATCGCGCAGCGGCTCGCGGTCCTCCGGAAAGCCCCGGCCGAGATGGCGGACGCGGCGAGCGCCTGCCGCAAGCCGGACCCTTCGCTCTCCGCGGAGCTCGCCCACGCGCTCGCCGACGACCTGCCGGTCATGAAGCGCGATGGCGGCTTCGTGCGCGCGGGCTACGACAAGTCGCTCGACGAGGCGCGCGCGCTGCGCGATGAATCGCGCCGCGTCATCGCCGCGCTGCAGGCGCGCTATGCCGACGAGACCGGCATCAGGACGCTGAAGATCCGCCACAACAACGTGCTCGGCTATTTCGTCGAGGTGACGGCGCAGCACGGCGACAGGCTGATGGCCGCGCCGCTCAACGCCACCTTCATCCACCGCCAGACGCTGGCCGGACAGGTGCGCTTCACCTCGACCGAGCTCGGCGAACTGGAATCCAAGATCGCCAGCGCCGCCGAGCGCGCGCTCGGCCTCGAGCTCGACATCTTCGAGCGGCTCGCCGGCGCGGTGATCGCGCAAGGTGGCGAGATCAAGCAGACGGCGGAAGCGCTTGCCGTGCTCGATGTCGCCGCCGGCCTCGCGACGCTCGCCGCCGAGCGCGATTTCGTCCGCCCGACCGTCGATGCCAGCATGGCCTTCGTCATCGAGGGCGGCCGGCATCCGGTGGTCGAGCAGGCGCTGGCGCGCGACGGCACGCCGTTCGTCGCCAACGACTGCGACCTGTCCGCGCCCGACAGCAAGGATGGCGACGCCAATGGCGGCCGCATCTGGCTGCTGACCGGCCCGAACATGGCCGGCAAATCGACCTTCCTGCGACAGAACGCACTGATCGCCGTGCTGGCGCAGGCCGGCAGCTTCGTGCCGGCGCGCAGAGCGCATATCGGCGTGGTCGACCGGCTGTTCTCGCGGGTCGGCGCGGCCGACGATCTCGCCCGCGGCCGCTCGACCTTCATGGTCGAGATGGTCGAGACCGCCGCGATCCTCAACCAAGCGGGCGAGCGCGCGCTCGTCATTCTCGACGAGATCGGCCGCGGCACCGCGACCTTTGATGGGTTGTCGATCGCCTGGGCGACCATCGAGCACCTGCACGCGGCGAACCGCTGCCGCGCGCTGTTCGCCACGCATTATCACGAGCTGACCGCGCTCTCCGCGCGGCTGCCGCGCCTGCACAACGCCACGGTCCGCGTGAAGGAATGGCACGGCGAGGTCGTCTTCCTGCACGAGGTGGTGCCCGGCGCGGCCGACCGCTCCTACGGCATCCAGGTGGCGAAGCTTGCCGGCCTGCCCGCCAGCGTGATCGAGCGCGCGCAGGAAGTGCTGGCGAAGCTCGAGGCGGAGGATCGTGCGACGCCCAAGGGCTTCGACGACCTGCCGCTGTTCGCCGCGCCCGTGGCGCGCAAGGCAACGCCGGCGGCCGACGACCCGCTGGAAAAGGTCGTGTCGGCGCTCGCCGCGCTCAATCCCGACGAGATGTCGCCGCGCGAAGCGATGGAAGCGCTCTATGCGCTGAAGGGCAAGCTCAGCGCGCCAAAATAGCCCGCGCCTTAGTCCGATTGCGCAAGAGCCACAGCATCGCGTTCCAGGCAAGGCAGACCACAAGCGCGACGAGATAGGACCACCAGACGCCGACCGGCTCGGCCATCAGGTGCACGACGACGAAACCGAGCCCCAGCCCGACGATCGGCGTCAGCACATAGGCGCCGACGCTCGCCGCCACCGGCCCGCCGAGCCGCGTGTGCAGAATGATGAAGAACGATCCCATCGCCACCGGAAAGAACGCGAAGGTGCCGGAAGCAAAGGAGCCGATCGAGTGGCTCGCCGTCGTCACCGTCATCACCACCACCGTGACCACGGCGGCGCGCCAGGCGAGATCGGCGCCGGACAGCACGACCTTGCCGCCGCCGCTGTCGACGCGAAAACGGCGGCCGAGCCAGATCGCCGGCGGATAGACCACGGCGTTGAGAATGACCGCGCTGACGATGGTCCAGTCGTAGAGCCGCGCGAGGAAGACCGCGCCGAGCCAGATCGCCAGCGCGCCGCCGAGCGACACCGGAAGCGAGTTGCGCTGCGCCAGCGCCGCGTAGGACAAGGCGAAAGCGGCGCAGGCGGCATTGGCGATCAGGCTGCCGACCGTGCTCTGCGCGATGAAGGCCGGCGTGTGGTCCATCGCCAGGATGATCATCGCCGCACCGCCGGCGGTCGGCAGCGAGGCGATCAGCGAGCCGATGAACGGCCCGCTGCGCTCGACGATCAGCGACGCGGCGACGACGATGCCGGCCGTCATCGCCACCTTCAGCGCGAGCCCATACCAGAACATCGGATCGGCCGGCATCGCCGCGGCCCTCAGACCGCGATGCCGCGGCGGCGCGCGGCGAACACCAGAAGACCCCAGCCGACCGAGATCGACAGCGCGAGCGTCAGCGCGACGACGGAGCCGAACGGCAGCACCGCGAAATGCAGCGCGGTCGCCGCGAAGGCGAAGCCGACAAGGCCGAGCACGCCGTTCGCCAGCACCGCCGCTGTAGGACCGCCGCCGACGCGCGGGTGCATGATCACCATGATGCTCAACAGGATGACCGGCAGCACCGCGAGAATGCCGCTGCTCGCGGGACCGATCCGGAAGCTCAGCGTCACCGTGACGCCGACCAGCAGCGCCGCCAGCACGGCGCGCAGCAGCATGTCGGACCAGCGCGACGGCATGCGGGGCACCGCGGTCAGGCGCAGCGGCCGCACCAGCCACAGCGCGATCGGCAGCGTGACGAGATTGAACAGCGCCGCCCCGGTCCAACTCCACGAGATCGCGTTGATCGCCAGCGCGATCGCGAGCCAGACCGCGAGACCCACACCGACGCTGACGCCCAGCGAGCGGCGCTGCGACAGCAGCGCATAGACCACCGCGAAGGCGACATTGGCGACGTTGATCGCGAGCGTGGTGATCGCACTGTCGGCGATGAACTGAACGTCGTGATCCATCGCGAGGAAGACATAGACCGGGCCGGCGCCAAGCGGCAGCGTCGCGATCAGCCCGCCGACCAGCGGGCCGGCGCGCTCCGCCGACAAGGTGGCGGCGAGCACGAACAGCGCCGTCACGACCATGCGGATCGCGAGCACAATGGCGAAGGACGTTTCAACGGTCATGGAGAAGAATCAGTTGCGGCCGGCAGCGCCGACGGTCGTGGCCTTTCTCGGCAACCAGAGCCACCCGGTCAAGGCCACGCGACGCACAACTCCCATGCGCGTCTCATGCAGAGGCCGGGGAGTCCGCCTCGCGCTGCTTGCGCGGGGCCGGTGCAGCAAGCGCGCGGCCCGCGGACTTACGCGCGGGCGAGCGATACGGCAACCGGCGGACCGTTCTTGATGGTCTGATACACCACGCAGTAACGCTCGGTAAGCTTCAGAAGCTGGTCGAGCTTGTCCTGCGGCGCGTCGGTGTCGACCCGGAAGGCAAGGCGGATCTGCGCGAAGCCGACCGGCGCGTCCTTGGCGACGCCGAGCGTGCCGCGGAAATCGAGATCGCCTTCGGCGGCCACCTCGCCGGAGCGGAGCGGAATATCGATCGCGGTCGCGACCGCCTTCAGCGTCACGCCGGCACAGGCGACCAGCGCCTCGAGCAGCATGTCGCCGGAGCACAGTTCCAGGCCCGAGCCGCCGGTTGCCGGATGCAGCCCGGCCACCGCCAGCGCGCGGCCGGTCTCGACCTTGCAGGCGATATTCTGGTCGTCGAGGCTGCCTTTGGCCTTCAGCGTGATGAACGCCGCATGCGGATCGTTGCGGTAGCGTTCCTTGATCGGGGCCTGCATGGCACGAAGCGCTTCGGCGTCCATTCCGGGTCCTTTCCTGTCGTCCCTGATGATTTGCGTGATTGCCCGGCGACTTGTCGGCTGCTTTGCTCGATTACTTGTCCGGCGTCAGCACGACGCGGCCGACCACCTTGTTGGCCTTCAGGTTGTCGAGCACCTTCTGCCCATTGTCGAGCTTGGTCGTCGCGGTCGGCACCAGCGGCAGCGGAATGCGCCGCACCAGCTTCACGAGCTCGTTCAGCTCGGCGAGGCTGCCGGTATAGGAGCCCTGCAGCGTCGCCGCCCGCATCGGCAGATACGGCACTGGAATGGTGACGTCGCCGCCGAACAGGCCGACCACAATCACCTTGCCGCCCTTGGCGATGCTGTCGAACGCCATCTTGGTCGTCGCGCCGGCGCCGACGAAATCGATCGCACCCCACACCGCGCCGCCGGCCGCGGCCTTCACCTGGTCGAGCACATCCGCCGCCTTGCCGTCGATCACGGCGAGCGCGCCGGCGCGCCTGGCCGCCTCACGCTTGGCGAGATCGATGTCGACCACTATCGCGCCCTTGCCCTTCATCGCCTTGAGGATCGAGATGCAGATCAGGCCGAGACCGCCGGCGCCGATGATGACCACCGGCTCGGTCTTGATCAGCGAGCCGAGCTTCTTCAGCGCGCCGTAAGCCGTGAGACCCGAGCAGGCGAGCGGCGCGGCGAATTCCGGCCGCATCTTGCCGTAGTTGACGAGGTAGCGCGGATGCGGCACCATCAGATGCGTGGAGTAGCCGCCGTCGCGGAACACGCCGAGGAAACGCGGCGACATGCAGAGCTGGTCGTCGCCGCGCTTGCAGACCGCGCACTGCCCGCATCCGATCCACGGGAACACCAGCCGCTTGTCGCCGACCTTGACGCCGCGCGCCTGCGGGCCGACCGCGACCACCTCGCCGACATTCTCGTGGCCCATCGTCAGCGGCAGCTTCACGCCGCGGTCGGTCAGCTTCAGAGTCTTGCCGCCGCCGAGATCGTAATAGCCGTCCCAGATATGCAGGTCGCTGTGGCAGACGCCGGCCGCCAGCACCTTGAGAAAGACCTCGGTGCCGGTCGGCTTCGGGTTGGCGATCTCGGCGAATTCCAGCGGCTCGCCGCAGCGGCATAATTGAAGACTACGCATCGCAAGCCCCGTCACCGCATCCACGGATCGGGCCGGATTATGCACCGCAGCCGACACCTTGGCAAAAACCTACCACCAGAGCCCGGCGCTGCCCGGCTGCGCCGCGGCGGCGGCCGCCGCCGGCTTGTCACGGGTCAGCGAACGGTCGAGCGCGCTCATGATCCGGCGCTTGACGGCATCGAAGCCCGAGGACTGCCGGTCGCGCGGCCGCGGCAGATCGACCGCGATCTCCTGGAAGATGCGGCCGGGCCGCGGCCGCATCACCATCACGCGGTCGGCCAGCACGATGGCCTCGTCGACATCGTGCGTGACGAGAATGACGGTCGGCCGCAGATCGCCCCACAGATCGAGCAGATGATCCTGAAGGTCGATGCGGGTGAAGGCGTCGAGCGCGGAGAACGGCTCGTCGAGCAGCAACACCTCGGGCCGCGTCACCAGCGCGCGGGCGATCGCCGCGCGCTGCGCCTGGCCGCCC
>Ga0180218_1002287_pt1 | contig 10119 bp, 7 predicted proteins | sample eDN3rd37CKraftBY_FD_151334 | JGI IMG/M metagenome (GOLD analysis project Ga0180218, IMG submission 151334) | Enriched backyard soil microbial communities from Emeryville, California, USA - eDNA 3rd pass 37_C Kraft BY (version 2) (version 2) | ecosystem: Environmental > Terrestrial > Soil >... | reverse complement strand
CTTCTCGGCGCGCTCGGCGCTCATGTGAAAATAGACGAGATCGAGCGTCTGCATGCCTTGCTCGGTGCGGATCTTGTAGGGCGCGCGGCCGCGGCCGGGCAGGTGCTGCAGCACCTTCACTTCCAGTGTGACCACCGTGTCGGGCGCGACCTCGGAAAGTTTCTGCATTGAGCGCCGGTCGATCGCGCCATAGGGCAGGTGGAACAGAAGATCGAGGACGCGCGGCGGATCGTGCTCCAGGAGCCGCGCAAAGGGCTGCATCAGCTTGGGGCCGATGCCCTTGAGGACGCTGAGCGAAGCAAACAGCGGATTGAGGATGGAAGGCCGCATGGCGGCAAATTGGCGGAACCCCGCCATTGAGGCAACTCTGCCCCCTGACAAACCGAACTTCCGCCGCTATATCAACCTCGCCCGGCGAGTCCGGGCTTTTGGCGTTTAACGATCATGAACGAACCGCAATCGACCGACCCCGAAATCCGCAAACGGCGGCTCCTGTTTCGCGCCTGGCACCGCGGTACACGCGAAATGGATTTGATGCTCGGCCGCTTCGCCGACAGCGAAATCGGCCGGTTGAGCGAGGGGGAAATTGCGGCGTTCGAAGCGCTCCTCGACGCGCCGGAGCCGGATATTTATCACTGGATCATGGGCACGATGCCTGCGCCGGATGAATACGACGCGGCGCTGTTGCGCAGGATCCGCCAATTTCATCTTGGAAGTGCCTCTTTGCCATGAATAAGGTTTCACTCCCGGCGGATCGTCTTTCGCCGGGTAAATCCATCACGATTGCCAACGCGCCGGACGGTTTCTCCAGCCTCGTCGCCGCCGACCTTGCGCGCAGCTTTGCCGCACGCGCAAAAGCCGGTGCAAAACGCATTCTCGTCGTCTGCCGCGACGCCGAGCGCATGGCGGCTTTCGAGCGCGCGCTGAATTTCTTTGCGCCCGATCTTTCGGTTCTGACATTCCCCGCGTGGGATTGCTTGCCTTACGATCGCGTTTCGCCCAATCCGAGCGTCAGCGCGCGGCGCATGGCGACGCTCGCGGTGCTCGCGCAAGCGGACAACAACCCGGCTGTCGTGCTGACAACGGTCAACGCGCTGTTGCAGCGCGTCCCCGCGCGCGATGCGATCGGCGCGCAATCCGTGGTGATGAAGGCGGGCAATGTCCGGCCGATGGATGATATTATCCGCTGGCTCGAGATGAACGGCTTCTCGCGCACCTCGACTGTGCGCGATGTCGGCGAATACGCGGTGCGCGGCGGCATTCTCGATCTCTATGTGCCCGGCACGCCCGCACCGGTGCGTCTCGATTTCTTCGGCGATACGCTGGAAACGATCAAGAGCTTCGATCCCGAAACCCAGCGCAGCGCGGCGGCGCTTCCTTCGCTCGATCTTGTGCCGCTCAGCGAAGTGCAACTGACCGACGAAACGGTGCGGCGCTTCCGCTTGAACTATGCCACCGAATTCGGCGGCCAGACCCGCGACGACGCGCTCTACGACGCGGTAAGCGAAAAGCGCCGATATCCGGGCATGGAACATTGGCTGCCGATGTTCGCCGAAAAACTCGATACGTTGTTCGATTATCTCCCCGGCGCGCCGATCGTGCTTGAACCGCTGATCGAAGAAGCCGCGCGCGAACGCCTGAGCCAGATCGAGGATTACTACTCGGCTCGCCGCGAAGCGCTCGAAGCCGGGCAGGGCCCGCTCTACAAGCCGTTGAAGCCAAACGCGCTCTATCTTTCCGAAGACGATTGGAAAATGCGCCTTGCGAAGGCGGCACTCGCGCACTTGCAGCCGTTCGATGTGATGGATGCGGCCAATGTCATCGACGCTGGCGGCAAGCTTGGCCGCAACTTCGCGCCCGAACGCGCGAATGAGAGCACAAACCTTTTCGCGGCTGTTGCGGATCACGTGCGCGCACTCGCCGGCGCCGGTAAGCATTCCGTCTTTGCCTTCTGGAGCGACGGCTCGCGCGACCGTATGCAGCACGTACTGGCCGACCACGGCCTCAAGGACCTGCGCCCCGTCACGAACTGGAACGACGTTCTTGCCTTGCCGAAGAACGCCGTTGGCCTCGCGGTCTTCGGTCTTGAAACCGGCTTTGAAACCGCGAACGCCGCGTTCCTTTCCGAGCAGGACATTCTGGGCGATCGCTTCACGCGGCCGCAACGCCGCCAGCGCCGCGCTGAGGATTTCATCAACGAGGTGACGAGCCTCAATGCCGGCGATCTCGTTGTCCATGTCGATCACGGCATCGGACGCTTCATGGGGCTGAAGGCCATCGAAGCGCTCGGCGCATCGCACGACTGTCTCGAAATTCACTACGCCGACGACTCGCGCCTCTTTCTGCCGGTCGAGAACCTCGATCTTTTGTCGCGCTACGGCAATGAAGGCACCAACGTGCAGCTCGATCGCCTCGGCGGTGTCGGCTGGCAATCGCGCAAGGCGCGTCTCAAGAACCGCATCCGGGAGATTGCCGCCGAACTGGTGCGCGTGGCCGCGGCTCGCAAGTTGCGCGAGGCGCCGAAGCTTGTGCCGCCGCAAGGGCAATACGACGAATTCTGCGCACGCTTCCCCTATGACGAGACCGGTGATCAGGAAACGGCCATCGCCGCGGTACTGGAAGACCTCGCGGCGGGCCGTCCGATGGATCGCCTGATCTGCGGCGATGTCGGTTTCGGCAAGACCGAAGTGGCGTTGCGTGCCGCTTTCGTCGCGGCGATGAGCGGCAAGCAGGTCGCGGTCGTCGTGCCGACGACGCTTCTGGCGCGCCAGCACTTCAAGACGTTCTCCGAGCGTTTCAAGGGTTTCCCGCTGAACGTCGCCCAGGCCTCGCGGCTTGTCTCATCCGCCGAATTGGCGAAGGTGAAAGAAGGACTCGCTTCGGGTGCTGTCGATATCGTCGTCGGCACCCATGCATTGCTCGCCAAATCCATCAAGTTCAAGGAGCTTGGCCTTGTCATCATCGACGAGGAGCAGCATTTCGGCGTCGTGCATAAGGAGCGCTTGAAGCAGCTGCGTAACGAAGTGCACGTCCTGACGCTGACGGCGACGCCGATCCCGCGCACGCTGCAACTGGCGCTCGCGGGCGTGCGCGAGCTTTCGATCATCGCGACCCCGCCGGTCGATCGCCTTGCGGTGCGCACCTTCGTCACACCACTTGATCCGCTGGTGCTGCGTGAAGCGCTGCTGCGCGAGCGCTATCGCGGCGGCCAGAGCTTCTATGTCTGCCCGCGTATCGAGGATCTTGCGTCGCGCCGCGAATTCCTCCTTGCGCACGTGCCCGAAGTGAAGGTCGAGGTGGCGCACGGCCAGATGCCGGCGAAACAACTCGAAGACATCATGTCGGCTTTCTATGACGGCAAGTTCGACGTGCTGCTTTCGACGACAATCGTCGAATCCGGCCTCGATATTCCGACCGCCAACACGCTCATTATTCATCGCGCCGACCGCTTCGGGCTCGCGCAGCTTTATCAATTGCGCGGCCGCGTCGGCCGCTCGAAGACGCGTGCCTACGCCATCCTCACGACGCCGGCCGAGCGTCCCGTGACGGAGCAGGCCGAGCGGCGCCTCAAGGTGTTGCAATCGCTCGACTCCCTCGGTGCGGGCTTTGAACTTGCCTCGCACGATCTCGATATTCGCGGCGCGGGCAATCTTCTGGGCGATGAGCAGTCGGGGCACATCCGCGAAGTCGGTTACGAGCTTTATCAGGAAATGCTGGCCGAGGCCGTTGCCGCGCTCGAAGCGGGCATCGACCAGCCGATGGACGACAAGTGGTCGCCGCAAATCGCAGTCGGCACATCGGTGATGATCCCCGAGACTTATGTGCCGGATCTTGCCGTGCGGCTCGCGCTCTATCGGCGGCTCGCCGATCTCGAGGATCCGAACGAGATCGAAGCCGCCGCCGCCGAACTCGTCGATCGTTTCGGCAAGCTGCCGGAGGAGGTCGAAACGCTGCTCAAGGTCGTCGCCATCAAGGCGCTTTGCCGCCGCGCCAATGTCGATCGGATCGAGGCGGGCCCGCGCGGCGCGGTCATCGCGTTCCGCGACAACAAATTCGCCAACCCCGAGGGCCTGTTGAAATGGATTGCCGGCAATACGCCGCTCGCGAAAGTGCGGCCTGACCAAAGGGTCGTCTGGTTCGAGGACTGGAACCCCATCGAGAAGCGCCTGAAAGGCACGCGTGAGCTGCTACAAAATCTCGTAGCGATTGCCGAGCATGGCCGCGCCGCGGCCTAAGTCTCCGCCGTCTCCTCGGCGGCGAGCGCCTGATCGATAGCCGATACAAGCTGCTCGGGCACTTGCGCGCCAGCGAGCGCGAACCGGCTGTTGAAGATGAAGAACGGCACGCCGGAAATGCCGCCGTCAGCGGCGGCCGCGGCGGCTTTCTGAACAAGCTCCAGATCGCGGTCGCCCGCCAGATCGCCTCGCACTTTATCGGCATCGAGGCCGTTCCGGCTCGCGATCTCGACCAGCACTTCGTTGTCGGTGAGGTCTTTGCCCTCGGTGAAGAAGGCCCGCATGATGCTCTCGACCACTGGCGCGGCCTTGCCGGTTTCCCCGGCCCAGCCGATCACGCGATGCGCGTCCAGCGTATTCGGCTGCCGCACAATCCGCTCGAAATGAAATTCGACGCCTTCTTCCTTGCCGAAGCGCGTTAGGCGCTCATGCGCCGGGCGGAAGCGCTCGTCGCTGCCGAATTTGCGCGACAGGTAGTCGATGCGCGCCATGCCTTCGCGCGGCACCTGCGGATTCAGCAGATAGGGCCGCCAGTGAATTTCCGTCTCGACGTCGGGGCGAAGCTTGAGGGCGCTCTCCAGCCGGCGCTTGCCGAGATAGCACCACGGACAAACGACATCGGATACGACATCGATCGCGATACGTTTTGTCAATTTTGCCTCGAACAATCTGGCTTCGTTCAGCCCGCTGCACGCATTGCTTGCGGCCAGTAGCGGATGCTGTCGATTATGACGCTCGAAAGCCCGGCCTCGTCAAGCGCCTTTGCGGCCTGCTCGGCGTCGGATACTTCAATGACGCATCGCATGCCGAGGACCGGATCGCGCGTCGTGACGATCTGCGCTCCGGGCAGCGCCTGTTCGACACGGGCCGCGATTTCATCGAGGCCAAAACGCAAACCGCCGACCTGCACGATGCCGTCCGGCATTGCTTCGATCACCAGCGCGCCGCCGCTCGCGTGACAGCGCAGATTGGTGCGCACGAAATTATCGACATCGAACTGAAGTTGCGCCGGAGCGGCGTGACCGTTGATGCCGAGCGCCTTGCCTGGCACCATCGCGCCGCGCACGGCGAGCGTGCCGTCGGCGAGCCTGCGTGTCTCGATGACGATGGGCGCGTCGTCGCTATCGACCGGCGCGGAGATTTCACCGACCGGGATCGGCGCCGGCATGATCTTGGCGATGCGCCGCAACGCGGTAAAACCCGTTTCGCCGAAAGTCTGCATGTCGACAATCGCATTGCACGGCAGCTGCGAGAGATCGATGCCGAGATTTTCCGGCCCGCGATGAACGGCGATGGCTGAAGAGAAGCCTCCGTTCTCTCCGCCGATCAATGCGGGGAGGGCAATGGCAGGGGCCGCGATATGCGCGCCGCCGGGCGCCATCGCAGCGACGGCAGGCGTAAAGCCGTGCGAGAGCTGCAGCGTGCCGCCGGTCAAAAGCCACGGGATCATCGCGCTCGCGATGCCGGCGAGCGAAGAGGGCGGCAGCGTGGCGACGATGGTGTCGCCCGAAGCGATATTGGCTTCCATGGTGATCGAGAAACCGGCCGCCAGCCACTGGCTGTGATTGCGCGCGATCGGAAACGGTCCTTCGCGAGATGCATCGAAGGTCGCAATCGCGAGGCTGTCCGGTGAAATGCCGCGCGCCGTCGCGAAAGTTTCGGGCTCGCCGGTGAGGTACCCGTCGATATCGAGCGGGATGATGCCGTCCGGCGGCTCAGGGCCGAATGCACACGGAAATCCGAGCGTGAACAATTCGGCCGCGACCTCGCAGGCGGTTTCCGCCGGGCGCGCATCGCCGCGTTTTTCACCAACCAGCCGCGTCATCGTGATGAGGGCGCGCGGCGCGACATCGCGGAGCGCCGTCACGAGATCGGAGCGCCGCCACAGGAGCGGCACCGGTAGCGCAACCATCCCGGCGCGAACCACGGCGAGCAGGGTGAGTACGGCCTCGACCGTATTCGGAAGCTGGATCGCGACAAGCGATTGCTCGGGCAGCCCGATTGCCTTGAACTGGCGGGCGAGGCGGCTCACCGCGACATCGGCTTCGGCATAATTGAACTGGCGCGGCAGCCCGCCGATCGCGTTTATGCGGTCAGGCGGATCGGCAAGGGCGAGGGCCCCGGGGCGCATCAGCACGTTGCGGCGGAACACCGCATCGAGCGTGACCTTCGGGTCAAACCCCGTCCTGTTCGTATTCAGCGTAGCCCCGCGCGCCATTTACCGACGCTTCCCCGAATCATCCTTGGTTTGCGACGATTCGGGTATCCGCCACCAGCTTTCGATCTGCAAGCCTGTGAGCGGCGTTTTCGCCGGGTGGGCGATCCACGGCCAGCGGGCGGTCCAGGTCTGCGGCGGGTAGAACAGCGGCACCACATAATCCCCGGAGATCAGCACCCGATCCAGCGCCCGCGCTGCCGCGATCAGTTCCTCCCGATCGTGAGCGCCGATTAACGCCGCAATCATCGCATCGGCGGCGGCGGACTTGACGCCCATGTAGTTTCGGGTGCCCGGCGTATCCGCGCTCGCCGCCCCCCAGTAGAAGGTCTGCTCATTGCCTGGCGAAAGGGACTGCGTCCAGGTGTAGGGCATCATATCGAAATCGTAGGCTCGCCGTCGTTGTTCGAACTGCGTGCCATCGACAAATCGCACCGAGGCCGAGATGCCGGCGCGTTTCAGCATGCTGGAGAAGGCGAGCGCCAGCCGTTCTTCATCGCGCGAGGACACCATGATTTCGAACCGGAACGGCTCGCCTTTGCTGTTTTGAAGCTTGCCGTGCTTGAGCTCCCATCCTGCTTCCGAAAGAAGGAGCAATGCTCCCTTCAAGCGATTGCGATCACGGCCGGAGCCATCGGAAACCGGAGGCCGATAGCGCCCTTCCATGACGTCGTCGCGCACTTCCCGGGCAAATGGCGCGAGCAGCTTGCGTTCGCGCTCATCCGCCGGGCGGCCAAGCGCGGAAAGCTCGGAAGCCTGGAAGTAGCTGCCGTTCCTCCGATAGGCGCTGTAGTAGAGATGCGCGTTCACCCATTCAAAATCGAACAGCTCGTTTATCGCGGCACGCACACGCAGGTTGGCGAAGATGGGCCGTCTCGTATTGAAAACAAACGCCATCAGCGGGCGCGGCTCGGCGCTCGTAAAGCCCTCGCGGATCAGGTGACCGCTGCGCGCCGCTGGAAAATCGTATTGCGTCGTCCACCGGCCGGGGTCGGTCTCGAACCGCACGTCGTAAAGGCCGCGTTTAAACGCTTCGAACCAGGTGTTGCCGTCACGAAAGAAATCGATCTTGATCTCATCGAAATTATATAGCCCTCGATTGACCGGAAGATCGCGCCCCCAATAATCCGGATCGCGTTTCAGCAGAAGCATTTCGCCAGGCTTCACTTCGGCGACACGGTAGGGGCCGCTGCCGATCGGCCGCTTGAGGCCGCTGCCTTCGAATTGTTCGGCGTTGACTGCATGTTTCGGCAATACCGGCATCAATCCGAGAATGAGCGGCAATTCGCGATCGCCTCGTTCTGCAAAATCAAAACGAACCGTGCGTTCGCCAATTTTTTCGGCGCGCGAAACCTTGCCATAGTAGTAACGATGATTGGGGCGGCCCTTGTCGCGTAGAAGCTGCCAGGAAAAAATCACATCCTCGGCCGTAACCGGCTTGCCATCGGAGAAGCGCGCGCGGGGATCGAGCTGGAACGCGACGAAGCTCCGTGCGTCATCCGTCTCGACTTTCTCGGCAAGCAGACTGTAAAGCGTAAATGGTTCATCCTGACCGCGCGCAAGCAAACTCTCGACGACGTAGTTGCGGATTTGCTGAACGGGCGTGCCGCGCACCGCGAAGGGATTAAGGCTGTCGAAGGTGGCGTGAAGTCCGAGTGTAAGGCGCCCTCCTTTGGGGGCGTCCGGGTTCGTATAATTGAAGTGCGTGAAACCGGCCGGGTAGGCAGGTTTGCCATGCATGGCGATGGCATGAGCCGGCTCGGCGTTCGCGGGCTGGAATGGCAGGGCGGCCAGCGCGCCAGCCGCTCCGACACCGGCAACTATTTTCCTCAAAGCGCGGAATCGCACCGTGGTGATTGCACGGAACCGCTTGAACAAAACGCTGTCAGCCTGCGAGTCAGTCACGGAAAGTGACGTTATCACAAGCTTTTATCGCCCCCTAGGATGGCTATTGACGGGGGCCTCTCTCTTGCCTCATTTGCCGCTGACACGGGGGACGCCGCGATGCTTCAGCAACGTTGGCGCTCCACCAATTTACTCATGCGACCGTCGTCCAAGCGCCGGACAGGCTTGGGTTACAGGGGAAACTTTATGAGAATTCGTTCGTATTTTGCGCTGGCGGGCGCACTGATGATCGCGGGCACATTTGGCAGCGATGCCTTCGCCCAGGCAAAGAAGGCCGCCCCCAAACAGGCGCCGGCGGAAGTGCAGCAGCAGGCGCCCGCGCAGCAACAGCAGTCGCAGCAGGCGGTCGCCGTTCCTTCGCCCTGGACCAAACGTTGCGCGGTCGAGCCTCAGTCGAAGAAGCAGATCTGCGAAGTCGCCCAGGCGCTCTTTGCCGAAACCGGCCAGTTCCTGATGTCGGCGACCATTCAGGAGATGCAGGACAATCCCCGCAAGGGCATGACAATCATTGCCCCGATCGGAATGCTGCTGCCGCCCGGTTTGCGCATTCACATCGATCAGCATCAGCTTCCGAACGACATTCCTTACATTGCTTGCGTGACCCCGTCGAACCAGCCGCCGGGCTGTATCGCCGAACTCGAGATCGACGCGAACTTCATCAACATGCTGAAGAAGTCGCAGACGATGCGCGTTCAGGTCATCAACGGCCAGCGCCGCACCATCGACTTCGTGTTCAACACGAAGGATTTCGCCAAGGCCTATGATGGCGCGCCGGTCGATGAAAAGGCGATGGCTGCACAGCGCGACAAGCTCAAGGAAGAGCTGCAGAAGCGCGCGGCTGATGCACTCAAGAACCAGCAGAAGTAATTCAGGTTTGCAGACGATTAGAGACGGCGCGCATTGAGCGCGCCGTTTTTGTTTGCGGCAATTCGCGCGGATATTTAGTGCAAGTTCACGCCACGGGCGCGATAGGCACCGGCCCCGTCGGCGTAGAAACGCTCTTCAAGCTCAGGGTGGCGCAACGGCTCACCGGATTCATCGGCGAGCAGATTCTGCTCCGAAACATAGGCGATGTATTCGCTCTCGGCGTTCTCGGCGAGCAGGTGGTAGAACGGCTGCTCTTTGGCCGGCCGCATTTCCTCGGGGATCGAAAGCCACCACTCTTCGGTGTTGTTGAAGGTCGGGTCGATATCGAAGATCACGCCACGGAACGGGAACACCCGGTGGCGGACAACCTGGCCAATATGGAACTTGGCTTTGGCGCTCTTCATCGTCATGGCATATCCGGCGCTATTATAGCGGGAAAACAAATCCCGTCATGACCTGAAAGACGTAATTTACAGCTTGTAGAGGTCCTTGCGGGCCGGGTCTTTCTCCGCGACGAGGCGCGCAAGATCGACCATGATTTTCGCCTGTTTCCAGGTTGCGTCATCCTGCATCTTGCCATCGACCATGCCGACGCCGCTGCCGTCGGGCATGACCTCGAGGATGCGCTTGGCGAAGGCGACTTCTTTCGGGTCGGGGCTGTAAACCCGCTTGGCGATTTCGACCTGGTTGGGGTGCAGCGACCAGGCGCCGACGCAGCCCTGCAGGAAGGAATTGCGGAACTGCACTTCGCAGCCCTCAAGGTCGGCAATGTCACCGAACGGTCCATAGAACGGCTTGATGCCGTTCGCGGCGCAAGCATCGACCATGCGGCCGATCGAGTAGTGCCATAGATCCTGCAGCGATGCGGCGCGAGCTCCGCCGCCCCCAACGGGATCG
>Ga0180218_1002286_pt1 | contig 10124 bp, 9 predicted proteins | sample eDN3rd37CKraftBY_FD_151334 | JGI IMG/M metagenome (GOLD analysis project Ga0180218, IMG submission 151334) | Enriched backyard soil microbial communities from Emeryville, California, USA - eDNA 3rd pass 37_C Kraft BY (version 2) (version 2) | ecosystem: Environmental > Terrestrial > Soil >... | reverse complement strand
TGCCCTGGAATACCTCCTCGATATCGGAGAAGAAATTCTCCCAGACATGCCCTTCCTGCGTGTGCAGCGGATTCTCGCCATGATTGCGCATGTCGAACACGACAAGGTCGTAGATCTCGGCAAGCGGTAGCCAGAACGGCGCATAGGCGTTGATCGCAAGACCGTTGCCGTGACCCAGAACGATGCGGGTCGCGCCCGGCTTGCCGTAACGGCGCAGCCGGATCACGGCGCCGTCCTTCATGGTGAGATCGGCGCGCGCCGACGGCGGCGGAACCGTGAACGGTTGATGGAGAGTCATGCGGTGAGGTTGTGGTTGCTCCGGGCAGAGCGGTCAAGCGCCGGTCCGGAATGCCGGATCGGCGCCACCCGCGCGGAGCAATCCCTTGTGGACCGTCAGGCCGCCGATGCCTTGGCGCGCTCGGCCTTTTCCTTCGTCCACGCTGCGAGTTCGCGATGGGCGCTGGATTTGAACTCTGCCGCCTCCTTGTCCGTGAGGGTCTCTGCCGTCAGTTCGAGGCGGATACCGTTCGGATCGAAGAAATAGATCGAGTGGACGAAACCGTGGTCGGTCACGCCGATCACGTCGATGCCGGCTGCCTCCAGCCGCTTTTTGGCGTCGTGCACCTCCTCGATCGTGTCCATACGCAATGCGAGATGATTGACCCAGGCCGGCGTATTGGCCGACGGCGCCGCGGTCTGGTTGTCGCCAAGATCGAAGAAAGCGATGTAGGAACCGTCCTTCATCTCGAAGAAGACATGCACATAGGGGCAGAATTCGCCCGTCGAGGGCACGCGATCGGCCTTGATGACATGGGCGAGCGGCAGGCCGAGCAGATCCTCGTAGAAGTGCCGGGTCTCCTCTGCGTCGCGGCAGCGCCAGGCGAAATGATGAAGACCGTGAATCGGGGCGACGGAGCCGGAAGCTGCGGACATCAGAGATTCTCCCTAATTGGCTGCGATCCGCGGGAGGCCGGACCCGGATGGCCCCGTTCCTGCATTGCCCCGCGCATGCGCCGGATTTATCGCGAGAATTGTAGATCGACCGGGGCCCGAAAAGCCAGCCGGCTTGCCATTTCGCATGGCAGGGTCTGCCCATTCGCTTGGCAGCGACATGCCCAGCGGTCCCGCTGAGAGAACCGGCCCTGACGATCGCCATGAGCACGACACCGGGCATCGACCTGTCGCTGAAGATCGTCATCGTCGATGAGAGCCCGGTGCGCTCGGCCATCCTCGAAGAAGGCCTCCGCGAGGCCGGGTTCACCGAGGTCATCCGCATCGCCGAGATGCAGAACCTGCTGGCGCGGATCTACCAGATCGACCCGGACGTCATTCTGATCGACCTCGAGAATCCCAGCCGCGACGTTCTGGAACAGATGTTCCAGGTCAGCCGCATCGTGAAGCGGCCGATCGCCATGTTCGTCGACCAGAGCGACACCGCCTCGATCCAGGCGTCCGTTGATGCCGGCGTCGCCTCCTACATTGTCGACGGGCTGAAGAAAGAACGCATCAAATACATCCTCGATACATGCATCTCGCGCTTCAATGCCTTCGCGAAGCTGCAGGAGGAACTCGACCGCACAAGGAATGCCCTTGAGGAACGCAAGGTCATCGACCGGGCCAAGGGAATTCTGATGTCGGCGAAGAAGCTGACCGAAGACCAAGCCTATGCATTGCTGCGGAGTACCGCGATGAAGGAAAACAAGAAGATCGCCGAGATCGCTCAATCGGTGATTACCGCCGCGGAGATGTTCAAATGACCGGCGGCAAGCGTCTCCGCATCGGCTTCATCCCGCTCGCCGACGCGACCGCGCTGATGATCGCGGTGGACAAGGGCTTTACGGCGCAGGAAGGGCTCGATGTCGAGCTGGTCCGCGAAGTGTCGTGGTCCAACGTGCGCGACAAACTCAATATCGGCCTGTTCGACGCGGCGCACCTGCTCGCGCCCGTCGCGATCGCATCGAGTCTTGGCCTCGGCCACGTCAAGGTGCCGATCATCGCCGCCTTCGGTCTTGGCCTGAACGGCAATGCGATCACCGTATCCCCTGCCCTTCATGCCGCCATGAAGGACGCGGCCGAGGGCGACCTCACCGACCCCATGGTGTCGGCGCGCGCCTTGGCCCGCGTCGTGATGGCGAGGCGCGCCCGCGGCGAGGAGCCGCTGACCTTCGGCATGACCTTCCCGTACTCGACACACAATTATCACCTGCGCTTCTGGATGGCCGCCGGCGGTGTCGATCCGGATCAGGACGTGCGGCTGATCGTGCTGCCCCCGCCCTACATGGTGGAAAGTCTCGCCAACAATCATGTCGATGCCTTCTGTGTCGGCGCGCCGTGGAATTCGGTCGCGGTCGATCTCGGCATCGGGCACATCCTGCATTTCGTGTCGGAGATCTTTCAGCGCGCGGCCGAGAAGGTGCTCGCCGTTCGCGCGCGCTGGGCCGAGGACAATCCGGACGTCTTCCGCAAGCTTGTGCACGCACACGGTCGCGCCGCCGATTTCGTCGAAAACCCGGAGAATCGCGACGAGGTCGCGTCGCTCCTCTCGGCGCCGGACCGTATCGCGGTCGCGCCGGAGGTGATTTGCCGCACCCTCGATGGCCGGCTGAAAGTATCACCGGACGGCAGTTATCGTGCCAGCGACCGCTATCTTCTGATCGGACGCAACGGCGCCGCGCGGCCCGATCCGGTGCAGGCGGCCTGGCTTTACGCGCAGATGGTGCGATGGGGCCAGGCGCTGATGTCGGCCGAAGCCCTGGCGGAAGCAAAGGCGACGTTCCGGCCCGACCTCTATGACGAGATCCTTGGACCGCAGCAGGACCTCCCGCCATCCGAGCCAGCGGACCGGGTCGGCGCCTTCACCGGCCCCGCCTTCGATCCGGACAACATCGCCGCGCATCTCGACGGCTGGAAAATCCGGCGTCGGTAGCGCTGTTCACTGGTGTGCGCTGCACAATCCCGCATCAGTTTGCGCATCGCGCTGCGACAATCTTCGGCTTTGCGAAGACTGCGCGATTCGGAGGCACTCGGCTAATCCCTTGAACCAACTCTGTAATCGGTCCGGACAGAACTTGGCACGAAGCTTGTAAAGAAAGCACCGACAGGTGCCCGTGTTGTCGGGCGCAAACCGATCCAACGACGGGTCGAACAGCAACGCCGCTATCCCAAGGAGCCGTCCCGAACCGGGAAGGTCCCTGACGGATGAGCGGCTTTTTTGTTGCGCGACGCATTGGACCCCGCCGGGCCAACCAGAGAAGACAGAGGGATTGTTGATGTCAAAGGACCACGAAACTTCGAAGACAAGGTTGAGCCGACGTACGCTTCTGAAAGGTACGGCCGGCGCAGCTGCCCTGCTCGGCGCCGTGAAAACTCAATTCCCGTTCGGCGTCCATGTCGCCGAGGCCTCCGGTCCCGAAACCAAGAAGGCAACTCTCGGCTTCATCGCGCTGACCGACGCCGCGCCGCTTTTCGTCGCCAAGGAAAAGGGCCTGTTCGCCAAATACGGCGTGCCGGATGTCGAGGTGATGAAGCAGGCCTCGTGGGGGGCGACGCGCGATAACCTCGTGCTCGGCGGCGAAGCCAACGGCATCGACGGCGCGCATATCCTGACGCCGATGCCGTATCTGATCTCGGCCGGCAAGGTGACGCAGAACAACGTGCCGACGCCGATGTACATCCTCGCGCGGCTGAACCTGAACGGCCAGTGCATCTCAGTCGCCAAGGAATACGAAGATCTCAAGGTCGGCGTCGACACCAAGGCGTTCAAGGACGCGCTCGACAAGAAGAAGGCGGCAGGCAAGGCGGTGAAGGCCGCCAACACCTTCCCCGGCGGCACCCACGATCTGTGGATCCGTTACTGGCTCGCCGCCGGCGGCATCGATCCCGACAAGGACATCGAGACCATCACGGTGCCGCCGGCGCAGATGGTGGCGAACATGAAGGTCGGCACGATGGACTGCTTCTGCGTCTGCGAGCCGTGGAACCTGCAGCTCGTCCATCAGAAGATCGGCTATACCGCCATTACCACCGGCGAGCTCTGGAATCTGCATCCGGAGAAGTCGTTCGCCATGCGCGCGTCCTATGTCGATAAAAACCCCAAGGCTGCGTCAGCCATTCTGATGGCTGTGATGGAGGCGCAGCAATGGTGCGAAAAGCCCGAGAATTCTCTCGAAGTCGCGCAGATCTGCTCCAAGCGCAACTGGATCAATTGCCCGGTCAACGACATCACCGATCGCGTCAAGGGCAAGTTCGATTACGGCCTTCCGGGAAAGGTGGTCGAGAAGCATCCGCAGAGGATGCGCTACTGGAACGACTTCGCCTCCTATCCCTTCCAGAGCCACGACCTGTGGTTCATCACCGAAGACATCCGCTGGGGCAAATTCGAGCCGGAGGTCGATGCGACGGGCCTGATCAAGAAGGTCAATCGTGAAGATCTCTGGCGTCAGGCGGCGAAGGACCTGTCGGTTCCGGCTGACCAAATCCCGACCTCGACCTCGCGCGGCAAGGAAACCTTCTTCGACGGCAAGGTGTTCGATCCCGCCGATCCGAATGCCTACCTGAAGAGCCTCGCCATCAAGCGGGTGGAAATCAGCTGATCCGGCAAGGGGGCGCGCATCCCGCGGCCCCTTTTTCTGCGGACCGCCTTCCAGAGAGAGACGACATGAACATGCCCCTCGCCAAGACCGAAACCGCATCGGCCGTTCCCGTCGCACGGCCGGCGGCGACCGTTCTGCCGCTGCAGATCAAGCGCGCTCCGTTTCGCGAACGGGCGATCGCCAGGGCGATCACGATCGCCGAGCACCTCCTGCCTCCGATCATTGTCCTGACGATTGCGCTCGTTGTCTGGGAGATCCTGTGCGGCCGTCCCGGCGCGACATTGCCGCCGCCCAGTCAGGTGCTGTCCGAAACATGGGAGCTGATCGTCGATCCGTTCTACGATCGCGGCGGCATCGACAAGGGCCTGTTCTGGCATCTGTCGGCAAGCCTGCAGCGCGTCGCGGTCGGCTATTGTCTTGCGGCGCTGGCCGGTATCGCACTCGGTACCCTGGTCGGTCAGTCGACCTGGGCGATGCGCGGCCTCGATCCGATGTTCCAGGTGCTACGCACCGTGCCGCCGCTGGCCTGGCTGCCGCTGTCGCTCGCCGCCTTCCGGCAGGGACAGCCCGCCGCGATCTTCGTGATCTTCATCACCGCAATCTGGCCGATCATCATCAATACTGCGGTCGGCATTCGCAATATCCCGCAGGATTTCCGCAACGTCGCCGCGGTGCTGCGGCTCAACCATCTCGAGTTCTTCTGGAAGATCATGGTGCCGTCGGCGGCGCCTTACATCTTCACGGGCCTCCGCATCGGTATCGGGCTGTCATGGCTCGCCATCGTCGCAGCTGAAATGCTGATCGGCGGCGTCGGCATCGGCTTCTTCATCTGGGACGCCTGGAACTCGTCGCGCATCAGCGAAATCATCCTCGCGCTGGTCTATGTCGGCGTCATCGGCTTCATCCTCGATCGTATCGTCGCGCTGCTCGCCACCATCGTGACGCGCGGCACCGCAGCCAACTGAAGGGGACTCCATCATGAAGGGCTATCTGAAAGTCGATCATGTCGGCAAAACCTTCAACAAGGGCGCACACGCGACCGAGGTGCTGACCGACATCACGCTCACCATCGAAAAAGGCGAATATGTCTCGATCATCGGTCACTCCGGCTGCGGCAAGTCCACGCTGCTCAACATCGTCGCCGGATTGATCACGTCGACCACCGGCGGCGTGCTGCTTGAAGAACGCGAGGTCAACGAGCCGGGCCCGGACCGCGCGGTCGTGTTCCAGAACCACTCGCTCCTGCCCTGGCTCACCGTCTACGACAATGTGAGCCTTGCGGTGAACAAGGTGTTCTCCGGCACCAAGTCCCGCGCCGAGCGGCATGACTGGGTGATGCACAATCTCGAGCTCGTGCAGATGACCCACGCCAAGGACAAGCGGCCGGGCGAGATCTCCGGCGGCATGAAGCAGCGCGTCGGCATTGCGCGCGCGCTCGCGATGGAGCCGAAGGTCCTGCTGCTCGACGAGCCGTTCGGCGCACTCGACGCACTTACGAGAGCCCATCTGCAGGACTCGGTGATGGCGATCCACCAGAAACTCGGCAACACGGTGATGATGATCACCCACGATGTTGACGAGGCCGTGCTGCTCTCCGACCGGATCGTGATGATGACCAATGGTCCGGCTGCGCGCATCGGCGAAATTCTCGATGTACCGCTGGCGCGTCCGCGCAAGCGGCTCGAGCTTGCCGGCAACCAGACCTACCTGAAATGCCGCCAGCGCGTGCTCGAATTCCTCTACGAGCGTCATCGCTTCGTCGAGGCGGCCTAACCCTGAAACGCAACAGTGCCGGGCACTCCAGAAGGAGAAAGACCGTGACACCGCAACAGGTCGTTCTTGTGCAACAGAGTTTCAGCAAGGTGGTGCCGATCGCAGGCACCGCCGCCGACCTGTTCTACGACCGCCTGTTCGAGATCGCACCGGAGGTGAAGCCGCTGTTCAAAGGCGACCTCACCGAGCAGAAGAAGAAGCTGATCGCGATGCTCGCCACCGTGGTCAACGGCCTGGACAAGCTCGACACCATCCTGCCGGCCGCGAGCAAGCTGGCCAAGAACCACGTCACCTACGGCGTGCAGGCCAAGCACTATCAGCCCGTCGGCGCGGCCCTGCTCTGGACCCTTGAGAAAGGGCTGGGCGAGGGCTGGAGCAAAGATGTCGCCGACGCCTGGGTGCAGGCCTACACCACGCTGTCCGGCTTCATGATTTCGGAAGCCTATCCGACGACGCAGGCGGCGGAGTAGCGATGAGCGAGTCCCTCGTCATCGTCGGCAATGGCATGGCCGCCGCGAAGCTCGTGGAGCGTCTCTCCGCGCGCGCTCTCGGCCGCTATGCCATCGCCGTGATCGGCGAGGAGCCCGCGCTCGCCTATAACCGCGTCCTTCTCTCCTCCGTGCTCGCCGATGAGGTCGCCCGCTCCGACATCGAGTTGAAGTCGAAGCGCTGGTTTCGCAACCACGGTGTCACCGTGCTGTACGGACATGCCGCGGCCGCCATCGACCGCGACATCCGGCGCGTCAAGCTCGCAAGCGGCGCGACCATCCCCTATTCGAAGCTCGTCTTCGCCACCGGCTCGCGCCCGATCGTGCTGCCGATACCGGGCCGCGAGCTCCAAGGCGTGATGACATTTCGCGACCTGCGCGATGTCGATGTTCTGAAGAATGCCGGCCGGTGCAACGCGGTCGTGATCGGTGGCGGACTGCTTGGGCTAGAGGCGGCTTACGGTCTCGCCAAGGCCGGTGCCAAGGTCACGGTCGTGCATCTGATGGACCGCCTAATGGAGCGCCAGCTCGATCCGGATTCCGCCGGGATGCTGCGGGCCGCGGTCGAGATGAAGGGCATCGACGTCCTCCTGAATGCGGAGACCTCGCGCTTCACCGGCAACAAGCGCATCGAGCAGGTCGAACTGAAGGACGGCCGCACCATGCCCGCAGACATCGTGGTGATGGCAGCCGGCATCTCACCCAATGTCGCGCTCGCGCGCACGGCGGGCGTGCCCATCAATCGCGGCATCGTGGTCGATGACGGCATGCAGACCGGCATCCCCGGCATCTACGCGATCGGCGAATGCGCCGAACATAACGGACGCTGCGTCGGCCTCGTCGAACCCGCCTATGAGCAGGCGGCCGTTCTGGCCGACCGGCTGACCGGCGGCACGACGAGCTACAAAGGCAGCGTTGCCGCCACCAATCTCAAGGTCACTGGCGTCAACATGTTTTCGGCCGGTGACTTCCTCGGCGGCGATAGCACCGAGCACGTGCTGTTCCGCGATCCCGGCCTCGGCCTCTACAAGAAGCTTGTCATCAAGGACGATCGGCTGGTCGGTGCCGTGCTGTTCGGAGATACCACTGACGCGCTCTGGTATCTCGACCTGATCCGGACCGGCGCGCCTACCGGCCGCTTCCGCAACGAACTCGCCTTCGGGCGCGCGCTCGCGGAAAGGAAGGCCGCCTGACATGTCCGGCGACTTCACCCCCGACCAGAAGCGCTACCTGGAAGGTTTCGTCTCCGGCCTGTCGGCGGCGCGCGTGGCCAGGGCCGGAGACATTGGCGGCAAAGTTGGCAATTTGGGCGAACCGACAGGTCCCGACGCCATCCACATCAAGGCGCAGGACCGCACCATCGCCGCGGGCGGCAAGCTGGCCGACCAGGAAAAATTCAAGCGCGAGCTTCATCCCTTCGACGCCTACGCCAAATTGCGCGAACAGGCCGAAAAGAACGAGGCGCCGAAGCCGGCCGACAATTTCCGCTGGCGCTATTTTGGCCTGTTCTATGTCGCGCCGGCGCAGTCCTCGTATATGTGCCGGCTGAGGATCGCGAACGGCATCCTGACGCACTGGCAACTGGCCGGACTCGCCGATGTCGCGGAGAAATATGCCGGCCCCTATTCGCACGTGACCACGCGCGCGAATTTGCAGCTTCGCGAGATCGAACCGAAGCACGCGACCAACGTGGTGGAGACGATTCAGGATCTGGGTCTCTGCTCGCGCGGCTCCGGCGCCGACAATATTCGCAACGTCACCGGCACGCCGACCGCGGGCATTGATCCGCAGGAACTGCTCGATACGCGGCCCTATGCGCGCGAGTGGCACTATCACATTCTCAACGATCGCTCGCTCTACGGCCTGCCGCGCAAATTCAATGTCGCGTTCGACGGCGCCGGGCGGATCGCGGTGCTGGAGGATACCAACGACATCGGCTTCCAAGCCGTTGTAGTGAAGGACGGCTACGGCGCCGAGCCCGGAATCTGGTTCAAGCTGACGCTCGGCGGCATCACCGGACACAGGGATTTCGCGAGCGATACCGGCGTGATCGTGCGGCCTTCCGAGGCCACCGCCGTTTCCGACGCTATCGTCCGCGTCTTCATCGAGAACGGCGACCGCACCGACCGCAACAAGGCGCGCCTGAAATACGTGCTCGACGCCTGGGGCTTCGGCAAATTCCTGAGCGCCGTGGAAGAGAAAATGGGCCGCCCGCTCACACGCGTTAAGGCCGAGGCGCTGGAGCCGCGTCCCGTGTTCGATCGCCTCGCGCACATCGGCGTGCACCCGCAGAAGCAGGATGGCCTCAACTGGATCGGCATTGTCCTGCCGGTCGGCAAGATGACCGCAGAGCAGATGCGCGGCATCGCCAAGATCGCGCGCGAACACGGCGACGGTGATATCCGTCTCACCGTCTGGCAGAACCTGCTGATTTCCGGCGTCCCAACCGACAAGGTCGCTCAGGTCGAAATCGAGATCGCGGCGCTCGAGCTGTCCACGCGGGCCACGTCGGTGCGCGCCGGCCTCGTCGCCTGCACAGGCGCGACCGGCTGCCGTTTCGCAGCCGCCCACACCAAGGAAAGCGCCGAGGAGATCGCGCATTGGTGCGATGCGCGTGTCTCTCTCGACACGCCGGTCAACATCCATCTCACCGGATGCCATCATTCCTGCGCGCAGCACTATATCGGTGATATCGGCCTGATCGGTGCCCGCGTCGCGATCAACGACGATGGCGACACGGTCGATGGCTATCATGTGCATGTCGGCGGCGGCTATGGCCCGGATGCCGCAATCGGCCGCGAGATCTATCGCGACGTGAAGGCGGACGCCGCGCCGAAGCTCGTGGAGAAAATGCTGAAGGGCTATCTCGCGCATCGCGCCTCGGCGGACGAAACATTCATCGCCTTCGCGAAACGGCATGATGTCGACGCGCTGAAGGCGATGTTCAACGCGGAGGCGGTCGAATGAACGCCTCCACGCCTCCGATTCCCACGCTTATTCCCGAGACCGCGCCGTTCTCCCCCGAGCAGCGCGCCTGGCTGAACGGATTCTTCGCCGGTCTTGTTTCGCTCGATGGCGCGGGCGTCACCGCGCTCTCGCCGGAACAGAACGCCGCGATGATGGCCGGCGGCGCGGGCGATGGCGACGATGGCGAAGCGCCCTGGCACGACCAGACCCTGCCCATGTCAGAGCGCATGACGCTCGCGGAAGGCCGTCCGCTTCGCCGCCGCATGATGGCGGCGATGGCGCAGCAGGATTGCGGCCAGTGCGG
>Ga0180218_1002284_pt1 | contig 10144 bp, 7 predicted proteins | sample eDN3rd37CKraftBY_FD_151334 | JGI IMG/M metagenome (GOLD analysis project Ga0180218, IMG submission 151334) | Enriched backyard soil microbial communities from Emeryville, California, USA - eDNA 3rd pass 37_C Kraft BY (version 2) (version 2) | ecosystem: Environmental > Terrestrial > Soil >... | reverse complement strand
GCCGCGGCAGATCGCCGGCAGCACCTTCATCTTGATGTGCTCGGGCGCATACTTGATCAGGATCGGGCCGCTCTGGCGATCAGCGACGAAATGCAGGCGCGTCGGCGCGTTGGCAACGCGCAGTTCCTCCGTCACGACGTAGCGTTCGAGGAACGTGCGCTCGTGCCCGCCGTATTTCTTCGGCCAGGTCATGCCGAGCCAGCCCTTGGCACCGACCTTGCGGCTGAACTCGCGGCTGAAACTGTCACCGCCTGTGGCGCCGCTCGGCTTGATGGTGCCGGCCTCGATCTCCTCGGCAATGAAGGCGCGCACTTCCTCACGCAGCTTCTCGCACTCAGGAGGCAGACGGAGCTGATCGAACTGGATGGCGGCGGTCATGAGCGTGCGTCCGTGAGAAATGTGTGATCAGCGCGAGGCAACGAGCGGCCAGAGATCATCCGCGCCCTTGGCCGCGATCATGCGCCCGAGCCGCACGGCCCAGTCGCTCTCGTTGCCGAAATCATCGCGCCACGACCAGAGCCGCAGCGTGAAGCGGTGCAGGATGTGCTCCTTGGTGAAGCCGATGGCGCCGTGCACCTGATGGCCGATCGAAGCGCCCTCCGTCGCGGCTTCCGAGACGCGGATCTTGGCGCCAGCCGCTTCGAGGAAGAAACGATCGTCCGTGATGCCGTTGGCGAACGTATCGGCAGCAGAGCCCGCTGCCGCAACGGCGGCTGCCGTCTCGCCGGCGAGCCGCGCGAGATTGTGCTGCACAGCCTGGAATTTCGCGATCGGCTTCTCGAAGGCAACACGCTCGCCCGCATAGCGCGTCGTGATCGACAACACCGTTTCGAGCGCGCCGGCCATCTGGCTCGCGCGCACGGTCGCGCCGAGCAGCATGAGACGCTGGCGGTCGAGCCCGGCCGGTGCTGCTGCGTGCGCGACGGCCTTCACCTTGTCGAAGTTGAGCTCTGCACTCGAGTCGCCGGCCAGATTGCGCCCTTCACCCGCGCGAACGTCGGCGAGCCGGACAAGTGCGACCATCGGACCGGACGAGCCGTCGGCAAGCACGGCGAGGTGCTGGGCGCTTGTCCCGAACGGCACATTTCGTGCCTTGCCCGAAAGCATGCCCGCGGCATCGATCTTCAACTCGTCGGACCAGCGAGACGGCGCGACGGTCATCGCGCCCGCTGGCGATGAAAGCCCCGCCTCTGAAAGCAGCCAGCCGGCGAGAAGAGTCTCAGCAAGCGGCACGGTGGCGGCGAAGCGGCCCGCGACCTTCACGACCTCGAAGCCGTCAGCGAGTGACGCCCCTGCGCCGCCGAGCGTGTCCGGCACCCAGGCAAGCGTCAGTCCGCTCTCTTCGAGAGAGGCCCAGAGCGGCGCTTGCCACCTATCGTCCTTGGCTTGGTTGACGGTCTGAGGATCGGCAAGATCCTCGAAAATCCGCGCGGCCGTCTCCGCGACGATGGCGCTCGTCTCGCTCACCGGGACTCCCCACGGGACAGTTTGGTGGCTCGCCGAGCGCCTGTCCCCGCGCATGGCGACTTTGTCCGGACTTAGGGTTTGGCACCTTCCGGGCATTGTTGGCAAGAGCGGCGGGCGAATATTCGCGCGCGCACGGCGCATACGCGGTGCCTGCGACGGTCCGCCTCACCAATCGGGCGGCGACCAGCTCACATCCTCGTCGAGCGGGTACGATGGACGCGGGAGGCGCTGCCACTGGCGGCGCTCAAGGACGGGCGAGGTCAACCCTTCGGTATCGATCTCATAGACGTTCTCGGGCGGGAACCAGGGAATGAAGCCCGAGCGGAAGTGCCCGCGCGACTTGACCACCACCGTCGATGCTTTGCCGATGTCGAGACCGAACATCTCGAAGAACATCGGATCGGCCGTCTGCATGCGGTCTGAAATGACGACCGCCGTGACGCCGCCGATCTTGAGCGCGGCGGACGGTCCGAGATGCATGGTCCGCCCCTGGGCATAGCCGAGCCGGCCGACGATCGTGCCATCGTGAAGACCGATAACTTCCGCATCGGCCTCGAAAGGCGCATCGCATGGCAATCCGGGATGGCTGTTGAAGCGGGCGCGGAAGCGCGCACCGAGACCGGCCTCATGCGCCATCTTCGCGAGCGGCGGATCGAAGAAACTGCCGACCAGCACATCCTGCGCCCCAGCCCACACGAGCGCCGAGAGCAGCTCGGTCGTGCGGCCCGTGCCGCCGCCGCCGGGATTGTCACCCGAGTCCGAATAGATGACGGGTGGACGGTTCGTCTTCAGCGCAAGCTGCACGCCTTCCGAGAGCGGCGTCAGCTTCTTGCGGAAGCGCGCGCGATTCTTCCATCCGAGCTCGGCGATCTCGCGCGCCAGCATCCTCGCGCGAGCGACGTCGCGCCGCGCCGTCACGATGATCGCGACGCCATTCTTCTCGCTGTCGGAGAAGACGAAACCGCCGAAAATCGAGACGTTGAGGATATCACCGGCAAGCTCGGCGCGGCGGCGCGTGCCGTAGTCGATCATCTCGCCGTAGGGCCCGCTCGCCGTGAGCAGGTTCACGGAAGCTGGCGTCAGCGGCAGCCGAATGAATGCCGACTTGGGATCGGCGAGGCCGGCGAACATAAGGCGGAGCGAGAGTGCTGCCTCCTCGCCGCGCTCGATGTAGTCCACGTGCGGGTTCGTGCGGTAGCCGACGATGAGATCGCACTTCTCGACCATGCGCTCGGAGATGTTGCCGTGCAGATCGAGCGTCACGACGATGCGCGCCTTCGGGCCTGCGATCTCGCGGGCAAGCGCGATCAACTCGCCGTCGGGATCATCGCGATTGGTCGCAATCATGGCGCCGTGGTTGGCGACGTAGACGGCATCGAGCGGTCCGGCCGCCTCAAGTCCCTTCCGGCAGATCGCCAGGTACTTGTCCATGAGCGCGCCGTCGATGGCGCCGTGCGGATGGCAGCCTGAAAGCAGGATCGGCACCGGCTCCCAGGGACCGGTCGCATCCATGGTTTTCACGAACGCCGCCGCTTCGCCCATAATGGACGGGTTTTTCTCACGCGCCCGCTCGAGGATCGCCGCACCCTCGAGCTGGTAGAAATCCTTGAAGTCCTGCTCATACGCGACAGGCGCCGATCGATTGCTTTCGAGCCAGACGCCGATGATGGCGACGCGGGGCGTGGTGGTGGCCGTCATACGCGAAACATCTCCTCGCTGCTTTTGTCTGATGAGTTTGGCGTCCTCAGAGCAGCGCGGCAATGGCGTCCGTGACGCGCGCGCGCTCGTCGACACTGAGATGGAGCCCGGCTTTGGTTCGCCGCCAAAGGATATCCTCAGCACTCATCGCCCACTCGCGCTCCTTGAGGTAGACGACTTCGCGCTCGGTAAGACTAGGCCCGAACATGTGCCCCATGTCGGTGATATTGCGAGCATCGCCGAGAACCGCCGGCACGCACGAACCGTGCCGCCGCGCCAACCGCTTCAGGAATGTGCGATCGAAGCCCGGGTGCGCTCGACCGAGCCGCTCGACGAACCGCTCGAAAGCCGCAACCGGATCGGCAACGAGATGGCCCGTCTCGTCGAGGTCGCCACCGGGAAGCGGCGCGCCCGCCGTCCACGCAGGCCCCATGCCGGCTAGATGCGGCTCGAGCCGCTCGAGCGCCTCCTCCGCGAGCCGGCGGTAGGTCGTGACCTTGCCACCCATGACCGTCAGGAGCGGCGGCGTGCCTGCGGAAGCTTGGAGATCGAGGTGGTAGTCCCGTGTCACCGCCGAAGGATTGTCGGACTGGTCGTCGTAGAGCGGGCGCACGCCGGCGTAGGTCCATACAATTTGCTGCCGGCTCAATGCCACGCGGAAGAAGCGGTTCGCCAGATCGATGAGATAGGTGATCTCGGCTTCGTCGATCGCGACCGTCCTCGGATCCCCATGATAGGGAATGTCGGTCGTGCCGATGATCGTGAAGTGCTCTTCATAGGGCAGTGCGAACACGACACGGCCATCGCTGTTCTGCATGAGGTAGGCATCATCGGCGCCGGCAATGCGCGGCACGACGATGTGGCTGCCCTTGACGAGGCGCAATTTGGGGGCAACGGTCCCCGCGATCAGGTGGCCCACATGGTTCACCCACGGACCTGCGGCATTGACGAGTGCGCGCGCCCGTACCTCGCGCTCCTGCGTGCCCGCGCGAATCGCGAGCCGCCAAAGCGCCCCATCGGCGCGGACGGCCGTCACCTCGTGGCGGGGAAGAATCTCGGCGCTGCACTCGGCCGCGGCCTGCGCGTTGAGGATCACGAGGCGGGCGTCGTCCACCCAGCAATCCCAATAGGCGAAGCCGCGCGTGAGATCTGCCTTGAGCGGCCGACCGCTCGGATCGCGCGCGAGGTCGAGCCCCCTCGAGCCGGGTACCGCTTTGCGCCGATGCAGATGATCATAGAGAAAGAGCCCGGCGCGCAGCATCCAGCGCGGGCGCTGCCCCGGCATATGGGGTAGCACGAAACGGAGCGGCCAGATGATGTGCGGCGCTTTTGCGAGCAGCACCTCGCGTTCGCCCAGCGCCTCCCGGACAAGCCGGAAGGCGTAGTGCTCCAGATAGCGCAGGCCGCCGTGCACGAGTTTTGAACTTGCCGAGGAGGTGGCCCCGCCGAGATCGCCCATCTCTGCGAGAAGGACGGACAGTCCGCGGCCGGCAGCGTCTGCGGCAATACCGCAGCCGTTCACCCCGCCGCCGATGATCGCGAGATCGTATGCATCCGGAGGTCGCACGCGTTGACCGCCTGTCGTTCGGGGCCCGAGCCGTCCCTTCTTCGGGCGACGGCATTCATAGCTTGGCTGTAACCCAACCGGGCCGCTCAGGCTAGGGCCGCGTGCCGCACTTGAGGCGCTGATGGCTGCAATGCAACAACTGCACAGGCCGTCAGTTCCACTTCATGACCTGGATGATCGCCGGGCCCAGAATGACGATGAAGAGGACAGGCAGGAAGAACACGATCATGGGCACGGTCAGCTTGGGCGGCAGGGCCGCGGCCTTGCGCTCGGCTTCCGACATGCGCATGTCGCGGTTTTCCTTGGCCATGACACGGAGCGCCTGGCCGACGGGCGTACCGTAGCGTTCGGCCTGGATGAGGGCGGTCGCCACCGCCTTGATGCCGGCAATGCCCGTACGCTTACCGAGATTCTCGAACGCGATGCGGCGGTCCTGCAGATAGGAAAGCTCGGCAGTCGTCAGGCTGAATTCCTCGGCGAGTTCGAGCGACTGGCTCGCGACCTCCTTGGAGACCTTACCGAAGGCCGCTTCGATGGACATGCCCGCCTGCACACAGATGAGCAGCATGTCGAGGGCATCGGGGAAGGCCTGGGTGATCGAGGCCTGCCGCTTCTGGACGAGGTTCTTGAGAAAGACGTTCGGCAGATAGAAACCCGCATAGCCGGCCGCGATGGCCATGCCGAACTTCGCGATCGGCGGATGCTGGAGGTTGGCGATGACGAAAACGTAGAGGAGCGCCACGATGGTGACGATGATCGGCATCACGAGGCGGAAGAACATGTAGGCGACCAGCGGCGCCTGGCCGCGAAGGCCCGCCATCTTCAGCAGGTCGCGCACCTCGTCCGTGTCGAATGCCTTGCGCAGGTTGAGCCGGTTGACGATCTCCTGCATGAAACCCTTGGGCGTCTGGCGCAGGCGGCCGCCCTGGTTGTCCCGGTTGAATTCGGCCAGGCGAGCGGCACGCATCTTGTCGCGCTCGATCGCCATGGACTTCATGCGATAGGCCATGCGGTCGCGGGAGAGCAGAGGCATGGTGATCGTCAGCACGGTCGCAAAAGCTGCGGCGGCCGCGAGAAGCATGACCAGCAATTGCGGGTTCATGAAGGATTCGACGAAATCGACCACCGCTTGTTCTCCTTCCGCTCACCCGGCCCTTCGGACCGACCGCGCGGCTCAGTACTTGAAGTTGATCATCTTCTTCATCACGAGGATGCCGCAGGTCATCCAGGCTGCCGCACAGACGAGCATGAATTGGCCCATCTTGGTGGTGAACAGGATCTTGATGTAGCCGGGCGTCGAAAAGTACACCATGGACATGACCGCGAAGGGCAAACAGGCGAGCACGCCCGCCGATGCCTTCGCCTCGGCCGACAATGCTTTCACTTTCGCCTGCATCCGCTTTCTGTCGCGCAGCACACCTGCGAGGTTGCCGAGCGCCTCGGAAAGATTGCCGCCGGCCTGTTGCTGAATGGCGATGACGATCGCGAAGAAGTTCACTTCCGGAAGCGGCATGCGCACCATCATGCGCTCGAAGCACTCGGACAGCGGAACGCCCACGCGCTGCTGCTCGACGACTTCCTTGAACTCCTCCTTGATCGGCGAAGGGCTCTCGCGCGCGATGATGTTGAGACACTCGTTGAGCGGCAGGCCGGACTTGACGCCGCGCACAACGACATCGATCGAGTTGGCGAACTCGTCGAGGAATTTCGACTGCCGGCGTTTGATGAGGCGGCCGACGACCCAGCGCGGCAGGCCCAGCGCGCCAACGAAGGCTGCGGCAACCGAGATCAGGGGGTTCATTCCCGGCAGCGAGACGAAAGAGACGGCGCCGAGCACCAGACCGGCGACGACGCTCACGATCCAGAACGAGCGCGGCGTCATGTCGAGGCCGGCACGCTCGAGCCTCATCCGCAACGTCAGCTTCTCGCGCGCCTTCTGCTTCTGCTCGAGCTCCTTCAGCGTCTCGGCAACCTGCCGGCGCCGGTTGCTCACCTGCTCGGCCTGCGCCGTACGGACGGCGCGCTTCGCCTTGTTCTCGGTCACACCCTGGATGCGCTTTTCCGCCTTCGACTCGCCCGAGAGCAGCGGATAAGCGAGGAAGTAGATCAGTGCCGCCGCGGAAAGGGCCGCGAGCATGACCAGTCCGAGCTGGATGGTCTCCGGATCAAGCATCGGCCTCTCCCATGGTCCGGCCCATGGCATCGCGAACTTCCGAGTTCGCAAGCGCGCGGGACAGCTTCTCGGTCTCGTTGTAGTACTCCGCGCGCTCCCAGAAGCGCGGGCGCGCGATGCCGGTGGAGCGGTGGCGGCCAATGAGCTTGCCGTTGGCGTCCTCGCCGGTGATCTCGTAGACGATCAGGTTCTGCAGCGTGACGACATCGCCTTCCATGCCCACCACCTCGGTGATGTGCGTGATCTTGCGAGAGCCGTCGCGCAGGCGAGAGGCCTGGATGATGATGTCGATCGAGCCGACGATCATCTCGCGGATGGTCTTGGTCGGTAGCGCGTAGCCGCCCATCATGATCATGGATTCGAGACGGCTGATGGCTTCGCGCGGGCTGTTTGAGTGGAGCGTGCCCATCGAGCCGTCGTGGCCGGTGTTCATCGCCTGCAGCAGATCGAAAGCCTCAGGTCCGCGGACCTCGCCGACGATGATACGCTCAGGACGCATACGCAGGCAGTTCTTGACGAGGTCACGCATCGTGATCTCGCCCTCGCCCTCGAGGTTCGGTGGACGCGTCTCGAGGCGCACCACATGGGGCTGCTGGAGCTGCAGCTCGGCGGAGTCCTCGCACGTGATGATGCGCTCGTCGGCATCGATCGAGCCGGTCATGCAGTTGAGCAGCGTGGTCTTTCCCGAGCCGGTGCCGCCGGAGATGAGGACGTTGCAGCGCACGCGACCGATGACCTCGAGGATCGCCTTGGCATCGGCCGTGATGGAGCCGAACTGCACGAGCTGCTCGAGCTTCAGTCGATCCTTCTTGAATTTTCGAATGGTGAGCGCGGGGCCGTCGATGGCGAGCGGCGGAGCGATGACGTTGACGCGGCTGCCGTCGGGAAGACGCGCGTCGCATATCGGCGAGCTTTCATCGACGCGCCGGCCGACCTGACTGACGATGCGCTGGCAGATGTTCATGAGCTGCGCATTGTCGGCAAAGCGCACGCCCGTCTTCTGCATCTTGCCGTTGACCTCGATGAAGGTCGTGCCGGCGCCATTGACCATGATATCGGCGATGTCGTCGCGCGCGAGCAGCGGCTCGAGCGGGCCATAGCCGAGCACGTCGTTGCAGATGTCCTCGAGCAGCTCTTCCTGCTCGGCAATCGACATCACGACGTTCTTGAGCTGGATGATCTCGCCGACGATGTCGCGGATCTCCTCGCGCGCCGCCGCCGCCTCAAGCTTCGCAAGCTGGGTCAGGTCGATCGTATCGATGAGCGCGTTGAAGACCGACGTCTTGACGTCGTAGTACTCCTCGGAGTGCCGGCGCGTCTGCTCGATCGGATCGACACGGGCTGGCGCCGGCGCTGCGGCAACAGGCTGGCGCGCCGGCGTGGTCGCAGCACGCTGCGGCTCAGGTGCCGGCGCGGCACCGGACGCCGCCGGCACCGAGGGACGCTGCGGTGCATTGGGATCGTGTGAACGCCTGCCGAACATGCCAGCCACTCCTTAGCGCTTCCGCCTCAACTTCCCGAGTATTCCGTCCAGGGCCCCGGTCTTCGCCGCCTTCTGCTCACGTCGCCCGGTGAGGGCACCCGCGATCTCATGGAACGCCGGCACGGCCTTGGCCTTGGGCGCCATCTCCTCGATCATCTGACCGTTGTTGGCGGCCTGCCCAAACGTCTCGCAATCGAACTCGATGATGGCGGTGGCCTTGATGCCCATGGCCGCCTCGAAATCCTTGATCGAGATCTCGGGACGCTTCGGCACGCCGACGGTGCTCAGCACCAGCATGGGCGGCTTGTCGTTATGGCGCGCCTGCTTGACGAGATCGAACATGTTCTTGGCATTGCGCAGGTTGGCGAGGTCCGGAGCCGCGGTGATGATCACGCTGTCGGCATTGAGGACCAGGCGCTTCGTCCACTCCGTCCACATGTGAGGGACGTCGAGCGCGACGTACGGCACGTTCTGGCGCACGACGTCGAGAACGAGATCGCACGCATCCGCCGAAAGATCGTATTCGCGATCGAGCGCACCCGGGGCGGCGAAGATGCTCAGATACTCCGAGCACTTGGTCAGCAGGCGATCGAGGAGCACCTCGTCGAGGCGCTCGGGCGTCGAGATCGCGTCGGCAATGCCTTGCACCGGGTCCTGGTTGAAGTCGAGGCCGGCCGTGCCGAACGGCAGGTCGAGATCGGCGATCACGACCGACTGCTTCATCATCTCCGAGATCGTCCACGCGACGTTGTGGCAGAGCGTGCTCGACCCCACGCCACCCTTGGCGCCGACAAAGGCATAGACGTGGCCGACCGGATCGGACTGAGGATCGTTATAGAGACCCGACAGGCACTCCATGAGCTCGAGCGGCGAGACCGGCGCGATCATGTATTCGCTCACCCCGCGGCGCAGCACCTCGCGATAAAGTGCGACGTCGTTCGTGTGACCGATCACGATAACCTTGGTTCCCGAGTCGCAGGTCTCGGCGAGGCGATCGAGCTCGGCGACGAACTCGCGATGCGGGAGCGTCGACTCGACGATGATCAGGTTCGGCGTCGGGCTTTCCATGTAGTGCGCAACGGCGGCCTGCACGCCACCCATATGCACGCTCACATGCGTCTTGATGAGACGACGGTCTTCGGCAGCCACCTGGATCGCGTCGGCCGTCTCGGCCCGCTCGCAGAAGGCCTGGATCGAGATCCGAGGGATCGGGCGCGCGCGCTCCGAAATGCGCTCGTCGACGGCCCCCTCGACTTCCTCCATTCTGGCAAGCTCGCGGCTCATGTGTCTCGTCCTCGCTTACGTTCGTTCGATCGACTTGTGGTCGGCAATCAGCTCTGTCGGTTCCAAGGGCCTATTTCGCGACGGCTCCCAGGCGCTCGTCGCCGCCTTTCGTTGCGGGCGTCGGCTGGCCCTTGACGTATCTTTCGTAGACGCCGTCGCGACGCTCGGCGGATGCGGGCGTCATGCTCCTCGGCCCGAGCAGATCGGCGGGGTTCGCGACCTGCACAGCGAGATTGCGCTGCGAGGCGCAACCGAAGTTCGCATAGGGCAGATTCTTCGGATCGTGCGCGAGGTTGTCCGGCCACAACCCACACTCGGGCGCTTCCGCCTGGAAGCGGGCATAGGCGACTTTGATCGGCGCGCTGGCATCGCGACCGGCGCGGTACGGCCCGACCGTGACATTCGCGGCATCAATGCCGGCGTCGCGCACGATGGAGCGGAGATCACCAAGCGCGCGGACGGCGGCGGTCTC
>Ga0180218_1002282_pt1 | contig 10154 bp, 13 predicted proteins | sample eDN3rd37CKraftBY_FD_151334 | JGI IMG/M metagenome (GOLD analysis project Ga0180218, IMG submission 151334) | Enriched backyard soil microbial communities from Emeryville, California, USA - eDNA 3rd pass 37_C Kraft BY (version 2) (version 2) | ecosystem: Environmental > Terrestrial > Soil >... | reverse complement strand
CAGTTCAACCGCGACGCCCTGCCGGAGAGCCTTGCGGGTTACCAGATCGGGTACGAGCACATCGCCGAGCTCGGCGGGCTGCGCGGCAGGGAGCATCTGGCTGAGCCCTCCCCGAACGCTTATTGGCAGAACGACAGCTTCCGGAACTATGCGGACTATGCCCTGACTGGCAGGTTCCAGGCCGGTCTGGCCAAGCTGCGCGATCTGGGCGACAGGAGCATCACGGCCATCATGTGCGCCGAGGCGGTGTGGTGGCGCTGCCACCGCCGGATCATCGCCGATTACCTGCTCGCCTCCGGCTGCGCCGTGTTCCACATCCTCGGGCCCGGCAGGATCGACCCGGCGTCGCTCACACCCGGCGCCCGTCCATCAACTGACGGAATTGTCTATCCCACGGCCTTGGAGTGAGGCCAAGCAGCCTCAACTGACGCCGGTATACCGGCCAGGCCGGTGGTTCGTTGCCAGCACAAGGTTCAGCACAGAGGTGCCTAGTAGCGACAGGGCCAGCCTCGGGACGTCGAGGACGAACAGGGACGCCAGAAGGATCAGCACATCGATGGCCAGCTGGACATACCCGGCCCTCAGGCTGTGGCGCTCCTGCAGGTACAGGGCCAGGATGTTGATGCCGCCGAGGCTCGCCTGGTGGCGGAAGAGGATCAACAGTCCGATCCCGGTGAGCGCCCCGCCCGCGACCGCGGCGAAGATCGGGTCGAGATGGTCCAGGCTGACCGACGAGGCCGTGACCTTCGCGAGCAGGGACACCAGCAGGACGGCCAGGAAGGTCCGCAGGGCAAGCTTCCAGCCCATCCTCTTGACCGCGAGGTAGTAAAACGGAAGGTTGAGGGCGAAGAAGACGGCTCCGAACCCGAACCCGGTTGCCTGCCCCAGGAGAAGGGCGAGGCCAGCCGTGCCTCCGGTCAGCAGGCCGGCGCTGCTGAAGAAAGTGACCCCGAGCGCCACCATCAGGGTGCCCGTGAGGACGGCGGCCACATCCTCGTATGGGCGATGCATGCTCGCCATGGCCTGATCGGTCACGGTGTTCCCCTCCTGTCTGAATGCTGGCCCCGTAAGCCTCAAGCCATAGCCGGTTCTCAGGCAGGCCTGTTTGCCGAAGAGCAAGGACCGACGCGATTGCACGTGCCCGTCGCGCATGTCTGCGTTCGGCAGGACCAAGCCCGAGGAACCGGACGTCGGATGGCGGGTTCCCCATTCAGCCAAGCTTACGCTGCCGAAGGCGCCGAGGCATGGAGAGTGTGCAAGGAGTCGTGTGCGAGTGACCAGCGAACGCTATGCGATTGGACTGGCGCGGGCCTTCGGCGGGGCCATCATCTTCGGCCTCCCGCTGCTGATGACCATGGAGATGTGGTCGCTCGGCTTCGCGATGGGCCGGGGCCGGCTGCTGCTCCTCGTGGCTTTCACCCTCGTGTTGCTGGTCGGCCTCTCCTACTTCTCCGGCTTCGAGAAGACCTTCAGCCTGAAGGAGGACGCCATGGATGCCTTGGTTGCGTTTGGCGTTGGCGTGATCACCTCCGGCCTGCTGCTCGTGGCCTTGGCGGTGGTCACCTTCGACATGAGCTGGGGCGACATCGTCGGACGGGTGGCGCTGCAGAGCGTGCCGGCCAGCATCGGCGCCATGCTCGGGCGCAAGCAGCTTGGGGCGGAGCAGGACATGAAGGCCGAGGAGGAGCGCAAGCAGGAGGCGGGCTATGCCGGCGAGCTCTTTCTCATGCTGGCGGGCGCCCTGTTCCTGGCCTTCAACATGGCCCCGACGGAGGAGATGGTCCTGATTTCCTACCAGATGACGCCGTGGCACGCCCTGGCACTTGGGGTGCTGTCCCTCCTGCTTTTGCACACCTTCGTCTACAGCATCGGGTTCTCCGGCCAGGAGGGCCGGCCCGAGGGCGGGACGTTCCTGTCGACCTTCCTGCATTTCACGTTGACGGGCTATGGCATCGCCCTGCTGGTGAGCCTGTATGTGCTCTGGAGCTTCGGGCGCACGGACAACGTGGCCGTCGCCGAGATCGCGAACATGCTGGTGGTGCTGGGCTTCCCGGCGTCGCTCGGCGCCGCGACGGCGCGGCTGGTGGTTTGAGGTCGCCATGAATCGGGAATCCAAGGCAAAGGACATCCCTCGCGCGAAGGCGGAGCAGCAGGTGCCGTGGCTGGAATGGGTAGCCTCCGGCATCGGCCTCCTGCTGGTGCTTGGCATCTTCGGCGTGATCGGCTGGCAGGCGTTCAATGGCGCCAGCACGCCTCCCGCAATCACCGTCGAGGTCGAGAACGTGGCTCCAGTGGAGGGCGGCCACCGGGTTCTGTTCCGGGCGCGCAACGCCGCCGGTGGGGCCGCCGCGCAGGTGGAGATCGAGGGGAACCTGTCCGCCGCAGGGACGGACCCCGAAACCAGCCGGGTCGTGCTCGACTACATCCCCGGCCACTCGGAGCGGCGGGGCGGACTGTTCTTCACCCGGGATCCGCGCTCCGGGGTCCTTTCCGTGCGCGCCATGGGCTTCTCCGAGCCCTGATCGCTTAGCCGGCGCCGGGGCCGCTGCACCCGAGTGGAGCGGCAATGGTCAAGTGGGACCACTGCCGTCCTCTGCAGGACGACGGAAGATTGTGCTGGCGCAAGGACGAGCGCCTGGTTCCGCGACACTCTCCGGCAGGATTCAACGGAGGTCTTCCCGGTGCCACATGCCCGCCAATCCAAGCCCGCGAGCCAGCCGAGCGTCAGTGATGCAGCCATTGAGGCCTTGGCCCGCCAAGCCTACGATGCCTGCCATCCTGATGACACCTTCGACGACCTCAAGCGGCGGGCAGGTTTCACCCGGGAGGCGGCCGGCCTGCTCCGCGCCTGGACGCGGGCGGCCCGCTCGGGAGGCCTCGGCCCTGTCGGTTCGACCTCGCCGGACCAGGCCCTTGCGGGCGAAGGGGACGCACTGGCCGCGTGAGCGAACGGTGCCGGAACCCGGGGGCTTTCGCCCTTGGCTGGAGGCCGCGACGGCCAGCGCAATGGCTCGGTTCAGTGCGGGCAGGAGATCCGGAACTAGGAGTGGCGCGCGCAGATCATCTTCTTGATCTCGGCGATGGCCTTGGCCGGGTTCAGGCCCTTGGGGCAGGTGTTGGCGCAGTTCATGATCGTGTGGCAGCGATAGAGCCGGAACGGATCATGCAGCGTATCAAGACGCCTGTCGGTGGCCTCGTCGCGGCTGTCGATGAGCCAGCGATAGGCCTGGAGCAGGGCCGCGGGACCGAGATAGCGGTCGCCGTTCCACCAGTAGCTCGGGCACGAGGTGGTGCAGCAGGCGCAGAGGATGCACTCGTAGAGGCCATCGAGCCTAGAGCGCTCCTGCGGCGTCTGGCGCCATTCACCTTCCGGCGCGGGGGGCTCGGTTTGCAGCCAGGGCTCGATAAGGGCGTGCTGGGCGAAGAAGCTGGTGAGGTCCGGCACGAGGTCCTTGATCACCCGCATGTGCGGCAGCGGATAGATCCTGATGGTGTCGGACTCGCAGTCATCCATGCCGAGGGTGCAGGCGAGCGTGTTCATCCCCATGATGCTCATGGCGCATGAGCCGCAGATGCCCTCGCGGCAGGAGCGGCGGAAGGTGAGCGTCGGATCGACGTTGTTCTTGATCCACAGCAGCGCGTCGAGAACCATCGGGCCGCAATCGTCGCGGTCGCTATAGTAGGTGTCGATGCGCGGGTTCGCGCCGTCATCTGGGTTCCAGCGGTAGATGCGGAACGCCTGAAGGTTCGCCCGATTGGCCGGCTTCGGCCAGGTCTTGCCTTCGGTGTAGCGGGAGTTCTTGGGAAGCGTGAACTGAGCCAATCGTTTCTCCGTTCTGATCAGTCAAGCCGCGGATCGAAGGTGGATTGAACCGCATTGCCCTGAGAGCGGCAACGACAATGAACACGCCGTGAGCAAGGGGATAAGGGGGCTGATGGCCGACCTGTTCGTCACTGGCCCCTTTGCGGCATCGCGCCGTTGCCATGATGGCACTCTCCGCCCGCAGCACTTTAGGCAGGTGTTACGCGCGAGAGGGCGCGTGATCTCATGCTGGGTGCATCGGCGCCGGTGTGGCAACCTCACGACATTGCACTCGGTCGAGAGGCCGAGGGCAATGCTATCCCTATTATGGTTGATATGATCTCCATCGTCACAGGCAAACGGATGGGGCTGGGCACAAAGGCAGGCCGGCGCTTTGGCCCTCATCCTAGCTGGCTCCCGCCCCCGCGGGATCCGGTGTTCGGATGCCGGACCCGACGAGTGTCCCGGACCTGATGCCGTGCGCAACTGCCTCTAGCCGCCTCACCAGTGGCTCCGCGAGCTCGGAGGGCCATCTCGCCCTTGCAATCATCCGGAACAGGGCGATCCAACGCTGGAAGCAGCAGGGGGAGAGGCCCGCAATTGCCGGATCAGGTGGTCCTAAGCTCCCGTTCCCCGTCCCGTCAGAAGCAAGAACGGACGACCAGAACTGGCACGCATGAGCAACGTGCGGTCCCCGGCTGCCGCCGGTCGCCTCCTTGAGGTGGTCCGCGAGAAGGTGGTCTGCGCCCGCCTGGGCGTAGACGGCCCGCACCACCTCTGCGATGGCCGCCCGTGTCACTCGGGGATGTGCGGGCTCGTCGATCTCATGGTTGCTGCGCGGGTCTGGCTCCGTGCGCATGGGCACCTCCGTGGGTCGTGTGATCCATGCCTCGTGACGGCCCCGCCTCCGGGGAAGGACAGTCCGGCTATCTCCACGTCCTGCCATTGAAGCAGAACACGAAACTTCGTCTTTGACACAACACAAACAGAGGCACCGATTGACTTGGTCAGGTTGGGACAGCGGGTGTTGCAGGGCAAGGCGTTCGGGCATGCATATGGGTTGCCCTGCCCACCGATGCGAAGGCCGGTCTCCGGCTCTCCAGGCTCCCTGCACCCGCTTCAGCCATAACGCTGCCGCCCGGAATGCGCCTGCCAGAGAAGCAGACCAACGTGACCTGGAACAAAGATCCCTCAGAGGCTGCTAGGCAAAATGCGCGCGTAAGACAGGAGCGATATCGTGCACAACAACTTCAAGGTTCCCCAGAATGGCCTGATTCTTGTCAGCGACGGGCGCAAGGCCCTGTTCCTGACCAACCATGGGGATGACGTCCACCCCAATTTTCAGGTCGAGCGCGTGCTCCAGGCGCCCGACAATCCACAGACGCATCTGCAGGGAACCGACAAGGCAGGCGCGCGCGGTCGAGCAGACCGACTGGCATGATCTGGCCGAACGGAAATTTGCCGGCGAGGTTGCGGAGACGGTCAATGCCGCCTGCTTCAACGGGGGCCTGAAAGCCATCGTCGTCGCGCCGCCCCCGCGCACCCTCTCCGAACTCCGCAGCCGGTTCTCAGAGGCGGTGAAGGAGCGGATTCTCGCCGAGGTCAACAAGGATCTGACGAAGCATCCCACCTACGAAATCGAGCGATACCTCACGGCTGGTACATAACGGTGATGGCGCATGCCCGCCGGGCCTCCCGAGATTACCTGCTCCTGAGTGCCGGTTCAGGCGTTCGCCCCCGCTCCTCTTTAACCGCGCCGACCGGCTTGGCGGCTTCGGGAGAGGCCGTCCCGTCGCATGCGTCACAGCAGCACTGGGGCGGCATTGCAATCCCTTTTCCTGGCGGCCACGATGGTCCGTGGACGTTGAGAGTGTACAACCCGGCAGGAGACGAGAGACGATCATGCTTGTTGAGCGCACCCTTCCATCCGCCCGCGACCGCCTCGCTCTGATCGACAGTGATGCCCCTGTCACACAGGCGGCGGAACTCATGTCCAAGCCGCACACCGATCTGGTCGTCGTGTGCAGCCGCGACGGGGAACTGGTCGGCGTTCTGACCAAGACCGACATTGTCGGCCAGATCCGGCAATGCACCGGATGCGGATGCGCCGCCCAGGTGGAGTCCATCATGACCCGCGATGTGGTGGCCTGCCAACCCGAGGACCATCTCAAGGACGTCTGGGCGACGATGATGCGGCATGGGCTCCAGCGCGTTCCGGTTGTCGACGGGGGCCGCAGGCCGCTGGGGATCCTCTATGCGCGCGATGCCCTCCAGAGCCTGCTGGGTGAGGTCGAGCACGAGGAGGCTCTTCTGCGCGACTACGTGATGTGCGTCGGCTATCGCTAGCATAGTGGTGCTTCCAGGGCGGAGGGGTCCCGCGCCCGGGAGCCTGCCGTAGGAACTCAGGCACAGCTCCCGGCCAGGCGAGCAGGAACCTCATGCCCGAAGGAGGCTGGCCTAGCGGTAAGGCGGCACAAAGCGCACGGGGACGTCCTCGGCCCGCGCAAAATGCTCATTGGTACCGTCCTCGGCGACCATCCGCACCGAGTAGCCGCGCTGGAGATAGTAGAGAAGCTCCTCATCGGAGTGGATCATGATCAGGCTCTTTGTTGGCAGCCTGTCGTCGTGCGGGACGGCCGACGCCGCCACGGCATACCCTTTGCCACGAGGGCCTGTCCGCTGCGGGACGAACCTCGCGCCTTGATGAAACGCTCGAACACGATCACCTTTCTCCTCCAGGTTGCCCTAGACCTTGCTGTCAGCTGAAACTGCTCGCGCCGGATCGACACATTTGCGTTGGCGCGTCCCGCTCCGGGCTACGTTCGGAATGCCCGACTGGCTGCCGGCGGAAAGACCGCCTACTCATGGGCCGGTCAGCCTTACCTCACCAACCCTGTAGTCCAGGCTGTCGCGCACGACGCTTCCGATGAAGCAGCGGTCGCGGGCACGCTGCGCCGCCCGCGTGTACTCCTCGGCCCGGATCCCGTCGGCATCGCGGATCTCGGGGTGGACCAAGATGGTCGTGAACCGCATTTCCCGCGGAAACCCGGTCACCGAGCCCTCAACCGTGACGTGAACGCGCGAGAACGGCAGGTCCGCAGTCTTGAGGATGCGGGACAGGGTGATGCTGTAGCAGGAGCCAACTGCGGACAGCAGCAGGGTCTCCGGATTGGCGCCTTGGCCAAGCCCACCCATCTCGGCCGGAGCCGAATAGCTCAAGCGCTTGGTCCCAATGATGCAGACACCCTCTCCGTCCGCCGGTTGGCCATGCCACCCCAGGGTCACGCGGAAAGATAGATCCGTCACGTCGTCATCTCCTTGCCGGCTATCGCGTACCCGCCTGCGTGGTATGGCCTGTGCCCATCATGGAGCAGGCAGTCAAAGGGCCGGAGTTCCTCGCCACATGGCTTGAGCGAGGCGCTCCGGCCGCGACGGCTGTGCCCCCGCAGCCGCCCATGGGCTGATAGCAGGCGCTGGGGCTTGCACTTTGTGCTGCAGCAAAGTGTTGGCGGCTTTGTCGGGCCGCCCGGCCCCCTGCCCTTGGCATCACAGATTGGCCTGACAGGGCGCTCCAGCTCCCTCGGGATCCCCACGTCATCTCATCCAGGGCGGGGCAGCGTCCGCCCGTCGCAGCCCCTCCGGGAAATCCCGGAATGGGCAAGACAAGGCGGACTGGGCTAAGTCTCTGAGATCGCTTATTATTTATAACATTTCTAATCTGAGGAATCCCATGATCGTCTGCTCGTGCAACGTCTTCTCGGACGGCGCGGTGCGTTCCTGCCTGAACCCGGGCCCGGACTGCCCCCGCACCCCTGCCCAGGTCTACCGCAATCTCGGCTGCGGCCCGCAGTGCGGGCGCTGCCCCACCACGATCCGCGCGATCATGGATCAGGAAATGGCCCACAAGCACGCCTGCACGGCCGACTGCGCAACGGACTGCCCAATGACCCGACAGGCCAACTCCAACGAGCCGCCGAAGCTTGAGAGATGGCGGCGCTCTACCCTCAATGGCTCCGCACGGAGGCAGGGGAGCTATGACGGAATTTAGGTGACGGGGCAGATTAGGCGGCGCTGTTTGTCGGCATCGGAATGACCTCGCTGCCGTCCTTAAACCTGACACCGGCGATCACCTTGGGCAACTGGTTTTCGCCCATCAGCCGGCGCCAGCCTTTCGCGGCTGCTATCACCAGCTTGAACACCATCAGCCGGGCGGTGGTGGGCGACAGCGAGCCCTTGGTGCGCACCGTCCGGTGCCGGACCGTGGCGAATACACTCTCGATAGGGTTCGTGGTCCGCAGATGGATCCAGTGCTCAGCGGGCCAGTCGAAGAACGCCAGCAGCGCCTGCTGGTCCTTGCGCACGCACTCGACGGCCTTCGGATAGCGCGCGCCATAGGCGTCCTCGAACAGATCAACGGCAACCTCGGCCTGGGCTCGCGTCGGCGCGAGATAGATCTCCCGCAGGGCCACCTTCATGCCGGGCTGCACGGATTTCGGCGCCTTGTTGAGCACGTTGGCGGTCTTGTGCAACCAGCACCGCTGATGATGCGTGCCGGGGAAGAGCTCGTCGAGCGCCTTCCAGAAGCCGAGCGCTCCGTCTCCCACCGCAATGCGGGGCGGGACGGACAGGCCCCTCCGCTTGATCTCGACAAGCAGTTCTCTCCAGCTCTGAGCGCTCTCGCGCACGCCGGCCTGGAAGCCAACCAACTCCTTCTTGCCTTCCGGAGTGGCGCCGATCAGCACCAGGATGCACTCGGCCTGATCCTCCATGCGGGCCTGGAGGTAGATCCCATCGGCCCAGACGTAGACATACCGGCGGGCCGATAGATCCCGCGCCTGCCAGCGCTCGTACTCGCCCTGCCATTCACCGGTGAGCCGGGAGACGACGGACGGTGAGAGGTTCGGGGCATCCTTGCCGAGCAGGGCTGAGAGCGCCTCCTGGAAGTCGCCGGTCGAGAGCCCGCGCAGGTACAAGATCGGCAGCAGCGCATCCAGGCTCTTCGTCCGGCGAGCCCATTTCGGCAGGATGGCGGAGGTAAAGCGGATGCGGTCGGCATCGTCCGTAGCGCCGCGGTCGCGGATCTTGACCCGGCTGACTGCCACCGGACCGATGCCGGTCTGGATCGTGCGCTCCGGCCCATGGCCGTGCCGGACCAGGCGGTCGCGGCCGTCCGGAAGCTTCAGATCGCGCATGCTGGACAGATAGGCCTCAGCCTCGATCTCGATGGCTTGGGCCAGCAGCTTGCGGGCGCCAATGCGCAGGATATCGGTCAGGGGATCGTCAATCGTATCGGGCTGACGCAGGCGGACAATGTTGGTAGTGTCGTTCATGGCGTATCGCTCTCTCGAAGAGGTTCTGGCAGGCTCGTCACCCGCCTCGATACGCCGCCTTTCTCAAACCGGCATCACCCACTTTCCGTCATAGCTCGAGGCAGGGCCCATGAAGGGTGACGCCAGGGTAATCGAGTACCTGAACAGGGGCCTTCGGCATGACCTGACGGCGGTCAACCAGCTCTGGCAGCGCTCCCGCACCCTGGCCGACTGGGGCTACAACGACTTGGCCAAGAAGTGGTACGAGGAGACTGCCGAGAAGAGGCAGCACGCCGACCGCTTCATCGAGCGCATCATCTTCCTGGAGGGCGTCCCCAACATGCAGGAGCTGAACCCGCTGCGGATCGGCCGGAGCATGCGGGAGGTCCTGGAGAACGACCTCGCGGTCGAGTCCGACGCGCGCGACCTCTGCGGGGAAGCGGCGGCATATTGCGACAGCATCGGCGACCGCGTCTCGAAGGATCTGTTCGAGGAGCTGATAGCCGACGAGGAAGGCCACATTGACTTTCTCGAAGCCCAACTCACCCTGATGGAGCAGATCGGCCCCGAGCTCTACGCCCAGAGGCACACCGGAGGGCTCGGCAAGGACGAAGGCCATGGCTGAGACAGGACCAGACCTCCGCGCGGCAGGCCAACCCCGTCCCGGCTGCCCCTTGGCGCAGGTGCGGGACAGGCTGCGCCGGGCTGGACTGCGCCCGACCCGGCAGCGCATCTGCCTGGGGTGGCTCCTGTTCGGCCGGGGCGACCGGCACGTGACGGCCGACGCCCTGTTCGAGGAGGCGCAGAAGGCGCGGGTGCCGGTCTCCCTGGCAACGGTCTACAACACCCTGAGGCAGTTCACGGACGCGGGGCTCGTGCGGCAGATCGCGGCCGAGGGCCGCAAGACCTACTTCGACACCGACCTGACGGATCACCATCACTTCCTCGTGGAAGGGGAAGAGGAGCTGGTGGATGTCCCGGGTGGCCCGATGCCTGTGGCCGAATTGCCCGCGGCGCCCGAAGGCTATGAGATCGAGCGGGTG
>Ga0180218_1002281_pt1 | contig 10155 bp, 6 predicted proteins | sample eDN3rd37CKraftBY_FD_151334 | JGI IMG/M metagenome (GOLD analysis project Ga0180218, IMG submission 151334) | Enriched backyard soil microbial communities from Emeryville, California, USA - eDNA 3rd pass 37_C Kraft BY (version 2) (version 2) | ecosystem: Environmental > Terrestrial > Soil >... | reverse complement strand
TGCCTGACACCTGGTCCTGGGTCATCGTCTTCTCGCTCTCGTGCGTGCGAACCGCTGTCGTGAACCGCTGACGATCGAGCGCGATAAACTGTACACACTTGTTCGACTTAACGGAAGGGCGGGCGGCGATGTCGGGCACGACGGCGGGGACGACCGGTCCGGTGGGGCTCCGGCCGGCGACCGCGGACGACGCGGAGGACGTCGCGCGGATCTGGCGCGCGGGCTGGGCCGACGCGCACCTGGGGCACGTGCCCGACGCGCTCGTCGCGGCGCGCACCCCCGCGTCGTTCCCGGAGCGCGCCCGCGGTCGCGTCGCAGACACGACCGTCGCGGTGCGTGGCGGCGCCGTCGTCGGGTTCGTCATGACCGCCGGGGACGAGGTGGACCAGCTCTACGTCGACCGCACGGCCCGCGGCGGCGACGTCGGCGGCGCGCTGCTGCGTCACGCCGCCCAGGCGATCCGGGCCGCAGGGCACCCCCGCGCGTGGCTCGCCGTCGCGACGGGGAACGCGCCCGCCCGCCGCTTCTACGCGCGGCAGGGCTGGGTCGACGAGGGCCGGTTCGCGCACCGGGCGCCGGTGCCGGGCGGCGCGGTCGAGGTGGACTGCCACCGCTTCACCAGCCCGGACCGTTAACCTGGACACCCCTGTACAACCTTGGAGGAGCCCGTGGCCACGACGCCCGCACAGACGACGGAGGCGACGGCCGGTGCCCCGGCCGCAGGCCGCCGGGACCGCGCCAAGCGCGCCGACGCCGTCCGGAACGTCGAGGCGATCCTGGCCGCGGCCACCCGGGTGCTGGCGACGGACCCCGACGCGAGCATCAACGAGATCGCCAAGGCCGCGGGCGTCGGCCGGGTCACGCTCTACGGACACTTCGACTCGCGGGCCACGCTCGTGCGCGAGGTCGTGGACCGCGCCATCGCGCAGACCGACGAGGCGCTGGCGCAGGTGGACCTCGACGGCGACCCGCGCGACGCGCTCGGCCGCCTGCTCGAGGCCACCTGGCACCTGACCCACCGGTTCGGCGCGGTGGTCGTCGCCGGCTCCCAGGTGATGCCGCCCGAGGAGATGCGCCGCGCGCACGAGGGCCCCGCGCAGCGCGTCCGAGGCCTGCTCGAGCGCGGCCGCGCGGCCGGCGAGCTCCGCGACGACCAGCCGGTCGAGTGGCAGATCAGCATGGTGCAGGCGATCCTCCACGGCGCCTCCGCCGCCGTGCACCGGGGCGAGATCACCGCGGACGAGGCGCCCGCCCTCGTCCGCGGCACGACGCTGGGCGCCCTCGGCGCCTGAGATCGCCGCGCGGACATCACCCTCACGACCCTCTTGTCGAACACGCCTGTTCGAGTTAACTTACTCGAACAGGCATGTTCGACTTATCCGTGCTCGACACCTCGAGGGACCGTGCCATGACGTCATCAGAGAAGCCCGCACCCGAACAGACCACCCCGGAGCGAACCACCCCTGAGCCGGCGACCCCGGAGCAGACCGCCCCGGACCGAACCGTGCAGGACGACGCCGCACCCGACCCCCGGCGCTGGCGCATCCTCGCGCTGCTCGGCGTCGCCCAGCTGATGCTCATCGTCGACGTCACCGTCGTCGCGATCGCCCTCCCCGAGATGGGGGCCGACCTCGGCCTCGACCGCTCCGGCCTGACCTGGGTGGCGAGCGTGTACGCCCTCGTCTTCGGCGGTCTGATGCTGCTGGGCGGCAAGGCCGCCGACGTGCTGGGGCCGCGCCGCGTCGTGCTCGCCGGCCTCGTGCTGTTCACCCTCGCCTCGCTGCTCGCCGGGCTGGCGCGGTCCCCCGAGCTGCTGCTCGTCGCCCGCGGCCTGCAGGGCATGGGCGCGGCGGCCATGTCGCCCGCCGCGCTGTCCGTCATCGTGCGCACGTTCAGCGGGCCCGAGCTGTCGCGCGCCATCGGCGTCTGGTCGGCGCTCGGTGGCGCGGGCGCCGCCGTCGGCGTGCTCGTGGGCGGGGTGCTGACCTCGGGCCCGGGCTGGCCGTGGGTGTTCTGGGTGAACGTCCCGGTCGGGGCGCTGCTGCTGGCGGCCCTGTCCCGGTGGGTGCGGCCGTGGCCCGGGTCGGGCGGTCGGCTCGACGTCCTCGGCGCCGCCCTCGCCACCGCCGCGACCGCCGCCGTCGTGTACGGGCTCGTCACGGCCGGCGACGACGGGTGGCTCAGCGTGCCGACCCTGGTCGCGCTGCTCGTCGGCGTCGTCGGGTACGTGCTGCTCGCGCGCCACCTGCGCGCGTCCGCCGCGCCCCTCGTGGACCCGGCCCTGCTCGCCCGGCGGCCGGTGCTGCGCGGGCTCGGCCTGATCTTCGTGGCCACGGCCCTGATGATCTCGGTGTTCTTCCTCGGCTCGTTCACGCTGCAGCAGCTGCACGGGTTCAGCCCCCTGGACACAGGGCTGACGTTCCTGCCGGTCGCGGTCGGCACGATCCTGGGCTCGACCGTCGCCGGGCGGGTGCTGCCCCGTCTCGGGGTGCGTGCCGTGTCCGTCGCAGGGCTGCTCGTGGCCGCCGTCGGGCTGGCCGCGGCCGCGGGGATCTTCTCGATGACGGTGCTCGTGGTGGGCATCACCGTCGCCGGGTTCGGCGTGGGCGCCGTGTTCGTGGCCGCCGCGGGCAGCCTGTTCTCCGCCGCGGGGCCGCACGAGGCGGGCGTGGCCTCCGGCGCGCTGAGCACGTTCCACGAGTTCGGCGCCGCGACGGGCGTCTCGGCCGTGTCCAGCGTCGCCGCCGCGGCCCTGGTGGACCCGGGCTTCGAGACCTTCGCCGCCGGCTACTGGTTCGCGGCCGTCGTCGCCCTGGTCGCCGCGCTCGCGTCGCTCGCGCCCGCCCGGGCCGGTCGCTGACAGGACTCGCCACCGGGCCGGGCCGGGTGATATCTCGTCGTCGCGTGGCCGCGCGCGGGGCGGAAGAGAGACGCTGGGTGCAGCCGTGCCCGCACCGCGCGCGGGCTCGTACCGGCAGGAGCGCACTCGGGCGGAGCCACCGATGACACGTGCACAGGAACCGGGAGCGCTCGACCTCGACGCCCCGGACGCGGGCCGCCGCAGCCTCCTGTCGTCGGTCTCGCCGGCGAAGCTGCGCCCGGCCGTCAGCCCCGAGTACCTCGTGCCGCGGCCGCGGCTCGTCCGGCTGCTGGACGGCGCGGTGCGGGCCCCGCTCACGCTCGTCGTCGCGCCGGCCGGCTCCGGCAAGACCTCGCTGGTGCGCGACTGGGCCGCGCGGAGCTCCCTCCCGCACGCGTGGCTGTCCGTCGACGAGCACGACCGCGACCCCGCCCAGCTCTGGCGGGGGATCCTCGTCGCCCTCGAGGGGATCGCCCCGGGATGCTCCGAGCCCGCGGCCCGGGCGCTGTGGCAGCAGCGACCGCTCGACGACGCGCTCGCCGTGCTGCTCGACGACCTCGAGGCGCGCCCCTACGACGCGCGCGTGCTCGTGGTCGACGACCTGGAGCTGGTCGACGACGAGCCCGTGACGGCGTCGTTGCGGACCTTCGTGCAGCGGCTCCCCGGCTGGCTGCACGTGGTGCTGGTGAGCCGCCGCGTGCCGCAGCTCCCGGTGGACCGGCTGCGGGCGCGCGGAATGCTCGGCGAGGTCCGCTTCCCCGAGCTCCGCTTCTCGGACGCGGAGGCGTCCGCGATGCTCGCCCGGCTCGCCCCCGCGATGCCGGCCGACCGCGTGGACGAGATGTCCCGCCAGGCGGAGGGGTGGGCCGCGAGCATCCAGCTCGCCGCGCTCGCCGCCCGGACGGCCGCTGCGCGGGCCGACGACATCCAGGACGACGAGGTCCAGGCCGACGAGGTCCAGGCCGGCGAGGACCCCGGCGACGGCCGGTCGGCCCCGGACGCCGTGCGCCGCGGCGACGGCGCCCGTTACCTCGAGGACTACGTCTGGCACGAGGTGCTGCGGGGCGAGGCGTCGGACGTCGTGGCGGCGCTCACGGCCACGGCCGTCGTCGACCGCGTCGACCCGCGCCTCGCGCAGGCCCTGGCCGGCCGCGAGGACGCCCCCGACCTGCTGGCGCGCGCCGAGGAGCGCGGCCTCTTCGTGGCCCGGATCGAGCCCGCGGGGTCGTACGAGCTGCACGGGCTGGTCCGCGAGGCGCTGGTCGCGCGGCTGCGCCGGCAGGATCCCGCGCGGATCGCAGAGCTCCACCGGCTCGCGGCCCGGTGGTACGAGGCGGACGGCCAGCCGGTGCACGCCCTCGAGCACCTGCTGCGGGCGCAGGAGCACCGCGATGCGCTCCGGCTCCTCGCGTCCTGCGTCACCGCCCTCTACGAGAGCGGTCGCCGGTCCACGGTCCTGCGCACGCTCGCCGCGATCCCCGCGAGCGTCGCGCTCGCCGACCCGGGCGCCGCGACCGACGTCGCCTGGTGCCGGCTCTACGTGGACCGGCCGGGCTTCGTGCAGACCGTCGACGGGCTCGACGCCCGGGCGCTCAACGTCGAACCGGGCGCCGACGACGTGAGGACCGCGCCGTCCGTGCGCGCTCGGCTCGAGGTGCTGCGGGCGGTCGTGGCGGCGATCCGCGGCGACTGGGCCGGCGGCGCGGGGCTCGCCCGGGCGGGCCTCGCCACCATGGGCGACTCCTGGCTGCTCGACCCGGTGGTGCGGTACGGCTGGAACCTGGTCGCCCGGGAGATCGCGCTCGCCGAGCGGTGGGACGACGCCAGCGCCGAGGTGCGCAAGCTCGCGCTCACGATCGCCGCCGCACCTGAGCGGCGGCTCGCGCTCGAGGGCACGCGGGCGCTCGGCGCGGCGCTCGACGGGCGCCCAGTCGACGCCCTGCGGCTCGTCGCGGGCACGCGGGAGGCGTCCGAGCAGACCAGCGCGACCATGCTCCGCACCGAGCTGCTGACGGCCGAGGGCATCGCCCTCCGGGAGATCGGCGACCGGGCCGCCGCCCTGCCGCTGCTCGCCCGCCTCGCCGGCGAGGACTGCGACCCGCTGCCGCACTGCCGGCTCCTCGCCTGCCTGGAGCTGGCCCGGGCGCACCTCGACCAGGGGGACCTGGAGGCCGCGGGACAGGCCTTCGCCCAGGCGGCCGAGATCGTGGGGACCGAGGTCACCGGTCCGGGCGGGCGGAGCCTCCTGGCCCGGACAGGGTGCCTCGTCGCGCTGGCCCGGGGTGCGACGGACGAGGCGCGACGCTGGGTGGTGCAGGTCGACGACCCGTTCTGGTCACCCGTCAAGGGTGCGCTCGTGCTCGTCGCGGAAGGAGAGCCCGGGGCCGTCGCCGGCCTGGTCGTGGACGCCGAGCCCCGGAACGCGCGACACCGCGTGGTCCTCGACCTGCTGCTCGCCCGCACCGCCGCGCGCCCGGCGGAGGCCGAGGCGCACCTGCTGGAGGCCGTCGGCACGGCCTCCGCGCACGGACTGGTGCAGACCGTCGCGAGCGCGGGTCCCGAGGTCGTCGAGGCGATCGAGCGGCTGGCGTGGCGCCTGCCGCCGGGCTGGTTGTCGCGCTTGCGCCGCCTCCCCGCGAGCGGGTCGGTGCTCTCGAGCGCGGCGCTGCGCGAGCGCACCCGGTCGCTGACCGACCGTCAGCTCGGGATCCTGCGGATGCTGCCGAGCCGGCTCACCCTGAGGGAGATCGCGGACGAGCTGTACATCTCCGTGAACACCCTCAAGTTCCACCTCAAGATCATCTACCGCGAGCTCGACTGCGGGTCGCGCGCGGAGGCCGTCGAGCTGGCGCGCGCCCTGATCAGTCCAGGGCACGCTCAGCCGTCGAGCACCCTGCGACGCTGAGCCTCGTACTGGTCGAGGGTGAGGACGCCCCGCTCCACCAGCTCCGCGAGGGCGCGGAGCTGGGCTGCGGGGTCGACGGCGAGCTCGGGCCGCGCGGCCGTCGCCGGCCCGCGGACCAGCAGGTCGGCGACGCTTCGGCGCCCGGTGTCCGAGACGGGCCCGGCGTCGTGCGAGGAGGGCGGCGCCGTGACCGACCCGGCCGCGCGGACGCGGACGCGGGCCAGCCGCTCGCCCCCGACGATCCGCCCCCCGACCGCCCGGGCGGCGGCCGACAGCGGCGCGGCCCAGCGGTCCTCGAGGAGCAGCAGAAGCGCGGCCGCGTCCGGCTCGACCGCCACCGCCGCGAGCGCGACGTCGTGCGCGCTGAGCCGGACCCGGGGGCGCTCGAGCGCCGCGAGCGGCGCCAGCTGCTCGACGTCCCGCAGGGTGTGGGCGGTGGCCGAGGCCTGGTCGGGCCCGCGGCGGAGCAGGACCGCGTCGACCAGCCCGAGCACCCCCGACCGGACCAGCCCGGTGACCGTCGCCGCGACGCCGCTCAGGAGCTCCACCGCCGGAACGGCGATCATCACGTACTCCAGGAGGTCGTCGTCGGGCCCGTGCGCCGTGCCCACCCCCGGCGCATCGGTCATCGGACTCCCCTCCCCCGCGGTCGTGTCGTGCCGGGCCAGGCTGGCCCGAGGGCGGGTGGGGCGGCACCACCCCCCGACGGATGGCGCTCCCCCACCCGCGCCCGACGGATGCTCCGAGCACGACGGTACGGGCGACGGCGGGAGAGGACCACGATGGCGACGGGACCGGCGGCCGGACCCACCGGCGGCACCCGAGGGCTCGTGCTGCTCACCCTCGCCTCGGGTCAGTTCCTCATGACCCTCGACAGCTCGGTCATGAACGTGTCGATCGCGCAGGTCGCCGAGGACGTCGGGACCACCGTGACGGGCGTCCAGACCGCCATCACGCTCTACACGCTGGTGATGGCCACGATGATGATGACGGGCGGCAAGATCGGCACCATGATCGGGCGCCGCCGGGCGTTCGCCGTCGGCTGCGTGATTTACGGGGCCGGCTCGCTGACGACCTCCCTCGCGCCCAGCCTCGGCGTCCTGCTGCTCGGCTGGTCGGTGCTCGAGGGGCTCGGCGCGGCACTCATCATGCCCGCCATCGTGGCGCTCGTCGCCGCGAACTTCCCGCCCGCAGGGCGCCCCCGCGCCTACGGGCTCGTCGCCTCCGCGGGAGCGATCGCGGTGGCGGCCGGCCCTCTGATCGGCGGCGCGGTCACCACGCTCTGGACGTGGCGGTACGTGTTCGCGGGCGAGGTGGTCGTGGTCCTGGCGATCCTGGCCCTCACCCGCCGCATCGCCGACTCCGTGCCCGCCGTCCGGTCGCGGATCGACCTCGTGGGGGTCGTCCTGTCAGCGCTGGGCCTAGGCGTCGCGGTGTTCGGCGTGCTCCGCTCGAGCGAGTGGGGATGGGTCCGCGCCAAGCCCGGTGCCCCGGCGGTCGCCGGCATCTCCGCGACCCTGTGGCTGATCGTCGTCGGCCTCGTCGTGATCCGCGTGTTCCTCGGGTGGCAGGGACGGCGGACGGCGCGCGGGCTGGAGCCGCTGGTCGACGTCGCGCTGCTGCGCAACCCGCAGCTGGCAGGCGGCCTCGTCATGTTCCTTTTCCAGTTCCTGCTCCAGGCGGGTCTGTTCTTCACCATCCCGCTCTACCTGTCGGTGGCCCTCGGGCTCAGCGCGTTCGAGACCGGGCTGCGCCTGCTGCCCCTGTCGGTGGCGCTGCTGCTCGCGGCGGTCGCCGTCCCGAGGTTCTGGCCCGAGGCGTCGCCGCGGCGCGTCGTCACGATCGGCCTGGTCGCGCTGCTGGCCGGCATCGTGTCGCTGGTGCTCGCCCTCGACGTCGGCACCGGGCCCGAGATCGTGTCGGTGCCGCTCCTGCTCGCCGGGATCGGGGTCGGTGCGCTGTCGTCACAGCTCGGCGCCGTGACCGTCTCCGCCGTGCCGGACCGGCTCAGCGGCGAGGTCGGAGGCCTCCAGAACACGTCGACCAACCTCGGCGCGTCCCTCGGGACGGCGCTCGCGGGGTCGGTACTCGTCGCGGCGCTCACCGCGAGCTTCCTGGCCGGGATCGAGGACCATCCCGCCGTGCCGGACGAGCTGGCGGCGAGAGCCACCGTGCAGCTCGCCGCGGGGATCCCGTTCCTTTCCGACGCTCAGCTGCGGGAGGAGCTGGGCGACGCCGGGCTGCCGCCCGAGCAGGTCGAGGCCGTCGTCGAGGAGAACACGGCGGCGCGCGTCGACGGCCTGCGGACCAGCCTGGCGGTGCTGTCCGTGCTCGCCGCGGTGGCGGTGCTGCTGACCCGCCTCCTGCCCACGCGGACGGTCGGCGCCCGCACGCCCTCCGGGTGACCGGGTCCGTCAGGCGCGGACCGCGGGGCGACGCCGCCGGGCCACCAGCTTCCACAGCTCCTCGACCACCACGAGGGAGAGCGCGAGGCCGGCGGCGGCGCACCACTGCCCGAACGACAGGCCGGTGGTGCCGAAGATCCGCGCGAGCAGGTCGATGCCCGTCACGGCGACGATCGCGAGCAGCGCCAGGCCGTACCGGCGCAGCTGGACCGCCCCGGGCAGGGCGTCCCGGTCGAAGATCGTGCCCTCCGGGTCCCGCGAGAGCAGCGCCCCGGCAAGGTGGAAGAGCGAGAGCGTGGTCAGCAGCATCGTCGTCGCGACGACCGCACCGCCCTGGCCGTCGCCGATCTGGTAGGCGACCAGGGAGCCGACGGTCATGACGAGCCCCTGCGCGCAGAGCCGGACCCACCCTCCGCGCGAGATCACCGGCGCTGACACGGGCCGCGGCGCCCTCGACATCAGCCCCCGCGCGGGCTGGTCGAAACCCAGCGCGATCGCGAGCGGGATGTCCACGACCATGTTGAGCCACAAGATCTGCAGGGGGTCCAGGGGCACGCCGTCCGCGATCCCGAGGGTGCCGGCGCCGAGGAAGATCGCGATGTAGGCGACGAGCGTCGACATCTGGAAGCGCAGGTACTTGACCAGGTTGTCGTAGAGCGCCCGCCCGTAGGCCACGGCGCCGACGATGGTGGCGAAGTTGTCGTCGGTGAGCACCATGACGGCGGCCTCCTTGGAGACCTCGGTGCCGGTGATGCCCATGGCGACGCCGATGTCGGCCGTCTTGAGCGCGGGGGCGTCGTTCACGCCGTCCCCGGTCATCGCGACCACCTCGCCCTGCTCCTGGAGGAGCCGGACCAGGCGGACCTTGTCCTCCGGCGCGACCCGGGCGACCACGCCGATCTCGTCGAGGTCGCGGAGCAGGCGTTCGTCGCTCGTCGCCGCGAACTCGCGGCCCGTGACGGCCCGCCCCTCGATGCCGAGCTCCGCGGCGATGGCGGCGGCGGTCGTGGCGTGGTCGCCGGTGATCATCCGGACGCGGATGCCGGCCCCGCGGCACTCGGCGATCGCCGCCCTCGCCTCGGAGCGAGGCGGGTCGACGATGCCGACCATCGCCAGCAGCGTGAGCCCGTCCACGAGGCGGACGAGGTCGCCGGGCGTGGTGCCCTCGAGCGCCCCCGGCTCCAGGTCTCGCCGGGCGACCACCATCACGCGCTCGCCCGCGGCGGCGATCTCGTCGTTGGCGGCGAGCGCGCGCCGGCGCCCGTCGTCGGTCAGGGCGGTCACCGTCCCGTCCGGGCGCAGGACGGCGGTGGACCGGCCGATCAGCACGTCCGGCGCGCCCTTGACGTAGCAGCGCACGACCGCCCGCCCGTCGGCGACGAGCTCGTGGAACGTCGCCATGAACTTGTACGCGGAGTCGAACGGCACCTCCGCGACCCGGGGCAAGGCCGCCCGCGTGCCCGCGACGTCGAGCCCGCCCTTCGCGCCGAGCACGATGAGCGCACCCTCCGTGGGATCCCCGACGAGGTCTTCACCGTCCAGCACGGCGTCCGCGCACAGCACCATGGGCAGCAGGTAGGGGTCGAGGTCGATCCGCTGCCCCCCGACGTGGCGGATCTCGCCGGCGGTGGAGTACCCCTCACCGGTCACGGTGAAGCGGCCGTGGCCCGGGACCACGAGCTGGCGGGCGGTCATCTTGTTGAGCGTCAGGGTGCCGGTCTTGTCCGAGCAGATCGCCGAGGTCGAGCCGAGGGTCTCCACCGCCGGCAGCCGCTTGACGATCGCGTTGCGGCGCGCGATCTCGCGCGTGCCCATCGACAGCAGCGCCGTGACCACGGCGGGAAGGCCGGTCGGGATCGCGGCCACGGCGAGCGCGACGCCGGTGACGAACAGCGTGTCGAACGGCTGGCCCTGAGCCAGGCCGAGCATGACGACGAGCACGAGCGCGACGCCTGCGACCGACGCGATGATCCGCGACAGCGCGT
>Ga0180218_1002280_pt1 | contig 10156 bp, 16 predicted proteins | sample eDN3rd37CKraftBY_FD_151334 | JGI IMG/M metagenome (GOLD analysis project Ga0180218, IMG submission 151334) | Enriched backyard soil microbial communities from Emeryville, California, USA - eDNA 3rd pass 37_C Kraft BY (version 2) (version 2) | ecosystem: Environmental > Terrestrial > Soil >... | reverse complement strand
TTTCGCGCCGTGCGCGGGCGCATCGATCCGAAGACGCGCATCCGCCGGCTGTTCGATGTCGATCTGTGGGAGATTTCGCTCGTCACCTTTCCGCTGCTGACCGGCGCGCGGGTCCATGCGGTGAAGCAGCGCGAGAATTTTGCGCGCCGCCGCGCCGAGGCGATGTGGAATGCGCTGCGGGGCGGATCGGAGCTTCGTTCCCCGGTCGTGTTGCGCAGGCCGCTGCCGCTACGGACCGCGAGGCCGCCATGCTGATGAGGACCCCGACGCCGGAGGCGTGACGATGGTGCTGGCTCGACGCTGCCCATCGTCATCACGCCGCCCTGCGCCGTTTCGGTCTCGCGCTGAAAGCCGGCTTCGACCCCAGCCAGCCGCGTGTGCCGGAGGGCAACCCTGATGGCGGACAATGGGCAGACGGCGGTGGTGGCAGCCGCGCGACGGACTTCTCGGCGGTGCGACGGCGGAAATTGCCCGACCTCGGCACCCCGCCGAAAGTCCCGAAGGACCCCCCGCCGTCAGAAGGAGACAGATTGGCTGTGGTCAAAGCAGTCGTGATCGCTGTCGCAAGCGGTGTACGTCTCGGCCGAGTTGCGCGAGGTATCCTTTGATTCGTGGAATACGCACCTTATGTAGTTTCTTATTTTGACGATCCGAAGACTCTGGAAGAGTTGCGGGAGTCGGCAAGGTCTCCACGACCGGGATACGATATCCATCATGTATCGGAGAAGGAGGCAGCCAGAGAGGCTGGATTCTCAGAAAGCCAGATTTTCTCATTTGAAAACGAAGTGTCGATCCCGACACTGAAACATTGGCAGATAACAGCTTGGTACATGACCAAAAACGAAAAATATGGGATGATGTCACCGCGGAGCTATCTTCGCGACAAGTCGTGGGAAGAGCGGCAGCAGGTGGGGCACTATGCGCTCCGCAAATATGGAGTTCTCAAGCCGTGAGCAACCTTTCCATTTTGACGGACGAGCAAGTGGTCCAGCGATTCGAGGCGGTGGCCATTGACCAGGGTGATGCAGTGGATCGTTTTCAGATCTCGAAAGTTAATCGCCTTTTTGATAAGCTTATTGCGCTCCGCGAGGAGTTGTCTCGGCGGGGAGCGAATCGCAGGCTGTTGTTGAAACCTCTTTTGTTCCACGACAATATCAATGTCAGGCTCCGGGCGGCTCTGACTCTTCTTATCATAGCTCCGGAGGAAGCGCGCGCCGCGTTGCAGGATCTTGCTGATCTCAAGATACATCAGCAGTCTGTCGATGCGTCGATGACTTTGGATTCCCTGGATGCCGGAGAGTTCAAGGCGAGCTGAATCATCGAATTGAATACGATGTCGCGCTATCCGCAGGCAGCGGACGGCATGTGTATGCTGATGTCATCGACAGCGGCCGGTGCGTTCTAGGCCGAGGCGATCCGACCGTCAGCCCTATTTCCAGCGGGAGGTATTCTCCCGTTATCTCTGGCCGAATACGCACGCCGGCCGAGCAGCACGACACATGACAACCTTTTACCCGAAGCCGGCAGCCTTTCGAGGCGCGCCGGCTTTTTGTTTCTCAATCCTCAATCCTTTCTTTCACCAGGAGAGACGCATGGAACGACACGACACCTTCGAGACTGCCGGTCTGGAGACCAAGGCCGGCTTCGGCGGCACCAATCTCGCCATGATCCATGACGAGATGATGCGCACCTTCGAGAGCTTCAAGGCCGAGAACGACGCCCGCATCGCGGCCATCGAGAAGCGCGGCGGCGATGTGCTGCTGGAGGAGAAGGTCGCGCGGATCGACCGCGCACTGGATGACACCCAGCGCAGAATCGACGCCTTCTCCCTGAAGGGCGCGCGCCCCCAGCTCGGCGCCGAGCGCAGCGGCGCGCTGCATGACCGCGAGCGCAAGAGCGCCTTCGACAGCTACATGCGGCGGGGCGACGCCTCCGGCCTCCAGGCGCTGGAAGTGAAGGCGATGTCCGCCGGCAGCAACGCCGATGGCGGCTATACCGTGCCGGTGGTGATCGACCAGGAGATCGGCCGGCGGCTCGCGGCGCTCTCGCCGATCCGCTCCATCGCTTCGGTGCGGGAGATCAGCGGTAATGTCTACAAGAAGCCGTTCATGACGACCGGTCCCGCTGTCGGCTGGGTCGGCGAGACGACGTCGCGGGTGCAGACCGACTCTCCGGTGCTGGACTCCCTGTCTTTCCCCGCGGCCGAGCTTTACGCCATGCCGGCGGCGACGGCTTCTCTGCTGGACGACTCCGCCGTGAATATCGAGGAGTGGCTGGCCGCCGAGGTCGAGCAGACTTTCGCGGAGCAGGAAGGCACGGCTTTCATCACCGGCGACGGCGCCAACAAGCCGAAGGGCTTTCTCAGCTACGCCACGGTCGCGAATGCGTCGTGGAGCTGGAGCAAGCTCGGCCACATCCTCACCGGCGTGGATGGCGGCTTTCCGGCGGTGGACCCGTCCGACATTCTCGTCGATCTCGTCCATGCGTTGAAAGCGGGCTATCGCCAGAACGGCACCTTCGTGATGAACCGCAAGACGCAAGGAGCCATTCGCAAGATGAAGGACGCGAATGACGGCTATCTGTGGCAGCCGCCCGCACAGGCCGGCGGCCGCGCCTCGCTGATGACCTTCCCGGTCGTCGAGGCCGAGGACATGCCGGACATGGCGGCAGATTCGCTGTCGATTGCTTTCGGCGACTTCCGCCGCGGCTATCTCGTGGTGGACCGCCAGGGCGTGCAGGTGCTGCGCGATCCATTCACGGCCAAGCCCTATGTGCTGTTCTACACCACCAAGCGCGTCGGCGGCGGCGTGCAGGATTTCGACGCCATCAAGCTGCTGAAATTCGGCGACTGACCTGCCGCGCAATCGGCACGTGAGCCGAGAGAAAGATGCGGCGGGCGGCAACGTCCGCCGCATCGCGTTTCAGATTGTATGAGATCGGATAACTGCCGCATCAGTTCGCGATGGCGCGCCGCCTTCCATCGCGTGCGGATTTCGAGCGCCACTCTCGCAGCGGTTGGGGATAGGTCGGCGCCGCGCCGCCAATTCATTTGACGATGACCGGAGGTGAGCCATGCCGCCGCTCGTGATGGAGTGTCGAGCCCCGCGCGGCTGCGCTGACAGATTGCGGCGCTGCGCTTTGAGACAAAGATGATGCATATGCGCGAGGTGTTGCGCGGCGGTGCAATCAACGAAAGCGCCGAGACTGTGTCGCGCCCCAGCACACGCTTGATGGCGCTGGACTTCCGCCTGATGCGATGGGGCTGGCAACTCGACAACCTCGCGCGCAAGGCCGGCTTCAACCCGAGCCAGCCGCGCGTGCCGGCCGGCAGCCCCGATGGCGGGAAATGGGCGGATGGGGGTGGTGGAGGCCGTTGTTTTCGCTGGCAGACGAGACTGAGCCGGCCGCAAACGCAAATCTCAGAGTTCAGCGCGGCGCGTGTGCGAGGGCACCATTTCGTGCCTCGCAGTCTTTTTCAAAGATTCGGGCTTTCAGCTGAAGCACGAAAAGTTCTTGATAGAGGGGTGACAGGACGACTTAGAGCAGAGAAGCATGGCTGGAGCGTCGAGCACCATGAGTATAACAAGGCGATAAGAGAAAAGCTGAGCCGATTTCTAAGGGATAACAAGATCAGGCCGGAGTCGATGACGGCGAACGAAGCAACAGAGTTTCGGGAAAGAATATTGCGAGACCAGGACCCCAGAATCAGGAACTTCAATCTGAAAATATATCGCCGCGAGATCCTCTATTGGATCAGGCGCATCAGGCGTTTGGATTGAGAATGGGAGACTCTCATGACCGAATATTCCGACGATGAAAGGCAAGATGTCGAATGGGAAGCTATCTATCATCGTCTGTCCGCCTATCTCGCGCCTTTGGGTGAAAATGACGCCTTCGGTGAAGGAGATTATTGGCTGCTCGACGATAATTGGGGAAACTGGCAGCATAAACTCCATGTGGCTTCGCTGGACCTTTTGAGGCCGGAAGTGATTACGGGAATTCAGAGGCTGCTTGAAAACTATCCGGACTGGTCGATCGTTGTCGCCGTCGATCCCAAAGAGATGCACTGGCCGGCGATGGGCCTCATCGTCCGTAGCCACGAGATTATCGATGGCTTGCAGCGTGAATATTTTCCGCCGGAATATCGCGACATCCATTATCCCGGCAGCCGCGTCGGCACCGACCGGGACTGATGGAGCCAAGAGCATGACCCCGAAAAGTGGAAGCCGGTTTTCGGACAAGATCATGCTCAAACAAAAAGATAAGCGATGGATCTGATTCAACGCAGTTGAATCGAACCCTAGCGGAGCGCAGCGCCGAGCTTGCCCGCTGTCTCCACGATCCAGCCGCGATAGCGGATCAGCGGCGTGACGCCGGTGAGGCCGCCGCAGCCGGCCGTGTTGTTCGGCCCGGTCGACCAGCTCACCACGCCGGCGACGACGAGGCGCCCGTCCCGTTCGCGCAATGCTGGCGCGCCGGAATCCGCCGTGCAGGCGCCGAGGCCGGCGGCCTTGTTCATCGTGCGCGGGTCCGTGAGGCGGATCTGCAACGTGCCGGGCTGGCCGGTGGCGACGAGATCGGCGCGGCGCGGGGTGCCACCGCTTTTGCCGTCGCCCGGGACAGCGAGGCCGTTGCCGACGACGACGAAACGGTCGCCGGGGCTGGCGCGGCGGTCGCTCATGTCGAGCGGCAGCGTCGTCACCTGCAACGGCACTGCGAGCTTGACCAGCGCGACATCCGCGGTGACGCGGCTGCGTGCGGCGGCCTCGGCGTCGAAACCGGGATGCAGCGCGATGCGGGCGATGTCGCGCAACTGCGGCGACCGCGCCGCGTCGAATTCGACGAGCTTGTAGTCCGCGCCGGGCATCACGCAATGGCCGGCGGTGAGGACGAGGTCGCGCGCCAGCGCGACGCCTGAACACGACGTGCCTTTCGAACCGACGAGCATGACCACGGCGCGGCCGAGATCGCCCGCCGGCGGCGCGCCGCCGACCATCGCCTGGGCGGAGCCACAGGCAAACAGAGCGATCGCGAGGGAAGCGAGGCGGCGCGGTGTCATGACGCCGTTGAGCGCCTCCGCCACGCGGAAGTCAACCACGTTTCATCAGGAGGCCCTATGCCGTCCATTCTTCTCGAACCGCCGGAGACCGAGCCGGTCACGCTCGACGAGGCCAAGGCGTTTCTGCGCGTCGAACACGATGACGAGGATGACGTGATCGCCGCGCTGATCGCGTCAGCGCGGATGCAGGTCGAGGCGCAGACTCGCCGCGCGCTGATCACGCAAGAGTGGCGCATCGTGGGCGACGGCTGGCCGGCGGACGGCTTTTTCGTCGTGACGCCCGCGCCGCTTCAGGCCGTGGTCGCGGCGCGGCTGCGCGATGCTGAAGGCGCCGCCCATGTCGTCGATCACGAGCGCTTCATGATCGACGCGGCGACCGCGCGGCTGGTCTTTCCGCCATGGTCGCTGCCGGCGCCGCTGCGCGCCGCCGCCGGCATCGAGATCGATATGCGTGTGGGATACGGCGACGGGCCCGCCGATGTGCCGGAGCCGTTGCGCCATGCGGTGCGGCTGCTGGTCTCGCACTGGTACGACAATCGCGGCCTCGTCGCCATCGGCCAGAGCGTTGCGCTCATGCCGGGCACGGTAGCGGCGCTGCTCACGCAATACAGGGCGATGTCGATATGAATCTTTTCAGACCTCCCGGCGCGTTCAACCGGCGCGTCGCCATCGAAGCGCCGGTCGAAACCGCGGACGGCGCCGGCGGCGTCGTGCGCAGTTATGAAACGGTGGCGCGGGCCTGGGCCGAGATCGCGCCGGCCTCCGCGCGCGACATTTCGCTCGCATCGATCCACAGCCAGGTGGTGACGCACCGCGTGTTCATGCGCGCGGAATGGCCGCTGTCGCTGCGGCATCGGTTGCGCTTCGGCCATCGCGTGCTGCGCATCGTCTCGCTGCGCGACGCGGACGGAAGCGGACGCTTCCACGACATCCGCGCCGAAGAAGTCGTCGACTGAGCGCCGGCTTTCATCAGGAGAAATCAGATCATGTCCGACGCCACCGCGGCGCTGCGCGCCGCGATCCATCATGCCTTGTCGAACGACGCGCCGCTGACGGCGCTGCTCGGCGGCGCGCGGGTCTATGACGAGCCGCCGCGCGGCGCGCAGCCGCCCTATGTCACGCTGGGCGAGGCGCGCGTCAGCGACGCTTCCGCCGGAGATGATGCCGCGCAGGAGCATCAACTCACCCTGCATGGCTGGTCCCATCAGGGCGGGCACAAACAGGCGCATCTCATTGCCGGCGCGCTGCTTCAGGCGCTGGACGATGCGCCGCTCGCGCTCGATGGCCACCATCTCGTCAACCTGCGCTTCGCGCTCGCGGACATCCGCCGCGAGAGCGACGGCCGCACCTATCATGCCGTGGTGCGCTTCCGCGCCATGACCGAACCTCTTTCGTAGTTCAGGAGCGAACACATGGCCGCCCAGAAAGGCAAGGATCTGCTCGTCAAGATTCATGACGGCAGCGCATTCGTCACGGTCGCGGGGCTGCGCTCGCGGCGCATCGCCTTCAACGCCGAGACCGTCGATATCACCCATGCGGAATCCGCCGGGCGCTGGCGCGAATTGCTGGCCGGCGCCGGCGTGAAGCGCGCCTCCATCGCTGGGCGCGGCGTGTTCAGGGATGCAGCCAGCGATGCGCTGATCCGTACCGCCTTCTTCGACGGCGCCGTGCTGGCCTGCCAGATCGTGATCCCGGATTTCGGCGCGATGGAGGGAGACTTCCAGATCGCCAGTTTCGAATATGCCGGCGAGCATAACGGCGAGGTGAGCACGGAACTGGCGCTGGAATCCGCCGGCGCGCTCGCCTTCACCGCAGCGATGTGAGGCCCGCCATGGCGAATCGGCATCGCGGCGAGATCGCCGCTGAACTCGGCGGCGCGCAGCGCCGTCTCGTGCTCACGCTCGGCGCGCTGGCCGAGCTGGAAGACGCTTTCGGCGCGGCGGACCTCGTCGCGCTGGCGGAACGCTTCGGCAACGGCCGCATGACGGCGCAGGACCTGACACGCATCATCGCCGCCGGCCTGCGCGGCGCGGGAGAGGCCGTGAGCGACGCGGACGTCGCGGCGATGACTGCGCCGGGCGGCGCGGCCGGCTTCGTGCGCATCGCCGGCGATTTGATCGCCGCGACCTTCGGTATGGAGAGCGCCGACGCGGCGGACCCTCCGCAGCGGCAGGGGCCGCCGCCGTGACGCCGTTCGCCTGGGATGAGGCGATGCGCTTCGGCCTGGGTGTGCTGCGGCTGCCGCCGGATGCCTTCTGGCGCATGACGCCGCGCGAACTGGCCCGCGCCATCGAGGCGATGACCGGGCGCGCCGGAGGTGAGGGCCTGAACCACGCCGGCCTTGCTGCGCTGATGGCGCGCTTTCCCGACGAGATGAAATGAGGATTTTGAAGCCATGGCGGAAGACAGTGTGTTCGATCCCGTGCAGTTGCAGGGCGCATCCGACATGATCGCCGGGCTGGAGCTGCGCAACCGCGATCTCGAACGCACGGCGAATGGCTTCGCCCGCGCGATGACCCAGGCGTTCTCGAGCTCGGTCGTCGGCGGCCGGCAGTTCGACGACGTGCTGAAGTCGCTGGTGCTGCGCATGTCCGATCTCGCGGTGCGCTCCGCATTCCAGCCGATCGCGCAGGGGCTGACGAGCGGCATCACCTCCGGCCTCAATACGATGATGTCCGGCCTGTTCGGCGGGCTGTCGTTCCAGGCATCCCATGGCGCGGTGAAGCCCTTCGCCGCCGGCGGCGTCATCGGCACACCGACGTATTTCCCGCTGAACGGCGGCGGCCTCGGCCTGGCCGGCGAGGCGGGGCCGGAGGCGATCCTGCCGCTCAGCCGCGGCAACGACGGCCGGCTCGGCGTCGCCATGAATGGTGCGGCCGGCGGTGCGATGAACGTGACCGTGAATATCGCGACGCCCGATGCCGACAGCTTCCGCCGCTCGGAGAGCTATCTCACCGGGCAGATCGCCCGCGCCGTCTCGCGTGGCCGCCGCAGCCAGTGACTGTTTCATCATGAGGACCACCGCATGACCGCCACCTTTCATGAGGTGCTGTTCCCGCTCGGCATCGCGCTCGGCAGCGCCGGCGGGCCGGAGCGGCGCACGGAGATCGTCACGCTCGGCTCCGGCCGCGAGGAACGCAACGCCCGCTGGGCGCAGTCGCGCCGGCGCTACGATGCCGGCTATGGCGTGAAGTCGCTCGCCGCGCTGTCGGAGGTCGTCGCCTTCTTCGAGGAGCGGCGCGGGCGGCTGCATGGCTTTCGCTGGCGCGACCGGCTCGACCAGTCCTCGGCGGCGCATGGCGCATCGCCATCCGCGTTCGACCAGGCGATCGCCAGCGGCGACGGCGTGACGGCGTCGTTTCAACTGACCAAGACCTATGGCGGGCTGCATGCGCCTTATCCGCGCATCATCGCCAAGCCGGTCGCCGACAGCGTGCGCATCGCCGTGGATGGCGAGGAGGCGGAGGCGGGCGGGGCTTTTACCTGCGATGAGACCACGGGAGTGGTCACGTTTCTGGACGGCCATCTACCGCCGCCCGGCGCGCAGATCACCGCCGGCTTCCTGTTCGACGTGCCGGTGCGGTTCGACACCGATTATCTCGAAGTGGACCTCTCGGCTTTCGCGGCCGGAGCGATCCCGAAAATCCCGCTGATCGAGATTCGACCCTGACGGAGGCAGCGACCATGCGCAACATTCCCGACGCCCTTCAGGCGAGGCTCGACAGCGGCGTGACGACGCTTTGCCGCTGCTGGCTGCTGACTCGCGCCGATGGCGTGACCATGGGCTTCACCGATCATGACCGCGACATCGCTATCGGCGATACGCTATGCCGCGCCCATGCCGGGCTCAGCGCCAGCGAGGCGACGGCGCAGCTCGGCCTCGCCGTGACCGGCACGGAGATCGCCGGCGCGCTGGCGGATGCGGCATTGACGGAAGCCGATCTCGCCGCCGGCCGCTACGACGCCGCGACGGTGGATTGCTATCTGGTAGACTGGAGCGATGCATCATTGCGCGTGCATCTTGCGCGCGGCGTGCTGGGCGAGGTGCGGCGTGAGGGCGGCGCATTCTTCGCGGAGCTGCGCGGCATCACCCATCGTCTCGCGGAGGAGAGCGGGCGGCTCTATACGGCGACCTGCAATGCGGATCTCGGCGACAGGCGTTGCGGCGTGAAGCTGGACGATCCGGCCTTCAAGGGAGAGGGCAGCGTGCTCTCGGCCGATGCCGGCGGCGGATTGATCGCATCCGGCCTCGATGCCTTCGCGGACGGCTGGTTCACCGGCGGACAATTGACCTTCACCTCGGGAGCCAATGCCGGACTCTCCGTCGAGGTGAAGGAGCATCGCGCGGCGGAGAGCGGCGCGCGGCTCGCGCCATGGCAGCGGATGCCGGAGCCGGTCGCGCCCGGCGACGCATTCACGGTGACGGCGGGCTGCGACAAGCGGTTCGACAGTTGCCGCGACCGCTTCGCCAATGCCGTCAACTTCCGCGGCTTCCCGCATATTCCCGGCAACGACTTCCTCATCAGCTATCCGAGCCCCGGCGAAAGCCATCAGTCGGGCAGCAACGTGCTGCCGTGGTGAGACATCCGGCCTTCTGAGCGAGTCCTACTCATGACCATCGAACGATCCGCCATCGTCACTGAGGCGCGGCGCTGGCTCGGCACGCCCTATCGTCATCAGGCATCGCTGAAAGGTGTCGGCTGCGACTGCCTCGGCCTCGTGCGCGGGGTCTGGCGCGCGGTCGCCGGCGATGAGCCGGAAGCGCCGCCGGCCTATGCGCCGGACTGGGCCGAGGCGAGCGGCCGCGAGACCCTGGCGGAGGCGGCGTTTCGCCATCTCGCGCCCGGTGACATCGACGATATCCGGCCCGGCGACGTGCTGCTGTTCCGCTGGCGCGCCGGCCTGCCGGCCAAGCATGCGGCCATCGCGTCATACGGCGGCATGATGATCCATGCGCATGACGGCGCCTGTGTCTGCGAGGTTACGCTGGCGCCGTGGTGGCGTCGCCGCCTCGCTTTCGTCTTTCGCTTTCCCGGAGTGATGTGATGGCGGCTCTCGTTCTCTCGGCAGCGGGCGCGGCGGCGGGCGGCGCGATCT